>Ga0116229_10001972_pt1 | contig 32812 bp, 29 predicted proteins | sample S1TSphgellanicum_3_FD_87313 | JGI IMG/M metagenome (GOLD analysis project Ga0116229, IMG submission 87313) | Host-associated microbial communities from peat moss isolated from Minnesota, USA - S1T2_Fc - Sphagnum magellanicum MG | ecosystem: Host-associated > Plants > Peat moss > Unclassified...
GTTGGAATTTGACCTAATGGTAATCTCCAATGCCTTAGTCTCATATGTTATGATGTAATTAAGAATTAGGTACAAGTTGATTACAAGTCATGGATGAACATTCATATGAATGAACTCCATGGTGTTGGCATCCATTCAACACCAAATAGGAATCTGGGTTCCAATTAAAGAATTCAAAGGTCATAAATGCCAAGTTTTTCCTTTTTTTTTCCCAAGTAAAGCCATAATGCACAACTCCCACACAAGAGTGGCAACAAACTTGCTATTCACCTACCCCAATTCACCAAGCTACAAGGCTAAACCAAGATTTTAATGTGGCCTTTTTATTTTTTACAAGTTTTCATGGCTATTAACGTTTCCCTTGGCACCATTTTTTTAATGTTGTAAGGCAATTTAAGTAATCCATTGATATTCTAAATCATAATAGTTAATCAATGGTTCCCTACTAGGTGTGTTAATCATATTTTTTATTTGGTCAACTAATTATTTATCATTTGGATTTGTCATTATCTTTTTCTTGTCTTGATTAAATAACGGTTATTATTCACTACTGCTATTTTATTTGAAATGATATCTTATGTGGGTATTCATAGATCTTGTGATCTAATTTATCACAAATATAACATCAATTTAAGGAAGAGAAGATTATAACTTGCTAGAATTTTGATTTTTTGCTTTGAAATTCAATTGGCACTTATTTTGTTGTATGGAGTCTTCATTTGGTAAAGGTGATTTTTTCTCCTTCAAATTTTTATTTAAATTTGTCTAGATTCTACTGGAATTTCTCCTTCAAATGCCATGGTTTTTTGCAATGTGCACATATGTCATTAGTCCACATGCCTTTGGTAGTATGATCAACTTTTTATGAGGTTGGTGCTCCAACAATTTTCGGTAGTCATGTGCATGTGCATCTCCCACACTTCCTTCACATGTGACTATTATTTATGTTGTAAAAGAGTATTGCGATTCATGTTGATCTAACAATTCCAAAATATGATAATAATCTTATTTTGAAGAAGGTTGTTAATAATTTATCATTAGCTTTATGCTGCAAGCAATTTGCCAATTTCAAAAAAAATTATAATAGACTTTAACCTTTTCATTAAGTTTTTGCTTGATAACACACAACACCATGTAAACGTGTTCACCAATTTGAACCTTTCAATGCCTTTTGCAAAAAAAAATTCCAAGTTGTCAAAGGCACAATTTTGGGTGACTTTGCATGAATTGTTTTCCCCATTCAAAATTGTAATTACAAAACGTAAAACATAATAAGTTGATAATGCCTGCATTATTGTGTTTACCACTTGTAGTAGTTGCCTTTCAAAAAAATTGAATATGCACATATGGGTCAAATTTGAATACATATATTGGGTATGGTAACACCTCTCTTATTAGTGGAGGTGTTATCAAAGTTGATGTTACAAAATTTGGAATTGGATACCAAGGTGGGTACCAAGGATTCTAAGGAAATCATCTTATTAGGGGACAACCAAATGGTCCACTTGGAAGACCTCCACTTGAGGGTTCACTTGGGGGTCCTTTTCTAAGGGTCCACTAAATGGTCTATCACTTGATTGACCACTTGACGGTCCACCATGTCCTACTAAAATGTGTTTAGGAACCCTTCCTACTAAATTGCAACTCTCAAGCTACCACCTCTGGCATGGTTATTTACAATTAGTTTTATGACTACAATGTGTAGTCACATATGCCTACATGGCATGACCATTTGCAACTAGATTTATGATTAAAATTTGTAATGATATATGACAAAAAGCTAGGATGCATACCCATGACAAAAATCTAACCATTGGACTTGGATAAAAATTGTTCATTAGATGATGTACACATGGCAATTAATAATGATTTAGATTTTTATAATAACAAATAATATAATCATGACAACTACCTAATATAAGTTAAGTTAAATTAGGGTAGGCAACTACTTTAGTATAACCTAGGTTTAGGGTTTAGGGTTTAGGATTTAGAATTACACTAAGGTAGTTGCTAAGAATATTCTTGAAATATTCTCAAAAAAAGCCTTCAAAAAATTCTTTTAAAACATTTTAAAATTTCTTTTTACTATTTTGTTAAGGTTTGTGTTAAAAATTTGCCAAAAATATGTCATTTTCAAAGTTTTCCAAGTTCATTTATAAGTCCTTTTATTGTTTAAAAACAATGGTTATAAATTTTTTTTTTATTACTTTTGAAGGTCCAAATGTTAATGAAATAACTTCATATTCTGGACATTTATAGAATAAGATATTAGATTTGGTAATGTGCAAAACTTTAAACTTATTTTCAAGTTAAAATTATTTTTAAAAAAAATTGGTGTAAAAAACACATAACCAAGCAATGGTTACGACTACTTTTGACTCCTAATAGTGTAATTACACTTGGTTCAAATAGGTAACCAAAAATATTTTTAAAAATTAGTTTCATTTTGTTTTTAAACCAAATTTGGTTAAATCCTTTTGTGGATCAATGACATTTTAGCTCTAACACAAAATAAATAACTCAAAACAAAATGTAGTTTCAAGTAATGTGTAAAAACCTTGTCCAACTTGGATGAAAATTATAATTGATTGTTTATATTCACTTAAAATAACTATTTAAAAAACTCAAATCACCAATCCCTCACTAATCCAACAATTCCCGTTCAATGTTAGAAAAAAAACACATTTACACATAACCTTATTATGTTAAAAATTACAAATAATGGTCCATTTCTACCATTTCAATTGGTCTTATGAAATTTTCACAAATCTATCAAATCTTGTTACACATTTAATGCTTAATTCATTGATGAACACTAAGGAAAAAATAAATTAAACCATTAAATCTTGCAATTTCAGTTGCCAATTCATTTTTTTTTCACATTTAATTACAAGTATATTTGCAACTAGAATCTATAGTCTTAATTCACATTGAATAAAATGCCATGTGGTGTTTAATGGCCCATGAACCACATCATGAGTTGCAAAATAATTACATTGTCATTTTTTTGCCCAACCATTAAAAATGGATGATATAAGTGCATTTTTAATCCTCATTTTCATTCAATATATATTAGTCACAAGTTGTAATGGCATATGCAACTTTAAATCACTTTGTAAACAAATATATGACTACAAGTCATTTTTATCATGTGCCACGAAAGACAATCACAAAAATGGTCAATTTGGACACAAGTCACAAATGAATGGGTTGGAATGGACAAAATTCCTTGTAGTGATGGTTAGTTTGGCCATAGTGACCACAAAAATCCCAAGTTGAATCTAAAATCATTACCAAAATTGGAGTAGGTTCAATTATTGAAGTCATAGTTGCTTCATCATGTTTGAAAAAACCAAATTGCATTCTTGGGCTTGATTATGCAAATTTTGAAAGTTTATTGAATTTTCACAAAGTCATGCAATTTTTTTGGTAGGATTCAAAATAGGAGATGTTTATGACAAATTTGGTAGTGAATATGACTAACCACTAAAAGAAATTTGGGGATATGCAACCAACCTATTTGCAACTACATGCAACTATGTGTCATTTGTAACTATTTTTGCAACTACTTACCAACTTAACCAAATTTGGGGAGGGTCTGCGATTAATGTACAATTATTATCTTTTTCATCCTCCTATATGGATGCATCTAGGATTCTATTTATCCATAAATAAACTCCTATGGCCCATTAGTTAGATGTGTAACCAAAATTTTGTCATAAATAACTTGAAATGTAACTTTTAAAATGTACGATGTGTATTATGGGCATGATAAACATACATAGTTGGGGTTGTATAATTAAAAAGTATATTTAGAATATAATAAATATTTATACTGAATATTTTCAATATATTTGTAAAATTTAATGTAAAATTTTGTGAAAAATACATTAAGGGTATATTAAAGGCGTAAAAAATGAATAAAAATTTATATTCAATATTTTTTTCTCATCAATAATTATCATGCAATTAATTAACATTGAATAATTATTTTGTTAATAGTAACTAGTTATTAATAACAATCATTCATCATTAATAATAATAATTTTATATTATTAAATATAATTTAAATTTTAAACTATTAATATTTATTATTAATTATATTCGCTCAAATTAAATACTAGCTAATAAATTAGAAAATATTAATAAATTGATATTTTATTTAATTATTAATTAATAATCAATCATTCATCTTAATTAATTATGATTAATTATTGATGAATTATTATTATTATTATTATTATTAGGTAGATAAATAATAGGTAGGTAAGTAAATTGTAGGTAGGTAATAGGTAAATAATAAACAAATTGGTTGTAGATAGCTAGGAAGTTAATCAATTAGTTAGTTAATTAATGAATTACTTACTTATATAGTTGACACATTTGAAAGGGAAACCAAACAATATGGGATAAATTATTTAATTACAACTTGGTTGCAAACTATTTATAATTAAGCTGCAATTAGATTTTTTATCCCATATTGTTTGTCTTCCCTTTCAAGTTGTCAACCATATAACTAGATGCACTATAAACATTAAAATACACAAGATTTGCCAAATGGTAGAACCGATTAAAGAAGTTCAACCCTAACATGATTAAATCCAAAATAAATAAATAAAGATCTTACGACCTACCTACCTACATACCTTAGCCTACTTACTTACTTACCTACATATCCTAATAATTGGACTTCCTTACCTACCCACCTATTTTAGAATCATAAATGTTGCCACATGGCACAAAACTATTTGCCCACTTCTATGAATCAATAAATGGGTTGAAATTAAAATTTTGCTAATAAATTTGATTTATTTAATATTCTTTCAATATGCCACATGGGGACATGACATTGATCATTAGTCGTATGATAATCACATGTGCTATATGGTCAATGAATGAAAAATATAGTCAATTTAAAAATAAAATAAAATAATATATATATATATATATATATATATATTTCATCAATTGTTTATGTGACGACATCATCATGATCATCATCATTTGCGATTAATGTCACATGTGACTTGTTTAATGTAATTACAAGTCATTTTAGTTGCAAATGTCGTTTGTGACTAAAAATTAGTCACAAATTGAAGTCGAAAATATGTAAATTTCTTTTACTGAAGTGACACTCAATTCATTCCACTCACATTGTATGTTGCATCACACTGTCAATAGTGGGACATTCATCATTTGATTTCTCCTTCTTGATCTCCTCCCAATGCACATGTTTTGCAGCAACATTCATTTCCCTTTGACATTGATCAAATTTGGTAGTCATTCATTAATACAACATCTTTTGTGTTTACGCAAAAAAATTTCAACACATTTTGCTTGACTTTGAGTGAACAAATTCAACGGCATATTGAAATTTACAATTTGCAAAAAAGTTTATAGTCTTATAGTGTTTAAGTTTGCGCAATTATGTAGAACTTTGTTGCCTATAAAATGAAAAAATTCTTTTACTAAAAAAAATAATCCACGAAACTAAAATTAAAAACTTTGATTGGATGTTTGCGATATGGTTGCCAAATGTAAGACCACTCAAAACTATTGAATGGAATTCGAATAACTAAAAAATGGATCTATGTTCAAATCTATTTATATCAAATGGATTTTGAAGTCAAAAGAAAGTGAAGAAGAACAATCACTTCAAAAACTAGAAGGGTTGTAGATGAAGTCCTTGAAGTTCTAAAATTTCAAATAGAAATTTTGTAACTTAAGTTTCATTGACAATCTATCAAATCAATTCGACAAGCTATGAAAAAATACTCAAGAACTTTTGAGAAATCAGCACCTTTCATTCTCTTTTCTATCTTTGTGTTCCTTGTATTTTTAAATTGCAACAATATGTTCTAATTAAATCTTGAAAACAATAAGACCATTCAACAAATTGTAACAAAGAATAATTTGATAAAAATTTGATGTAGAACAAAAATTTAGTTGCAAGGTGTCCAAAAAAAAAAATCTTTCTCCTCATGCTATTCGACAAAAAATGATCAATTCTTTATAAAAATACTCTCTTTATGAAAATTTATGGGATTTTATGTCGGAAAAAAATCAAGGTCATTCACCTTGCAATGCCTTTGAGAAAGACTTGGTAAAGGCTATGCTGACCAATAAATAGGTCCATATTCTCTATTGACATAGTAGTGACTTATAAGGGGTCACTTGACCTAAATCTAATGTTGGTAACCCAAAAAAAATCTAAAAATTCCAAAGTTCAAAATTATTTTTGTCGATTAATAGTAACACGAAAAACAATGACATGGCTTTACGTGTACAATAAAGCCCTATGGTGAGGGCATTCTCAAAATAAAGGGCAAGTAGGAAAGGTGGTAGTTGATTTTGGACTCACATTTTGTGAGTGTCCCCCATGTGTGACTTGCACCCATCATAAGTATGAGGCAAAGTTTACATGAGCTTAAACTTGCACCCATAATAAGTATGAGGCAAAGGTTACATGAGCTTAAACTTGCACCCATCATAAGTATGAGGCAAAGGTTATATGAGCTTAAACATCCAAAGATCAAAAGGTGGTGGAGAGTTCTTACACCTACTACTCCTTAAGAGTGGGAGGGACCTTTCACCTAAAGGTAGGCATAATTTCCCTCCCATCCTAAAGTTGTAGGGTTTAGGGTTCATACCATCAAGTGACCCTACTTCAGGAGAATCCATGAGTATAGGAACCTCCAAGCACATAAATGACTCGCTTTTGATGTGAATGTGGGAACATATAAGAATAGGAAGGTCTCCGTCCTAGCATAACACAAGTCTGGAATCTGAGCTGAGTTGTTGAATGCTTTTGACTTGAGTCCAATCTGTCTGGATGTAGCATCAAACCAAATTTGCTACTACTGATGCCATTTTGCTGGATTGAAACTTGAAACCTCATGACATGAATGGACTCTGAATGTGATTGTTCGTTTGGCTTGTCACTTCTCTGCAACTCATGAATTATGGTCTGATCATTTAATGTAGGAGGATTCATAATTTTGTGGGACTTGTCTTTCAGCTGCATTTGTTTGTCATTCAAACCATAGACATTGTTGGGAGTGCAGGTGAACTAGTCAGTCCTGGACCATGTGGGGACTTCCAAATGCAACCTTTACAGGTGAACATTTAAATGTCTTTGTAGCTGGCTGGACATTCAGAACAACTAGCAACTTTACTAGGCTATTCTCATTGTGGATGCTGAGATTGTATTGCTCTGCCACATGTGGGCTCAGGGTTTCAGGTATTCAGTTTTCATGTTGTGTATCCCCAGTTGTGTTGAGCTTTTGTCTTGGTTGACTGTATGCCACTACAATTGCCAAATGTGTTAGTTTGTGATAGGAAAATTAGGGGGCATTTTCAGCACAGTAAGGAGCTTATGAGAGCGAATACATGGTTACGATACACTCGAGATTGTTGTGGTGGACTCAGGACAAAGCAATGAGCAGCCTCTGTGTTGGTACCTCCAACACAAGTATGCACCTACTTCCTGATTTGCAGTGACATTAACAACTCTGATCTGGAATCAGGAACATGTTGGAACCTTGGTTTGAACATAAATGTCCAGTGTGATTATTTGAGGATTTGTGTGTTTGTAATTCCCCAACTGCCTAAAGATCCCATGAGAGCCTTGCCAGATGGTTCGCTATTGCAAAAAAAATCATTTGCTGATTTAGTTGATTCATTGGAAAGTACTCACTCAGAGACATTAGAAAGGTTGGTGGAGATGTCCAGAAAGGCAAGTCAGAGTTTTTTAGTGGGCTTTTACACACAACAGAGAGGAAGCAAGGAGGGAAGAACTGTTTGATCATAGGATAAGAAAGTGAAGGATGACTGGCTTGCTATAGACACTGCATACAGGAAAAGTAAGTGATGAAGTGTTTTCCACAGCAATAAACATTAGAATCTGTAGTTCCTAGGGAAACATATTAATGGGGACATATTCAGATCCCCATATCATTGGGTAAGATTGGGTGTGCTGAAGGCACAGACACCATCTGCTTATGCAGCTTTCTTGCAACAGCCTCATACATGCAATGGATCTTATAGAGCAGTTAGAGTGAATCTGGACACTAGCTACTGCAGTCCTTGTGATGGGTTTACAACACAGGGACTACAGTTCTAAGTGAAGATAAAATCGACATATCCATCAATGTGTAAAAGTCACTTATGGGTTGAGATTGGGTCTGTTGGACTCTTTATTACATGGGAATTCATATATGGGCCTTGCTGTTTGGTTGTGCCACTGTCCTCTCCCTTCAGCACTTCTCCAATCCCTTGAGGAAGACCTACCTTCTGTCTGGTGGATGCTGACTTGTGAGGTCAAAGTCTCCTTCCAGTTCACATCACAAATGACCTTGAGGTAGCAAGAACTTGCTTGGATACTCAGAGAAAATCCAGGTCTGCTGAACATAAGCAATTCTTGCTTGGGGAGGGGTAAAAGTCCAGTTCATCACCCCACCTTTTGTTCATGATGTTGAACACAAATACTGTAGAAACTGGGGAGAAGTAGCTTTTCCTCTGTGCAGGTTTGTAAACTTTCAGTTTTATCATTTTGTGCTTTCCTTATATGAAGTTTTTGGAAGCCCAAGCTAATATGAGACATATCTTGGCATCAAGCAGTGCATAGAACAGTATCTCTTGGGACTCTTTCTGCCCTTGAACTTCATTCAATTGCTGCAGATTCAGGGTATTTAGATCATGCTATTATTTTGGCAAAACATATTTGCAACTCTTAAAATTGTATTCCCAGAATAAGACAATTACTTTGGCAGCCAGCTTCACCTGTTGGTTCTGCAACAACATTAGGACCAAACCCAGACTATGAGCCAGAATGCTGTGAATACACCATAACCTCTTTCCTTTCAGCTGTGAAGATGAAGCCTGTATGTATGGCTTTTGGTGTCTTTATGGTTTGGTTTCTATCTTTGATGACAGCAATTAGACCTGTTAATGACTCTCAGAGCACATGGCCATCATCTTATCTTTTCAAAGAAGGTTTAGGGTATTCACACTCAACTGATGTGTAGGCATGCATTGTCCAAAGGACTTGTGAATGGGATTCAACAAGATAACATCCACATCTGACCATTTTGTGGTCCCTCTTTTCTGTGTGATTTTGACAACTGCTAAAACTTGCTCAAGTTTGTTGCACAAGGTGCTGTAAAGCGCAGTAGACTTAAATGTGATCACATTCTAAAGATCAAAAGCAGTCCCTCAAGAATGTTCTGAACACTGAGATGCATGATAGAATTCTAGGAACTTCCCAGTGTCCATTTTCCCAGAGGTTCAGAGAAAGTCCGTAAGTACAATTCAGAAAAATATCGCATTCCATCCACATCACTAAGGTTTGTGTGTTCAATATGAAACTCAACTCCGAATTGTATCATAAGTTACACATCATGGGGGTAAGACTAATACCTGTTCCATCAATTTGAAGAACAATATTTGTACACAGCAGTTATTGTCTTGGTGAAGGGACGAATGGCAATTGTTACTTGAACACCATCACTACTAGCTCAAGTCCTTCACAGCTATGCAAGCAAATGTGCCAGAAGAAGGTGCTGCAGGTAGGAAGGACTTGAACCCTTCTTCAAAAATTGAAAGTAATGGCAAGGTGAAAATTTTGTCAGAAATGAGTGGCTATTCATGGTATTGTACAAGGACTCTGCAAACCTCATCTGTTGCCAGAATTGTCTGTTCAGAGAACAAGACCTTTTAGTATACACAACATGTACTCACTACCATGAGTGTCAGAATGATGTGACAGCTGCTTTCAAACAGTCCCAAAATTAGTCATGAAATGTAATCCTGAGTATAGAGAAGCTTGGCATCTCTCTAGGAATTTTGACTGTGAACGTCTAGTCAACATGAATTCCAATTCTCATCTCAGAAATTACTTCCAGAAAAATCTAATGTGCAATTTTAGGCCAATGTACGAAACCAGGCCAGAAGCTTACCCAGACCTTGGTCTAGAATAATGGAGCGCCTTTCGAGGCCTGCACAAATAGACCAACACATGCAGTTGCAATTAGCAATTGAAAGACAACTCTCCTCTATCTGAAGGATTCAAGCAAGCTGATTTAGATAAAGTTGCTTTCAGAAAACATTAATGGTCATCAAGAAAAGAGGGTCACCAAGATCAGCAGCCACCCGGTGTGCACACATTGTGCCTGAAAAAGCAACCGCTATAACACCTTGACCTGGAAAGCAACTGTCCCCCACACAGTACAACCCATCCACAGCCTGCAGCATAGAGTTGTGGTGATATCAAGATTCTAATCATCAGGACTCTGTAACACCAAACTTCCACTTTCCTAAAATGAAGGTCCAGAAATTTCTGTGCAAATCTGTAAATCATGAACATATAAAATGGCAAGCCAACATACTGTAGTGTTAAATGGCATGCCAAGCAAGCCTTTTGGCTTGGCTGCTGGAATTGGTCCATAAGTACCATCATCCCTTGCCAAGTACCGGCGATGAGTTTTTGGTGTGCCAACCTATCATGAGGAACATTCATCATCATCTTCAATGTTAATTCATGGGTAGACTTCTCAAAGATATCTTAACAATCAGCCTTTGCCACATGACAGTTTGTCACTTTGGGAAAATAAAAAGCCACAAAACAAGGACTCCAATTATCCAGTTTTCAGCTGTACATAGTTTGAAACAGTGGGTAGAAATACCTCACAGAATGTTATGGCTGCTTTTAGACCTGGGAATAAAGTTGCCTCCAGCCTTGCCACAATTTTGTCTGCCAATGCTTCCTTCTTTTTCTTGTAGTCAACTGGCAGCAGACCCTACAATTAACAATAGTCACTGTTCAGGAATAGAGAGGTCATGCATGCCATCTAGTCCTCAAAACAAGCTGTATTTCTGATCATCTGTATTCTCAAACAAGTTAACACAATTTCCTTCATCCTCTTACAAGACATAATTTTCCTTTAAGTCATCTAAATCAAGCCCTAGAGATTCAGAAGTTACTTTCCAACCAGACATGCATCTGAATGTAAAGATTATAACTCTCAACTTGCTTCACACCTTCAGAGTTTTGGGCAAAAGGTTACAAATTATAAGCAGCAAGGTCAAGTCGAGACAACTGAGGGAAACTAACACTGTTCCTCCTATGATCAGTTTATACATCTTTGAAACATATAGTTCATACCAATATGAAGGTAAGTACTGAGAATTCTGCATACTTATGATTTAAGTCAACCAGAGTTGTATTGAGGAATGACCGAGTCATAATATGTGAAGAAATTTGGATCTCTTCCTCTTGGAACCAGCTGTATTCATACTTCAAATTATTTAAAACCTCAGGAAAATTGCAACATCAACCTGACAAGGAGGTTAAAAGAAGTACCTGCCAATCATCAATCCAAGATGTGGTAAAGATGTGGAGAATATGGTGGCCTGGCGGTGCTAATGAAGAGTCCAAAATTGTGGGAATGCTTAAGAAAATTGTCTCGTACGGCTCCTCCAATTTTGACCACTCACTCTATACTCAACACAACCCATTGGCTTGAGGTTACCCAATGAAAACAAAAAACCAAGTATACAAAGAGAATGGGTAAAAACACTCTTGGGTATTGGGTTTTTTTGGGGCTCTATTTTAAGGTTCTATGATTGCATTTGGGAAGGCAAAGATATGGAAAAGTGGAGCCCACCTCAAGCACAAGGTGGTGGCATTCAGTCTCAGCAGGAAGAACATCAGCCTTCACACCCATGTGTATCGACAAAAAAGATGGGGCCTTCTGGTAAAGCTTTTGAAACCTCCGCTCTTCTTCTGGCACGCTCTCTGGCTTCAGTAACTTATCTGCAGATTTCAGGAACAGGGCATTTTAGGCTTTGTCCATCTATTACCAATTGGTAAGCTGAGAAGTTGTATCTCTAGTATCAAGTAGCTCTCAATTCTCATCACTTTATTTGTTTGGAACCAATATCTGGAACAAAGATAGAGAGCAGAACCAGTCCTTTGAATTCCAAACAATATCTCAAGCATGAACGCAGTGACAAATTCAGAGAAGCCTAAGTGTGATCAAAACATTATGCCAGTGGTAAGCCATCTATGAATGACTAAACTCTTTATTTTTCAGACAGTCTGTTTATGAGTGATGAGTACCTAAGTCCATTTTCTCATATTGCAGTGCTATGATTGAAGGTGAGGTCTAACTTGAGAGGCAGTTTGAGAACAAAAAGCAAAAGAACACATTTTCAAGATTTTCTCACCAAAAGTATCCCATCTGGTAGCATTTGAAATCACTTTCTTTGCCCATATAATTGTTCCATTAGAAAGCTGCACTCCCGTCTGCACAAAGAATAAACAGAACTGGTCCCTGTGAGTTAAGGCAAACAAGATACTTCAACTTATTTGAGCTTCTAAGTCTCTTTCATAGGACTCCAACTCAAGAGCATGATGTGACCATCACCTGCAGTTTCTCATAGTTGTTTTTGTACCAACACTTTCTATTGTATCAGGCTTTGTGAGGCAGTTCTGGCTATATAGGAATTACTACAATCCATTTTACTTCATAAGAAGGATGTGAGAACAGATCTAACCACTTTGCCAGCTTCCATGAGGATCTGAGTGACATTCGCCTTATATTTTATGTGGCCACCTTTCTCTACCAAGCCTTCAGCAAGCTCCCGTGCAATAACCCCCACACCTCCTCTTGGATAGTTAATCCCTCCATAGTGCCGGTCACAGATAACCTGTCACATTTATAACCACTGTTTAGCTGAACTCTAAATACAATGTGTTTCTGTCATCAACAAATGATCAGCTGGCATCTTTATGGGCACAAATCCTAAAGCTGGACATGTCTCCTGGACGATTGTAATCTAAGATTGCACATCTGGACCACCCAAAAGGAAGCTTTCAATATAAGTTCTCTAGGACTGCAAACTTAGAAATTTCCTCTAGGTCTAAATAGAGGTTAAGCTTGCATTGTTCTTGTGAAATTTGGTAATTTTAGAATGGCACGCTGAGAAGCTGGAAATACCATGCTTGCATTTATCATTGGGGTCCGACAGGCATCCACTGTGCTCACTATAAAGCACTGCACATGCATCCACCAGTCTGCATATTCATATCATAAATAGTGTGGCACCATACACAAAACATGAGAAAAAGATAAATATTCTCAAAACCTCCAGCCAATAACCTTCAGGAACAAAATCAAACAAGACTCCCTCTAAAAATAAGTTCATTCCTGGGACTGTTCACCTCAGCATCAATGAAGGATAGGAGGTCAGGGTCCTTGATATATTTGCGGGCAAGGTCGCCTGCATTCTGTGGCAAATAGTAGGCTGCAACAGCAACCATAAACACAAAGGGAATTAGATTGATATGCACATCATTCAAGATGTTGCAAGAAAAAGTGAAGGCAATCATGCTTTGTCCTTGAGTTTTAGAGCAGTCAAACAAACCAAGTGTCAAGCATGCCAATGGATTGCGGAAGAATTGGCCAAACAAGTAAAGAGGCTCCTCAAGTGATTTGAGCTCCAGTGAGTTCAGTGAATTGAAAACCTGTCAAACAACACCACCTCAATTTGAATAGCTCAGACACACCCTGCTACTCCAATGAGCAAACTCACAAAGCAAGCTTTCAAAAACAAAGGAATGCTCCACCCACATGTAAACAAGCCAACAAGTGCACTCCAGTGAGCCTTCAAACAGCAGTAACAAAGAAAGTTCACAAATTGGGCCTTTGAGTGAAGATTTTTAACACAAATGGTCATTTATTTGGGAGGGACTTTGGATCCAAAAACACAATCGTCATAGAGGATAGCAGATAGGGATAAAGACCTTCCAGCATTGTGTATAGAAGCTGCGGATACCTGCTTCCTCATGGGGGAAGCGGTTGATGAGTTCAGCAAGGAACTCCTCATACCCCCGGTGGACCCGCACAGAGAGGCCACCTGGCAGGTGGTAATGAACTGTGACAGGATCTTCAATTACCTCCATTTTCCGCCCCACTGCCTCCAGTGACTTTGTTATCAGGTTTATGGATCCCTATTCCAAACCCCATTGCACCAGACCTTTGTTCTCATTGCACTTGAGTGTACAACTTAGTGACAAGCGTAACCATAATCAAATCCAGAAAACAAGCAACTTCGAAGTGAAATCAATCAGTAAATCCTCAAACCTTCCAAGAGTCGTATTTAGCTGATAAATTCAACCAAAATGATGCACATATCACACAAAGATTCTGATAAAGCACGATAGAAACCTTGGGGGATATAGGTTGTATACTACGACTGACCAGAACGGAGTGGACAAGAAACACGGACCCAAAATCAGAAGAAGGACGTCGATGGGTACACACCTTATCGCTAAAGCCGAACATGACGGAGGATCCAACATCAAATGTGTAACCATCTCTTTGGAAGTAACCCGAGCTTCCGCCCGGGATCACATATTTCTCAAGGAGCATCACGCGAGCACCGCGAATGGCCAATTGGGTAGCAGCTACAAGACCTCCAATGCCCGCCCCAATCACCACTGCATCATACTCCTCATCCTTCACAGCCATCGTCACCCTTTCTTCAATCCCAACTGCAACTCTCTCGAATGCTTCTGCAACTTTGGCTTGACTCCCACCTTGGGCTTGAATCAGCCGCTTGCAATCCCGCTTGGGGCTTCTTCTCCCAAAATGTCCACACCTCCTGGAGCTGTCAATACGTTTGTGACAAAAGTTGCGGCAGACAGGGAGTGGATTCTTGGATCCTTGTGGGATAAAAGAATTGGAGAGAATTGAAGGTTGAAGCATCATGGAAAGAGCCATGACAAAAGGTTTGGCTGCAAAGTTGGAGGTAGGGAGGAAAATGACGAATCTTGTAATGGCAGCCACTCCAAATGGAAGTTAGGATAGAAGACACATCCCCAGCCAGTATTGAGCCTTCCTACAGCCAACACATTCTCTACATCATATGCAATACACCAATCCGACAGTAACTTAGCATCAATTCCCCTCTTTCTTGACTAAAAGCTCTTCAGCCCGCTCCATGATTTGGGTATGCATCCGCAATGTCGCCGGGTCACTCACTGCCAAGTTCCAACCAAGTCTACAAACCGCCGGATCCGGTTACTCCGTGCCTTTTCAAGAACCAACGGAATTGAACGCTATCGGCTACAGGCTTTGAGGTTTCCGGCCGTCTTTTAGTTTGGATTGTAGGTAGCTCCTTTGTTTGTTGAATCGTTTTGTGACACCCAGCTCCCCAATCCTCTTCCCAGGAATTCCTTTCTCACTCCTCGTCAGATTCCATTTCTTCCTTTCTTCATCTCCTACATGAATTATTCACCTTCTCGGATTCATTCTCTAGTTTCAGTAGTGTAGCCTAGCGTTTTCTTCACGAATTTCGCTTTCTGCACACAGCGCTTTGGTTCTAGGGTTTTGTGACTTGAGAACCCTAGCTGGATGAATTCTCCACGTTTGCCGTCGAAGTTGGGTTCCTGTTCTGTTGATAATCCAGAAATCATCCAAGTGCCTGAATCTTCCTCCGTCAAATCGTCTTCTTTGATGGAGTGTTTCTGTTTATCGCTGTAAATCTTACCCTTCAATTTTTAAAGACTATTCAATCTACAGTTTACAGATTTCATTTTGAGAATGCCTTTTGGATTGTACATGGTATTTTGTGCTCTCTAATTTGTAAGTCGAGCTATAATTTTATCTGACTTTTTTTTAAAATTAAAACAATCAATGGCTTGAAGTTTGGATCAGATGTGTTTAATAAAGTTATCTGGAAAGTCACCCTCTCTTTCACCCCCTATCCCGTCTTTATGTGGTATCCGCAAAGTAAGGAAATTTTGTTAAATCTCAGTTTGAAATGCTGAAAGTCAGCATTTAACGCACAAGGTCCGAGAGTAATTATAGTAGTTGTACAGGTAGGAGCAGTGAAAATATATGTACCAGCAGTGAAGGCGCTCAGAAAAAAGGAAAGAGGGGATGAAACTCAGTTTACCAACAAAATTGGTGGAAAAACTAGTTTGGGTCCCAGTTATTTCGTTTTGTAAAATTTTCATTCCCAGTTATGTTTTTGATGCCCTATTATGCCGAATTCTCGCCTCCTAATCGCGTGACTTTACGGATAACTATATTGATTAATGTTCTTTAATTCATACAATTTGCAAAATTAAGATTTATTTTTATTTTAAATGTGCTCCAGTTTGAAACTAGATGATAATAAAATCACAAATATCATAACCTTTGTGAATATAACTATAACTTTTTCTTTTCTTTAGTGGGTTGAAACTTGAAACTCAAACAAGATGCTTAGGGAAGTTTTGAACTCATGTAATTTTGAATTTTCAGTTTGAAACTAGATGACAAAAAAAATCATGAATACTTTAAACCCCCTTTCAACATGTGGCTATGACCTTTTCTGATCTTCCTACAGGGCCTTCATAGTTGAACCATGTTTGCATGATGAAGTTCCCAACTCATGCAATTTTGCAAAGCCAAATTTTTTTAAAAAAACAATTTCTTTAAATTGATTTTTTAAAACCTATTCCTAATGCATACCTTGAAGATAATTGCATCATCAAGTTGAATTCTCTGCCTCTTAAATTATGATATTCTTGATATTGAGGATGCATTTGCAAGAAAAGTTGAAAAAGATAAAGTAGCAAATCCATTATTTATATTTAGAATATTAGTATACTAATAATACCAATAAAAATATTGAAATGTTGAAACACAAACATAACATCATAATGAACATGAACAAAACACTGAAGCAATATCAATTGTAGAGTTGCAACCATATTGTTGCAACACTACATCAACAACATTGAAGGTGCGCATGCAATACAAATACAATATAACAAATAATATGAGTACAATGCAAATACAATTATAAGGCACTTATTATTAGAATAGTGTCAAGAGTAAGTTCATACAATACAAGTTGTTTCAATGCCTATTCAACACTAAACCTTGGGTACCTTGTAAAAGTATTGTAAAATGAATTAAGAAACACTAATATAGAAGTATCTAGACTTTGTGGTGAAAAGTTACGTAGTGAGACACAATTCTTGAATCGTGTTTCAAAACACTTAAGAATATGTTAAAATCATCTAAATCATAAACAATCATAACCATTTTGATCAATAAATATGTGAATTTCTAAAAAACTTATAAAATTAATAAATAAATAATTTGATAGACATAGTGAATTATTTTAAATAATATTTTGATAATGGTTTTGATATGATGAGACAGTCCTTTTGTGTATCCCAATAATGATTGCATCCAGTTAAGTAGGTAATAGAGATAAATAGCTAGGCTAGGTTAATTATAAATTAATCATTAAAAAAATCACAATTTAATTGTAAACTTGCCATAGTGGCAATATGTACGCAATCCGATCATAGAATGAAAGCATATGTGATGGTTGCATAGCTCATCCAAGAATGAACTATGTCAATGATGACATCGCGTAAATAATCCTATGCACCAATTGTATTTCTTATCATTTTTCTTCTAATGTGATAACACAAGGTGAGGATATCTAATAATATTTTTTCCTAACTCAGACTTAACATTATTATATTAACTTTAGGTTTAAATGTTGTTATGTAACAAGTGCAATGTGGAGTAGAAAGGCTTACAAGATAGGTTACCAAGCTAACTCAATTGAATCGTAATGGGTTTCCAATGGATGGTGCATGGGGGGTGATGCTGGGTTACCATATTCCCAACCCAGTTAGGTGAGGCCTAGTTCCATCATGAGGTAGGAGGTTTAGTAGGGCATGTTCCAAGGCTTAATAAGTAACAACTAAAGAGAGAGAGAGTCTAGAGTCTAGATTCAAATTTGATCTAAGGATTGCAAATTTATGTCAAATAAGTAAAATAATGTTTTTTTACAAAACATGAAAAACATTGTGCAATGCAATTCAATGCAAAGCCTTGCAGGCACAAAAAGAGAAAGCTCGAAAGTGCAGGGTCATTAGGGGGGTATATATTTTCTAAAATTTAAAAATTAACCTGGGTATCTGGGTATCTGGCCTTAACCTGGGTAAACTTGCGACCTCCGCAGGTTAAGGTCGTGAGGGGAAGAAAATTTCAGTGTGGGCTGAGAGATTTTCCGAGGCCCTGCCCGACTGCTTCTCCAAGCTTCTGGCGCCGGGTGAAGGTCGGTGGAAGGAATGAGGGTTGTGTTGTTAGGCAGGCGCCATGGAGAAATGCACTTCCTTCTGGATCGGCTGGACTTCCCTCACGCCACCCACAACATAACATATCGCAGGCAACATATCGAGGTTCAGGGAAATTTATGTAGGGAAAAACGGAAATCTTCTGTCGAGAGGAGCGAGAGTGTGTCGGAGTTTTTTCGGTGCACAGCCAGGGACGATTGTAAGTTAGGGCCAGAGTGAGAGGGAGAAAGGGAACGATGTTCAAGAAGGCAGTCGAAGTGAAGGGGTCGCAGCGTCTTTCAGGGGCCGATCGCAAGAAGCTTCGGCGCAACGTGCGGGAGAAGTTCGCTAATGCTGCGGAAGCGGATATTGATCTCCTTCTTCCTCCCAAGGTTTTTTGTCCCTATCCGTTTCGACCAAATTAAATAGTTAATGCAGTGCATTTGTGTCAGCAGTGTTGGTAGGAATTGAGAAGTGCAAATTACTTCGAGTGTGAGGAGGTTTTACTGCCACTAGTACAAAATCTGTTAATGGGAAATTTTCCTAAGTTCTTGCCGTGCAGCGCGTTACTCATGCTTTCAAGTTGTTGTTGATGACGAATGTTGAGTTGTTGATAACTGTCTGAAGGCGGAAGTATCAGTGACCAAGCTGGCAAACCGTGTTCACGTGTATTCCGCTGACGGAGGACCCCCCATTCTTTTCGATGTCGATGGGCGAGGAAATGAAATTTTCCCCACAGGTGGTTGTTACTCCCCTTTCTGATTTGTTCCTCAATTCCGTCCAGATGGAAATCTAATGTTGGGTGATTTCTATGGCCCAAGCTTACCAGGAGTTCAAATTGCATTGAGAGTTTGTCGAGTGTGGTGGAATTGTGAACTTTTGGTATAGGCAATGTTGTGAATCACTCTAGATGTCAATGCATTGCTGGGATGGACAGTTTATGGACTGTGGAAGGTTCCCAACATTCTGCCTGCATTTATGCTCAAGGGAGCAGAGGTGTCACGTTATGTCTTGGGTGGTGCCGACCTAATGTTCCCAGGCATTGATGTTCATGGCCAAGATCTCCCCATGTTTGCTGCCGGTGAGCCCTGGTCAATTTTGGTCCCTGGAAATCCATTCCCCATAGCTGTAAGTATCTTGCTGATTCCCTATGTTGGTTTAGCAGATTTTGCACATTTTGGACCTTGTAGTGGGTGTGAAGTTTAGACTGTTGAATGCCAAGTGTTGTATTTTGGGTGAGACCGATAAAATTCCTGTTCACAATGTCGTCACAGTCATACAGTAGCCAAGGTAGGCAGGCCTAATCATCTGACTGGGAAATAGGATGCGTCCAATTTGTATACAGTTTGGCTTTGTGCAATACATTCCAGAGTTCAGGTATCCCCAGATGTTGTTTGCAGTAGGATCTCTCTTGATAGAGAGCTCTGAAAACCCTAAACCTAGCTGGTACAATTTTCCAATGTATAGTGTTGTGGTTTACTGAGAGAAGTGGACTGGTTTGAATCTACAGGTAGGAACAACATTACTGAGTAGTGCAGAAGCAATAAAGGCACACCTCCGTGGAAAAGCATTACATGTGATGCACTACTACCGGGACATGCTATGGTCTGTTCCTTCATCTCCCTGCCCTTGCTTTGTGTTGCTTGATTTAAGCTTTAATCATGGCAGCTTGTCACTGCTATTCATGATGAGGTGATGGTCTGAGACTTTGTGACACTTATAAGGTTATGACTGCACTCATTGTTGTATTGTTAGTTTTTCTTTTGATGCAGCTGACAGAATGGTTACCTTATGTTGTTGTGGACTTTTCTCTGTAAAGTAGATATGGTTATCTCTAGCTTATAGACCTTGGTTTTGTATTATTAGCTTTACTGGAGCTTGGGTCTAAAATCAGCCATTGATTGTTTTAGTATTTAATCAGGACTTGCCTGTTTATACAGGGAAACAGCAGAGGGGCGATATGTACCCAATGCAGGGTTCTTGAAAGATATTGTGGTTGAGGATCCGGCATTAATGGGAGCATTGCTAGACCCAGTAGCTGCTATTGATTCCACTGCTCAAGGAAGTGAAGCTAGCATTTCTGAAGAGTCTTGTAGCAATAAAATGGACGAGCAGGAGGGCATAGAAGGTCTGCAGGAAGGCAGAGCTGAGTCCAATGTAGAAGGTATGTCACTCTTGCCTTAAATGCAAGGTTTTTGGTGCTGCATCAGTAACAGCTACATGTAATATCCATATGTCAAGTTCGTGAATGGACTGGCAAGTTGCAGAGTATGCTCTCTTAGTTAAGGACTCTGGACTATGTTTCTTGTGCCAGGAAGTCTTTTTGCATTTTGAAATACCTTTTGGGACCATTAACCTTATGGCTTTAGGAGGCAAGAAGCTATTGTCATGCAATGCCTAATAGTTTGATCCTTGTGCTGATACTTGAATTTGGGACTTGCACTTCCTGAGGCTGATAGAACATGACAGTGCCTGCAGGGGTTGCTTCTTCAGTCCAGGAGGGTTTTGTTGGACAAGCAATGGAGAGAATAAATCTGAATGTGAGTGGTGGCAATGAAGATGGTGAAGAGGAGGTGAGTGGTGTGTTGGTATTGACCATTGAGGAGATGGATGCACTCCTTGACAAGTGCTTGTTGGAGGCACTGCATGTGACTGTCAAGGATAAGGATTTACCTATGCCTGGTAGCACATTATGGTAATGTCCCGGTTCTTTCATGTTCTTCACACCCCTTGTTCATGGTGCTCCTTTGTGTATTTTGGGTTAATGTTGGACAACCAAGATAAGTCTTTAAGACTGCCAACTACTATGGCACTTATCTGAACACTGAATACCATCTCCAGGAACTGTGGGCTTTATTTCATTATCCAGCTTTGAGAAGCATTGCACAAGGTGGTGCAGTTGTACCTGAGTTGTTCCAGCTGTTCATTGTGTATCCTATTGGATTGTGAGGGAGAAACTTAAATAAGGGAACAACTGCAACAGGCTGATGTCAAGTTTGCATTGCAACAGGCTAGGCCATATACTGGCATGCAGACCACCGGGGAGTGTGCTGGATATTAAAAAATCATCACACAAGAAACTCTCAAAGTGGCTTCAAAACAAAGCTTCAACTGGTTTGGTCAGTTTTCATCTCCTTGACTCTGAAGTACATGCAGATTTTTACACCTCTCAAGGCAAGAAGTGACTAAACAATTTTTTAGACTTATGCTGAATCATGACACTGTCACCTACCCTCAATGCAATTGAGGGATGTGTTATATTCTTTGTCTCTGAGGTTTCTTCTTGTTATTTCAGCTGCTGAATTCTATACATGTCCTGTTGTGTAGCTGGACCTTTGTATCGGAAAGAAAGCAAATGGGACAACTGGGGTTTGAGATACTTTTGTAATTTGAATAAATGGGGATTTGGCATTTGTTGAGAGACCACTTTAGGTTTTCTTAAAATAAGACATTGCAGCTGGATTAGGGTTTCAGGCTTTATTTGTTCCTGTTGTAGATTACAGCAAAGGAAGACAAGCATCGAAAGGAGGTGTTTTTGACGGGCGTAAATAGAGGTCACCTTGACTACCAATCATACCAACCAGGGAAGAAGTCACCCCTTCCAGAAGTTGCCAGTGCTCTGCCAGGGGGTACAGATGCAGCTCAGTCACCAAGTTCAGAGGTGATAATCCAGCATTGTACATTTGCTTTTTAGTCTCTTCATTGGCTAAATTTATGACTGATGTCATGCTCTCTTCATTTACCTTGTATATGGTGTATTTATTGTATATGAGGTAACATGATTTTTTTTCAACTGTTGTTATTGTGTCTGTTCTGTACTGAAGGCTAGCTTGTATTACAGCTCATTTTGGGAGGTTTACAGGGTGTGAAAGTCTTTGTGATCTGCATACCTTGAAGTCACTGAGTCAGGAATTTTTTATTCCAAATGTTAATAGTTTTCAGCAGTTCATTCATGAGAAATTCAGGCATTGCTTCCAGAGAGTGTTGCAGATGTATGCAATATGAGCGTGCATGCATTCTACATGCATATTTCATGGCATCTACAGAAGAAGAGACAGAAAATGTACAGGGTTCAATGTTGATTTCAGCAAGCATAGTTGTCAGTGAGCTACATTCAATTTGTGTGGAACTGCAGTCACCTTGGTGTGAAGTCTTTCTTAAGGTCTGATTAATGAACTTGTCAGGTGGAGGTTGGAGAAGTTTTCAGACCAACAATTCATGTCATCCCTGTGTTTGAAGCAGTTGGTGCTGACCCTAGCAAGTACTACACAGCTGCTGAGGCTACTGGAGTAGTGAATGAGTATGTGGAGAAGCATAACCTAATAAAGAAAAGTGATGGATCTGTGGTGATTTTGGATTTCACATTGTGTGATGCCCTTTACAAGGGCACTGTAAAGAAGGGGAGTACTTACCCCTCAGAGATCCACAGACGGGATCTAGGGTCTTCATTTGTTGGGCGCATGCAGGCCCACCACAGGGTCTCCAGAGGTGCAGAGTCAGTTGTTCGCAAAGGGGCACTAAAAAGTGTCCAAATCATGACAGAGAGGCGTCAAGGCAACAAGAAAGTAACCCGTCTTACTGGCATTGAGTCCTTTTTGGTTGACGCTGATGTGTTGGCAACTGAGCTCCAGAAGAAGTTTGCATGCAGTACCTCTGTGACAGAGTTACCAGGTCAGTGGGATGCATTTCAAGTTGCAAAGCAACTGCCTCATCAATAAGATGTACAGGTCTTAGTGATCTCTCTTTGTGAATCATGATTGTACAGTTATTTTAGATGTAAATAACTAACCTGCTTGTCATAAAGCTTAAAAACCAATACAACTCATCCTATTTGAGCTTTATACAAAGAGTCCATAGCAACAAAGATGAAAATTTTGATGAAAATGTCATAATTCCTGTGAGCTGTAATGTCTGCTCTGCTCTGTTAAGGTTGTAGACCTGACAGTCAAGGGCTGGATACCAAAAATGGTGAGCTGTTTGGTGAGCTGTTTCAAGGCAGTACAAAAGCATTTGCTAGATAACCTTGTTTCGCTCGTCCTTCTTCATCCGTTTTTTTCTGTTCACATGTAATCACAAAATGGGCTGTTTTCCTGTTACTTTCAGAAGAAAAAGCAAGTTAGGACACAAAATTGTGCTTATGCTAAGCCACTTGTCAGCTGCTGATGATACCAGTGGTGAATTAGTGTTAACTCTGTGTTGTTGATGTTCCTCGGACTAGTGAGAGATGGTTATGTAAATGTCTTCCAGTTTGTGGATAATGAGTACTATAAGTTACTATTTCTTCTTTATGTTCTCGATTCCTGTCTAACCTTTTTCAGGACTTGCTCTATTTGGCAGAAAAACTGTTTCAGCTTGGCACTAGGTCATCTCAGTTCTCTTTGTATGTTCACAGTAATAGGAAGTGTGCAAGCTACAAGATTTCTGTAAGGGTTTCCAATGTAAATCATACTGATGTCTAATATTCTCCTAGGCAGTAGTAGCCTATGCAAGGTGGGCAGAAAGAATGTCGATCTCATGTTTATGTGTGCTTTGGCAGGGAAGAAGGGTCAAAGTGAAGTGTTGGTCCAAGGCGGCGTGCTGGAAGATCTTGGGAAGCATTTGGTGCAACATTATGGCATCCCCAAAAAACATATTGAAATTCTGGATAAGACAAAGAAGGTTTAGAGACCTAGAATTTGCTCAGTATTTCCCTTTCGAAGTGTGTTGTTCATGCGGTACCATAATATAGCATGCTTTCAACTAAGAAGCAATGAAGGTTTGCTTTGTCAAATTGGTGACTTTTAAAGGAGTTTTGGTTCCTTTTGCATGACATGGAAAGGAACAGAAATATTTAAGTAACTAGCAGCTGAGGACTTCATTTGATACTCGCTTTGGTAGCAATGGATGAAATTACTGTGATCCTCAGAAGATGCTCTTGAGCTTCAAACATCGTATCTGCTGCCCTTGTTGGTGATTTCATTTGTTGTCTGTTCAATTTGCTGCTCTGAGTGGAATTCTTAGTTGTGACTTAATTGATCTCTCTGATGCTGTTGAGCTCTGGGGTTGATTGAAGATAAGAAGCATTCTGAGTAGCAAGTGCTGCTTGTTGCCTGAAAGGTTGTGGACAATCTTGGAGTTTATTGGTATTGTTGGTTTTCATCTTTTCAAATTTGTGGGTCGTTGTTTGCATGGACTGTCTTTGTGGTGTTTTCACTTTAAAAGTCTAGGGTGAAATATTTGTGGGAATTTTGCTTGGGTGGGCAAAGGAAGTCAGAACCAAAAGTCTGGTCCAAAGAGCTGAATTGTTAGTATTAAGCTCCCATCATTTGATTATCCCTACTGAAGGGTTTTGACCAAAGTGAAAGGTACATGTGGGTTGACTCTCAACAGGAAGATTCTGTTGGGTACTAACTGATAGGTGTAACTTCATTTGAGAGGCACCCTAGAATGCATCCATTTCTTCCGGCCACCTCTTGAAGTCCAGTGTTGCTAGTTGAACATATCATTTGATGTCTCAGATGTAAGGTTTGACATTTGTCTAAGTGAAAGCAGAGTGTTTTTTTTTTCTTTTGGGGTACATGGCCAAACCCTTCTCCCCTTGTCTCATTATGCAGAATGAAGGAATGAGCATCCCTTAGTTTTGCCTGGGCCAAAGTTCAAACCATCCTCCAATTGTCTCATTATTCAGAGTGAAAGAATGAGCATTCATTATTTTTGATTGTGGGATTATTGATCAAAATTCTCCATTAGCCTTGAGATCCACTTTGGATTGGTGTTTTGTGGAACCCAACCCTTTATTTGAAGGGCACCTTGCGAATCTTGGTGCTAATCTTACTGGTCCAACTCCTGAGGTCTTTTGGACTATGCTTTTGAAGGATGGAACCACCCTGATGCTGGCACTTCAAAAGTTTTGTCACAACAGTTCCCCTGCATGACTTTGAGGCCACCTGAGGCCTTCAGGTTCTCTGTCCACAATCAGATCTCTCTTGTTTCCTTGGAATGGGACTGTTGCCTAAGGTTCATAATTGATTCCATCTCTGTGATAGCACAAGTGGTAGCGGAAAGACCTTCCCTGGGTGTTTTTGTTGTGCCAAGGCTATTGCCAAGGAATGTTTTCACCGTCAGTGTAGCAAGTGTAAAAGAGGCCAGCAGATCTCCAATGAATTCTCCTCTCATCACATGATTTGCCTGTTGAAACTGATTTGAATCCGTATTTCTGGCGCTTGAAGGATGCAAATGCACAACTTGCAGTTTGCAAAATCGAGAGTGTCCCAGTAGGTTCATGAGCTTTTTAATGGTGATTTTGTCTTCACAAAGTTGATTCTCAGAAGCAGAACCCTGGCCCCTTTACCTTGTGTCTTGGTTCTGGCTCTTCTTTGGACATGTAGTGAGAAGAAAGAAGATGTGATTCAGAATCCTTGTTTTCCTGTTAGAGTGAATACAGGTCATCCACCTCATCGCAGCACCCTGCTGACCTTTTCTCCAAGAGACTTGTGACAGTACAAGAGGAGGCCAATGGCAGCAGGTGTGGAAGACAGGAATTGCTGAGATTGTTGTGCTTGCTAGCTTTGGATGATGTGATTGTTGTGCTTGCTGACAAGTAATGTCAATAGTCTGCACATAGGACATTGATAGATGGAAAGAGAAGTCAATGGGGCTAGGAGCTTCTTATTTGCACTGTAAGTAGATGCTGGAGTAGCTCCAATGATGGAAATTAGCATTTCTTAGGGTTTAAAGGTGACTATGGTTTGCCTTTCTTGGTTTCTTTTTTTTTTTTCACTTTCTTTACAAACTAATTATGTTGTTGCAATTTTTTTCAATCTTTAAGATTTGGGTGAGAGGTTTTGTTTGCAAATGAAGAGTTTTATTGTGATGTCTATTGCATTCTTTGTTAATGGGTGTTTATGTAATTTTTTATGTGCCGAAAAGTCAAGGAACAAGGAAAAAAAATAGGACCTGGTGTTTTGTAGAAAGGAAGATCAAGAAAACAACTCTTGAGCACCCCTTCTTTCTCTATGCTATTCTTTTTCTCAACAATAAACATGTGAAGGCGAATGATGTTGCTAATAGAATATTGTCATATTTATTGTTGATTTTCTTTAAAAAATTTCATTGCTAAGTATGTAAGATCATCCATCATTTCAAAAGTATTAGTCAAATAAATAACTAGAATTTTTAAAAAGTGCAACTTGAATGTAAGATATTGCATTTTTTTTTCCTTGGAAATTTACAAGTTGAATAACACATTAGAAAACATTTGTTTGTCATTGTGAAATTTCCATTTTGAAATAGACATTTGAGTAATCAATGTTTTGTGCACATGGTAAGCAGCCCAAGTTCAAATTCACATTGTGCACATAACAACCAACCCAAGTTCAAGTTCATATTGTGCATATTATGCATGTGGCAACCATTTTGAGTTCAAGTTTACACCCATGATGAGAAAAAAAAAAACTATGATATAATGTATCACAAAAATAATTTAATTTTGTTATGTTTACTTTAAGTACATTTGCACGTTTATTGATAGAAAATTTGAACTTCTTTGATTAATTATGCATTTTTCAAAACTTGAATCAATTCATCCTATTGAAACTAATAGCCAAGTAAAAGGTAGCAACAAGTTATTCGATTTCTTATAACAATCAAATCAAAGAAAAAATTGTGATAGCAAAATTTATTATAAGATTTTTCCTTGTTCCCCCACCTACACATTATTTACAATTTGTGAACTTGGTTATTTGTTACATGTTCATAAATGTATCAACGATTTTGAGAGTTTGTTATTTCCTTATATTAATGAATTTTTTTTTTCAGATTTTTATTGTATCAATGTAACTGGATTTATGTATTAGAAAATTGATACATTACAATCCATTGTATTGACATGGAAAAGCTTTTTATGTTCAATGTGTGGCATATATTTTGATTATTTTCATTTTGTGAACTTATTTTAAATCCACTTTGCTTCAAAACCTTGTGGTACACTTATAGAGTTTGCAAAATGTGTTTTTAGCACTTTGCTATACGAGGTCTAATGTGCAATTTCTTGTACATATTTTCTTTAGCTTCTTAACTTTTTTATTTAGTTTGAAAATTCAAAAAATCATCCTTAGGAATGGAGAAGCTAATAATGTTGTACCCTAGAATGTAAATTTGTAATGAAATGAAGCAAAATAATTCAAGGAAAATAATAATAATAATAATTTGACACATGAATAAACATTCATAGACCACATTATGCTTTCATGAATTTTTTTGAATTTGAATCAAATGACAACATAACAATATTATATAGTAATTATAGTTATGGTATATTCAAAAGACATTTGATCATTTAGTACCAACTCCTAAATTAAGTATTCATTATTCACAACATTTAATATTAAACCTATAAACCATTTTTTCCTTCAAATTATGTAGTTTATGAATTCTTTTCCAAAATTTTCATGTAGGTTTAAAAAGTCAATTTTGATCATCGATATTAAAATGTTAGTGTATTAGTGTTGTAGTGTATTACTATTTGAACAATATAGCATTTGGGCAATACATTAATCGATGAATTTAAAATGTGTTGTTCAGATTTATTTTATTTTAAATTTTTTAATGTATTAAGTTGTATTGTATCAATGTATCAATTTAAATAATGTAATATGTTGCACACCAAATTACAATGTATCATCATAAGTGCATGTCTGGTCAGGTCTGGTTGAATCTTCAAAAGTGTCCTGCTCTATGTAGTTGCTTTGCATGGAGCTCTTTCGTTTTAGATGGACATAAGTTAATTCCATGGTGTGTTGTCGCTTCTGTCTTGTCAATGTTGGTGGAATGTCAAGCTGCAGTCTGCAAGAGAACTCTGGCACTTGCAATGCCTAAGGATAAGGCTTCTTGTAACCTAAACCTCCTAAATCTCTTATTCTTCAAATGATGCAGAACTATTCAGGGTCTAAACTGCAAATTGACATACAAGGGCTTGTGGTGGCTCTTTAAAAGCAGGATTGCTGAGAGTATCTCTGCCTACTGCAAGCATAGATTTCCTTTTGGAATTTGAACCTCTTACCCAGCCATTCCTCTAAACAATACAGTTAGTATCTTCATTGCCTATGTATCTGGATACTTTCCAGGTGTTCAAAGTACAGGACATCTTTGCAAAATACAGGTTGGTCCAGGGCTGTTGAATTGGAAGGGAGAAGAAAAAGCTGTGAAAGAAATTGGCTCCGCATGTGCTCATGTGTGCTTCTGGATTCAGTTGTCTTTTATATTTGAAACCACAGCCTCAGCAGTAATGGAATCACAGATCCCAGTCATATTTTCCTTCTCTCCTTTTCAAGGTATGTAATTTGCCTTTCAAGAGCATTTTAGTGATGGCATCTTGGGAACATCGAAGACAATATAAATCGTGAAGAGGATAAATGATGAGTTTTGCTTTTTGCTTTTATTTACATTCTTTCACAATCATAGTGACCATTCTCTACTGGAAAAGTAACCTTGTTCCTGTCAGGGCAGAGATTGTCACCCACTTGACCATCCTGGAAAGTTTCCGATCTACTTGCAACTAGTTGTTTGTCAGAGTAATCTTCCTCCATGTAGTTACATTTACATTGTGTTACATAGAATCCCCAATCAGGGCATATATCAAAACACGGCATTTCAATGGGGGAACATGCGTGAGAACTGGAAGAGGTGATTTCTATATTTTTGTAACACTAATTAGAAGTAGAGAAATTTGTTACTGTATCTAAATTTCCTCAAATGACCCATAAATGAACCTGTTGCCTTTCACTGGCATTTCACACCTTGCCTAGTGGTTAATGCAATGTATTGACACCCAGGTATCACAAGCAAGGACCCCTGTGATCTATGTAAAAACCATGCTTGCTTAGGCAATGATCCTCACTTTGGATACCTCCTCTGTCAAGCCTTTGACTGTAACAAGTAGAGGGCTCGTTCAATCTGTCCAATAAGTTCTTGTGCTTGAACCACACCCTCCTACATGCACCACCATGTTCAATGCTACATCAACCAGACCATATATATGCCAGGATATTGTCCATATCCGGTTACAACATAGCAGGAGTAAGAGCTGAAAAATGAACTCATCTAGTTTTGAAAACAAATGCACTATGACTTCTTCAACCATGAATGTGAAGCAAGGCATTGTAATCAGATACCTAAAACTAACTGTCAAAAGCATGTTCACATGAACACTGTCAAACTATATGTATCTATGATAATGGCTCAACCTAACTAACATTTAGATTGCAACAGGTTCATCACCTGATTTGAGAAGAGACAACATACCAGACGCATGACAGGCTTTCCATTTTGGAACAAAACAAAGGTTGGCAGAGCTTGAACACTAAAACGTGAGGCAATACTTGGATACTTCTCTGTGTCAATCTTCACCTGCCATCCCCTAACAATTCCCAGTCAGCACCCAGATAGGAGGCAAAGAAGTATAATACTTGTGCAACAAACACCACAGAACAGTGAAGCACAAAGGATGCTACTTTGAATTGCAGTCATAGATGGGAGGTCACAAACTATGTAATATGAACCTGTAATTGAGCTTTGTTCCTTCCTGACGACCTACTCCACTGTGCACACTTCTGAAAGAAAGCATGCTCCTATTATCATGAAGGGAAAGGACTAACCAAAGCTTCCCAGTGGACACTTTCAACCATATGGCCATGGACAGCCCTTACAAATTCATAAGTGGCCCCATGGCAATTCAAACAAATGTACTTGTCCAGTCTTGTACCTCGGTCTTAATCTAGAATTTCTCCCAGATTCAAGAAAATTGGCAGTTCCACATGTAATAAATCAAGATAAACAACCATTTGAAATCACTATGCCTGGTGTGAAAACTTGGATTTACAGTTGGGAGGCTTACAACTCGAATTTTTTCTTTCAGGGCATGACCCACATGATTGAGGATTGGCACCATCATTTGACAAGGTCCACACCTTCCCACACACAATACACAATCCCTCATGAAGCCCGGATGTTCCCATACATCTCCAGACAAGCCCATTCAGTTTAGAGTCAGAGTGTCTGAGAGTGGAAAGGGACTCAAATGTTACAAGCTGTAATGCAACATGTTCTTCCACTACTTACCTCCATGATCTATGCTAGCAAAATGCTTCAGAGAGGTGATGTTGCACAGAAAAATAGCAGGTGGGGGTGGTAGGGAATTGGTTTGGTCAATGAAAAAGGTCAAAGGATGATGCTTCCCTCCTCAAGTCACTCTATGGGATGGAAAAAAATGATGCTATACATTCCAACCAACACAATTCAGAGTTTCTTTGTTCTTAGATGATTGCAAGGGAGGATTGATGGTGAGCAGGTGTGTACCATATGGCATAGAAGTCTACCAGGACAGGCAAATCAGACTTCTCAATCATGTCATCAAAGGAGGAGAAGGTCTGCTTAGCTGCATGCACCTGATATCATACAGAATCACCAGATCAATAAATATGTTACAGGTTACACAGCATTTGTGGACCAGAAACAGTTTCTAATTCTCCTGAGGTCTGACACCTGAGCTAGATCTCACAATACCAACATACCACACCTTCATGCTCCATCCTGCAATATGTCCTTCCCAGTCTTGACATGGAAGATAAAAAGGACTAATACATATCCTGAATTCCACAGCATTCACCTTAATCCTCTGGTGTCCATCTCACACCAAAATGCAATGGATCTTGGTGAGCCTCTGATGACTCAAAGTGACACTGCACCTCCAAGCTCCTAAGTAGAAGTGGTGAGAAAAATAAAGAATGCTTCTGTGATGTTAAAATTCCCAAAAGCATCTTGCTCTGATAGATGACAAGCAACGTTTGCAATCAGACTTGGACCTCACTGTAGCAAATATTCATCAATTGTTTGCTAGGAGATCAATTTGTTCAGATCACTACCACACTGTACTAGAATACCCACATCTGGATTTATTTGCAAGCATTCTGATGAACATAACAAGAACGAAATTAATGGCTCAATCTTCACCCATTTGGATGTCCCTGGGTTCTCAATCTTTAGATGACCGGTTGCATGCGGCCTTGAACCCCAACCACGAGATTTGGACTTCACCACCCAACCGAACAGGTCAATGCCAATGCCCTGGACTCAACATCCGCTTCCCAGGTTCGGAAGAAAACTATTTCCTTACTGCAAAGTTGCAATATTCTTGTTCATCCCACACTAATGCTGAAAAATTCTTCACGAGGCTTAGGCATTGAGCACTCTCAAGTAATGCGTGCCGCATGGATTCCTAGAACACCGAAGTCATAACCCAGCTTGTCGACCCCGAATTTGGGCATTCAATTCAGATATACAGCGCCAACTTGATGCTTACCTGCTGCACATGCGGCCGGGCCGTTGCTATGTTAGCGCAGGTCGAAGGAAACGAGCAAGTGTCCCTGGATCCCAAAACTGCCTCCGCACCGACTCCTTTTGAAGCCTTTCTCACTGCTTTCTTCTCCAATCGCAGAAACCCGGGACGCTCGCGGAACCCCATGAGATCCGACGACGAAGAGAACGACACAGAAGGAGGAGCAGGTGAGGTGATAACAGCCGGTCGAAAACCTCGACACAGGACGGTGCTGCAATCCATTGCTGCTGCTGCTGCTGCTGCAACTATTGGCAAATGAACACGGAACACTGTGATTTAACCGCAACCCAGATGTCTACACACCTTGATTTGTACGCAAGTTGCACAATCGAACAGATTCCTGCCTCGCTGAATTCACATCGGGGCCAGAGAAATGCAATAATATGCGAATCCAGAGCATAAACCCTAATATTTGCTCCTGGTCAGACAGCCACCAAAGAGCTTTTTTCCACAGATAGAAAAAGCAGTAGATAAATGATAAAAAAATTATCATTCATTTAAATTCAGGTAGACAGTACAGTGTAGATACGGCGCTATATCATCTACTGCATATTCTGATGCATATTACCTGAATTTAAACAAGGGGTGTGTCACAACTGTGGCCTGGCCATTTACATCAAAAAGGATCTGAAGGCAAAAGAAGAACTATGGAAACTCAAATATTTCACCATGTAAAAATATAATCTTCAAAACAATCCTCTAAAAGAAATCAAAATCCTTCAAGATGTTATAACTCTATAACTAATCTCAAGTTTCAACTCAAGCCAAACATCATCTTTCAAAAATCCTCATATAAAAGTAGACCTATAATTACCTAGGGGCGAAAATCCCCTTATGCTACTATACTCTATAATGAATCTAAACACAATATCCTTGCCTACCAAGGCAAGGCCAATAAATGGTAATTATTCGGTGTCCATACCTCGGATTCTCCCCACCCCTCTTTTGCGGAGTAGTTGTAATACGCACTTTGAATGCAATTGCAGAATCTCTCTCGACAGAAGCCGAGAGAAAAAGAAATTCTGCGTTCGTCCAAATTGGGGTCGTCCTTGACAAGTACGAAGGGAAGACACAGTGCTGGAAAATCAGCTGCGAGGTCGTTATGGCAGAGTATGAAGCTGTTTGTTTGCACCGTTGACTTTACTTGAGATCTGGACAAAACATCTAGCCAGAAAGGGTTATGGGCATCTTCTCTCCAGAGAGGGATTCAATTTTACAGTTGTTCATCTTGAGAGGTGTTTTTTAGTTTGATGTATAGGAGAAGAGATACAAATCATTCCCAGAATGCCATCCTCAGGTTTCAGGAACCA
>Ga0116229_10001973_pt1 | contig 32810 bp, 29 predicted proteins | sample S1TSphgellanicum_3_FD_87313 | JGI IMG/M metagenome (GOLD analysis project Ga0116229, IMG submission 87313) | Host-associated microbial communities from peat moss isolated from Minnesota, USA - S1T2_Fc - Sphagnum magellanicum MG | ecosystem: Host-associated > Plants > Peat moss > Unclassified...
ATTTCTGGCAATAAGCATTGTAATAGTGCTAGTATCTCAAACATGGGCTGTATGCGGTTTTTGAGTTTTTGTTTTGGAAGACTATTACTCTACTACATCAGCCCTCTCTTTATACTCTTTTTTTTGCGAAGGTATTGTAATAGATTCTGAAATATGGCTTTTCCTCTATCTTAAGGATGAGATTCTTTGATGTAAAATCGATCAAACATGTATTTCGAGACACGTAGTGCAAGAAATACTGCATCCTTGTTAAATCCCCTAAATTTATTTATGGGGATACCTTCTGCCTCCTGCCTTCTGCCTCCTGCCTCCTTAATGCATACAAAATACATTAATGAGGATAGTGTGCGGCTAAGTATGATTCTGCTTCTTGTTTATTGTTAATCATTTTATCTAATGTAGCAGCGAGTAAATTATCCAAAATTTGCCGATATAGAGGACCTGGTTTATAACCCAACTCTTTTAAATCATTACCATTTAAAATCGGTTGAACATCTCTCCACAGACTGATATATCGCCAAATTTTCTTTCTGATTGCGCGATCACTAGACAAAGCGATTAAAACCAATGTTGATAATTCATACTGTCGCAGTAAATCTACTATTTCACTAGGAAGTTGACAATTAGGCAATCTTTCACTAACTTCAACTTGTACTTGCGCTAATTCCTTTAATCTAGTAGTGCTATCGTCAGATAACTGTAATTTCTTCGCTACACTAACACGATACATGGGAATTAAATAGCTAATTATTGCTTCTAAACTAATCTGCCAATGTATTAACGTATTATCTGGATCAAATCGGCGCAAGCAACGCTCTAATAATCTTAACTGTTGTAAAAGTTCCACATCTAATTTTAAAGTAGGATGAATACATTCTAAAGCACCTAAGTTATGCAGTAATTTGAAAGCGGTTTGCCAATAAGGCGCTTCCAGAATGTATTTCAATTCTGTTTTTAAGCGAGTTTGCAGAGCAGGAGCTTTACTGTTTTCTTGGGTAGTACGTTCATAAATACCGCTATTAATTGCATAGCGAATGTACTGTTCGGTTTGCTGTTCCAGGGAAAATCCTAAACGTGCAGCAAAACGTACACCTCGATAAATCCGAGTTGGATCTTCAATAAAACTGTTGGCGTGTAAAACACGAATTTGCTTTGCTTGTAAATCTAGTAGTCCACCGAAAAAATCTAGTAGCTCGCCTGGTCTAGGAGGTGTCAGCCTTAATGCCATTGCATTAATCGTAAAATCACGCCGATATAAGTCTTGACGAATCGAACTGGCTTCTACTTCTGGATTGGCGGCTGGGTAAGGATAAAATTCTGTTCTTGATGTAGCAATATCTACCCATAATGAGTTGAAAACTGGGTCTTTATGCCAGAGTAAAGCCGCAGTCTGGAAAGCACCATGAATTTCTAAACGACTTTGAGGATAAATTGATTGTAGTAGTTTGGCTAGTTCTACACCCGCACCCACATCGGCTGATTTGTGAAATCCATCTACAACTAGATCGATATCATTAATCATTAAATTTTTGGCTGATGGTTCCGCTAACAGTAGATCTCTGATTGCGCCACCGACTAAGTATAAATGCCAGCCTCGTGCTTGAGCCGCAGCCGCAGCATTAGTCAGCATCTGTCCCAGTTCAGGGGTGAAGCGAGATAATATCGTGCTTTCTTGTCTTGTCAAATCTTCTAGTGCAATAGCAGGTAATTTTGGTGATATTTCCCCTGTTTGTTGATGTAGTTCTCGCAGAACATCGGTACGAGTCACGATACCTACTAGTTGACCGTTATCCAAAACTGGTAAACGTCCAATGTCGTAAGTTACCATGAGGGACTCAATTTGTGGTAGGGTAGTGTCAGGTTTAATAGTTTTTAAATTGGTTGCCATGTAGCCTTTGACTGGAGCATGGCTAAAGCCGTGGTGTAAAGCAATATCTAAATCCCGTCGAGAAATAACTCCCACTAGTTGTCCTTGGGTGTTGACGACAGACAAACCAGAGTGTCCATAGCGGAGTAAAATTCTTTGTGCTTCAGCTATTGTGGTTTCAGGACGAATGGTGCGGACTGGGGAGGACATAACATCCTTTGCTTGGGGGGGATGGGGAATCTGGGCTTGGAAATTCTTGAGAATACCTAGCAATATTTGTTGTGGGTTGGGTGTGCGGAGATTTAATGATGCTGCTTGGGCGTGACCACCTCCTCCCAAGTGTTGGAATAATTCGTGGAGATTTGTCTGGGGAATACGCGATCGCCCCACAATAGTCAATCGTTGCTCCACCTCATCCAAAGGATATTCATGGGCTAAGAGTAAAGCATCGCTTTCTGTAAGTCCGATTAATTCCGCAGCTAAACTAGATAGTCCAGGAACAAATTGATCAGTCTTCAGGAGTACCCAAGCAATTGTATATCCTTTTAGACAAATATATTCTAAGTTTTCTAAAGCTGATGTTAACAATTGCTGCAATTCTAGAGATAAACCAGGATTACAATAGGTAGCGATTAAAGGGAGACTAGCTCCCTGCTGCATCAACCAAGCTAAAGCTAAAACATCTCTGGTAGTAGTTTGCTCATAAGTGAGGGAACCAGTGTCAACATGAATACCCAAAGCCATGACAGTTGCTTGGGCAGAATTTAAAGAAACTTCCTGTTTTATCAATTCTTCGACAATCAAAGTTGTCGTAGCACCTACAGAATCAATATATAATTGTGTAGCATTAATATCTCTATCTTGTCCCAGATGGTGGTCATAGACAATGATCTCTCGTAATTGAGGTAAATCTAACCAGGCGGCTGTTTGACCCAGGCGATCGCGCCTTTGAGTATCAACAATAGTCAAAGAACGCATATTTTCGGGATTAACCGAGCGTCTTTCAACCAACTGGTACTCATCTCGATGTAACGCCAAAAAATCTCTGACTGGCTGATGAGCGCCTCCAGCCAAGACAATTTTGCGGCTGGGAATTAAGCAAGTTAATCCCACCGCCGCTCCTAAAGCGTCAAAATCAGCAGTTGTATGGCAAAGAATAAGATCCATATTTACGTTAGAATATAAAGTTATCAGTAAGTCTCAAACTTTTAACCATTTGGGACAAGTTTCCACCAGTCACAGATGCTCCGATTTCACGTTTGTTGGGAGAAGTAAAAATGACCATATTATTTCAAATTTCTTTAATATCTCTGGTTCTCGCGTCTTTCGCCCTAGTTATTGGTGTGCCAGTAGCTTACGCTACGCCCCAAAACTGGATTGAATCGAAAAGGTTGCTCTGGGTTGGTTCTGGAGTTTGGTTTGCCCTCGTCATTTTAGTCGGGGTATTAAACTTTTTCGTGGTGTAGGTAACGGTCTGAATAGGAAAAGACCACATAACATACATGATAGAGGAGCAAGAAAGCCCAGGTAACAGATGCAGAGGAAAAAAGAAATTTTTGATTTCTGCTGTTTAGTAGAATATCTTTTCCTTTGCAACCTGCTTGATTGCTCCTTTACATGGAAAAAAATAGCGTATACTAGCATAAATTTATCTTTAAGTTCTAAAGGCGGCATTCATGGCAGTTTTTGAGGGAAGTTTTACGCAAACCGAACTTTTGCGATTTGCGTTAGTGATTGGTCGGTTTAATGACCTAATAACCGTTAAGTTGTTAGAAGGCTGTCAAGATTGTCTCAAACGCCATGGTATAGACCCAAATCCCCACGGCAATCAAGTAGACTATATTTGGGTGCCAGGAAGTTTTGAAATCCCGACAGTCGCTCGCCAATTAGCCCTCTCCCATCGTTATGATGCTATAATATGTTTAGGTGCAGTTATCAAAGGGCAGACCCCCCATTTCGATTACGTGTCTGCGGAAGTGGCTAAGGGGATTGCGGCAGCGAGCTTTCAAACTGGTGTACCTGTGGTTTTTGGCGTTCTGACTACAGATACCATGCAACAGGCTTTAGAGAGAGCTGGCATTAAGAGTAATCATGGATGGGATTATGCCATGAATGCCATAGAAATGGCCAGTCTGATGCGTCAATTGCGTCCTAATTTGGCTCAATCCTTTGCTGGTAATAGCCCCCAAGCTTTACCAGTTGCTCTGGATAATTCCTTGGCAAAAGATTCAGTCAGTTAAAATTTAGGGGTTGACAAATCAAAATAAATTTGAGATACTAATACTTATGAGAAATTTGCGGGTATAGCTCAGTGGTAGAGCGTCACCTTGCCAAGGTGAATGTCGCGCGTTCGAATCGCGTTACCCGCTTTTCAATAAGTATTAGGGATTAGTTGTTGTAGAGGTAGTGCTAAATTATTAGTAACGGCTATTGCTGTTTGTCTAATAGCACTAGCAACAATCCATAGAAACCCCATTTATAGCTATAGACCTAATGGGGAAGATGTCAATTAAAAAACAGCTCGCATTTTTAAAAGCGCTTGTGCAACCTCGCAAACCAGAAAAGATAGACTTGAATACACAATATAGCTGTCCTTGTCGCCGCCGGGGATACTTAGTTCCCATTACTCTGACAGAGGCATTTGGATGCGACAGTTGCCAGAATATATTTGTAGTGGAGGATAATGGTTATATATTAGAGCAACTTTCCCACAGTCATGGCTACAAGCGAGCTTGGCGCTGGATAGGAAACAGTTGGCAAATAGTGCATCCCAATTTAGGAGAGAGCTATCTGCCGATGACGCTAGGCATAATTTTTTTCCTAGTGTTTGGATGGCTACCATTAGCCCTACGATTAGCAACTGGTACTAGAATTATTGCTTGGGCAATAGTGCCTGTGCTGTTAGTTATCCTGCCAGCAATTATTTACTGGCTTACCTACAGACGTTAACTCAATGACCGTTGAAGCTTTTAATGACTCCCTGGAACCGATGACGAGCGCCAAACGCGCCCGCAGTGCTGCTATGAAATTGGGTATCACCAAGGGGACAGAACGCAGTCTGGCTATATTAGCAATGGCGCAAGGGCTAGAACGTTCATTCGACGATATTTTAGAAGCCAATACTTTGGATCTAGAAGCTAGTCGAGAAATGGCTGTACCAGAATTGATTCTAGATTGGCTGAAGTTAACTCCTTCCAGATTGGAGAATACAGTCAAGATTCTCCTCAAGCTAGGGGAATTGCCAGATCCTTTGCGGACAATCAAAACTGTAGATTACCAACTAGAAGAGAGTCAACGTTATTCTCAGTTAATGCCATTGGGAGTTATCGGCTTTATTTATGAAGCCTTTCCTGATTTAGGGGCGATCGCCGCTGGTTTTTGCATTAAAACTGGCAATAGTATTATTCTTAAAGGCAGCACAGAAGCTATTAATTCTAATAAGGCAATAGTTGATGTTTTACAGACAGCCATTTCTGATGTTGGTTTACCAGCAGGATCTATAGAACTTATCACAGCAGAACATGGCGCTTCTATACGAGATTTAATTACTCAAGACCAGTATGTTAATTTAGTCATTCCCTATGGACGTTCCAGTTTAGTACAACAAGTGGTGCGACAGGGAACTTGTCCAGTACTGAAATCAAGTATGGGTAACTGTTACCTCTACTGGTCAGTGAATGGTAGTTTAGAAATGGTACGCTGGATGATCTTGGAGAGCCATAAAAGCGAACCAGATCCAGTTAATGCCATTGAAAAAGTCTTAATTCACCGTCAAACCTTAGCTACATCATTATCAACGCTATATAGTAATCTGAAGGAGAAAGGTTTTGAAATTAAAGGGGACGAAGAATTAGTCGCAGCCTTTCCTCATTTACAGCTAGCTAAAGTTGGAGAATGGGGAACACCTTATTTAACTAAAACAGTTGCATTTAAAGTAGTAGATAGTTTAGAAGAAGCGATCGCCTGGATTAATCAATATAGTAATGGTCACGCCGACAGCATTGTCACAGAATCCTATCCAGAAAGTCGCCAATTTGCTCTCCTGATTAATAGTGCTTCTGTTTATATTAACGCCTCCCCGCGGTTTTATCGCAATCCTACTAGAGGAGAAACAGTGTTTCTCGGTATGTCAAATCACAAAGGTAATAAACGAGGATTTATTGGTTTAGAAGCTTTGACTGCAAGCAAGCAAATTGTACTAGGTAATGAAAAATGAGTAGGGGCTCGTATGCCTTGCGCCCCTACTTGCTATTTCACAGCCGATTTACCATCTCGATTATGGTAGGAAGTGTAATAAACTTGACCGCCAGTATCCGGGACAAAATGACAAGCCATAAAGGAACGCCATAAAGACGACCAAAGTGGCTCATCAGACGAGTGGAAGTACTCACCCATAATGGGTTTAATCGCTTTAGTTGCCTGAATTAAATGGTAGTGAGGGATATTCAGGAAAATGTGGTGAGCCACATGAGTACCAATATCATGGTGTATATGATTAATCAAGCCATAATCTCGGTCAATGGTGGAAATAGCTCCTTTGAGAAAAGTCCAATTTTCACCACGATACCAAGGAAGTTCTGGTTCAGTATGATGTAAAAAAGTCACCAAGTCCAGCCAAATAACAAACACGATATATGGACCAACATAATACTTAATTAACCATATCCATCCCCATTGATAAGTAAGACAGGCTAACAAGCCAACCATACCCATCCAAAGTGAAGTGCTAGTAATCACATCCCATTTTTCCTGGGGCTTAAACAGGGGACTGCTGGGTAAAAAGTGAGAGCCTTGTTTATAAGGCGATCGCATAAATAAATAGACTGGATAAACCAGCAAAATGAGATAATATCGCACTACTCTTTCGACTAAAGGCATCTTCAGATATTGGGATTCTGAGACAGGATACCAGCTTTCGTCATTTTCTATACTAGCGGTATTTTTATGGTGGGTTCTATGACTAATACGCCAACCATGATAAGGGACTAGAATGGGAATATGAGAAAGATGGCCAATCAAATCATTCAGCCATTTATATTGGGAAAAAGATTGGTGTCCGCAGTCATGTCCAACCACAAACAAAGCCCAGAACATTGTGCCTTGCATTACCCAAAAGATTGGCCAGAAGTACCAAGAATTAACATAATAGGCGGCTACATATAGTAGAGCAATGATCAAAATGTCACGCAAGAAATAATACATTGACTTGATGACACTAGGCTGAAAACATTCCGGTGGAATAGCAGCTTTTAAATCCTTGAGAGTAAAAGGTAAATCTTCTGCTTCTGGAGACAATACAGAACTGAAAGGTTGGTTGAGATTAATGGTATCTAATTCCACTGGGATTAACTTTTTGGTAAAATACGTGGTTCGTGAGAAGAGGCAGGGGGCAGGGGGGAAAAGGCAGGGGAGCAGGGGAGAAAAGAAATTGATGCTTAAGTGGTTAAGATTGATTAAGCTATTAATCCCTGAACTACATAATCCTATAGCATTCTAAGTACTTTTCTTACTCTTCATCCCCCCTGCTCCCTACCCCCTTTTGCCCCCCTGCTCCCCTGCTTCTTACTTCTGGGCGTGATATTCAGCGAAAGTCTGATAACCAACATCAGGTTTGTAGAGTTGACATTGGTCTGTAATTTGTTTCATTAACGACCAAGAGAAATTACTTTCATCATGTAAATAACTACGCCAATTCTCCTTAATACTGCTATAAGCCAATCTCAAATTATAGGAAGGAATAGCTGTAGAAATATGGTGGGGAACATGAACATTAATATCATGACAAAGAAATTCTACCCAACGAGGATAATGACAGTGTATTGTACCAAATAACTGCGCCGCAGCTTCATCCCATGCAGGTGATGCTAAAAAAGGAACGTCTACAAAAGTATGATGCACTAAAGTAAAAGTACTCATCCAAAAATGGTAAACCAGCCAAGGTATGAGCCAAAATTTAATAAATCCCCAAATACCTGTTGTAGCTATCAGCACGGGAAAGAAAATGACAGCAAATAATACTACTACAGCAATGGAAAATTTTACGCAAGGCCTATCTTTGGGTTCAAACTTCTGCAAGTCAAAATGTGTAACAGCCCAATGTGCTATAGAACCTAACCACCAGAGACGTTGACGCAGGAAGATTTCAAAAGCTATTTGTCCAAGTCTTGGCCAGCTTTGCAAAGCTTCTGGTGTAATAGGATGCCAAGCATTATCTTCATTTAGCTTGTTTGTATGTTTATGGTGATAGTTATGCTTAATTCGCCAAGGGTGAAAAGGATAGATTAAAGGCATCATGAATAAATGACCAACTAAATCATTTACCCAACGGCGTTTAGCAAATGAACGATGAGCACAATCATGACCGATAACAAAAAAGCCTGTTAAAGCGGTTCCCGTAAAAATCCAAGCTATGGGTAAAAGAAACCAAGGACTGAAGATCAAGCAGAAATAGCCCAAAGCAGCTGCACAGAGACTAATTAGTCCAGTCTTCCCAGCAGCATAAATATCTTTGGTAAAACATTCTTTTGGCAAGCTTTTAACAATTTCTTTAAACTGCGGTAAAGAGTCACCAAGACCCCGATGAATGAGTTCTAGCTCACTTTTGATTGTTGTAGTCATGAATACCTGAAAAACAGCGAAGTCTCCTACTAAGTCCCGTGGAAAAATAGCCTTTAGAAAAGCCTTTTCACTCAGATTGAATTTCCAGAATATAGCAATCTTAACATCTGGTTAACATAAGTGATGATTATTACATATTTTTATGTAGCTACATCACTAAGTCTTGAAAGATTGTTAATCTCCAGTCCTTAGTGATCGTCATCGACACCAAAGTTGTCATCTTCCTAGCACATTGCCCAGATGTAACTATTACCTTGGTTCTGCTAACTTGACATTTGTAGCTAGGCCAAATAACTGTAGCAATCGGATTGTCATCCAAGTAGTATCAATTTCCCACCATTCTAAACCGTGACGAGCTGAATACTGATAAGCATGATGGTTATTGTGCCAACCTTCGCCAAAGACTAATACAGCTACCCACCAGCAATTAGTGGATCTGTCACCGGAGTCATAGCTTTGATAGCCGAACTTATGAGTAGCACTGTTCACCAACCAAGTGCAGTGATAAACCCAGACAATGCGAGCAAAAATACCCCAAACAACGAAAGACCAGCCTCCCAAAAGGAGTAGAAATGCACCCAAGATCACTTGGATGATAATGAAATTTTTTTGTAAAAACTGATAAACTGGGTCTTCGGCAATATCTTTTGTAAATCGAGGAATTTCAGCTTGAGCCGGGGACTGAAAAATCAGCCAACCAATATGACTCCACCAAAAACCTTTATTGGAATCATGCGGATCTTGTTCTGTATCTGAATGTAAATGATGGATACGATGTGTACCTACCCACTCAATCGGACCTCCTTGACAAGCTAGCGTCCCGCAAAGGACTAGAAGGTACTCTAACCATTTAGGAGTTTGGAAGCTCCGATGGGTAACAAGGCGGTGGAATCCTAGTGTAATGCCTAAACCACCACTTATCCAGTAGAGTAAAAGCGCAACACCAACCGCACTCCAGCTAAAGTTGCTAGGGATGAAAGCAAATAAAGCTCCAATGTGCAGGGCAGCGAAAAACAGGGTATTTACCCAGTTAATTTGAGGTTTTGTAGAAGTGGCAATTGTCATGCGGTAACCCAAGTAAAAATTTTCAGTCTTATCTGCGCGTTCTCATCATCCGCACATGTATAACTTATTTTGAATGAGGAACTAAATGAATAGCTCTGAACAGCTGCAAAAAGCAGAACAGGCACTATTAGAGATTTTTTCTGGTATTGACTCTCAGGTCAAGCACAATCTGAGAAAAGTACTAAATGCCTTTCAATCTTACCGGGTAGGAACTCATCATTTTGCTGGTGTGAGTGGCTACGGACACGATGATTTAGGTAGAGAAACTTTAGATCAAGTTTTTGCTCAGGTAATGGATGCAGATGCTGCAGTAGTAAGATTGCAGCTTGTTTCTGGTACTCACGCGATCGCCTGTGCTCTCTTTGGCGTGCTCCGTCCCGGAGATGAGATGTTAGCAGTTGTTGGTTCCCCCTACGATACGCTAGAAGAAGTCATTGGCTTGCGAGGTCAAGGACAAGGTTCCCTAATTGATTTTGGCATAAAATATGATCAATTGCAGTTAACTCCTCAAGGAACAGTAGACTGGGTAGCTTTAAGCAGTAGTATTTCCGAACATACACGTTTAGTTTTAATCCAACGTTCTTGCGGTTATTCTTGGCGACCCAGTTTAGCAATTGCTGATATTGAAAAAATTATTTATCTGGTCAAGCAACAAAATCCCCAAACTATATGTTTTGTAGATAATTGCTATGGCGAATTTGTTGAGACAAAAGAGCCAACATCTGTAGGTGCGGATTTAATCGCGGGGTCGTTAATTAAAAATCCTGGGGGGACAATTATCCCAGCTGGTGGTTATATTGCTGGTCGGGCTGATCTTGTGGAAGCCAGCGCCTGTCGTCTAACTGCTCCTGGGATAGGAAGTGCTGGAGGAGCGACTTTTGACCAAAATCGCCTGCTGTTTCAGGGGTTGTTTTTGGCACCACAAATGGTGGGAGAAGCCCTCAAAGGAACCTATTTAACAGGTTATGTGTTTGATCGCTTGGGTTATCCAGTTAATCCACCTGCTTTAGCACCTCGTAGAGATGTTATACAGGCAATTAAACTCGGTTCGGCGGAAAAACTAATTAGGTTTTGTCATGCCATACAGCAATGTTCGCCCATCGGCTCTTACCTTGAACCTATTCCTGATGTTATGCCAGGATATGAAAGCAAAGTAGTCATGGCTGGGGGAACCTTTATTGAAGGTAGCACTTTAGAATTATCCGCTGATGGTCCGCTACGGGAACCCTATGTGGTTTATTGTCAAGGTGGAACTCACTGGACTCATGTAGCGATCGCCTTACAAGCTGCAATAGAAGCAGTAGGAAAATCAGACTCCTAATGCTTATTAGCGGCTATTTGGGTAACTTATATTGCCCGACAATCCGTTTAGCAAACTCTGGTACAAGCATTTGCAGTTTTTCCGGATAATTCCGCTTGACATATAAGTAATTACGGGTGAAGTGCGAATCTATAGAAAACCGTGCATACTCTAAACCTTTAGGACCAATCCTTTCTATAACTACTCCCATAATCTTTGCTACCCATAAAGGGAGAGTTAATGCTTGGTCATAGGCAGGTATGCTTTGCTGTACTGCGGCTTTGCGATCGCCCTGAGACATGACAGGCTGAGTTTCTAACAGGTCTTGCACCAAATCCAGCATTTCTTGTCCCACGTCATTTCTGACCAAAATCCATTGCCAACCAAAAGGCGCACCCATGTAACCCACAACTAGATCTGCTAAAGAATTAACATAATCAAAACAACTCATGCAAGAAGGAGCAAACACATCTTTCAGGACATTCGTTTTCAAACCAAAGAATGGTACTGTTTCAGTCGAACCATCTTCATGCTTAAAGTGGACGCGAAAATCTTGCATGAATTCATAATGCACAACCGTATCAGGCGAACGACTAGTTGTTTCCAGAAATTTTTGTAGCCCAGCCCGTGTCACATTATCTACGCATGGCGTACCCAAGACATATAATTTCTCTAATCCCAGCTTTTGCTCAACAGATCTTAATGCTTGGATTTGGCAACCTACACCAATAACCAATAAACGCTGCAATCCCGACGATTCTATTTGTTCTAACACCGACAAATTAGGGGATAGCGTGGGTTTATTAACTCGAGCTGCGAGTACTTCTTCTGGAGTACGAGCTAAAATAGGGAAAGGACCGAAGCGATCGTCCGGGGTATTTTGTACACAAACCACACCTTCAACTAAGCCTCGGTTGAGCATTTCTATGGCAATACTACTGACAATACCCGTCCATTGCGCACCTTCTATTGGTTGTTGTTTCCGGGCAGCAATCATTTTTTGATGGACTCCAAAATAGAGTTCATCTGGGCGGTCAAGATTGCGGGAACGGTTATGTACTAATGCTTCTAATGCACTAATTTGTTGATTGATAAAGGCACAAGCTTGCTTAACATAATGAATATAGTATGTATCGCATAATCCACACTCACTACAAAGATTTTTAGCCGGGCGACGGCTACCAGATTTCAGGGCTTTTGCTTTTTTGTGTTTATAAGCATCAACAGAGGTCATAAATGATTACTGGTGGAAAATATATTGTTTCTACTACAATACCCCTGTAATCAGTCCTCTGGATAATAGAGTTAATATTCTAATTTAAAGCATAAGCATAACTTCTGGTTTCCTCTGGAGGTAGAGAAATGGGCATTTGCAAGTAAGCCACTAGCAATAAATCCGGGTCTATTAACTTTAAACCATTTACTTGTTGTTTAATTTCATTATTTGTGGTAACAACTAAAAGAGGTTGTTCCTGATAGAAAACAATCGGAGGATTTAGACAATTAGGATTATAGGCGCTATATTCGCCGTCTCTACTACCATATAAAGAAGTAGAATTACGGAGGCTATACTTACCTACATAACTACCATAGAGTCCATGGAGATTACTGATAGAATAGGGATCATTCTGATTACTTGATAATACACCTAGAAATCGTCCATTAGCAGCCCATAACTGAGACCATTGACCAATAGCCATGAGAAATTCAAAGGACATAATAGTTTGAAAATATTTATCTGATGTATCTCTAGCTTCTTTCGTGGTATCAATAGTTTCAACCGTAATTCTGACTAATTTTTTGGTTTATATACCCTTTTAGGGTTTTAACTGCAGCAGATCGGGAATAATTGGCTAATCTTCCTGAACAGAATGAATAACCGGTTTTTGATATAGGGGTACTGTAAATGTGACTGTTGAGCCTAAACCTTCACCTAAACTAAAGAAATGCACTTCTCCGCCCATTGATTCTACTAGCTTTTGAGATATGGTTAGTCCTAAACCAGTGCCTCCATAATGGCGAGTGCGAGAACCATCCACTTGCGAAAATAATTGAAATAATTTATCCTGCTTGTCTAAAGAGACTCCTATACCCGTATCCATAACACGCACTCTGAGCATTCCGGGAATCTGTTGTAATGGTAATCTGGTTCTTCCTCTTCTGATCACTAAATCAGCGCTAATAGTAATACCTCCCTCATTGGTAAATTTAATCGCATTACCTACCAAATTGAGCATAACTTGCAATAATCTCTGGTAGTCAGCTTGGATAATGATGGGATCGGAGGTAGCAGGTATATTTATTTGAAAGCTGAGATTTTTCATCTCCGCTTGGGGACGCATGAAGTTTTCTACCTGGGTAAATAGATCCTTAAGCTGAACTGGAACACAATTTAGCTCCATTTTCCCAGCTTCAATTTTTGCCGTATCCAAAATATCATTGAGAATATTCAGTAAATGTAGTGATGATTGGTAAGCTTCCTCTAAACAGGAATTCATTTCTTCTGGTTCATCCACCATTCCGTCTAAAATCAGCTTAATGAAACCAATCATCCCATTTAAGGGAGTCCGAATTTCATGGGAGACATTAGCTAAAAACTGGCTTTTTAGCCGGGAAGCCTCCTCAGCCTTTTGTCTAGCAGTTTCTAATTCTTGATAGATATTAGCATGAGCAAATGCTGTACCTAATTGGTCTCCTACTTCTTTGGCAAGTTCTAGCTCTGCTTTTGTTAAAGGTAAGCACTTATGATTTAAATTTAAGACAATTAAGCCATTGGCTTGTTTACGGTAATAGGTGGCGACTACCAACATTTTATAATGCTGGTCATTAATATAACTAGGTGTTTCTATGAGTAGCGGTTCTAATGTAGTCAAAGCTTGAATCATAGCTGGCTCTGAGGACAATTCGATCTCTAGTCCTAGAACAGATTTGATCCCTGGGTGATGATATTCGGCAATTACCTTTAATGTGGGTTTTTGGGGCTGATAGGGACAAATAATACAATGGGCTATATTTAACGCTTTACCTAAGCTATCAGCAGTTTGCTGCCAAATAATCTTGGGGTCTAAAGTCCGCCGGATATCCCGAGTTAATTGGTTTAATAATTTTTGGTGCTGCTGCGATCGCCAAGTCAATTCTAATAATGTGGGGATTGTGACTTCTCCATACAGTTCTGTCTGATTGACCGCAGCGGAAAGCAACCTACCCATGACTAAAACCGTAGTTGCGGCTTCACCTAACTGCGGCATGAGGGGAGTCATCGTCAATTCCAATTCTAGTAAGTGCTGGCTGCATTGAAACTTACACTGTAGCCGTTGTGGAACTAGACTGGTTAATACTTGGTGTAATTTCTCCAGATAAGCCACTTTATCTACCGGAGTGAATTTGCCTCGATCTTGACTAACTTGGTCAACTATCTTCTCAGTATCCAAATCGAAAAATTCGCTGTGCTGCCAAGAAAATACCAGATAGCGTCCAGAACTATCTTGAATATAGACTAACTCAGCCCCAAGAGTTAGCAATATGTCATTAGCATTGGGGATTACAGATTCCAGATTTTGAGGACGTAAGTTTGTCACTTGGTTGTTAGCAGTGATATTCATTACATCGACTTGAGTAAACAATAGTTTCCCAATGTATTAGTATTAAAGCTGCTTAAATTCTGGCATAAAATTTTACAGCTTTTACATTTCGATTTATGTCTTGTTGACCTTGCGGACAGCTATTAGGTTAATTTTTACATTTTTTTTGCATCTTGTATGATCGATGCGGACAAAACAAGCTGTTTTAGTCATTCCATTCACCACGAGGAGGAACGGGTACACGTACAGGAGTGCGCGTGAGTTCATCATCTCTAGGAATATCGCCCCGCAGCCATTGGCGGATAGCTACCTCAATTACCTTACTGGGGTCATTAGTCAGATGTCGAATTTGTTCGATTAACTCGGAGTCTAAGCGGACAGATATTTCTACTTTCTCAGCTTGTCGGTTATCTAGATCGGCTGGGTTTTCTTGTATACTCATGGGTTTAGATGCTAAGAAAAGGTTTTATCTAAAGCTTTATTTAAGCATTGATCTTGATCAAGGGAACTATGATGGCTCTGGCATTTTTCACATAGCTACTCAAATAGTACCAAATTAACAGGATAGTTGCATCTATTGTGCTATAGGACGACATGATAAAATTTATGAATCAGGGAATTGTTTCCTTTTCCTGCTGCGGATCTTTTGCTGCGTCTTGGCGGAGAAAGCATTAGAATACATTAAGTAAATAGCTGAAATTTTTGGTTGCCCAATAAAAGTGCAAATTTGTATATGACTGACGTTCCCGCAGTACGCATTCGCAACTTCTGTATTATTGCTCATATTGATCATGGGAAATCCACCCTGGCCGATCGCTTGCTACAAGCTACTGGTACTGTGGAACAGCGCCAAATGAAGGAACAATTTCTTGATAATATGGACTTGGAACGGGAGCGCGGTATTACAATCAAGCTGCAAGCTGCCCGGATGAACTACACGGCTCCAGATGGTCAGCAATATGTTCTCAATTTAATTGACACCCCAGGACATGTAGACTTTTCTTATGAGGTCTCGCGATCGCTAGCAGCTTGTGAAGGTGCTTTACTAGTTGTTGATGCATCCCAAGGTGTAGAAGCACAAACATTGGCTAACGTTTATTTAGCCCTAGAGCATAATTTAGAAATTATCCCGGTCTTGAATAAAATTGACTTACCGGGGGCTGAACCAGAGAGAGTAATTGGTGAAATTGAAGAAATTATTGGTCTAGATTGCAGTGGAGCAATTCTGGCTTCTGCGAAAGAGGGAATTGGGATTGATGAAATTTTAGCAGCAATTGTCAGTCGAGTCCCCCCACCAGCAAACACAGTCGATCAACCTCTACGGGCGCTGATTTTTGACAGTTACTATGATAGCTATCGAGGAGTGATTGTTTATTTTCGCGTCATGGATGGTACTCTCAAAACAGGTAATCGCATCTATTTAATGGCTTCCGGAAAAGAATACGAAATTGATGAGCTAGGCGTACTATCACCCACACAAAAGCCAGTAGGCTCGCTACATGCAGGGGAAGTAGGCTATCTGGGCGCTTCTATTCGCGCTGTAGCCGATGCTAGAGTCGGAGATACTATTACTCTAGTTACGGCTAAAGCCTCAGAACCTCTACCTGGATATACTGAAGCTAACCCGATGGTATTTTGCGGTATGTTTCCCATAGACGCAGACCAATTTGAAGACCTGCGGGAAGCTTTAGAAAAGCTGGAATTAAATGATGCGGCGCTACATTATGAACCAGAAACCTCTAGTGCTATGGGATTCGGTTTTCGCTGTGGATTCTTAGGTCTGTTGCATATGGAAATTGTGCAAGAGCGTTTAGAACGAGAATATAACCTTGACTTAATCATTACGGCTCCTTCAGTAGTCTATAAAGTTGTGACTCTGAAAGGGGAAGAAGTTTATATTGATAATCCCAGCCATTTACCTGCGCCTAATGAGCGGGAAAGAATCGAAGAGCCCTATGTCCAAGTAGAAATGATCTCGCCAGAAATCTATGTTGGTACTTTGATGGAACTGTCCCAGAACCGTCGAGGCGTGTTTAAAGACATGAGATATTTGACCCAAGGGCGTACTACACTAACTTATGAGCTCCCCTTGGCGGAAGTAGTTACCGACTTTTTTGACCAAATGAAATCGCGATCGCGTGGTTACGCCAGTATGGAATATCATCTGATTGGCTATCGCGAAAATCCTTTGGTGAAGCTAGATATTATGATTAACGGCGACCCCGTCGATTCTCTAGCCATGATTGTTCATCGAGATAAAGCTTATGGTGTTGGTCGTTCTATGGCTGAGAAACTCAAAGAACTCATTCCCCGTCATCAGTTTAAAGTCCCCATTCAAGCATCTATTGGTAGTAAAGTTATCGCCAGCGAACATATTCCGGCTTTGCGGAAAGATGTTTTGGCTAAATGCTATGGTGGTGATATCAGCCGCAAGAAGAAGCTCTTACAGAAACAAGCTAAAGGTAAGAAGCGCATGAAAGCTGTGGGAACTGTAGATGTACCCCAAGAAGCATTTATGGCGGTATTGCGTTTGGATCAAAGTTAGGGAGGGGAACTCTCTAACAGGGAACACCGGAACAGTATTTCTACTCCTGAGCCAAATTTATCGGAATTTCTATCATGAAACTGGTGTCATTGCTCCTAATTCCCAATTCCCAATTCCCCAATTTCAAAATGGCTTATAAGAGTAGTATTTTGAGATAGAGAGAGGTTTTGAGGTTGTCGCAAATTATCTGGGAGTCCTATTAATGAAGATACTGGTACTAAGTTGGGAATTTCCACCTAGGATAGTAGGGGGAATTTCCCGTCATGTCGCTGAACTATATCCTGAGTTGATCAAACTGGGACACGAAATTCACCTAATTACGCCTGAGTTCGGTCAAGCAGCTCTATATGAAATAGTGGAAGACGTTCATGTACGGCGAGTACCTGTTTCTCCTAATAATGACTTTTTGCATTGGGTGGTCAATCTCAATGCAAGTATGGCATATTATGGCAGTAAGTTGATCCTGGAGGAGGGCGGTTTTGATCTGATCCATGCTCATGACTGGCTGGTGGGAGATGGCGCGATCGCTTTAAAAGAAAAATTTAAACTTCCCTTAATTGCTACGATCCATGCAACGGAATATGGTCGTTACAACGGGATTTATAATGGTACACAAGCTTATATTAATGATCAAGAAAACTTGCTAGCTTATAACGCTTCGCGAATTATTGTTTGCAGCTACTATATGCGTCGTGAAGTAGAACTTGCGTTACACAGTCCTGGGCATAAAATCGACGTGATTTATAACGGTATCCGCCCGGAAAAGAAACAACATCTGGATTTTGATGCTCAAGGCTTTCGCCGTCAATTTGCAGCGGATCATGAAAAGATTGTTTATTATCTTGGTCGCATGAGCTATGAAAAAGGCGTACCTGTACTAATTAATGCGGCTCCCCGTGTTTTGGCGGCTATGGGAAATAATGTCAAATTTGTGATTGTTGGTGGGGGAAATACTGATGAACTCAAGTGGTTAGCTGGGAGTTTGGGGATTTGGCATAAGTGCTATTTTACGGGTTTTCTCTCGGATGCGTACTTGGATAAATTTCAAACTATTGCTGACTGTGCTGTATTTCCTAGTCTTTACGAACCATTCGGTATTGTGGCTTTAGAAAGTTTTGCGGCTCGCGTTCCCGTAGTGGTTTCTAATACTGGTGGCTTCCCGGAAGTTGTACAGCATACTAAGACTGGTATCGTGACCCAAGTGAATAACCCTGATTCCCTCGCCTGGGGAATTTTGGAAGTTTTACAACATCCTGATTATTGCAATTGGTTGGTAGATAACGCTTATAATGAATTGTTTGAACGCTTTAGCTGGCCAAAATTAGCTCTCCAAACACAGGCGGTATATGAACGAGTGTTAAAAGAGCGATCGCTAGTTGATTGGTAGCCAAAAGTCAGCATAAACAGCAAAAATAGGGCAAAATGCCCATTAATTTCGCTACCAAGCCTGTACGCTTTAAAATTCCGCTTTAAAATGCGAAATTTAACTATAAGTGTTTAACCATCAATGCAGTTCTATCCAGAGGACAGACTAATGACCCATCTGTTCCAAATTGTGGTGGCGCTGCTATTAATTATAGCGGGCATCCTCATATTAATTGCCGAAACTAAACCAAAACGCTACACTTATAGTAATCCTACTCTGATGAATTACACATCAGGTGGATCTGTTCTCAATTTAGGTGGAGGTGGAGAGGATGTAGCAGAGGCGATTCAATGGATGATTAACCAAGTTCGCGGTTCTCGTACTACCAAAGTTAATGTTGTGGTGATTCGAGCTTCCGGTGATGACAGCTACAATTCTTTTATTTATCGGATGAATGGCGTAAATTCTGTAGAAACTTTGCTCGTGAGAAACCAGGAAGATGCGAATAGACCAGAAATAGTCAATAAAGTTAAGCGTGCTGGAGTTATCTTTTTTGCGGGTGGAGATCAATGTCAATATATTCGTATTTGGAAAAACACTAAGTTGAAAGCTGTAGTGGAATCGGTCTATCTACAAGGTGGTGCAATTGGCGGTACCAGCGCAGGTGCAATGATTCAAAGCGAATATATATATGATGCTTGCTCTAGCTCTATCTCCCATCCTATAGAATCACCAGAGGCGATCGCAGATCCCTATCGCGACATTACATTTACTTATAATTTTTTTACATGGGATTATCTTTCAGGAACAATTATTGATACCCATTTCGATCAACGCCAGAGAATGGGACGCTTAATGGCTTTCATCGCTCGTCAGATTCAAGACGGTGTGAGTAGAAGTGTTTTGGGTATAGCTATTAGTGAGGAAACTTCTCTAGTTATTGATCGAAATGGTTTAGCTAGAGTCATGGGTAATGGTCCTGCTTACTTTGTTTTGGGGGATCATCCACCTGAGGTGTGTCGCTCCCATACTCCTTTGACTTTCTCTGGTTATAAAATCTGGAAAGTCAGAAGATCTGAGACATTTAACCTGAGAAACAGACCTAATACAGGTTATTATCTGCGGAGTGTTTATCAAGGGAAAATTGACTCTTATCCATATTGACAACCTGCTTAAACCAAGGTTTTCTGTTTACGCAAAGCCTGGATAGAGGCGATCGCATGTTGTGCGACTTGGTCAATTTCGGATTCTGTGTTAAACCGTCCGATCCCAAAACGCACAGAAGCATAAGCTAGATCTGCAGGAATTCCCAATGCTGTGAGTACATGGGAAGGAGTAGTGGTTCTGGAGTTACAAGCGGAACCAGAAGACACTGCTACCAAGGATTGTAAAGCAAGATAAAGTGCTGTACTGTCTACTCCTTCCACACTAATATGTAAATTTCCCGCCAAACGTTGATCGGGATGTCCATTTAAATAAACTCCTGGGATGTTCTTCAACTGAGACCATAATTTTTGGCGCAATTGAGTTACTCGTTGACTTTCTAGGGCTATTTCTGCTAAACTAATTTCTACAGCTTTCCCCAAACCAACTATTTGGGGAGTGTATAGAGTACCAGAACGCATTCCGCGCTCATGTCCACCACCATGTTGCTGTGGAGCTAACCGGACTCTGGGGTTGCGTCTGCGGACGTAAAGTGCTCCAATTCCTTTTGGTCCATATATTTTATGCGCAGTCAGGGACATCAGATCAATTTTCATCCTTTCCACGTCTAAGGGAATTTTACCAATAGCTTGGGCTGCGTCTGTATGGAAAATTATTTGGCGATCGCGACACATTTCCCCAATTTCCGCCAAAGGTTGTAAAACACCAATTTCATTATTAGCAGCCATGACAGATACTAAGATCGTATCAGGACGCAAAGCCTTCTCCAACTGATTGAGATCGATTAAACCATCTGGCTGAACAGGGAGAATAGTCACACCAAATCCCAAATTCTTTAAATAACTACAAGGGTCAAGCACTGCTTTATGTTCTGTAGCTACTGTAATAATATGCTGACCTTTTTGAAAATAAGCTTCCGCAATACCTTTAATCGCTAAATTATTAGCTTCTGTAGCGCCGCTAGTAAAAATAATTTCCTCTGGTGTCGCATTAATTGCTTGGGCTAAAATTTCCCGCGTTTCATTGACAGCAGCTTCCGCTTCCCAACCATAAACATGACTAATACTGGCTGGATTACCAAACTTTTCCGTAAAATAAGGTAACATTGCTGTTAATACTCTTGGATCAACGGGGGTAGTAGCGTGACAATCAAGGTAGATGGGACGAATTGACATGGTTAACTCAAGACTTGACTAATTTTTCGTAAAATTTGCAGAACTCGATAAAGATCGTTTTCTCGTTTCAATAATGAAAGTTCGTCAGATAGAATATATTCTACTTGATTTTGCTTTGTTAGTTTCAGAAAAATAAAATTAGTTCCATTTGTGACTAATCCAAACGATGATTTTTCTGGATTGGGATTACCCAGCATATAAGTCAATGCTTGCGCTATAGACTCTGATATGGAAATTTTCAGTCTTTTAGATTCAATTACGAGTAACCAGAAATGCGCTTGAATGACTAAAATATCAATGCGACATTTGATGACTTCTGCTTCATCTTCCAAACTAATTTCGTAATCGTTCACGGGGGTAATTAGCTACTAAAATCCCGCAAAATCAATCTGTGAAGTAGTTACAGCAATTAAACCCACAAGCTTATCCAGGTGGGATATCAGTAAATAACCTCGTAAGACATATCGTATCTCAGCAATATTTATGACTTACTCAGCCCCAGGAACTTGGGGGAGTAGAGACGGAGAAGACTTACCCTCACGCGCAGCTTTTATAGCTGAAGTTAAGAACTCCAACACATTTCTTTGCTGAGACTTGAGTGTTGTTATCACAGTCAACATTCTGGCAACAAAATTACTACCAGCTTCGGTTTGAGAGCCAAAACTAGTGCGTCGCAAAATTACTACTGGACGAACAGCGCGTTCAGCCGCATTGTTAGTCGGTTCCACGTTCTCGACACTTACAAATAACCATAGGGCTGGCTCAAGCTTTAATAGCTGGCGACAAGTCCGAACAGTTTTTGCCAGTGGTGTGTTCTCTTTAGTACCAATTTCATAATTCGCCGCTTCTTTTAAGATAGACTTGAGAGCGTTACGAATTGGTTCAACTGCTGACTGAAAGTCCGAACGGGCTAGAGTTCCTTCTCTGACTTGATACCAAAGAGCGAATAATTTTTCCTGTTGTTCTAGAAGTTCCGTACCGATTTGCTGGGATACTCCCATCCGCTCAGATATTTTGATAAATTCTCTTGTCAAGTGCGCCCAACATAATTGTCTTTTTTCTACATTTACCCAGTTGTAGGCTCCGTAACGATCTGAGTTTAAAATTCCGCCAAAAGCTTCACCTAACAAATTCTTAGCCGCATTTGTACAACGGGTCAGCGTAATTTGGAAAAATGTAACTAACGGTGTAACTGCTACCCACAGCCATGCTTGGCTATTTTGACTGTTGCATCCATCCATGTTTCCTTGACTAAAGCTGGTTTCATCTGCTCCCACTATTGCAGCATTCTGGACGTAGTTTTTCGCTTCTTCCACCGCTGACTCTACTGCTGTACTGGCTTCAATTCTCAGTTTACTGATGGTTCCCAAACTGATTTTGATGTTAAATATTTCTTGCATCGCTGTTTGTATCATTCTTTGACTATGGCGATACAGACCACTCAGGACCGCTATCATTGCTACCACTCTCACTCCATAGTGGTTTGGCTCTATGTCCAATGGTAATTTTGCTCTTGTACTTTTACCACATTCCTCACATTCGAGCCTATGTAGTCGATGCTCGATAACGATTGGCTCTATTGGTGGTATTTCTACATGCTGATGTCTGTGTGGGTTGCCGTCTTCTCCCTCTAATTTTGCGCCACATCCACTACATGTCTCTGGCTTGTGGTCTATGATTTCCTGACACTCAGACTCATCATACAACACCCGCCCAAATCCCTTATGTCCTGGTTGTCCACCTCTTTTCTTCCCACTCTTTTTCTTGGCTTTTTTCTTTTCCACATTTAGTGGGTCTGCCGATGGTGGTGATGATGAATTATTTGATGTCCTATTCAGTTTTTCCTCTAATGCTTCTATCCATTCCCTCATCTCCTCCATCCTTGCTTTGACCGGAGGCGGAGCGGCTCCGGCTCCGCACTGGCTGGAGTTTGTTCCCAATCCGTTTCCGGTATTTCTGTTTTATAGGTGTGGCTGATGGGGTTGGTTTTTGTCATGCTTTCTAATTTAGCATGTCTTTGTACTTATTTTTCCTGGTATCCTCATTTATCCTGTGAACGGTTACCTAATTTCTATCGACTCTTCAGTTTTAATCGTAAATGGGTGAGCATAAAATCCCCCTAAGTCTAGTAATGGTGATATCACAACCATTTTCACTGCATTTTCTAGCAGTGGAGGACATCTCAGCAATCTCAGGAAGTTAGCTTTCACCCTATCCAGATATTGCTTTTCCAATTCTGTAACTTCAGGTAAGTTATCTAACAATTCTGGGAAAAATGTCTGATTACTTAGTTCTTGTAGCTGAAACCTCTCTTCTAAGTATTCAAGAGAAATATTTTGTGTTTGAATAGATTGAACCATAGCCGATTTTACTCCAACGGAATACTATAAACTATATTTTTAGGCTAAATTGTCAGGATTAACCCCTAAATTTTTTAACATTTTTGCTAATAATTCCGCCCGTCGTTCAGCTTCCTGAATACGTTCTTCTGAGGTTAAATATCTTTGTCCTTGTTCATTATACCAATATAACCACTCCCGCGTAATTCCTTGAGAAGTTCCTCTTTCTCTCCCAATTCCTAAACCTATTTCTGGTAACCATACAGGATTTCCACCCAGGAGAATATATTCTCCATTGATTAGTTTATATACTTCTAACCGGGGTTTTCTCTTTCTCAAGGGGTTATAAACAACATAGTATAAAATCCCTAATCCTTTACTATACAGTTGTTTTTTTGTACTATATTCCCCTCGATAAGTGTGAGAAACAACTTCTAATACCATCATAGGTAATTGATGTTCTTCCCAAACTGCGTAGCTGCGGCGTAATCCTTCGTTAATAACTCTTGGAACACCTAGACTCAAAAAACCGTCAGGAACAACTGCCGGTAGATCTGGGTCATAATAAATACCCATATCAACACCAAAAAACCAGTCCCAGCGCTCTGACCAAATTAAAGCTAGTATGCTTTTAAGTAAGCTAGGAATTAAATCTTGTAATTCATTATCCACAGGCGTTTCATCAGAATCAGGTAATTCCTGAGTAGATGGCAAATAAGCAAAAGTGTCATAGTTTAACATGATAGGTGCTACTAAATCTGCTTTAAGATTTCATTACGTTATTCTGGTTACTATACAAATGGAAATGACGTAGTGCGATGGTGCGGAGTTTCCCCGGATAGCGAAGCGTTAGCTAGGTACGATAGCGAAGCGTCTGCGTCAGTGATCGCGGATTAACTTAAAACTTGGCTGATTCTTTTAAATATTCTCAGAATTTGATAAAGCTCATTCTCTCGTTTCAATAAGCAAAAGTTGCTTTAAATCTGTAATTTCAGGTAAGTTATCCAACCACTCCGGAAAGAACGTCTCGTTATTTACTTTCTGTAATTTAAATCTTTCTACTAAATATTCCAGAGAAATATTTTGTGCTTGAATAGATTGAACCATAGCCAATTTTCCTCCAATTGAGTATTATTCTATAGCCCTTGGAAAAAAAAGTCAAATTCTCTCCCCCCGGACTCGCACGGGACCAAAGGGAGAGAATATACATCCTAACAACCTTACCCCTCTTTGTTGTATATCAATTTCAGGGGGGAAAGATTATTGAAAGACGCTTCTATACTACTTCAAGTCTTGAGTAATTTTCCTCCGTCTGGAGATAGAGATCGCGATTGGGGATTTGTCGAAAATATGATTTAACTTGAAACTTGACATGGGTATTGAGATAGTAGAGCGTGTTAACAAAATAAAACATCATTTACCTATTCATAGTCTAGAGTATGATAGTACTACAGACAACTAATTTTGGGATTGTTTTATGATGTACTCAAAATTTAGTCCAGAAAAAGCTACTCAAGCTGCCGCTCAATTTCTGAAGTTACACAAGAATCAAACTATGAATTTTTTAGGTTTGATGAAGTTGTTATATACTGCTGACCGTCTTGCTTTTGAGCATTTAGATGAATCAATTACTGGAGATATTTATGTTGCTATGAAATGCGGACCAGTTCTTAGCAATGTTTATGACTTAATCAAAGGAAAAAAGATTCAAGCTGATAAGAACGAATTTTGGTCTCAACATATTTCTAGAGATCATTGCTATAATCTATGCTTACAAGCAGATCCAGGAATTGATGCTCTATCTAGAGCAGAATTAAAAATCATTAATGAAGCATATCAAAACAATGGTCATTTTAATAGATTTGACTTAGTAGAAAAAATCCATCAAGAATTTCCAGAATGGCAAGATCCATCCCCATTAAAATCTCATCCTATTGATATTAAAGATATTCTTAGGAATTTGGGCAAAAGTGAAGGAGATATTCAGAATATAAATGAAACAATGGAGACAAACAAAGCATTTGATACGTTACTAAATGTCTAATAATATTAATTGCATAAATCTTGGAGATTCTTTTCTGTTAGATAGTCCACCTAACGGAAAACATTTATTTGTAGCTATAATGCCTATAACAAATACAAAACACTTATTTGTCAATGTTACAAAGAAGCAGGGAAATTGTGATTTAACTTGTATCATAAAGCCAGGAAGAGGAGTTCCGTCTTTATATAGTTCAGGAATCCGTAATTTATTATAAAAATCCGCGAGAGATTGAGTTAACAAAATTACAGGAATGGATAACTAACAGTATAGCCACCTATGAGGGGAAATTTTCACCTAATATACTTTACAAAATACAAATAGGCGCAACTCAAAGTGACAGAATTCCTATAAGGTTTGAAATAGCGATGAAGAATTACCTAGGAATAACATAATTTTTCCTATTACACTAAATAACGCTTAATAATACAATAACATAAATTAAAGGCGTCATTGACTTGTAATCCTTTCCTAGACAGCGTTTATCACCAATATGAGAATGATTATCGATATGATTCTATTCTTCTTAGTCTCATACTCTTCTTTTATTTGGAATTTTCTAACTTAAAACTTGGCTGATTTTTTTAAAGATTCTCAGAACTTGATAAAGCTCATTTTCTCGCTTCAATAAGCAAAATTGGTCAGATAAAGCATATTTTGGTTGATTCACCTGGGTCAGCTTTAGAAAAATAAAATCTGTACCATTTGTAACTAATCCAAATACGGGTTTTTCCGGGTGTGGATTCGCTAGCATATAGGTCAGTGCTTGAGGTATGGATTCTAAGAGTGAAAACTTCGGTCTTTTCGATTCAATCACAAGTAACCAAAAATGTGCTTGAATAACTAAAACATCAATGCGACCTCTGATCACCTCTTCTGCGTCTTCTGCAATAATTTCGATTGATTCTTCAGTAGCAAGAGAAAATGGTTCAGCATAAAAGCCAGCCAAATCTAGTAACGGTGATATAACAATCATTTTCACCGCATCTTCTAGAAGTGGAGGATGTATTGCCATTCTGAGGAAGTTATCTTTAACTCTATTCAGGTATTGTTGCTCTAAATCTGTAATTTCAGGTAAATTATCGAAGCACTCTGGAAAAAACGTCTCGTTATTTACTTTTTGTAATTTAAATTTTTCTTCTAAGTATTCCAGAGAAATATTTTGTGCTTGAATAGATTGAACCATAGTAAATTTCACTCCGGTTAAATATTGCCCTATTTTAGCATACACCTGCTGCTTATGCTATTGCATTATTTGTATTAGGTTGGCTAAATTCAATATGCTTAACATTAGTTTAAATCAATTATCATTCAAGAGCTTATGAGTTCTTGCAATTTTGTTAATACCTCTTGAGCATGACCTTTGGTTTTAACGTTAGGCCAAGTGTGAACTATGGTTTTTTCCGGTGAGATCAAAAAAGTGGAACGTGCTACACCCATATATTCTTTACCCATAAATTTCTTTAAACGCCAAGCACCATATGCTTCTATCAGTTGATGTTCTGGATCGCTTAAAAGAATAATTTCTAGCTTATATTTGTTAATGAATTTGCTATGAGACTTAGTAGAATCGGGACTGACACCCAGGATTTTCGCTCCTAAAGTGCTGAATTCGCTGACTAAATTGTTAAAGTCGTTAGCTTCTGTTGTACAACCGGGTGTATCGTCTTTTGGGTAAAAATACAAAATTAGCCATTGACCACTAAAATCATTCAGACTAATTTGGTTATTGCTCTGGTCGGGAAGTAAAAAATTTATCGCTGGTTGTCCTATTTGGGGAATGTTACTCATATCTCAATTTGAGAGTTATGCAAAATTCTTGATTTAAGAAAGCGGTTGCAAATTTGTAAATCGCTCTCTTATAGTTTACACACAAGTTACTAGAAGCGCATCAACCTGGCTTCACTTAGTAAAACCAGGTTGACGATTCTTAATCATTTTTAAATAGTTAATAAAAGTAGTACTATTTTACCTGGAAAGCTTGACGCTGCTTGAGTGTCCTCATTCCTAAAAACAGAGGTATACCTAGTATTACACCTATGGTTGGGTTGAAGTCGAAGGGTACGCTGCTACTGCTACTTACGAATGCTGTTGCTCCACCAATAGAATTTTCAAAATAGGTAGTACCAGTACCAGTACCAATGCCTGGGATGTACCCACCATACCCACCAAAAAAAGTTTATCACCAGATGGGTCTTTGTACTCCGCATCAGCAAGCGTAACCTGTCCTGCTGAATTAACAGTAAAAGCATTACCACCTAGGCTGGTCTGTATAAATGTCCAATTAGTTATACAGCGTATTTCACACGCATGAGGTACATAAATGCCTGTAAACCTAGTAAACTAAAGGATATTCTGTACCTCATATCAATCAAAAGTGCTGTATTTTCCAATTGTCCATTTGGTGTGGTACTCGTAGATATTGTCAAGCCATTTCCGTTATTAGCGCCAATATTCAGACCACTAATTGTACCGGATACGGTGTTACCAGCACCACCAGTAGAACCGCTATCTGTAACAAAAGACCAAGTATAGCTTAAAGCTTGCGCAGATGAGATTTGCTGTACAACACCCAATCCAGCCAGCCCTAATGCTAGAACTAAATTTTGAATTTTCATGATAACTATATCAAAACCGACTACGGTAATAATGGTATTTGATGTATTTTTTTTCACAAGCACTTAAATATGAAGAATTTGTAAAGAATAGTCTTACAAGAGACTTTAATATATGGGTGTTTTCCCAGCAGGGATTTACCAAAATGCTCATATTGTTGCAAAAGGAATTAATATTTAAGGAACTGTTTGATTTGATTTCCGACGGAACATCAAGGGTAAGTTGACGACATGTTCCGGGAACTGGCGTTTTAGTGCTAAAAACACAGGACAAGCTGGTGAAGCTTGCAAATTATTCGGTTTATTCCAAGTAAATGGAGCTTGTTGAGCCGCAGAAATCCACAAAAGCCGTTTTGCTCTAGTTATCGCTACATAAAGTAAACGATATTCTTCCGCCGTTTTCAGGAACTTTGCTTGTTCCCAAGCTTGATTCAGGTCAGGGATTTTCTGAGAATGATCATGAAGCCTAGCACGAATTTGGGCGCGAGCTACTTCCGATAAACTGAAATCTCCTAAAAACTGACTTTGGGGAGGAACCCAAAATTTACCGGGGATGAGACTTTCGTGTAAAAAGGGTAAAAAGACATAATCCCAATCTAACCCCTTGGCTTTATGCATAGTAATAATTGTCAGTTGACCAGATTGAGTATATTGTTCTTCTAAATTTTCCGTTTCTACTGGTTCAAAACGTTCTGAGCTAACGATTTCACTTAAAGCGGAAAGCATTGTTACCATAGAACTATTACCAGCAATTTGCTGATTGACTCGCTCTGAAAGTTTGTCTGCTGTCGCTAGTTCGGCGCGATCATAGTTTAAAGTTAAAGCGAGAAAAGAAATGATATCATACAAAGGAATTTCCAAGCGGGCGCGGAGTAAGCTACGACATAAACGTGCTGCTTTTTGTACTGTGTCTGATTGGGGTGTTCCTAATGGTCCAGGATATAAGAACTCTTCTGGTAAAATCGCTAGAGTATTCAGGTCTTGGGTGGGAATTAATTGGCGTTTGACTAAGACGTTGAGCGCGGTTTTGAGATAATCCGGTGAATGGGGGCGATCGCAAAATTGCAATAATGTCAAAATTTCTTGAGGAACATGCGATCGCCGTTCTCTTTCACTTACATCGTAAAGTTTAATTTTATGTTCTTTGCATATAGGCTCTAAAGCCTGTGATAACCATCTTCCCTGACGATTTTCTCGGACTAATATTGCTCCATTAGCAAGAGGTGTTTGGGTAAACAAATCAATCACCCTCTGGGAAATTAACTCCACTGTATGATGAATATCTCGCGGACTATATAATTCCAGACCTCTACCCACAGGAGCGGGATTAGCATCTACTTGAGGATCATTGGCTTCCACCGACAAAATTTGTTGATTGCGAAAGGGTAATTGATCCTCTAACTGAGTCCATTTCCACTGACTATTCACCCACTGAACGACGAAATTAGCCACATCAATAATAATTTTGGTACTCCGACCAGCGCGATCCATAGTCGCTAGTCGTCCACTCAAACTACAATCGTGACAAAATTGGCGGAAGTAAATGGGATCAGCAGGAGTAAACGTCGAGTTAATCGCTTGATTAGGATCTCCCACCCTGACTAAATTTAAGTCACCCTCATCTTCTCCACTAGCAAGTATCTCCAGCAATCTAGTTTGGAGTGGACTGGAATCCTGAGCTTCATCCTCAAAAACAGCAAAAACTTGCTTTTTTTCAAGACGACAGGTATTTTCATGATTCAGCACTCGTAGAGCAGCCAGAATCATATCATCATAATCTATGAATTCTCTCGATTTGATTAAATTTTCATATTCTGCATATAATCCCGCCGCTATACGAAGAATAGAATATCTATCTGTTACTTCTCGACTCCATTTTTGCAGTTCTTCTGGTGCGATTCCCGAACTTTTAGCTTCATGAATTACCGTATAAGCCAAATCTGGTAATATCTCTGTCCGTAAAACCGACTGACGACGTAGCCTCTCTGTTTCTTCACCATCAAATTCCTCACCTTCTATTAATCTGGAATAAAGTCCAGGATGCTGATTAATCCATTGCTCTACAGATGTGCGAATCAAACGGTGACTTTGATTAGGAGTGATTAATGTGACGTTTTCTAATTGCAACTCCGATAGATCGGGATAACGACTAGCAATGTTTAATGCTAGACCATGTAGAGTATAGACAGCAAAACCGATTTGGGGTAAAGATAATTTTTTTAAATAAGTACGAATTTTGGCTTTAATATTAGCAGCTGCTGAACGGGTAAAAGTGACAACGATCAATTGCTGTCGTCCCTGGCGATTTGTTCCATGAGAGGATCTGTAGCGATTGGCGATCGCAATTGCAGCAGCAGCAGCCATACCTGTAGATTTACCAGCACCAGGAACAGCTGAAACTGCTAGCGGTCCCGATCGCCAATCTGCCATTTGCTTTTGTCCGTATCGGAGGCTATGGCGGATTTCTGTTATACCCACGGCTAAATGATCAGCTAAATTTGTCGGCGATGTTTCTGGCGAGAGGTTTTCTGGGGACAATTGACCGGTAGAATTATTGTCTAACATATAATCTCAGGATTCTGGTGCTGTGGATGTAGCGATCGCTCATCTGCGGGCGCTCCGCGACATCGCAATTGAAAGGTGTATAAAGATATTTTAGAGACTAAATTCTAAGTTTAAATCAAGCATATATATCTAAATTAATGCATTCATGGAAAAACATAGAACTTATCCGCATTATCTCAAATTATTGGCAATAATTGCATTAGGTGTGATCTTACGTCTGTGGAATTTAGGCTTCAAGCCTCTATGGATGGATGAAGTCACCACAGCAATTTTTAGTTTAGGCAAAAATTTTGATAGCTTACCTTTAAATATAGTATTCCCGCTTGAGCAAGTAGAGACAATTTTTAGGTTTCAGCCAGGAGTCAGTTGTAATCAAATTGCAGAAAATCTGGCTCATCAGTCTACTCATCCTCCTTTGTTTTTTTGTATGATGTATAGCTGGCTAGACTGGTTACATCCCTTAGGGACGGAATGGGTATCGAAATTACGCTCATTTCCCATGTTATGTGGTATTGGTACAATCTTAGCAATTTACGGAGTCAATGCTGTGGCGTTTTCTCCAGCAGCGGGAATTATGGCTGCATTGCTCATGGCTATTTCACCTTTCGCAGTTTACCTTTCCCAGGAAGCTAGACATTATACTTTACCAGTACTGTTGATCACTTTATCCTTATTGTGTTTGGTCCAAATCCAGCGAGATATATTTGAAAAAGTGCAGGTGAAGTTCTGGGTTTGGATATTATGGGCAATTATTAATATTATCGGTCTTTATGTCCACTACTTTTTCGCCATAGCCTTTATTGCGGAAATAGTCACTTTATTGCTGTTGATTTATCGTTATCAGATAAATATCCATAAAAAACGCCAATTTTGGATAGATTTAAGCTTATATATCAGTGGAATTATTCTTAGTTTTACTCCCTGGCTATTTTTAGTGGTTAACCATTTTAGAAGCTCAGATACAAATTGGATAGCGCCTGTACATGATATAGCACCTTTTTATGAAACTTTGATCAGTTGGGTATTGATGGTGATTCTTCTCCCTGTAGAAAATCAACCTTTACCAATGACAATTTTTTGCGGTGCTTTGATGGTGACATTCTTTTTCTGGATGGGATGGTTAGCTCTCCGAAATTTTCAGTCACTTTGGTGGGAAAGTACAACTCATTTAGCGACTTTCACACTTGTGAGTTTTACTCTTTGCGTATTATTGGAATTTCTGGCGATCGCCTACTGCTTAGGAAAAGATATTACTGCGGTTCCCCGTTACAGTTTCGTCTATTATCCAGGCTTTTGCGCTTTATTAGGAGCTAGTTTAGCTAAAATACGCAATACACAAAAAATTGCCTTTTTATTAGTAGGTATTATCAGTTGTAGTTGTGTAGTGTCCAACTTAGCATTTCAAAAACCTTTTCAACCAGACCAAGTTGCTCAAAAAATGAACTTAGAACCAAAAATACCGATTATGCTAGTCACAGCATATGACAGTAATCAAGATATATCATTAGGATTAAGCTTTGCTCTAGCATTAAAAAAATTAAGAAGCGATCATGTAAACAGCCCGTTAGCTTTAGATAATGTAGCTTTACTACGGAAATCTTCTGCTGTTTCTCTTTTTATCCAGAACCTGACACAACTTTCTCTACCAAATTTATCTAAACTGAATTTATGGATTGTTGGACCAGGAATGCTCGAACGAGATTTTCCGCTAAAATTGAAATTTATCGAGAAACTTAACTGTGATATAGACCCGACTCAACACTATCGCATCGGTATTCCTTATCAGCTTTATCACTGTAAAAATTAGGATGTTATAGGGCTATGTATCAAATAGAACCGCCTGAAATCCCAAAATCACTTCTACCCACAATGTTCGATCTTCCCAGCGAAGACCCGGAGGAACCAGGTTTGCCCGATATTTTTCATTTAGTCCAACCTCGACTACTAGAATATTCCTTTCGTCCGCCTCACTACTCCAAAGATCAGATGTTTATTGGTAGTGATGTGAATATATACTATAACTACAAACATCCGGATTGGTACAAACGTCCAGACTGGTATGTAGTCTTAGGTGTACAGCGTTTATACGCAGGTAGTATTTTGCGCTCTAGTTACGTAATTTGGCAAGAAGAAGTCAGTCCATTTATTGTGGTAGAGTTGCTCTCCCCCGGTACAGAGGATGAGGATTTAGGGACTAAACTCCGAGATGCGGAAAAACCACCAGGAAAATGGGAAGTTTATGAAAGGATACTCAAAGTACCATATTATGTGGTATTTGATGGTAAAACCTGTGAATTTCGGATATTTAAATTAAAGAAAAAAGGCTACGTAGAAGCTAAAATATCAAATCAGAGAATTTGGATACCAGAATTAGAAATAGGGTTAGGAGTGTATCAAGGGAGCTTTGACGATACAGTCCGACCTTGGTTACGCTGGTATGATGCTGGAGGTAATTGGATATTAACTAAGGAAGAACTCCAAACCCAACGGGCTGAATTGGAAAAGCAACGGGCTGAATTGGAAAAGCAACGGGCAGATTCTGAAAAGCAACGGGCTGAATTGGAAAAGC
>Ga0116229_10001976_pt1 | contig 32798 bp, 26 predicted proteins | sample S1TSphgellanicum_3_FD_87313 | JGI IMG/M metagenome (GOLD analysis project Ga0116229, IMG submission 87313) | Host-associated microbial communities from peat moss isolated from Minnesota, USA - S1T2_Fc - Sphagnum magellanicum MG | ecosystem: Host-associated > Plants > Peat moss > Unclassified...
ACTGTCCGTCTGTCGAGGTCCTGAAACCCAGATCTCAACTAATATCTTAATTCACTTATCGTCGAATATTTTTGTTTTGGGGACCTATTGGAACCTATTCTGAAAAAATGGCGATTTCTTCTTTTTTTTTGGCCCTAAAAATGTGGTCACTGTGTCACTTTTTTTTCACAAAAATCATTTGTATGAGTCATACCTAATTTTTGTCACAAAGTGGCAGAAAAATTCACCCCCCAAAAAAAAAAAAAAAAAAAAAAAAAACTGTATATTTTTGTTTTGGGAACCTATTGGAACCTATTCTGAAAAAATGGCGATTTCTTCTTCTTTGCCTTTGGGTCCTTCTGTCACCCCTATCCCCTATTTCAATTTCAAACCTGGCTATTCACAAAGTGACTTTGGCCTTCAAGGCAAGGATATTGTGTTTAGATTGATGATAGAGTTAGTAGCTTAAGGGATTTTGGCTCCTAAGTAGTAGGTCTATTTTTGTATGAGAATTTCAAGATATTTTGGCTTGTGTTGAAACTTGAGATTAGTTATAGAGTTATGATATCTTGAAGGATTTTGGTTTCTTTTAGAGGATGTTTTTGAAGATTATATTTTTGCATGGTGAAATTTCTGAATTTTTATAATTCTTCTTTTGCCCTAAGATACTTTTTAATGTAAATGGCAAGGCTACAGTGTGACACACCCCTTGTTTAATATTAAATTAAGCATATTAAATACTGAACTTAATACCACAATATTAAATGGACAGAATTTAAAATAATTATAGCAATAGTAAGAATAATAAAAATAGTGAATAGTGAAGGTGCTTAAGAAAAAAAGAAAATGAAAGAGTGAAACTCTGATTACAACAAATTTTGTGATAGTTGAGTTTCCCTCCCCCATTTAATAACAATGTATTTTTTTATTGAATAAAAAAAAATCTCATCCCATTAATGACAAACTCTGAGTTTATTCTTTGTTTTCTTTACATTACAAATACCTTTGATAAGTGATTTGTTTTTGACAAAAAAATTGAACAAAAGAATTAAGAAAAATTAGAAAAAATGTGTTTTTCAAGTGCAAATTCGAATATTTTTTATAAAGAAAAAAGAACCCTAAACCCTGCTCTTCACCACACTTGATTCCCAAGAATTTCTGCTCTAGGACCAAGGACTTTTTGGTTAAGGTGTTTTTGGCCTAAGGCATTTTGATAATCACCTTGATTTCAAAAGGTCAGACTTTTATTTATACCAGGCATTATTAAAAACTATTGGCCTCAATTTGAAACTAGTTAAGGCTCTCGGAGTTGTACATTTCCAAAATTTGGACTCAACTTGGTTACTGATCACCTTGCATGGGGCCTCATTTTGGGAATGGCCCACTCCTAGGGCCTTAGATTACTCTTGAAATGCAATAAACCCAGGTTTAGGGTTTAGTGTCACTGTTTTCCATCAATACCACAACAAGCACCAAACTAACATGCAGGCCAAGAAGATCCACCACAACAAGCACCCAAAATGCATGCAGGCCAAGAAGATCTGTCACAAGAAGTGCCCAACTGCATGTACATCAAGAAGATCCATCACAACAAGCACCCAAATGGAATGCAGGCAAAGAAGTGAGCAACACCAGCAACAAAGAACTCACCAATTTTGACAAATTTTGAAAAGGATTTCAATTTTTCAAGCATCTTTGGAAGCAATGGCATAGACTGAGTGGTAATCTAGCATGCAAATCCACAAAACTTCAGCACCCAGTTCCATGACTCTGGAGGTATCCTAGTACCTGACGTTGAAGATTGCTCTCAAATTTGCAGCATTCCTTCTTCATGCCCAGGTCCTTAACCTCTTATGGAAAGCCAATGTTATCCTCACTGTTAAACCTTGAGCTTCTACTGTAAACCAATGACTAACAAATAAGAAGCCAAAAATTGAGACTAATGGCCTGCCATTGAGCACTGGAGAAACCAACAGTAGATTGAATACTTCTGCTTTCCTTTGGTGTTAGTATCAACCTTTTGTGGCTGGAATAGCTTGCTTTAAATCCCTAGTAGTTTACAGCCAAGATTGAGAGATTGAACTGCAATCTGGCTTTCAGAAGGTATTGCCTGCACCTAAAAGAAAGTCTGCAGCTTGCAGCAGAGTCTGCAACTAAAAATATTCCAACACTTCTGATAATGAGACATACCATTTTGCTTGGGATCTACCTCATCTTCTACAGTCTGGGGATGTTGAATAAAAGCATCCTCCACATAAAAACCTTAGCTATTTGAAGGTCCCCCACTCTCATTCTTAGGAGCATCTGAAAAACTAGTGGCTTCAATCTTGATAACCCTAAAATTCTGAGGTTCAATTTGCCTGTAGAGTGGTCCATCTTGATTGGTGGATGGCACCACTGATCGGGGGGTAGGCTCCCTCTTGCTCCGCTGTCTCTTGGGAAACAAATCTACAGTTTTCAATGAAGGAATGGTGTTGGTAATTTTTGCTCGGGTGGAAACTGTCACACTTGGGAGATCCAATGTTGTCTCCTCCCTCTTCACCTTGGTCACAATCTTTGCATGATCCTTTCCAATTCCAAATGTCACACCATCTCTGGCCACAGAAATGGAGTCTGCATCTAGGATCCTCTTTATAGTTGATGGCACAGACTGTTGCTGATGTTCCTTAACCTCTGTAATTGCATGCCTGCTATGGAAGTGGGCATCATCTGTTCCCTGCTCATGAACAACATGAGTATAGGTAGTCAGCAACAATGCCCTGAACTTGAATGGGCTGAAACTTTACCCAATGTCTAACTCAAAAAGTTACCACTTGGTGCTTGCCATCAGGTGTTGGATGGCCTTCATTATGCTTGTGGACATTCCAAACCTGATACAACAGGATGCTAGGCGTCAAAATAGCACAATCTCTGGCAACTTGAAGGGTGGGTGACAGAATGATGAAGATGACTCAGTGTGTGGCAGATCAGCCATTGGCGCCAGTAGAACAAAGTAATCAAAAGAAACTCATGACAACAATTGACTGAGCAAGCAGGTATCCATTTCCAACGGCTTGGCACACATTTTCAGTACTCACCTCATCACTGGATATAATTTGAGTTTGCTCCACAAGATCAACATCTTCCATTAGTTGCCCTTGAGGGGTTTTGATGTGCACATGCTGAATTTGTTCATCGTACTTCAGTCCTACATTGGTAGACATAGTTGTGTTGTCTCCATTGTAGTCTGAAGGCCTTTTTTGTACCAGCTCATTCCCAGAACTTGCGCTTGCTAAGTTGCTATCAGACAACACAGGGTTCACGACTGATGTATCAGTGATGGGAACTCTGAGGGGTGTTGATGCAGGCATGGACAGAGTTTGTGGGGGGTCTTGAGCCCCCTGTGATGACAGATTTGGCATAACAGAGTTAGGCGACACAATTAGAGAATTCTGGTTGGGGATTAGTCCTCGGTTCAGCTGACGCTTGGCCTTCTCTACACGTGCCTGCAAGGCTTCAATCTGCCATAGCAGTTGCTCCATGGATTCTAGTTCAACAACCCCATGTACTACTACTGGTTGCTCCACTGGATTCTCCTCTTCTGGCACAGTCTCTGGCTTGATAGCTGCAGAATGTAGACAGTAGCATTAAACTCCTCAATCTATTAAAGGAAACCATAATCCAATCCCAGAACATAGTTTTTGAACAGTGCAGCAATATGAGATCTTGCTTAGTCTGATTCATGTTCAAAATAGCATCCATGGTCAGGTGCACACCAATCAGTTGAGTCTGCTGATTTTGTTGGCTATGAATCTTCCTCTGACCATCCTCAGACTTTTGCCTCCTCTTCTTATCTGCAGGAGGTACAAAACCAGCAGGGAGAAACAAGCTTCAGATGGTGAATTGGAAACCTGAATTTCAAAGCTAAGGCCAGAAACAAGAATGTGCCGATTCTGTGGTACCACTCTTGTTATGCTTATGGCAGCCTACATTGCACATTTCAACAGTAGTGACTGTGATCAAGACTAGGAAGTGAACATATCTATGACTAGGAGTCACAACGCAATTCACACCAGGACTACATGTGTGCCATGGTCTGCATCATAACTTTTCTCTCCTAATACCAACTTGGACGTAGATGTGAGAGCAGGAGAGGAAGAAGAAATTTACTTGGGTTCAATCATGAATGCAAAACTGTTTGACCAGAACACTGCTTCATTGTGTAACAGAGCACAACTAAGATGCTGGTCACTATTATACTAGAAGTCCATGGATGCTCATAGTAGTTGAGAGAAAAGTGTTAGTGCTACTGGAAGAAGGAAAGGTTACACAGAGAATGAACACAAATCTTAAATAGTACCATATCGTGAAAACAGAGGATGCCTTGCCATGTAGGAATCAATATCAATGGACTCCACTTGCTTTCTTTGTCTCTTCCTGCAAAAAATCTGATGCTTTTTTGGAGTTGAACTCAGTGGCATGGTTCTGGCAGCTGATACCTCCCCATTCACTTTGTCCAATTTCCATGTCTTTGCTCTCCTTAGTTCCTCCAAAATCCGGTCATATCTAATAGCTTGTAACTGAAGCTCTTGCATCCGCACCTCTAACCAGCGACACCTCCATTCAATGCCCCGTCTGTATGACTTCCAGTCTGCATCCAGTGCCTTCCTGGTTTGTGTTCACAAAATTTCAACACCAAAGAGCATCTTAGTCACCTTGATGGGAGAAAGCAACATTTCTCATGTGACCATAAACTGTGCCCACTACACATATTGATGAACAATTGAAAGGATCTGAACTTACTTCTCATTGGGAGTCCCTGCTGCTTCATCTTCTTGTGGACCTGAAGCCCCATTACCATCTCGCAACTCTGAGTCAACCTCAACACCCCTCACCACTTGGTCAACCCCAGGTTCACTCTCAAATTCACTATCAGTAGATTCAAATGAGCTCGAGCACTCTGTTGCTTGGTCAAAAGAATCATGCCGTTGATTGTCAAAATCCACAAAGTCCACAATATCAACCTCTGCACTGTTGCAGTCTGGTTGATGTGTGGCATCAGCCTGCTCAAATAGATATCCATTTCTGTGAGAAAGATCTGTCTTCGGCTTCTCTGATACAAGTGAATCCTTGATATTACCCGATGTAGCAGGGAGTACACTGGATGTACTCTTGCCCAGAGCATCCATGTCATGTCTCTCTTCACACATGTTCTGTGGTACACAAGCAGCTTGCTCAGCATGGGGTTCCTTGCACAGATCACCAGATTGTGATGATTGTGACTTACTTCCAACTGGGCCAGGAACAACAGTGTTTACGGCCATTGTTCCCACTCCTAAGGTATTCAACAAGCAGAATTAGTGGCTACAAGAGGTTGCCAGATTCTCACTGATTTGATCAAACCAGGTGATGCACTTTGCTTGTGCCTCTGTGTCCAGGCCCAGCCAGATATCCTCAACTTCTGCATAACCCCCTCTACTGCTTCATGCACCCCTGTCCCCCGTTGTATGAAATTATTTGGAGAAACAGTCCAAATCTATTTCTGTAATCCTTGCAATGTGTATTATTTGCTCAAAGCCTTCCTGCCGATTTGTCGACATGACCAGACCTTGCGAGCAATCAGCAAAACAGTGCCAGTATATGGCAGCTGTGCTGAAACCCACAGCCCCCCAAAAAGACCATGGCATCCTTAATAAGCCTTATATCTGTCTTGCAGCAAACAGACAAACTAAAATACATGCACCTTTGACTTGATACCCTGAGAAGAAGAACATGAGGTCTCCAAACATTTGCCAAAAGAAAAGGGGAAGGGGTGGGGAGAGGGGAAAAAAAAAAACCAACAGCAACAACAAAAAAAAACCAAGGTTTTTCCACACGTACCAGAAAACAGCATCATGATGCATCTTGTTGTGGAGATAACCCTTTGTTGCAGCATCATTGTGAAGACACATATATGTTTTGATAAGTTTGGAATCGTTGTGAGTGAAGAAGGACTCGTCCAGACTGCTCCAAAAACACAACACCTTAGTCTCTTTACGCTAGAAAATTTACCAAACTTCACCATGCTTTGCAGCAAATTGCAAACCTCAACGGCTCTGGATCCTGAAGCCTAAGTGAAACCAGCAATTTCATTATGAAAGCATTCCACAGGAGAAAAGAAAAGAAAAGAAATAAAAAAAGGCGACGCAGAAGAAAGTTCAAAACAGAGAAGCAAGACAACGACGACGGCGACGACGGGTACTCACCTGAACAGAATTTGTTTTCTTCTTCTTCTGAAATGCTAAAGACGAAATCGTCGTCTTTAAATTTTCTCAGCGGCATACAATACAATGCGCCCGCGCTCTTTGCTTCCGGCAAATACCTCTTTACTGCTGCTACTGCAAAGAACCAAAGAAGAAGGAAGAAAAACCAACGGCAAGTTCAGATCCGGTTGAAAGTCAGGAGAAAACAATATGAAGAAAGCTGTTGGCCAGGCAAGAGGAGGAGCAGGAGGAGTGGGGAGACTTCGTCAGTCGATGTGGTTGCAAAGAAGCTGGTGCTGGTTCACAAAAACCCTAATCCGAGGAGCTCGACGCTACGAGAAAACGAAGAGTGTGGTGCAAGGCGAGAGAGAGAAGAGAGAGTTCTAATGCTCTGGTTCTCTGTGAAGTCTAAAAGTAGTGGTGGGGTTTTTAACAGCTGCTGGCTCATAAATGCACACAATTCTGTCATTGTGAAGACTCCTTGCATCATGTGATCCCCAAAATTAAGTATTGGCTTTGCCTCTAATGGAGTTATACGTAAAGTCACCCTGTCTTTGGGCCTGCTTTCACCCCCTATCCCCTCTTTCCGTGGTATCACACCCGAGTTCGGTTCAGGGAGAGCAGCTTTAGATGTTTTTTTTAGTGCTACCTTTGCCTTTTCGAATGACAGTTCCGGGAGAGCATTTCCATTTGAATCGTGTATAAAAGGGCTTATGTCCAAGTGTCAACTGTTTTGCTTTTTTCATTTAAGCGTTTTTTTTTGCCTTGCCTACCAAGGCAAGGATATTGCGCTTAGGTTCATTATAGAGTATAGTAGCTTAAAGGATTTTGGCCCTAGGTAATAGGTCTATTTTTATATGAGGATTTTTGAAAGATGATATTTTGGCTTGTTTTGAAACTTGAGATTAGTTATAGAGTTGTAAGATTTTGAGGGGTTTTGGTATAGTTTGGAGGATTTTTTGAAGATTATATTTTTGCATGGTGAAATATTTGAGTTTTTATAATTCTTCTTTTGCATTAACATAATTTTAAATGTAAATGACAAGGCCACAGTGTGACAACACACCCCTTGTTATTTCATTTCTTTGAATTCAAAATTAGTTCACATCACATTGCATATAATATTAAATTAATCATTTTTAGAATTTTCTTTTTCCAAATTGATTTCATTTGAGTTTCTTGCTTCCCACTTCCAGTGATGATCAATTGACATAAGTTCAAAATATTAATATATTTATTCAAGTAAATTATTTTAAAAATAATTAGTTACCAGACATTGATAATCCATTATCATATCTAGATTGTCCGTGAAATGGTTTCAACTTCCATTAATTCGAAAACTTGGGTTTAATCTTGTTTCACACCACCAATGACAATTTAATGATATATAATTTTGTAGCATATGAAATTTTTCCATTTACAAATGGTGCTCCAATCTCATCAGATTTTCAATTAACTTTATTTTAAATGTGCACTGAATAGAAATCTTTGACATATTCTTTGTCTAATGAAATCTTTTTCTCAACTCACAATTTTATCTACCTGTTCAAAATCAGCAATTTCGATGTAGTCTTTGTTTGAATGTCATGTTTTGCAAGAGGTGACAGAATCTTCTACCCGACCAAATATTGGTCTCTATTAACTTGTTATATGAGATATAGGTTAGGCAAGTAGACAAATAGGAATGGCCACTAAGTAAATAGATGCATGTGATATAGGTCAAGCAGGTGGACAAATAGGAATGGCCTCTAAGTATACATGGGGATGGTTAGTATGTAGGTAAGGGGTATTGATTTGTTTTTAGGTAAGTAGTAAATATAACAATTGATCTCTCAAGGTGATTATCTAGGGAGTTGGAATCCAATGGAAAAGTGTTTCATGTTCACTTACCATCCATCCCACATGGTGCATTGGTTTATGCAAAACAAAATATCTGAATTTGTCCCAAATTTTCAGAATAATTTATGCTATTGGTTTTGTGAAGGACAAAAAGGTTTGTGTGTCACATTCTTTTAAACAACCATCCAACTTTTCTACTTCATACCAGGTAAATTGAATGGGTGCCAACAATATAACAATTTAGGTTTCCAAACCTCTTTAAAATCTTACAATTCTTAGTGTTCCAATTGCAATGATGGATTGAAGGACATTACTTGCAGCCCTTCGTCATTACAAAATTCTCAAAATATTATTTACTTTGAGACTCGTCTCATCAACTTTTCTTTGTTTCAATACCAAACTTTGTCAAAGTTTGTAAGAAGTGCTTAGCTTCACAAGTGTTAGCATACTTACACTCTTCATTATTTCTTATGATAATTTTCCTAAACTTGTGGTTTTGAGAAAACTCTTATGTAGAAAACATGTAAAATTTACATAGGATATTCTGTCGACTCCTTATTCCCTAATGAAGATTGACCTAATGAACTCACTCTGAATACTTATCAAGTTCATACTACATAGGTTTATTTGAGCAAAACTAACACCAAAAAAATTGTGTGCAAAATGCTCTAGACCATGAATTCTTCCCATTCCTATTTATGAAACCTCATATAATGGCTTCCTTTCACACATAGACTAAAAATATGGGTACAGGTTTTATGCATATATTGTTGGATAACAAAATGTTATGTAGATCACAATTTGATGTTGAAAAGAAGAAAATATAGATTTGGTTCAAACCAGAGTTATATGAGGTTCATTTTTTCAAGAATTGGAACAACAAAAGCCATTCGAATCATGATGCAAATCTTAAGAAATTCAAAATAATGTCAATAAATTGAGGACAGAGGTAAGGGAAAGAAGGGAAAGTACACATGACATAACGTTTCCATCTTTTATGCCCAAGCCATATTGTTGACACTATCTTTTGCTAATTCTTTTGCCTTGCAAACCTTGAATGTGAGTTCAAAGCTAATGTAACAAAATGTTGATGTTTTTAGATTCTTTTTCCAGATCTTGCACCAATGGAACTCCAGAACACCCATGTAATCGTGACACAAAATAAATGCAAAACAGAGGTTGCATCTGCACAAAAGAATTGCCTAATCACAGACTTCCAATGCACTGGGGCACAGAACAGGAGACAAGATGTCCAAGGAGACAAGTGCACAAGCTTGCCCAAACAACAGCAGTCCAGTTCACCAATTTATGGCAGATACTGATTTGATCAAAAAGGTTTCTAGGCACCACACCTGTCAACAAATGCTCACTCATGGCATATAATATGACCAAACTTTACAGCATCCATGGTCACAGCCAGAAGGGGAACTGATTTCCTACCGAAGATATACCAAGCTCTCTCCTAAATAAACCTCCCACTAGTAGCAAGATGATGCAGATGCAGGTACTTCTGGCTTTTATATGTGGTTCATCTGCTGGCCACAATATTGTTCATACCAAAACACATATGACAGTGATGCTTGCTACCACAAATTACAATGCTTAAAGCAAAGGGCTAGATCTATCCCTCTGTCAGTGGCTGGTAGCAGTTCTCCTACTGCAAGCTTCTGGCCAGTGTGCAAAGACAAAACACACTGCTGCTGCCTGACACTGCCTGTCTCAATTTTTGGAGTTTGGAGCATAATACACATACATATCAATAGATTGAAATACCCTTCTGTTTCCCTGAGTGTACCTGTCCAAATCTTGGAGCACTATTTCTGTGAGTTGACTCAATTAAGTAGCAAGGCCTTAATTTGTAGTGTTCATACCTGATGAGAAGCAAATCAGAATTTGTTTATCAAGAGTCTTAAGGGATTTTGCGGACCTGGATGGACTGCAACATGTCAGCAGTGGAGATATCTGACACAGCCACGATCAAGTCACCCTGTTTCATCATTCCACGGGCCTTCAGTAGAGCAAACGTGCGCCGCAAATTGCTTTCCATATCATCAGAAAAGTCAAGGCGGAATGGAATTAATCCCCACTGCAAATTCAGCCTCTGGCGCACTGACTTGGTCTCTGTGAAGGCGAAAATGGGGCAATCTGGTCTACATCGAGATAGCAGGGATGCCATGTAGCCTTGTCTTGTGTACACAAATATAGCTTCAGCTTCTAACTTGTTTGCTGCAGTCATCACCCCAAATCATCAGTTTCTATTAGCTAACCCATGATATAACAGCATAAGTAAGGCCCCTGCAGAGTAGGAAAGGTAGTCAAGCACATCTAACAATCCTCCATGTATCAATTCATCACAAAACAAATGTGTGACTACAGTAGTGATCTTGAGTAATTTTCTAGCTCTGTTCTCCCTTGTTAATGTCATGCACACTTCCAGAAGACTGGACTGAAAAGATTACTTGTGGGCTGTCCCATTCTTTTCCTGGATGAATGAACCATGAGCAAGTGAATATGCTCACCCATCTGAGCAGCAGATATGGAAATTTGTTCAGAGATCCGCTCATGAAGGGCTGTAGAAAGCTCTGGCAGACGTATTGTCTGGTGAATCTTTTCCTCACGGCACCAACGTTCCATCCTGAGGCTGACTGTGCGGAGAACACTGAGAGCCTTCTCTGGATATAAACCCATAGCTGACTCCCCTGACAACATCAAGGCATCCCCTCTTTGTCTCACTGCTTCTGAAACATCTGCAACCTGCACACCAACCACTCATCCCATCACCACATTCAGTACCACTCCAAGCCTTCTCAGAGGTCTGCATGAAACAGTAATTCAAAAGTTGGTTTGAAGCATTTATAGGAAGAAAATTAAACTGAACACTTCTGCATTCATGCTTGCAGATGTTTGGTTGAGAATCGACTTGTCCATGTCCACCCTTTCAACTATTACTGACCACTTCAACTGAGAGTTCAGACCTAATTCATGTGTTGGAAAAACCAGCTTGCATGATTGATGGTCCCTCTATCCAGGGACAAAAACTCTGGTAGGGAATTTTATTAGATTCTTTCTGCTGTGCTAGGTTAACTGTAAAAAGAGGTTAGGGTTAACCTCTGCACGTGTGGGAGTTGGATACTCAATCATGGACTCCAACAGTTGTGATGCCACAATCACAGGTTTGTTGAGCTGACGACACAGGTGCACAATACGATGTTGCACTGATGGCACCTGCTCCAAAGGTATCTGAGCGCCAAGATCCCCTCGTGCCACCATAGCTCCATCTGCCACCTGTATTATGTCTTCTAGATTCTTCAAAGAATCACTGCTCTCTATTTTGGCAAACACACTGGTTGACCTGTCAAGATGGGAGGAGAAGTCATCTTAGATACTATCCATCTCTGAAAACCAATCAACCTTGTGATTTGAAACTGAATCCCATAATTTCAAATGAAACACATATCTACAACATTGCAGAGTGAACACCACAGTAACACTTTGAAAATAACCATTGTGTCAGTTCCAGAAAAACCAAAACTAATATGACAACAATGATGGGATAACTAGTAAGTAATGTAGTTATCTCTATTACCACTATCTATATAGATAGGTATAGATAACTTAATAATAATTTGCTAAAAAATTCAGGCAAACCATTGTACAAAATGTCTGTCCTGAGTTCCTGTCACATACTGGAAACAAATCTGAAGTTTCCATCTGAAACACATCTACAGAATGGGGCTTATGACAAAGAATTTACCCCTCAGGTGACCTTGCAGTGATGTAGCTCTTGAGGTGCTTTATTACATCAGCCGTTTTCACAAAAGAGATTGCAATGAAGTCGACTCCCTCAGCTAATCCAAAGTCAATATCAATCCAGTCCTGCACAGAAAAATATATTACGGTAAGCCTGCAGTATGTCAGTTAGTCAGTCAACACAGAACTACCACACTTCGCATAACCACAAAAAGAGCGATTAGTCTGTCATGATCCTCTTATGATAACAATCATTCTGGCCTCATTTCTCCACAAATAGACTAAACCCTGCTCAAATGAAACACAGAACAGGTTGAAGGTACTATCTGCAGTGTTTCTACTGGATGTAACAAAAAACAACTCCCTAAACTAGCTATGGAAGGTGCCCATCACTCCTCTTTTACTTGTGATAATGATTGATTGGAATGCCTGGTCTTCATCAAAGAAGGGAACGATCAGTGCCTTTGATGATATTGTGGGAAGCATTGCATTTCGTTCCCGGACAAGACGGCCCTCTCTCCAAATAGTGAGGTTAGCCCGAGGAAGCAGCAAACCAGGGTCAGTGCATTTACATTTTGCATCTGGCCCAAACTTCTCCACCACCTCAAAGCGGACCATGCCTCCATCAACCACCAACTCATCCCCAACCTTCACATCTGCCAATTGCCAAACATTGATGTCCAAAAACCTACCATATAAGCACCAGAATAGGACTCAATCCACTAGATAAGCAATGTCAAAGAGCATTGACCTGGGAGGAACTAGTAAGATTGTGAACAATGTGTAAGAGAAAAATGATGACAGCAGCAGCATACCTTCAGCAAAACCATCGTAGTTAACAACAGAAGTGCGCTCAGGCAATACACCACCATCAAAGGTTCGTACTGTGAATGTCCACTCCTGGTTGATCTGTTCATAAAATGCCCAGCCATTTCATTTATGTCAATCCTACTGTGCAAGTAGGGTTTCATATCTCTTCCACAACAGATGAGCCATCATTGCTCTCAAACTCACAGAAAACCTGAGATTAATACACATTTTGGCCACCTTTGTTGTACTACGCCCAAGGTGATGGTGAATCCACTCACTGTTGATCTGAGACATCCTAGGTCTCTCAGAACAGAACTGCATTTTCGTATTAAAATATGTGATCTTCTTCTCCCTTTTCCTCTCTCTCTCTAGTCAACCATTTGGTTTTGGTCTGGTTTTTCATCAGGCTTTTGCCTTAACCCTAAGACAGAGAGAAAGATCAACAACGACATTTCCAGATGTTTTGCTTGAATGCTGTTTTGAGTTATAGTCTCTGCTTGGAAAGAAGACCAGAGGACAAAACCAAATGCCTTTGTCACTCTACGATTTGACCTAATTCCATTTTCTCTCTCACCTCAGCTTTGAGAGAACTCGCTCCGCCGAGGTCTCCCATGTGGATTTCGCTCCCTTGCGTATCCATCATGATGGCAACAGAGAAGCCTTTCTCAGAGTTGAGCTTTCGGACATTACGAATGACTTCCCTGTGCCATTCACGAGTGCCATGACACATATTCAAACGCGCAACGTTCATTCCCCCCGTCGCCAAAGCCTCCAGCTGCTCAAACGAGCAAGAAGCGGGACCAATTGTACATATCAGCTTCGTCCTCCTGGTGCTCCGGAACCCATTCTCCTTCAACTCCGCCTCCGAAACGGAATCGATTTCCATGGAACCACCGCCGCCTTCTCCCTCTCTCCCTGTAGTCGTCGTAATCTTCCTGGTCTGGAACCCTCCATTCGTGACAACTCCATCGCCCGACGACGGCGGCTCCAACACACCGGTATTCGAAGAATCCTTATCACTACTACTACTTGCAGCAGCCGCCTGCGGACTCCTTATTTTCCGCAAGAGGTTTCCCTTGTGCTTTGCGACAAAAAGAGAAGAACATGAAGAAGAAGAAGAAGAAGAAGAAGAAGGCACAAAAGAAACCGAACCTTTGTGACTGAAAGAATGTGTTTTATTTGCAGATCCTCTTCTTGTAAGATCCCCGCACAAAGGCGTACAAGAGTTAAGCTGCGCATCACGCATGAAGCTCAAAAGCTTCACTTGCGCCATGGCCATGGCCAGCAGCTCAACCTCGACGCAGCAGAAGCAGCAGCAACAAAGTAAAGCAAAAGCAAAGCGGAGCACAAGAGAACACGCCGCATTTGCAAGCAGCAGCTTTGAGCAGCTTCGTGGCGCACTGAAATCTACCAAATCTTGCTTAAATTTACAATTTGGGATTTCTAGATTCTAGACAACCTAGGAGAACTGAAGATTGTGGTACTGGAACATAGCAAGTTTCTCACATTCTACTTCCATATTCTAGGAGCTTTTGACCAGCTTCGTGACCAGTGAAATCTACCAATGTCATTGAATTTAAACTTCAAGATTTTTCAGATTTTACGGAATCTAAGAGAACTGAAGATTACAGTACCAAAAATATAGCAAGTTTCGAACATTTTATTCCTATATGGTAGAAGATTCGTGGCAATCTGAACTCTACCAAATATTGCTTGAGATTTTGACTATGAAAATTCTGGATTCTAGAGAATCTGGTAGAACTGAAGATTATAGGACGTAAATATACCTATTGCAAATTTTCGGCATTTGGCACCCACCCATATCTAGCAGGAATTGAAAATTTGGACAAGAAGTTTTGGCAGAATGAGTAGGTACTGCAGGTCTTGTGTTTTTCTTTTTTGGGCCCTTTTTCTTTCTCTTTTTTTTCTTTTGGAGGGTTGTAAGGCAACCAGTTGTTCTGTTGTGGACCAGCTGTTGTCACGCCCTTTTTTTGAAAGACTGAAACGTGGAAAAAGAAAAGAAATGGAAGGAAGGAAGGAAGGGAGTGAGGGAGGGGGGTTTTATAAGCTTTTCCGTCTGTGTGACACCAACCCTCTAAAAAAACTTTTGAGAAAATAATGTTGTTATTTGTGTGGCATTACGGCATGTAATGTCAATGTCCACTCCATGATGTGCGAGTGCATTGCACTTCATAACGTCACTGGTCAGCCTGGCAAGGTGCATTACGATGTGTAGCGTCACTCATGCGCCACTCAAAGATTTCCTTCAATCTTTTTTTCTTCAACAGTAAGAATATTTTTTCATTAAAGAAATGTTGGGACAATCCAAGAGTCCGTGTCTGTTTGAGACTAAATCAAAGAAAAATGAACAATATTGTAAGGACATCACACTGGTGTAAGGTCTCTATGGGGTTTGTTACCCATGAAATTTTAAATGCTAAAATCCAGGTCTGAAATTTTTTGCCTTGAAACTTAAACCCTAACAATAGGCAACAAAAATTAGACCTAAACTCAAAAATTTAGACCTGAAAACCCTAACCCTAAAATCCTAACCCTAACATAAGAAACTTATGTGTAAGTTATGAAATTTGGACATGGCACATGGAAAAAATTTCCAGTAATATCAGCACACTTTCCAGCATCCTCTTACCAAAAGGAATATCACATGTCCAAGTGGCATGGAAGGCTTTCATCTAACACCACCAAACCTTCTCAAGTCCTCTTGGTCAATGTTTTTTGGCCCTCTCTCTACACACAATAGACAAGGGTTGTTATAATAATTGTATGAAATACCCACAAGGCTTATTCCATGGTGTGAAGTGAAGACCTTTTGGCCAAGAAACAGTTAAGATTTGGTGGCTTGAATTATTTTGTGGAGTTGACTTTAGTTAACTAGCAATTTAATATTGTATATAGTAAGTTTGTATAGGCATGTGCTTAAGTTTGAAGAGAAAAACCATTGGGCCAATGATATTGTTGTAATTGGTGGTTTGAAATGTTTTGAAGAAATCTCTTTAAAGAACCAATATTTTAATGCTAGGATATGATTCACGAGGTTTGTGCTTATGGGTGAGAAAAGACCTCTTAGCCAATGAGATTGATGAAATTTTAGTGATAATGGTAAGTTGGAACTAGTTTAGGTAAAACAATTTTAGGTTTCATACGTCATCTTTTTGGATGACAAATTCATGTGAAAATGGTTTTAAAATATGCGAAAATTGATTATAGACATGTGGAAACCTTTTCCAATTTGCTTTGTCATAGATTCATATTTCAATTGTCACATGTGAAAATTGAACGCTCTTGTCCTTACAAGGAAGGACAACACATATTTGAATTCAAAAGGTCACATTGAATAAAAGATCAATCTTTTTTAAATATTTGGGATTGATATCGTTTCACATAAGTTTCTTGATATAGAATTGATACATAATAGAGATATCCGTAAAGTCAGGAAAAGACAGCACCAGTAGCCTGAATTCGGTCATACACAGGGTGAGATTTTTAAAAAACCTACAAAAAAGTACATTAGCATTGAAGGGGGGGGTGAAACTCAGAAAGTTTCACCCTGTCTTTCTTTTTTCCTTAGCGCCTCCACCGCTGCGACATGGATTTTCACTGCTCCAACCTGTACAACTACTATAAATCCTCTCGAACCTTGTGCATTAAATGCTGAGATTCAGCATTTCATACCGAGATTTAATGAAATTTCTTTACTGATACCACTAAAAGAGGGGTTAGGGAGTGAAAGGAGGCCCAAAGACAGGGTCAATTTGTGGATATCTCTCATTAAATTATTATTTTCCAATAGTTGAAAATTTAATTTCGTGTTCAAATTTCATATGGATTTTTTTTATATTAAAGACATCTGTAAAGTTGGGCAAACATGGCACTGGAAACCCATGTTTGGCCCATTTATGAAATGTAATTTCAAAGACGGTATCAAAAAATTACACTCAAACCCAATAGGGCTCTAAACTCAGATTTCACACAGGACTCAGCATGAACTGAGTTTCATGCTGAGTTTCCTGCCTAGGCATTGTTTAGTGAAGCCCTTGTCTCATCACATTCATACCTCTATGCTTGCTCCTTCGTTTGTCATCTCATGATTACCTCTACGCTTGCAATGGTTCTAGCTTGCATAGCTCTAGAAGTTTTAGTAGTCTCCTACCCTCCATCGCCCCGCAACCTCCTTAGTTTTAGTGCCTTATGTATATGCTTGCAAGAGCTTTGTTGGTTTGGCTTGCATAGCTCTAGAAGTTTTAATAGTCTCTTGCCCTGCATTGCTTCGCAACTTCCTATGTTTCAACACCCTACATCTACGCTTGTAAGAGCTTGAGGAGGGAGTTTTAAGGAATAGCATTTCATCCAAAGTTCAGCAGCAACAAGGAAAACTTGCGGCAAAATCTTTTAAGGTGAGGTTTAGCCCAACATTATACCAAGATGGCTTTGGTAATTTAAGGTACAAAAGAAAAAAAAAAATTATTTTTATTTTTTGGCAAACATTTCTCCTATTGCTGGTCATTTTTTGCATGTTGCCACAAGGGTTGCGATTTTTTCCAAACCTTATTGATGGTTAGTTAAAAGAATCATTGAAACAAACCGATTTTGAATCTCCAAGACTAGAAAAAAAAACATCTTGTTTTTTCTCCAAAAATTGAAAACCTTTTCTCATCTCCATAAACTCCAAAAATAATGCCTTGTACTCCAAACTCTAAACCCTCAAAACAACCCCATAGCCATGAAAAACCTAAAGAATTCCCAAAATATCTATTAGCTCCTTTAATAGATACATTCATGATTGAACATATCTTCCCAAACTTGCCCTTGGATCCATCTATGATGTGGCGGCTTCGTCAAATAAACCATGTGTGGCATAAATTATGGGTATTCCTTTGAATGGCATGCCTTAAACATTATGAAGCATTACAATGTGTTTTACCACTAAACTATTGTTATGCAAGGACTTCCAAGGCGTTCTTTGAAACAACATTGCAATTTGAAATTCATTGTTTGAAGTTTTGCTTTTTATATGATACAAAGATTTGAGACTTTAATTGTAAGGTGGCTTTGAAACATCATGTGTTTTGGACCTTTTCACATAAGCAGTTAGTTTTAATGTGTATGGGCATTCAAACCCACCTCGAAACCTTCTTTTTGGTTTTGTAATTAAATAACCTTGGAAATTTTGGGTGACTTGATGTCCATGGGTATTTACATATTCTTGCAACCCGAACATTTGGTTTTGTAGCCAAAATGACTTCAAGTTTTTTGATACCTTGGATATGCGAGATGACTTTGAGTGTGGCCCTAAAATCTTACCCTAAGTTTTGTAACTATAGATGAATGGTTTGGATGGTCTATAGTTCAATGATATACCTTAATTTATTGGTCTTGTTGAATATGATACTCAAACACACCTGAAACCCGACTTCCTAGCTTTAAATCTTTTTAACTTACACCATTTATTGGATTATATGTGTATGGGTAGTTATGTACCTTTGAAACCTATATTCTTCATTCTAACTAAAAGGACTTCAAATATTTATACCTTGCATGTGTGTGGTGACTCTAAGTATGGCCTTGAATCCATACTTTAAGTTTTGTAGATGCATACAAGTGGTAAATTCAATTTCATTTTGGAAGATAGGGGTCTTTAAATGAAATAAACACTTGTTTGGATGGTCTACAACTCAATGACATATTTTAATTTGTTGGCCTTGTTGAACATGATACTCAAAGACACCTGAAACCTATCTTCTTAGCTTTGAATATTTCTAGTTGATAGCATTTACTATATGTGTATGGGTAGCTATGTGCTCTAGGTTTAAGTCTTATTCATTCCAACCAGAAGGACTTCAAGTCTTTTTATACCTTACATGTGTGTGGTGATTCTAAATATGGCCTTGAAACCCTACCTTAAGCTCTATAGTTGTAAATGAGTGGTAATTCAACTTTAATTTGGAAAATATGGGTCTATAAATGATGTAAACACTTGTATATATGGTTTGTAGCTCGATTCAATACCCTAATTTATTGAACTTGAAAATTTTAGTAGATAAAAAAACACTTGAACCGAACCAAAAGGATTTCAATTTTTCTTATACCTCAAAGATATGTGTGGTGACTCTAAGTATCATTAGGAGAAAAATAGGTATTTTTTACTAGTCTTTGCAACTAAAATTTAATTGCAAGTGACATTTGTGACTAAAATCTCATTAATGCTTTGAACAACTCGTATGAGACATTAGTTGTAAATGACAAGGTGTATTGGATGAAAGAAAAAATCAACAAATACAAGTTCATCTTTTGACTCCATTATATATGTATTGTCACATTCAACTACAATGAAACTATTTTGGTCACAATTGAAACAAATGATGTGTTGCCACATGTTCTAATATTGAAATATTTCAAAAATTATTATTATTATTATTTTGAAATAATTTAAGACATTCAATTCAAATGCTTGGATGATATTATATTATGACACATTGCCCAATGTAAATATGCCACATGACACCTTAAGATGAATTTAATATACAATATTAATATTAGGTTGGTAGGTGTCTAGATAGGTACATAAATAGGTGTTTACAAACCTAGGTTACATACTTACTTACCTACCTACTTAAGTAAAAATGTAAATAGGCAGGTGTACCTTTTTAGGCTAAATACCTACTCATATAAGTAGGTACTTAAGTAGGTAGGTACATAAGTTGACCTAGGTAGGTAGGTCATACTATGTACCTACCTAATTAAGTAGATAAATAGGTTAAGGAGGTTGATAGTTTAAAATTGTGCATAATTTTTCTTTTTATTTTGGGTTAAACCTTTTGAATGGTTCATCCCATGTGCACAAATTTCTTAATGTGAAATTTGATGATTACACCCCTTGTTTATATAATGTTCAAAATAGGAATGGAGAACAAACAATATGGGATAAGTTTTGAAGTTGCAACTTTTTCACAAATTAAATTACAACTCCAAAATTTTCTTCATGCCTTTTGTTCTTAGTTTTTAGATTTATAAATAAATCAAGTACATGACTCACTAGATAATTAGAGAACCATTTAATTAACAATGATTAAATTTAACATATATTTGAAATATAAACTATACACTACAAATGTTAAGTATTCATTATCAACTATTTAAATAAATAATAACTTCTTAATATTTAATTAACTAACTATCTAGTTTCTCAGAAATTGTTAATACATAACTTAAAGATAAATAAATAGCTAATTTTTTAAAAAAATTAATATCTAGTCGAATTAAAGATAATATAATTAATGTAAAAATAAATATTTTATTTTATTTTTAAAATAATAATTCTGGTTTTTTTCAACTTATAAATAATGAACAAATAATTGTTATTTAAAAAAATTCCTACACGATTTAAAAAAAAAGTAATCTTAAAATAATTATATTAGTTATTATATAATTCAAATAATTAAACAAAGAATTACAACAAAAAAATTTAGAATTAAAATTTAAAAATTTAGATTCAAATTCTTTTTAATTTTATATTTAAAAAATGAATTATAGTTGCAAATTTCAAAATTGAAACATCAATTTTAATGTTTAAATATAATTTTCATAATCTGAATTATAATTTTATACCCAAACATATATTTTTGAATAAAAATAAAAATTTTAAGAATTCATACTTAAAACTTCAAATTAAAATATTGATTTTTAGATTCAAATAAAATGTTTCAAAATTGGAATAATAATTTTTAGATTCAAATAATGAATTTTAACTTTTAAAAAATCATAATGCAAATAAAAAATTCAAATTCACATAAATATTTCTTAAATTAAAATATCAATTTTAAAATTCAAATATATATACATTTCATAACTGAAATATTAATTCTCAAATTTGAATAATAAATTTCAGAGTTCAAATATTAATTTTTAGATTCATTATATGAACAATATACATACATACACAAACTTAATATACACACAAATATATATTTATGATATATGTAATATGTTATAAATATAATTTTATTACATACATAAAAATACACCCCTATGTTATTGTAGAATACCTTTAGGATGTGACTAATTTGACTATTGCAATTAATGGGACATATCAATATATTCATGGATGAAAACAAACTTAAAATCCGTCTAACTGATAGGATGAAGTTTTTCCAATAGTTGCATCATAATTGTAAAACTAAGCAAAATAGTTGAAATTTAATCTTATAGTTGTAAATATTCCCAAACTTAATCGCAAATGACTTCAAGTTGCATGTAATTGCAAATGAAATGGTTACATTTTGGTTGATTTCTAGTAGTGTATGGCCCTAAAACCCTACCCTACACTTTGTAGCTCTAAAAAGGTGGTAATTCATATTCAATTTGGAAGTTAAAGGTTTGTTGATGAAGTAGAATTGTATTGGTATGTTTGTAGTTCAATCATATACATTGGGGTGGGCTTTATAGGATTAGGCCCATGTTCAGCTCCACCTCAAAAGGCCCTTATTTTCCTAAAGCTTATCCCCTGGGGCTTCATCATACATTTACAACAATTTTAATGAATAGAACATTCAAAGGGTTTGAATGGTCTATGCCCATTGGTGAAACTAAAATTTCTACCAATGCTTTGTAAACAGAAAGTGTTAAATAGGTGTATGGGTACTTATGTACCCTTGAAACCTTAATTGTCCATCTCCAACCAAAAGGATTTCAAGTTTTTTTTTCCTTGGATGTGTGTGACTCTAAGTATGGCCCTAAAACCCCACTCTACAACTCCAAAATATTGGCAATTAAAGTTTAAGTTAGAGTGTAGGAGTCTTTAAGAAAACTAGAAACCCATGTGTATGGTATGCCCTAATCTTGGGGTTTAATAGAAAAAAGAGCATTTTATATTTTGAACAAATGGGTTTTGTATTATTTCTTTTTATGTTCATTCTTCATTCTTCATTTGCCTTTGCAAAGATGAATTATAAAACTTAAATGAGTGTTCCCATAAAGTTTTAAATCACTCAAAATGAAGAAGAGATGAAGAAGATATGAATAAGTGTTCGGTAATAAGTAATTAAACCCTATAAAACTTTCCCAATGTCTTTTGTTTTCATTTTTTTATTTGTACATACATAATATTAATTAAGTAAATGACTAACTAACCAATTAAATATTTTCCATTAAAGATATCAATTTTAAATATTAGATATTAAATATTTATTATAAACTATTTTTACAACTAGTAACTTTTTAATCTTTAGAAAACTAACATATTACGAATAAGTTATCAATACATAAATAAATAACTAAATAGCTACAATATTTTTGTGAATATTTTTAAACTAAAAATTATAATAATCGAGTTATTTATAGTTATGTAATAAATGAAAAAAATACTTTAATTACTGTAAACACTGAATTACTAATATTTTATGGTAATAAATAGGAATATTACACTAATTACTATAATTTCAGACTCAAATAATTTTTTTTCAAAATTAAAAGATCAACTTTCAGATTCACATAAAAATTCAAAATTAAAATATCAAAATTTTAATTCAAATAGTAGTTGTTAGAATTGAAATTAAAAAATTTAAGATTCAAATAATATTTTTTCCAGAATTGAATTGTTAATTTTCATGTTGAAATAAGAATTTTTGAATTCACATAGCAATGTCAAAATTGAAATCTTAATTTTTAGTTTCAAATAAGAATTTTTGAAATCACATAATAATTCATAGAATTGAAAAAACATTTTTCAAAATTGAAATATAAATTTTCAGATTCAAATAACATTTCTTGAATTGATATAACAATTTTCATAATTCAAATATTAATTTTCAAATTCAATATATGAACATGTACATACATATGCATAATTAATATACAAAAAAAACATATTTATCATATGTTTAATATATCACAAATATAATTTTGTTACATACATAAAAATCTACATTTAAGTCATCGTAGAATACCTCTAAGGGTGTGATTAATGGGAGATATAAGCTTATTCATGGATGACAAACTACCTAAAAACCATCCAACCCATAGGATGAAGTTATCAATAGTTGTAACAAAATTGCAACAATGACCAAAGTAGTTGAAATTTGATTTTATAGTTGTAAATATTCCTAAAGCTAATCACAAATGACTATAAGTTGCATGTAGTCGCAAATGTAATGGTTACATTTTTGTTGATTTCTACTAGTGTTAATGATCAGATCTAAGTTTCCAATGTTTAGTAATGCAACAAGGAAAGGTAATCCAAGATTCATTATGCCAATGCATGTTAGAGAAGACTTAATATCATTGAGGAATGACAATCATATTATCCCAATTGATGTACTTGAATTCAAGGGGTGTAATAGAAACAAAATTTTGATTCACATATGTGTCTTATTAAAAAGTGTTATTTGTATGTGTTTGTTTAATCTAGCTTAATTGTTGCCTATAAAAAATTTGAAACCAAGGCTTGAAATTCATGGGTTTTTTGAGTTTGCCATAATTTATGTTTTATGGATATAAAGGTGCAAAGCAAACATCCAAAGGACTACATAGTTATTTATTTAAAAGGTCTTTCATGCAATTTCACTTATTTGAAGATCTTTGTTAATATATATGCATTATGCATGTTCTTCAATGTCTTACAAAAAGATAAAATTGGTTGTTTATTTTTTTGAGTGGAAATATAATTTGTTACAAGCCACTTTGTTTTAGTTGTTGCATTGCATTGCATAAATTTCCTTGCATGGGGTTGTTTAAACTTGTGGCCCATTGTAATACAATTAATCAAAAGCTAACACGTGTTAAGGTTGGAGGGATAATAAAAATTCTTAGAATTGTCTATTTTAAAAGAATGTTTTGGCCTTGCAAAAATAGAGTGTTGAAGCCATATTTAAGCTCTAGTGAATATGCTTGTCTTCCCACTCATTTTTGTTATTTTAGATTATTTTTTATCTCACTCAAACTTATATGGGCATACACATTTTCATTTTACTTTTCTTTTTAGTGTTGTAGGGATTGAAAAAAAAGTGAGTTGGTCATTATATTATAATACAAGCAAATTTGTTAACTTTGTGCCATTGTGGTATGTGGCCACCTTTAGCTTTAATTTGGTTGTGTTTTTGTGCACCTAATTTAAGCTATGGGAATAGGTTTCCCTACTTCCACACAATGGCTAAATAGGTTCCAGTTTTGTAATTAACTATTATGAATTACATAGTTTGATGAACCTCCTTAAAGTGTGAACATCAATAGGATTAGGCAAGAACCTATGGAACTTAAAGTTTTGAGGAGGTTGCAATGGGGCAAGTTCAATGAAAAGGATTAAATAATGAAAATAAGGGATAACAATAACAAATAAACATTAAACCTTAAACCTTTAACTTTAATGAATTGAATGAAAGATGTTCAATGAAAAGTGAATATTCAATTGAATGCAATGCAAAAATGACAATTGTAAGAACTTACCTTTGCAATGTGCAACTATTACAAGTTTGTAAAACCATAGAATTTTGTTTAATGAAAAAGACAAAACACAGTGAACACATTGAAAAAGTTGAATAGTGAAAAAAGGACAACAAGAGCAAATGAACATTAAACCTTAAATTGTAAATTTGAATGAATTGAATGAAAGATGCTCAATAGAAAATAAGGATACTCAATTCAACTCAATGTAATGCAAAAATAACAACTTTAAAAGTTTATTTCTACATTGTGCAATTGTTGTTTTATAAAACCTTCGAACCTTGTGTAATGAAATAGATGGAATTAATGAATAATGGATAATGAAAACAAAGGATAACAAGAACCAACAAACACTAAATTCTAAACCTTAAACTTGAATGAACTAAATGAGAGACAATCAATAGAAAGCAAGGATATTTAACTTAATGTAATTTGATTTAAAAATGACAATTGTATTACCTTTGCATTATTTGGTAGTTGTTTTGTAAGATTTTGAAGCCCTGTTTAATGAAATGGATTGAGTTAGTGGATAATGAGTAATGAAAACAAAAAACAATAAGAGCAAATGACCTCTAAACCCTAAACCTGATGTTGAATTGATTGAAAGGTGTTCAATAAAAAGTAGGGATATTTGACATGATTGAATGCAATGCAAAAATGACAAAGGATTGTGAGAGCTAACCTTTGCAACAATTGTTTTTCAAAACACGCTATACATTTTTGATGTTTTGCAAGTTACAAGTTATAACCTTTCCTGATTCATTGGACCGCATCCCAAATTGATGAAATTTACACAACAATGAACACACAAGTGTTGTCGACAACGCACATCACATAGTGCACACATGAATTTAGATTCTAAAGGTGGGCATTGGGAACTCACAAATTCCTACTTGTTGACTAAATGCAATAATGAATTTGTTTTCAACAAAACAAATCAAGATTTGCCTTCGATTTGTTGCTTGAACAATCCTTTGCACAATGCACATTGAATGCATCTTAAGTCCTAACAATGACACAAATTAGCAATGGCAATTTCAATTACATATTATAACCAATGATGGTGAGAGCGGCCATTTTGTATGCAATGATGAGTAACGAACCTTACATAAAGTTCATTGTTGTTTTGGCAAAAGATGAGAATAATAAGTAAGTATTGGTGACATGTGTCAAATGGCACATGGTGTGATAGTGTCATATGATGGCAAGAGAAGTTTTAAGCTTGGCATGTCTAGTGATAGGCATTTGGGTTTAAGAGAAATCATAGGTCAAAGACATTTCTAAATATGTAGCCTTTTGGTGATTTTACCTTTATTTTTGCTTTAGTTTTGAGGCATGAAAGTCAAGAGTATAGATTCCAACTCAAAATTTGGCAATATTTTGTCATTAATGTTTTTTTGATGTGGGGCCAATTTTGGTCAAGCTTGTGACCAAGGGTTTTATCAAGTATAAAGACCTACATATATGTTTATCTTCTAATTTTTCTTCATGATAGCTAGTAAAAATATATGGTTGCATATCACATGTAAAAAATTAAAAAGCAAAATTGAAAAATGAAAGGTCCATATAAGTGAAGATTATATTTTTCAAAATGTTAACCATTCGTGGAGGGAAAAAATTGACCTTTAACATGCCCTCCACATATACTCGGAAAATTGGAATTTTGTAGTGTAAGGTAAGGGTAGGGTTTTTAAGTAGTAGGAAAATTGGTAGTTGAGGGAATTTTTTTTACTATGATACTCAATATGTACTAACTAAGTACCCATCATGTATCACAATATTAAAAAAAAAGTAAAAAGTGCATCATGTTTTATGTCATGCAAGAGCTTTTGGCCAGGGCATTACCATGCATTAAATTCCTTAATCCTTAGTACTCATGACATGGGAGGTTATGGGTGCAAAACATGACAAGGTGAAAAAAAACAGGGCAAAGGGCAAACTAAGGGCAAAAAGTAGTAATAGTCTTTTGTATTGACTGCATTAACAACTAGGGGCACATTGTTTCCAACGGCCAAGGCAAATTGACCCCCACATTGAGATCATGATAAAAACCAATGTTGGGTTCAAGTACGAGATTATTTTCAAAGACTTGACCCAGTTCTTTTTTCAAATTTTACTTTCATATTTTCAAGACTTGGGCAGGGTTTCAAAAATTTGCAAAAAATAATTTTGCCCAAGTTTCAAAGTGTTGGTTTTCCAACATGTGATACCAATCAGTTTTGAAAGTTGGTTTGCGTAATAGGTGAAAGTGAATGCTACAATTGAATCGGTTGTTATAGAACAATTGCATACTAGTTATTAAAAATTTTATTATTTGAAAAAATAATTTTTAATGTTCAAAAGTAACAAAATTGCACAAAAAAAGAAAATTCTAAGAAAATTTCAACATTTTACATGTCCATTATTTCATCTTGTTCAAATGAACCTTCAAATTCTTCTAACTCCTCTTCAAAACCTAAATTTGTTTCAATTAACTCAATTAAATAGGAAGGCAGTTTACATCCATCTTTAAGATCACTTAGCCAATTTTTGTTCACAAAAATCAAAATTTTTAAATTTTCTAATTGCAAATGACATCTCTTAAGATTTGTAAGTATGCTTGCTAAAGAAAAAATTCTTTCTATTTCAATTATGACCCTACAATGCTTAAGATTTAACAAGCCAAAAAACCAACTGTAGGAAACATGGTTTCATGCTTTCCCCACCATTGAAAAAGACACTTGATGTCTTTGAGATCCATTTGGTAATGTCTGAAAGTCAATAGTACCCTAGTGACAAGTTCCTTTGATGGGTCACTTGTGGATGGAGTCTGTTGAAAAATATCCAAATTAGAATTTTCATCACCTGTTTGATTTACACATTTGACAAATTTTGTCATTGGATGCAAACGATGATAACACTTCAAAAACATAAGATATAAAGTTCTCCTATCATATTCATCCACAATACTTACATCTTCCTCTTAGCCAACAAAAAAAGATACGAGACAAAGGTTTTTAAATCCAAAGTCTAACATCAAATACAACATGTTCTGAATTTATTTTTTTCAAATTTTTTAAATAAGAAAGAAAAGAATCCAAAACAACATAGACTTCTCTTCTGATGTTGCAAGTAAACAAAGATAATTCAAAAGCTATCCCAGAATCATCATCAATCAAACTAACTAGGGTAGATGGGTTTATAATTTCTTCCTTGAATTTTAAGCACATAGTAATGGTAGATTATAATGCATTAAAAAGTAACCAATGGTTTTTAAATTGGTTCAGAACACAAGCAATCACAACAGGACATAAGGAGTCCACAATTATTTTAGAGATGTGCCAAGTAAGAAAAGGTGGAACTCTTCCTTATTTTGATAGTATACTACCTATTATAACAAAAAATAATAACATACTTGAATTGCAAGGCTTTTTGAAACATAATGATTTTGCTGGAAAATCTATAAATAAATTTAAAATTCCAATGTCAGAAAATCTAATTAAAACAAATCAATATAAAACAAAAAAGACAATAATTCTTGAAAAAAATTACAACAGATTAAATGATCACCTTGTTTTCATTGGAATATTTAATTTTCTTGGAGGCAAATTAGAATCCAAACAAGCCTTGTTCCATTCTTGCCTACACTTTCCAAATGTTTTAGGCCAAGTTATACATTTTTGCAAATCTAACTAAGTAGATTTGATTGAAACAAACTTGAAATTCTTACAAACTTTTTCTTCAGTAGAAGCCTATTGGCATGCTTTGGAAAAAACATGCCCAAAACAAGCACCTTGAAAACTTTCATCTAAACTAAAGACTTCACATTTTATAACAAATTTTAAACAATTGTCATAATGTTTAATTTTTAGGCTTCATTTTTAACACACATAATGATTTTACTTCTTAGCCCATATTGATCAAATAATTTTGTCAAATTGTTAGCTAATGTTTATTAAGTAATTTTTGTTGTCTCAAACAAACCAACACTTACTTGTTTGGGTTGCCAATCAGATCCCAAAAAGTTATAACAAGAGCAAATATATCATGCCCACCTTTTGGCATCCACAAGTCAAAGCTTGTTGTGGCATAAATCTAATCTGTTAATTTTGGCAAAACATATACTTGTTTCGTTTTCTCCACCAAGTTAGGTAATATTTCCTAAGAAAACTATTTTCTAGAGGGCAACACAACTCTAGAAGACAAATGTTATATTAAACGCTTAAACCATACACTTTCAACAAACTGCAATGGTAAGTTATTTTTCAGAATCAAAAGGCCAAGGTCTTGCAAAAAGTCTTTTTGTTGCACATCATCCTTTTTGAAAGGTTCTTTTACAACAGAAAAACATATATTGCACTTGTTGGAACATTTGGCTTTTTTTTGCAAGTTGTCTTTCAATAGTTCCTATTGTTTCATTGTTAATTTATTTTTCAAAAAAATTTCACAATTATAGAATGATTTGCATTTACATGTTTTGTAAAAGGAATTATACCATAAGTTTTATAATAAGTTACTAATATTTTTCTTTCTTTAATTCTTGCATTAGGAATATTTACTACATTATCATAACATAAACTACATCTCATGACTTGATGGGATGCAACTTCAACTTGTTTCCCATCATTCACACAATAAAATGACCAACATAAAGAATTTTTCTTATGCCCTTTCCAACATTTTCTTGGAGCATGTAATTTTTGCAATTTTTTTTTCATTATTTGTTCCCCATTTCTTCAACTTTGCTATTTTGTTTTCACACATTTTCACTTTTTCCTTTTTCCACATCTTTTTCAATGTACACCTCATTTTCATTTTGATTTGACTCCCCCATTTTCTACCATAATATTATCTTGCTTGAAGGAGAAATTAGAAAGAAGTATTTTTTTGCCACAATAATATTCTACTGGCTATATGAAAATCAACCTAAACATTTACAAGCAATTGAAAAAAAATAAAAATGCAATGTGTTCAAAAAATACACAATGCAATTGTGCAAATGAAATGCAATGTGTAAAAATGATATGTAATGTGTATAATTAAATGTACAATGTCCAAATAATTCATGCACAAAAATCAAACACATTATCAACCACCATTTCCCAAAAACACGGAAAATTAAAAAAACTCATCAACAAACAAAAATTGAACACAAAAATTTTCACCTTCCAAGTTTGGTGTGAAGAATTTGAATTTGAAGAATTTGAATTTGGACAACTCCTCCACACTCCACACCTACAAAAAGAAAAGGGGGTGGAAGTACTAATCTGAAATAAAAAAACAAAAAAAAAAAAAATCACGGGTGTAGCAAAGAGGTACCTAAGTAAGGAGGTTGAACAAGAGGAGCGAAACATGTTGAACAAGAATAGTAGAGTAGGTCGAGCAAAGGAGTAAAGTAGGTCAAGCAAAAGGAGTAGAATAGGTTGAGCAAGAGGAGCAGAGTAGGTCGAGCAAGAGGAATGTAATTGGTCGAGCAAGAGGAACGAAAGAGCAGGTTGAACAAAAGGAATGTAATCAGTTAAGTAAGGGGAGTAGAACAATAGGTCGAGCAAGAGGAGTGAAGTAGTCGGTCGAACAAAAAGAGCGAAGCAACAAGTCGAGCTAGAGGAATGTAATTGGTTGAACAAGAAGAACATAGTTGGTCAAACAAGAAGGATGGAACAACATGTCAAGCAAGAGGAGCGAAACAATTAGTCAAGTAAGAAGAATAGAATAACAGGTCAAGCAAAAAGAGTAGCAAGTCGAATAAAAGGAACGTAGTAGGTCAAACAAGAGGAGCAAAATAGCAAGTTGAGTAAGAGGAGCAATAGGTCAAGCAAGAGGAGCAGAACAATAGAGAGGAGTGGAACAATAAGTTGAGCAAGAGGAATGGAGAAGTAAAAAGGAGCAAGAGGAACAAGATAAGCAAAGTAATTGAGCAAGAGGAATGGAAAAGTAGAAAATAGTAAGAGGAGCAAGAGGAGTAGCGTAATCAAACAAAAAGAGTAGAGTAGTAAGTCAAGCAAAAGGAACGCATAGCAATAGTAAGCAAAAAAACTAATCAAACACATTAAGTTAAGCAAGAAAAAATAAAATGTAAGAAATCATGACAAACTCACACATAGTGAGTAAGCAGTTCTAAAACACTTGCTTTATAACAAGCAACAAGGAGTGTCATTTGCTTACTAAACCTTAAACCTAACTAAACCCTAAATTAACTACTAACTAAACACTGATTAAATAACTAAATGACTAAAGATTAAACCTTACTAACTATTGACCTATTGACACCTAATTAACTCTAAATATTGAAACCTTGACCCTGATTTTTTTTTAATACCTTGCTAGGGTTTCAATAAAATTAAAATACTTATTTGATTAGGGTTTCAAAGGCCTAGTTCTCACATTATATGAAACCTTGCACTTGGGTTTCATAAAGGGCATCATTTAATGTGATACCCAAAGGATTCAAACTGAGAACCAATTTGAAACCCTCTTTGATTGTCGCAACCCCACTTTGGGCAAAGTGGGAGAATGCAACTCCCACTCCCAAAAGTGGAGACTTGGAGTCTTCCGGGATTCCCGAAAACTCAGAAGACGATTTGAGGGGTCAAATCTCCTCGCCTTGCTGCGTTCGTTCGTTGGAAAGGTCTTGAAGAGTAGATGTCCTAAATGGCCTCGCATGAGCCATTTGGACATTTGCAGCCCAAGTTATGGGCAAAAGAAGGGCCAGGAGTCAAACTGGCAGTTTGACTCCCGACCACTAAAAGTTGGGAATCGATCTCTTCCTGAGGTTCGATTCAAGAGTGCAACATGGCGTTGGAAAGCTCTCTTTGGGGGCTACAACTTTGCTTTAGACCTCGTCTTCATTGGACTTTGTAGTCGGGAGTTATGAGCTCCCAAAGTCGCGGGACTCCAACCCGGGACAGTTTCGGGACTCCAACTTGGGAGTCTCGGGAAAAAGAGCCATTTGGATGTAGCCTCGGCGGAGAGCTGCAGAGTATACTATATGGGGGAAGGTGGTGGCTTCCTTCGAGTCCGGGCCGTGGTGAGTCTTGTGTGTAAAAGTGCCCGTGGCTTGTCCCAACACCCAAGGGTGTTCCTAAATGTGAACTAACCCTCTTGTGGTTGTTTTTGAATGCAGGTTCATGCTGGATCTTCTAGTCCATCTTCCTAGTCTAATCCCGGGACTTCTAGCATGCCCCTCTACCCTTCCTTAGTGCTGGAAGTCGAGAACGCCCATCAAGTCCCAATTTTCCGCAATTTAACATAGTTGGACAAGTGGGTTCAACCCGGGACTTGGGAGTGCGTCATTGATTTTCATAATTTTTTTCATACTCGGCCAACATTCGTAAAAACCCAATAATCCCATTTAAATTGCTTTAAAATATTCTAAATATTTATAAATATAATCGTGACAAACTGATGCCAGGTCCCCGAGTTCAAATCTATAATTTTTGGGGCCTAGTATAACCATTAAAATGGGTTTTGGGGTTTTTACCATGATCCCAATGTGGTGGTCAATTCGCCCTGGCCCTTTACAACCTAAAACACCCCCGCCTTGGAAAAGCCCACGCATTGATCAGGACTGAACCGGATCCCCACTATAGGGCTCGTCAACAGGGCATTAAGAATCGTCACTTTCCATGGAGTCTCTCCCCCATACTGACTGGCAGGAATCTAGGGGAAAACTAGCGAGTAGGATCGGAAGACTTTTTATTTCGCTTCCACTGGTTAGTTCTTGTTTGCCTTAGACACCTTTGGATTTTTTTGTGCTTTCCAGTTAGTAAAACTTGGTTCCAAAGGGTGGCACGCAGCTTTGAAGTCTTTCAGGTACCACAAAAGAACAGTTGCATGTCTACAAATATAGGGGAGCTGAGCCTAGGCCTTGGCACTATGTCCCAAAGGGATGCAAAAGTTCTCCCAGGCAGCGCAGCAGGAAGTTAGCCTCACTACCACCCTAGCTAGGTAGTTAGCAGTTTATGCTACCACCCAACCTGGTGGTAGTGACGGTGGCCTGCCCAGCAAACTGGTGTATTCCCCACCTGGCTACGTGGTAGTGAGGGGGCCCTGCTTGGAAAACTATTGTACCCACACTTGGCTGGGTGGGAGGGAGCCGGCCTTGCTTGGAAAACCACTGTATCTACCATTTGATTGGGTAGTGGTGACGTTGCCGTGCTCAGAAAACTACTATATCTGGCACTTAGTTGGGTGGTAGTGAGGCTGGCCTGCTTAGAAAATTGTTGTATCCCACATTTGGTTGGGTGGTAGTGATGTTGCCCTGCTTTGAAAACCACTGTAGCCCGCACTTGGCTGCATGGTAGTGAGGCTAGCCTGCTCGGAAAACTACTGTATCTAGCACCTAGCTGAGTGATAGTGAGGTTGACTTGCTCAGAAAACTACTGTATCCGGCACCAGGCTGGCTGGTAATGAGGCTGCTTTGCTTAGAAAACTACTGTGTTCAGCACCTGTGACGTGTTCCCAAGTCACGGGGTGAAACCCACTTGAGGGTTTCACAAAGTCAAGTTGCGGAAAGTTGAGACTTGGAGGCACGTTCCCGACTTCCAACTCTAAAAAGGGGTAGAGGGTCGAGTTGGGAGCCCAGGGATTAGACTAGGAAGAAGGACTAACTTATCTTGTGTGAATCTGCATCCCAAAACCAACCACAAGAGGTTAGTTTAGCATTCGGGACACCCTTTGGTGTTGGGACTTGCCACGGGCACTTGGACACACAAGACTCACCACGGCCCGAACTCGGGGGAAGCCACCACCTTCCCCCTTATAGTA
>Ga0116229_10001977_pt1 | contig 32794 bp, 32 predicted proteins | sample S1TSphgellanicum_3_FD_87313 | JGI IMG/M metagenome (GOLD analysis project Ga0116229, IMG submission 87313) | Host-associated microbial communities from peat moss isolated from Minnesota, USA - S1T2_Fc - Sphagnum magellanicum MG | ecosystem: Host-associated > Plants > Peat moss > Unclassified...
CAGCCCGGTAGCTCGTCAGGCTCATAACCTGAAGGTCGTTGGTTCAAATCCGACTCCCGCAACCAACGATGCTTGCGATCCAATCGCAGCAGAAAGCCCGGCCCTCCCCACCAGGGACGCCGGGCTTTTTTGTGCCCGCAGCAAAGTTCAACTGAGGTGGTCCGTATCCCTCCGGTGAGGGCCGTCTCCCGGCTTAGAGGTGGCCGGCCTAATGGTGCCCCGCAGCGTGGTGTAGAATTGGCTACATCATCGCGTTCTCCGGCACGGTTGGCCGGATGTGTCAGGCGGCGACGGCGGGCAGCTTGACGATGGGATCATCGCTCAATCCAGCCATGGTTTCCAGCGTCATGTAGCGTCCGCGTTGCACCGCCCATTCATCGTTTTGTTCCAGCAGAATGGCGCCGACGAGGCGGCGGATGGCGGTTTCATTTGGACGCGAGGCAAATCCGCCATTGGTCCGAGGATTGCCGAGCGTGCCGAGAACGTCGGTGCGTCGCTTGATTTCCCTATTGAGCCGTTCGATCGGATTGGTGCTGTGCAGCTTGGTTCGATGTGCCTGCGGGAACCCCATATCTCTTTTCCAGCAGGGCACGAAGGGCCATGGTGGGGTCGGTCATCGTCGATGTCTCCAAGGAGGGTTGGCGGGTTGCAACTCCAACCTTACCGAAGACCCGCGATGACCGTCGCTGTGGATAAGTAGCCCGCCTGCGCCACACTCTTTGAAGGTCGCTCCGGCGGGCTACTTACGCACAGCTCCTACACCACCCCCGGGGACACGACCAAAACCTAGATCCGCGGAAAACGTGAGCACTTTATACATAGCAGGCTCCAGGGACGCCTCAAACGCCCTCCTTGAGGCCCTCGAGTCGAAGCCAGTGGTTTCTCCCCGGCGCCGGTAACGTCTATGTTTTCAGCCATGCAAGCTGCCGAGTCGCGCCTTCTGGGTCTGATGACCTGCTTTGGGTTCTTGAGCGGCCTGCCGCTGCCGCTGACGATTTTTACGCTGCAACAATGGTTTACCAGCTACGGCCTGTCGCTGCACGCGATTGGGCTGACCGCCTGGATCGGCCTGCCCTACACGATGAAGTTTTTGTGGTCGGCGCTGTTCGACCGGCCGGCGCCGGGTGGGTTGCAGCGCCTTGGCCGGCGGCGGGGCTGGCTGATGCTGGTGCAGCCGGCTTTGGCGGCGGCCTGCGCCATCCTGGCCTTCACCGATCCCGGCCGGGCGGTGATGCCGACCGTTCTGGCGGCCCTGGCCTTGGCGTTTCTCTCGGCCAGCCAGGACATTCTGATCGATGCCTGGCGGATCGAGACCTTTCCCGAGCACCGGCAGGGGGCAGCTTTGGCGGTGTATATCTGGGGGTATCGCGGGGCGATGCTCACTTCGGGCGCCGGCACGATCTGGCTTTCCACCTGGATCGGCTGGCATACGGCCCTGCTCGGCCTGGCAGGGCTGCTGGGCCTTGGCATGGTCGTCACGCTGCTGGCGCCACAGACCGCCGCTTCCGCCAGCAGGCCACGCGCCGATGGCTGGCGCGCCGGGGTGGAGGCGGCCTTTCTGGCGCCCTTGCGCGAGTTCATCCGCCGCCCTGGGGCATGGCAGGTGCTCGCCTTCGTGCTGCTGTTTCGGCTCGGCAAGGTGTTTGCCGATGGCCCGGCGGCCGGCTTGTATCGCTACAAACTGGGTTTTTCCCCGCGCCAGGTCTCGCACGCCAATTTCTACGAGATTTTCGGCACGCTGGCGGGGGCAGCGTTCGGCGGCTGGATGGTGGCGCGGCTGGGTGCGATCCGCGCTCTGCTGATCGCCGGCGTGGTCATGTCCTGCTCGCTCGGGCTGTATCTGGCGCTACTGGCAGCCGGCACCAACGAGCTGATGCTGACTGCCAAGGTGGTGCTGGAGCAATTTGCCCAGGGCAGCGCGGATGCCTGCTTCCTGGCCTATATCTCCACCCTCTGCTCAACCACCTATACGGCCACGCAATACGCCATGCTGTCCTCGCTGGCGGCGGTGGCCCTGCATACGGTCAGTGGCTTTTCCGGCTATGCCGCCGAGGCTCTTGGCTACCATACGTTCTATGCTGCAACCATGCTGGCCGGCCTGCCGGCGCTGGTTATCCTGTGGCATCTCGGCACACGCTTCCCGCGCGCGGCTGATTCTCTGCCCGGGGATCGAAACCAGCCTTCCAGCGCCCAGGTTTGAGGCTCAAATTAGCGGCGGAGCCGCGCCGATCCTGCATTTCGGCTCCCCGCCTGTCGGTTTTAGGAGGAGAGAGACCATGCGCACTGGAAAAATCCTGGCATGCAGCCTTGCCGTTCTGGCCCTTGGCGGCTGCGCCACCGCGCCGCAAGGCCATGGCGTGGCGCAAAACACCGCCCCGGTTTGCCTGCCGAGCTATAATATCGACCACACGGATATCCCGAATGACAGCACCATCCTGTTCACCATGCGCGACCGCACCGTGTGGAAAAACACCCTGGTCGCCCCGTGCTATGGCCTGAAGATCGACAGCCGCGGCTTCACCTACGCGCCAACAGATCCGGGGTCGGACACTATTTGTTCCAATTTGGTCACCATACGCACGAATACCGACCATAATGTTTGCCTGCTAGGCGAATTCACCAAAGTGAGCGGCCCGAAACACTCATAAACAGCATCCATGGCCGGCTTTTCTGTGGCATTTTGGCATCACTGCGACATTGCTGCACAGCCGGCCAAAGCATATCTAAACTCGTTACGATCCCACGCGAAAGAACAGAGAGAAACTATACAGTTGGGTGCTTGTCTTGCCTCTAAACCGGGCGTCTGAACTGCTGACGGTAACGCAATGGTGTAATTTCTGCTTGCCAAGGCCCGCATCTGTAGTCTCAATGCTCGCAAGGCACTTCAGATCAGCGACTGGATCATAACGATCCGGAGCAGGTCTGGGTTACGGGAGACGACATGCGGGCTACCGCCACGCGCTTGCTATCCACGCTGATCCTGGCCACCGGCACGCTCTGTGGCGGCGCCGCCTTGGCAGATGTGGCGTGGCACGAGAGCGGCGAGGCGACGTGGTATGGCCCAGGCCATGAAGGCCGCCGAACCTCCAGCGGCGAAAAATTCGATAGCCACAAGCTCACCGCCGCCCATGCCAGCCTGCCCCTCGGCAGCTTCGTGCGCGTTACCGTCGCCAGCAATGGCCGTTCCATCGTGGTGAAGGTGAATGACCGTGAACCGCAGCACGGCGTGCGCTGCATCGATCTCTCGAAGGCCGCGGCAGCCAGGCTTGGCATACTGGGCCGCGGCGTGGCCGATGTAACGCTTGCCAGTGCCAGTTCCGAAGAGGCCGCCGAACTGGCCGAAGCGCCCGATGATGCCCAGACGATCGAAGCCTCACATGGCGCCGGGCGTCATCGCCGCCACGTTATTTCGCAACATGGTCAGCGACATACGCGCCGCGCGCACCAATAGGTTGGTCCGGCCCTTTGGTGGTGTCCATGGTGGTCTGCAATTCAAGCTCGGCATTCAGCTCGGCGCCGACCAATACCGCCAGCGCACTGACATAGAACCACATCATCACGCCAACCACCGCGCCGAGGGGCCCATAGGTGGCGTCGTAACTGGCCAGATGCTGCACGTAAAATGAGAACAGGGTTGAGGCGACCAGCCAGAGCAGGGTGGCCAAGACGGAGCCGGGGGTAACCCAATGCCAGCCGGCGGAGCGGCGGGACGGCCCGAAGCGATACAGCAGCGACAGCGCCAGCAGCACGAACACCACCAGCGCCGCCAGGCTGCTGATCCGGGCGATCAGTGCCGCGTAGGCGGAGACACCGACAAACCGCTCCAGCACCGGCAGCAGCACCAAAGCGGCCAGGCCGATCACCGCGGCCAGGATGCCACCCAAAGTCATGCCCAAGGCGGTGAGCTGGAACTGGATGAAACCGCGGCTCTCCCGCTCCTCATAGGCCAGGTTGAGGGCGCCAAGGATGGATTTGGTGCCGGTAGAGGCCGACCAGAGGGCGATCAGAATGCTCAGGGCCAGGCTGAAGGTGAGTGTGCCGGCGGGTTTGCTCACCAGCATCTGCACCCTGTCGGCAATCAGATGGAAGGCGCTGGGCGGCAGCAGATCCTGCAGCACGGCAAGCTGCGGCCCTACGGTTTGCAGATCGAACACCAGACCGTAAATCGAGATCAGCATCGAGATGGCGGGGAACAGCGCCAGGGTGGCATAAAAGGCGCAGCCGGCGGCGCAGAGCGACATCCGATCGGTAATCACCTCCCGCGCGGTGCGGATGATCACCCGCTTCCAGCCGGACCACGGAATATCCACCGGCCGGCTGGCCAGGCGGCCAAGCCCCGCCGCCTGCGACTCGCGCGAGATGGTGGCGGCGCTGATCATGTCGCCGCGCTGTTTCGGCCCGGAGGCCGCAGGCTCGGCATATGCCTGGTTTTGGTCGGCCATCTGGTCCCCGTTTGACACGCCGAGGTAACGTAACCACAAGCTTCTTGGTTGCGCGAAGCTACCGGCTGGAAACTGCGGCGATTATCGGCGCCGGGGCGGCCAGCTGGCTCACGCCCACCCCGCAGGCGGCGCCCAGCAGGGCGCCAGCGATACAGTCGCTGAGAAAATGATAGTCGCAGCCGAGCAGGCCAAGTGCCACCAGGGCCGGCAGGCAGAGCCAGGCCGGCCGCAGCGCCGGCATGTCGCGCCACAATGCCGCGCAGGGCGCGGTTATTACGGTCGTGTGGCCGGATGGGAAGGAGGCAAAGCCCTGGCCGCCGTGAAATGGGAAGAAGCCGAACGTGCCGGTGCCGATCCAGGAGGGGTTCTTGTTGATCCAGGTTTCCGGCCAGGGCCGGCCGAATGCGTATTTCAGGAAATCCTTGGCCGCATCGGCCGTCAGTGTTGCGACACAGGCGGCGAGCAGAACCCGCCCCCACATGCCCGGCCGCCAGCCGCAGAGCCAGGCGATGCCGGCCGCGGCCAGTCCTGCCACTGAGGCAGGCACCGGCACATCGGCAATCCAGGTGAGCCAGATGCACCAGGCCGGCCGATGCAGCGCCGCATGCGACCAGCTGGCGATCGGCCGGTCGAGCAGCAGGACGGAGATCAGCACCAGGGCAGTGCCGATCGCCGCCGCACGCAGGGTGGACCGTTGCGCGTGTCTGGATGCGCTCAACCGGGTTTCTCGCTCGGTACCATGGCGGCCAGTTCGGCTTGCTGCGCCCTCCGCGCGTCGCCGGCCTGCTGCTTGCTGCGGCCATACCAAAAGGTCCAGAGCGCCAGCGCCCCCATCGCACCATAGCCGAAGAAGGGGCTGACCAGCAGATAGGTCTGGATCGAGAGGGTGAACACCAACACGCAGGCGATCGCCGTTTGCCCGAGAAGGCCAAGCCCCCAGACCAGTGTCATCATGTTCATGACCCGGCGGAATTCGGCGGTGTCCTTGTGCTGCTCCAGCGCGGCGGCTTCTTCCGCCGAGCGGCGCTGCATGCTGGCGCGGGCCAGCTGGTAGATCAGCGGCCGGCCGATCGCGGCCGAGCCCAAAAACACCAGGCCGATCAGCCCGGTGACCAGGTTTTCCCGTAATTGCAGCAGCCGCACCGAGCCGCCCCCGATAAACGCCAGCAGCGACAGCACAATGCCGAGCAGCACAAGCACCGACACCGCATCGACACGCCGGGTGCGGGCGAATTCAATGAGGCTCCAGACGACGGGAGGTGCCGACGACGCCATCAACGCGCGCACGTCACCGATATGATCCTTGGTGTATGTGTAAATCAGATAGGGCAGGACGAAGTTGGCCAAGCCCTCCGCCAGCACGGTGGCGCCGTTCTGGCGGATATAGGCAATGGACTGCTCGATGCGTGCGTTCATTGGAACAAATGTTACCAGAGCCAGGCGTGGGCACGAAAGCGTTTGTGCAAAGCCAATTTTGACGATTTCGGCACGCGCGAGCTCAGCCGGTATACACTATGCAGATGCGATTCTACGCGGCCCGAAATTGATGGGCTGCAAGCAGCCTGCCCTGCGAGAGACATGCGCATTCAATGACGCGGTGAAACAGGTCATCTGATGGGATGAAGAAAAGGAGCGGGACGTATCCCGCTCCCGCCATGCCCGCTATTCGGCAGCGATCGCGCCGTAGCCGATTTCCGCTTTGGTCTCCAGGAACTCGCCAAATGCCAGGTCGCCCCATTCGCGGCCGTTGCCGGACTGCTTGTAGCCGCCGAACGGGGCCATGATGTCGGTGCCCGCCTGGTTGATATTCACCTGGCCGGCACGCAGACGCGAGGCAACATGGCGCAATTGGGCGGGGTCTTTGCCTTGCACATAGGCGGCCAGGCCGTATGGCGTGTCGTTGGCGATGGCGATGGCCTCGTCCACCGTGTCATAGCCAAGGATCGCCACGACGGGGCCAAAAATTTCCTCCCGCGCGATGGTCATGCTGTTGGTGACGCCGGCGAACACGGTGGGCTTCACGTAATAGCCGGTCTCCAGCCCCTCCGGCTTGCCGGTGCCGCCGGCGACGAGCTGCGCGCCTTCCTCGATGCCCTTGGCAATAAGCCCCTGGATTTTCAGCCACTGGGTTTCCGATACCACCGGGCCAAGCTCCGCGTTCCCGTTCGGATCGCCCACGGTGGTCGATTCAGCCGCTTTGCGGGCGATGTCGATCACCTGATCCATCACCGCATGCGGCGCCAGCATGCGGGTAGGTGCGTTGCAGGACTGGCCGGTGTTCTGCATCACATGCTTCACGCCGCCAGTGACGGCGCGCTGCAAATCGGCATCCGGCAGGATGATGTTCGGCGATTTGCCGCCCAGCTCCTGATGCACCCGCTTGACCGTATAGGCGGCAGCACGCGCCACCTCGATGCCGGCGCGGGTGGACCCGGTGAACGAGACCAGGTCGATCCCAGGATGCGCGCTGATGGCCGCACCCACACCCGGGCCGTCACCATTCACCAGGTTGAACACGCCTGCTGGAACGCCGGCTTCGTGCAGGATCTCGGCAAGGATGATGCCGCTGAACGGGGCGATTTCCGAGGGTTTCAGCACCATCGTGCAGCCCACCGCCAAAGCCGGCGCCACCTTGCAGGCCATCTGGTTCACCGGCCAGTTCCAGGGGGTGATGAAGCCGCATACGCCGATCGGCTCATGGGCGATCAGCGTGGTGCCGCGCAGTTCCTCGAAAACATAGTTTTGCAGGATGCCGATGGCGGCCTGGAAATGGCCGAGCCCGATCGCCGCCTGCGCGTTCTGCGACAGGCTGGCTGGGGCGCCCATCTCCTCGGTGATGGCGGCGGCCATGTCGTTGTAGCGGCGCTTATATACCTCGACGATGCGGCCGAGCACCGCCAGGCGCTCTTCGCGGCTGGTTTGGGAGAAGCTCTGGAAGGCTGTGGTGGCGGCGGCGACGGCGCGGTCCACATCGGCGGCGCTACCCAGGCTGATGCGGCCGGCGGGCTTCTCGGTGGCGGGGTTGATCACATCCAGGGTGCGGGGCGCCGCAGGGGCCACCCAGGCGCCATCGATGTAGAATTGTGTGTAGTCGCGCATGGAAGCTCCTGCAGCTGCGTTTCTGGCCATTAACCTAGGGCTTCAAAGCGCTGGTTGCCACCCCGAGGCGGTTTCGCGAAGGTCCTTGCGCGTCAATCGGGACGAAGGTTCTATCGCGCGCAACGCCCAGGTCTGACATTCGCCCTTCCCAAGGTGGCGCGGGCGGATAGGCTGCGCCCTGGATCTGGCGGCTGGCAGCGAACGCCCGCCTTTCGAGAGGAAACCACACATGGACGTACGCGCAGCCGTCGCCTTCGAGGCCGGCAAACCGCTCACCATCGAGACCGTGCAGCTGGAAGGCCCGAAAGAGGGCGAGGTGCTGGTGGAGATCAAGGCCACCGGCATTTGCCATACCGACAAATATACCCTCTCCGGCGCCGATGCCGAGGGCATTTTTCCGAGCATCCTGGGCCATGAGGGCGCGGGGATCGTGATGGATGTGGGGCCAGGGGTGACCAGCCTGAAGAAGGGCGACCACGTAATCCCGCTCTACACACCGGAATGCCGGCAGTGCAAATCCTGCCTGAGCCGCAAGACCAATCTGTGCACCGCCATCCGCGCCACCCAGGGCAAGGGCGTGATGCCGGATGGTTCAAGCCGCTTCAGCTTCCAGGGCAAGCCGGTGATGCATTACATGGGCTGCTCCACCTTCGCCAATTTCACCGTTCTGCCCGAGATCGCCTTGGCAAAGGTGCGGGAAGACGCGCCATTCGAGAAGATCTGCTATATCGGCTGCGGCGTCACCACCGGCGTCGGCGCGGTGATTTTCACCGCCAAGGTGGCCCCCGGCGACAATGTGGTGGTGTTCGGGCTTGGCGGGATCGGGCTGAACGTGATCCAGGGCGCGCGGATTGCCGGTGCCGACATGATCATCGGCGTGGACATCAACCCCGGGCGCCGCGAATTGGCGGAAAAATTCGGCATGACCCATTTCGTCAACCCGAAAGAGGTGGCCGATGTGGTGCCGCATATCGTGGAAATCACCAAAGGCGGCGCGGATCACAGCTTTGAATGCGTCGGCAACACCACGCTGATGCGCCAGGCGCTGGAATGCGCGCATCGCGGCTGGGGCAAATCCACCATCATCGGCGTGGCCGCCTCCGGCCAGGAGATCTCCACCCGCCCGTTCCAGCTGGTCACTGGCCGGGTGTGGCAGGGCAGCGCCTTCGGTGGCGCCCGCGGCCGCACCGATACGCCAAAAATCGTCGATTGGTATATGGACGGCAAGATCAACATCGATGATCTGATCACCCACATCCTGCCGCTGGAGAAGATCAATGACGGGTTCGATCTGATGACCCGCGGCGAGAGCATTCGCAGCGTCGTGGTGTATTGATCTGATGACCCTGACGACGAAAAGCGAAAGCCGCTGTTTCGGCGGCACGCTCGGCGTTTATGCCCATGCGTCGACGGAGACCGGCACGGAGATGACATTCTCCGTCTACACCCCGCCGGCCGCTGAACAGGGGCCTTGCCCGGTGGTGTTCTATTTGGCGGGGCTGACCTGCACGCCGGATACGTTTCCGCAGAAGGCGGGCGCGCAAAGGCTGGCGAGCGAGCTGGGGCTGATATTGGTGGCGCCGGATACCTCGCCGCGCGGGCTGAATCTGCCGGGCGAGGCCGATAGCTGGGATTTCGGGCTGGCGGCAGGGTTCTACCTGGATGCGACCCAGGAGCCCTGGTCGAAGAACTACCGCATGGGCAGCTATGTGAACGAAGAACTGCCCGCACTGATCGCGGCCAGTTTTCCGGTGAAGCCGGGCGTGCAGGGCATCATGGGCCACTCGATGGGCGGCCATGGCGCGCTGGTTTCAGCCTTGCGCCATCCGGGCAAATGGAAGTCGGTGTCCGCGCTCGCGCCGATCAGCAATCCGGTCGCCGTGCCCTGGGGCAAGAAGGCGTTCGGCAATTACCTGGGGCCAGATGAGGCGACCTGGCAGGCTTATGATGCGAGCGTGCTGATGTCGCAGACGGCGTTTCCTGGGCCGGTGCTGGTGGACCAGGGGCTGAAGGATCAGTTCCTTGCGGATCAACTGCATCCGCACGCGCTGGAGGCCGCCGCCGCGACATCCGGCCAGGCGCTCACGGTTCGGCGCCACGAGGGCTACGATCATTCCTACTGGTTCATCCAGACGGTGATTGCCGACCATCTGGAGCACCATGCACGGGAATTGGCGAAGCTGCGGTAGGGCTTCTTTCCTCTGCGCATGTTCAACTCCACGCTATGATGCTGGCATGAACGCGGCGACTCTGCCCCCTGATCCGGAGCGGTTTGCCGACGCAGCCGTGGCTTAGGGCCGGTGTCGCGATGTGGCTGGCGTGGTTCGCGCCGGTGTCGGCCTGCATCAGCGGTTTGAAGAACAGCGAGCCGCTTTGCTGGCCTCCGCATGGGATGCTTCATGCTTCTCGTGATTTGCCCAGAGTTTTGCAAGACATCGGCGCGTAACGCATGCCAAGCTTGGCAGGGTGCGTTACTTGAGCTGACTGTCTTTGCTGCCTCTGCGGTTGAACCCAATCGTCGTCGGGCGGCTATCGCGGGCGGATTGGCACGCGATACAGGTTCTGACGCCGGGAAGCGCCTGGCGGCGGGCTTGGGGAATTTCGTCACCACATTCCATGCAATGGGTTTCGCCCTCGCCCGTCGGCATGCGCGACCGCGCCCTCAGAACACCGTCCATGACGGTATCGTCGATCTGGTCTTGCACCGCCCCGTCCGGGGCCCATCCGCTCGCCATTATTGCTTTCCGATTGCCGACGCCTTGAGAAAATCAGATGGGAATGGGTGCCGCCGGTTCCAAGCATGGCGATCTCGGCACCGGTCTGTTCAGGGTTTTAGGCCGAACACTTTCACCGTCTTGTAAGCCGGTGCGTAGACCCGGCCATTGGCCTCCATCAGGGTGAGAAACGCATTGGCCTGGCCCGGATTGGACCAGGTGCCGCTTTGCGCCGCATAAAGCGGGGCGCCGAGCTTGACCGCGTCATACGCTTCCAGCTCCATGGGAATGGTCCGGCGCATCAGCCACACAATTCCCGTGCCGGCGGCAGCGCCGTTGGACGAAACGATGGGCAGCGAGCCGCCATAGGCGCCCGGCGAATTGCCCGTAGCCGACTGGGTGAGTGTGGGCTGCGACCCGCCGGTGAGCGCGAAGGCCCGCAACACATCGCTGGTGATCTGCAAATACACCGTCGGCCCCGCTGGGCCGGCGAAATAGGCCGGGCCGCCGCGCACGCCAATGCCCGGGGTGCCGAGGCTGATCGCCTGCAGCGCGCCGCCATTATGCGGCTTCAAGCCGCCCAGGCTCGCCTGGTTCAGCAGATAGAGCGTGGCTTCCTTGCCGGAGGCAACCGCCAGCGCCGGCCCAGTCTGGCCAGCAATGCTTGGCACCAGCATCACGCCGCCTGAGCCGAAATCGAGGTCCTGGTTATTGAGGCTCTTATAGGCGATGGGTGTGAAACGACTGCTCACCTTCGCCAGGCTGGCCGGCAGGCGGATGACACTCTCGCCCCAGTCTTTTCCGTCCGGCGGTGTTAGATCGCCGTTGCCGGTGACGACATATACGTTGCCGGCGCTGTCGATGGCCGGCGCAAAGCCGCTCATCCAGATGCTCGCAAGCTCCGTGCCGCCTGGCGTCTCGATCGTATGGAACGCGGTTTTGGCCTTCAGATCGGTGCCATAATCCAGCAACCAGCCGGAGGTGGCGCCGCTGTTATTGTCGCAATGTCCGCCAATACCGATATACAGATGGCCGTTGCTCAAGGCGAGGCCAGCGCGATTCCATTGGTTTTGCGGATCGAACGAGAGGGTCGAGCCGTCGCTCAGCGTGGCTGAAGGCGAAATCTCCACCGGCGCCACCATATCGGCGCCGGAGCCCAGATCGAGCGCATGCAGCTGCGTATGAAACGAAAACGGTGATGGCTCGGTTGCCGCCACCAGGTAGAGTGTTGCGGCGTTCGCCTTGCTGCGCAGAATAACCGGCGTGCTGGAAATGCCGTATTCCGGCTTCACATCGTTGCACCCGACATCTTCGGTGGATTGCGGCTTGCCGAGATTGACCTGCCAGAGAAGCGTGTAGGTCTGGGCATCATAGGCATAGACGCTGTTATGGCCGGTGGCGATGATCAGCACATCATGCGTGCTACCGTCCGGCATCACGAAATTCGAGACCAGAAGCGGCTGGGCAAACACGTTCCCGTCCACCTTCAGCGTCGCCAGCAGGCCGAACTTGCCTGAGGATACACTGGCCACCGTCAGGTCGGTCTCGGTGGGGTTCCATCCGGTACGATTAAGATCGTAGTGATAGGTGGTGACGTCGGTCTTGGTGCCGCTATAGGTTTTGGCCAGGCCGGCGGCAAAATCCGGCATCAGCTCGGTGGGCGGCAGCAGGCTTGGCACCACTTTTACAGGCGGCGTGTGCTCGGTTTGGCGTGGCGCGGCGCCCGCATTGGGGCCCCATGCCAGAGCCGAGCCCATCACCAGGCTGAACAGCAGTCGCGGCGAATAATGCAACAAGATAACCCCCATAGGATTGTTTGGGCATGCCCGAACAAGATGCCCAGCCAGAATGATGACGAACGGCGCCGATACTTATTCCGTCACTATGGCGAATGCCCGCACAGGGAAGGTGCGCAGCGCCACCATCTTTGGCGGCACGGCGTAAAACCTGGCCCCCTGTGGCGGCAAGCGATCGAGCCCGGTCATGTGTTCGCAAATCGGGATGTTCCGGCCAAGCAGGATCGTGTGCACCGGCCGCGCTTTGCCACGCGTGTCGTCGATATTGTGGCTATCGATCCCGACCAGTGCCGCACCGGCCTGCGCCAGATGCGCCGCCGCATCGGCGGTGAGGAACGGGTGATTCTCGAAATAGGTGTCGGTGCGCCAGTGCCGATCCCACCCGGTCCGCACCAGCACGGCGCGGCCGGCCAGATCGATGCCATCGAACGCCCGCGCATCCACCGCAATTCCCGCCCCTCGGCATCGATCACCACGGCATCGAGATTCGCCAGCTGCTCAAGCTTCAGCCCCGCCAGATCGGCGCCGTCGGCATAGCGGTGGAACGGGCTATCGAGATAGGTGCCGGTATTACCCACCATCTCGATACGCTGGATGGAGAATTCCGCGCCCTCGTCATAGAGCGCGCGCGAGGCCGCGCGCGACAGGAAATCACAGATGATCGGCGCCGGCAGGCCCTTATACGTGATCATGCCGGCCTCGATCCGGTGCGACAGGTCGATCAGCTTCACGATACGCGCGCTCCCCCAAGCGGCTCACGCCATAATGCGGGCGACGTGCCATGTCCATGATGTCGCGTACCAAACCCGTAGGGTGGATAAGCCCTTGCGCCATCCGCCATGTCTGAGCTGGCGCGGTCCTTTGGCGCATTGTGAACCGCAGCACATTGCGTTGGCCCTCGCCATTGACCGGCCTGGACGTGGCGGATGGCGCAAGCGCTTATCCGCCCTACAATTTTCGTATATCTCTACCGGCCTTGCGCTTGGCCGACGCGGGTTAGCCTTGCTTCTTCTCCCATCCCTTCCCGCCCTGCTGCCAATAGGTCATGCTGTGGCCTGCGGTTTTCCACATTTTCCAGCGGGTCCGCGCCGCCGCCACGGCCGCTTCGTCCTGGCCGTCGAACAGATCGAAGACGCGGTCGAACTGGGCGACGGAGGCGCTCTCCATGCCGTCCATCAGGAACAGGTAGCGCGCGCCATTCGGCGCCTCGTCGCGATGGGTCAACCAGATCGGTTGCAGATCGGGGTCGGTGGTGCCGTGCGGCAGCCAGTCGGGCTCGGGGCAGAGCCATAACGACGTATCGAGCGCCTCCACCCGGGCTTGACTGCCGCAGAGCACCACGGCGCGCTGCCCGGCCTTCAGGGTGCGGCCGAGCAGGGCGGGCAAAGCCTGGTCGGCGGTGGTCCGGGTGAGGTGATAAAAGCCGATATCAGACACGATGCGGGTCCTCGAAGCGATCGGCGATCAGCCGGTCCAGCAGGCGAACACCGAATCCGGTGGCACCCTTGGCATGCAGGTCATCGGCTTCGGCGCGGGACTCCATGCCGGCGATGTCCAGATGCAGCCAGGGCGTTTCACCGACGAATTCGCGCAGGAAGGCGGCGGCCTGGCAGGCATCGGGTTGGCCGCGACCGTCCACGCAATGTTTGATATCGGCAATGTCACTGTCCAAGGCGCGGCGATGGCTTTGCCCGATCGGCATGCGCCACAAGAATTCGCCCACCATAGCGCCGGCGGAAGCGGCAGAGGCGGCCAAAGCCGGGTCGTTGTCGAAGCAGCCAGCCATTTCGTGGCCCAGAGCGGTGACGATGCTGCCGGTAAGGGTGGCGAGGTCGATCATCGCTTGCGGGTTTTCCCGCGCGGCATAGGCCAGGGCGTCGGCCAGAACCAGCCTGCCTTCAGCGTCAGTATCCACAACCTGCACGGTGGTGCCGGACAGCATGGTTAATACATCGCCTGGCCGGTAGCTGCGGGCGCCGGTGGCGTTTTCGGCAAGCGCCAGCACGGCGAAAACCGGTGCCGGTGAGCGGCGCAGCGCCAAAGCCAGTATCGCCCCCGCACAGGCGGCCGCCCCTGCCATGTCGGCACGCATCTCCCACATCCCATCTGCGGGTTTGATGCTGATGCCGCCAGTATCAAACGTGATGCCCTTGCCGACAAAACCCACCGGTGGTGCCGAATGGGTGCCGGCCCAGCGCAGCACGGCAAGGCAGGGTGGGTGCACGGAGCCCTGGCCCACCGCCACCAGCCCGCCAAACCCGGCCGCACGCAGGGCCGCCGCGTCCAGCACCTCCAGCGATATACTTGCCTCCACCAGCCGTTCGAGCCGGGCAATGAAGCCGGCGGGTGTCAGCATATTGGCGGGCTCGGTCACCAGGTCGCGGGCGAACAGTGCGCCCTCGATGCCTGCGGAAATGTCGGCCCAGGCGGCGCGTGTTTTCGGATTGTCCGAAACCAGGTCGAGCCCGGCCAGAAGGGGTGCATCCTCATCGGGTTGGGTGCGGAGGCGATCGTAATGCCACGCGCGCAGGCAGGCGCCGGCGGCCAGCGCGGCGGCGTCGGTGGGAGAGAGGTGTCGGGCGTCGATGGCGATACGCGGGGAGCGGAGAAGGCGAGACGCGGCGAGGGCGCCGGTTGCCTCAGGGTTGCCGAGACCGACGAGGAGTGTGTGGCCGGTGGCCGCGAAGATCTCGCAGGTCGTTTCGGGCGCGGCGGTGAAGGCGCCGGCGGTAGCGGCAGGCTGGAATTGGGCGGGGATTTGGCCGGGGCGGACAGGAATTATGAGCGGGGCGTCGCGCGGGGGAGACGGGGGGAAGGTGATTTTGAGCATTCAGCTTGGCGCCGGCAGCACCCTCACACTCTCCCAGAGGGAGAGGGTGCTGCCGTTCTTTTATTCAGGATTCGAAATGTTCGGCAACCAGCCGGTCCAGCAGACGCACCCCGAACGCGGTGGCCCCCTTCGGGATGGTGGCGGAATCTTTGCTCGACCAGGCGGTGCCGGCAATGTCCAGATGCGCCCAAGGCTTTTCGTTGACGAAGCGGGCCAGAAACGCCGCCGCGGTGATCGAACTGCCGGGGCGCCCGGTAATGTTCTTCATGTCGGCAATGTCGGATTTCAGCTGCTTGTCGTATTCGCGGCCCATCGGCATGCGCCACAGTTTCTCGCCGCTGGCGGTGCCGGCGGCCAGGAGTTTTTGGGCCAGGTCGTCATCATTGGTGAACATGCCGGCATGTTCGTGGCCGAGCGCCACAATGATCGCGCCGGTCAGTGTCGCCATGTCCACCATGAAACGCGGATCGAATTTTTGCTGTGCGTACCAAAGCACATCGGCCAGCACCAGGCGGCCCTCAGCATCGGTGTTCAGCACTTCGATGGTCTGGCCGGAATAGCTTTTCACCACATCGCCGGGGCGCTGGGCGGTGCCGCTGGGCATGTTTTCCACCAGCCCGACCAGGCCCACCGCGTTCACCTTCGCCTTCCGGCCGGCCAGCGCCGCCATCAGCCCCACCACCGCGCCGGCGCCGGCCATGTCCCACTTCATATCCTCCATGCCGCCGGCGGGTTTTATGCTGATGCCGCCAGTGTCGAAGGTGACACCCTTGCCGATGAACGCCACCGGCTTTTCAGCCCCGCCCCCTTGCCATTGCATCACCACCATGCGCGGCGGCTGGGCGCTGCCCATGGAAACACCGAGCAGCGAGCCGAAGCCGAGCGCCTCCAGCTCCGCCTGGCCAAATACCTCGATTTTCAGGCCAAGCCCGGCCAGCTTTTCGATCCGGCTCGCCATTTCCGCGGGATAGAGAATGTTGGCCGGTTCGCTGACCAGATCGCGGGTGAAGAACACGCCATCGGCCACCGCCTTCAGCTTGGCCCATTCGGCTTCGGCCGCTTTCCGCTCGCCGGTCAGGATGGTCAGCGCGGCAAGCTTGGGCAGGTCTTCCGGCTTCTGCTTGGTGCGGTAGGTATCGAACCGGTAGCTGCGCAGCACCGCGCCCATGGCGGCGGCGGCGGCCTTGCCGCCGGCATGGCCATCCGCCGCCAACGCGGCGACCTTCTCCCGGGTGAGCGCGGCCGCCAGCGTTCCCGCCGCTTCCTCGATCTTGCGATCGGTGATCTCGGCTTCCTTGCCCAGCCCGGCGGCGACGATGCGGGTCAGCCCGGCGCCCGGGGCGAGGATGGTCACGCTCTGGCCGTCCTTGCCGGTGAACTCTGCGGCGGCGAAGGCGCGCGTGACGGCGCCCCCAGTCGCCTCGTCGGCCGCACCCCACAGGCCCGACGTCCCCGCCCCTTCCGCCACCAGCAGCGCCAGGGCGCCAGAGGTGGGAAGGGCTGGGTCGGCGAAGGTGATCTCTAGCATAGGGCGGGTCCTCAAAACTTTCGGTTGGGCGAATGTAGCAGCAGGCCGCCACTTTGCCAGCGCGGCTTGGGCAAGCCTAAAACACGTGCATGACGCTGCTGGATGATGCCGCCCTGCTGGACCTGGCCGCCACCCTCGCCTGGGAGGCGGCGGCGCTGATTCTGGGCATCCGCGCGCGCGGCTATGAAACGCTGGTCAAAGCCGACGCCTCGCCGGTGACGGAAGCCGATCGCGCCTCGGAAACACTGATCAGCGCCGGCTTGCGCCGGGCCACACCGCAGATCGCCGTGGTGGCGGAGGAGGAGATTTCCGCCGGTTACGTCCCGCCGGTATCGGAGGCCTATTGGCTGGTCGATCCGCTTGACGGAACCCGCGATTTCGTCGCCTTGCGCGACAGTTTTACCGTCAATATCGGCTTGGTCCGCGGCGGCAAGCCAGTGCTCGGCGTCGTCGCTGTGCCGGCCACGGCCGAGCTGTTTGCCGGCATCGTCGGCCAAGGCGCCTGGAAGCAGGACGATGCGGGGCGCCGCCGGATTACCGTGCGCCCGCCGCCCAAAGCGGGGCTTGCCGTGCTCTCGTCGCGCAACCTGCCGGACGAGAAATTGATCCGCGCCTATCTGCACCCGCGCGACATCGCCTCGATCACGCTGATGAGCTCGGCGCTGAAATTCTGCCGTCTGGCCGAGGGGGCAGCGGATTTTTACGCCCGGTTCGGCCGCACCATGGAATGGGATACGGCAGGGCCGGAAGCGGTGCTGACAGCGGCGGGGGGAATGTTGTGCCAGCAGGACGGCGCGGCCATGGCCTATGAAAAACCCGGCTGGGCCAACCCGCCTTTCGTGTGTTGGGGCGGCGGCGTGTGACGGATATTCTGCCCGCCGATGCAGCAGGCATCGCGCGCGCGGCATCGTTGCTACGTGCGGGCGAATTGGTGGCGTTCGGTACAGAGACCGTCTACGGGCTGGGCGCCGACGCCACCCAGGGCAGGGCGGTGGCGGCCATTTTCGCCGCGAAGGGCCGGCCGCATTTCAACCCGCTGATTTGCCACTTTGCCTCTGCGGCGGAGGCCTTTGGCCAGGTGACGCCTACCCCCCTCGCCGAGCGTCTGGCCGCGGCGTTCTGGCCCGGCCCGCTGACTTTGGTGCTGCCGCGCCGGCCGGGCTGCGGCATCGATCTGCTGGCCGGCGCCGGGCTGGACACGCTGGCGGTGCGCGTGCCGGCCCATCCGGTCGCCGCCGCCCTGCTGCGCGCCGCCGCCCGGCCGATCGCCGCACCCTCGGCCAATCGCTCCGGCGCGGTAAGCCCCACGACCGCTGCGCATGTCCTGGCCGATCTCGATGGCCGGATTGCCGCTATTCTGGAGTGCGGCCCGAGTTTGGTGGGGCTTGAAAGCAGCGTACTCGATCTGACCGGCAGCCCGGTGCTGCTGCGGCCGGGCGGGGTGCCGGCGGAGGCGATCGAGGCGGTGATCGGCCCGATCGGCAGAGGCCTCACCCCCTCCCAGGCAGAGTCTGCACGCACGTTCCGCTCGCCCGGCCTGCTGGTCTCGCATTACGCACCACGCTTACCGCTTCGGCTGGATGCCGCCGCCATCGCGCCGAATGAGGCGCTCCTCGCCTTCGGGGCGCCACTCGCCGGCGCAAGGCTGGTCTGGAACCTCAGCCTATCCGGTGACCTGGCGGAAGCCGCCGCCAGGCTGTTCGCGGGGCTGCGCTGGCTCGACGATGAGGCAGCACAGCTTGGCCTGGGGCGCATCGCCGCCATGACCGTGCCGGATCGCGGCCTCGGCCGCGCCATCAACGACCGCCTGCAGCGGGCCGCCGCGCCACGGGATTGAGGGCACCTGCAACCCATCGCGCGACTGCTCGTTCTGCACATAGTCGAACAAGGAGCACACACATGAATTCGGATCGCGCTGAAGGCACTATACGCGAATTCGCCGGCAAGGCGCAGAGCACGGTCGGCGATGTTGTCGGCGACACGGACAGCCAGGTCGATGGGCGCATCAAGCAGGCAGCCGGCCAGGCCCAGCAGGCCTATGGCGCTGCGACCGAGCAATTGCGGGGCTTAAGCGAAGAGCTGACCGATCGTATCCACGAAACCCCGTTGCTCGCGGTTCTGGGCGCCGTTGGCCTTGGCTATTTGATCGGCCGGCTTACCGCGCGGTAAGACAAAGAGGCAAAATTCCTGCCTCGAGGCCGCGCCTGATCGCTGATCTTTTTACCATCGGATATGAGGGGCTGGTCCAGGATCAGCTCCTCGATCTGATTCAGGCTGCGGGTGTTCGGACGCTGCTGGATGTGCGGGCGGTGCCGTTGTCGCGCAAGGCAGGGTTTTCTAAATCGGTGCTCGGCGCTTCGTTGCAGGCGCGCGGCATCACCTATCTGCATGACCGGCGCCTCGGCACCCCGAAAGCCGGACGCGATGCCGCCAGGCGCGGCCGCACGGCTGAGATGAACGCCATCTTCACCGCTCATATGCAGACTGAAGCGGCCCTTGAAGCTCTGGCTGATGCGGTGAAACTGGCGAGGAACCAACCCATCTGCCTGCTCTGCTTCGAGCGCGCCCCGCATGACTGCCACCGCGCCATCGTCGCCCGCATGATCCACGCGGAGACGAACCAGCCGATCCGCCATCTGTGACGATATATCAAGGCTTCCGGGTCCAGCTGTTATGAGGCAGGGTGCCGCGCAGCGATATGCCGGCGCCGTCAATCACCAGCACCACAGTTATACCGGCGTCCCATTCCGACTTTGTATCGTTTTCGCCGCCCGCTACAATCGCCTCATGCCTGATTACGCCATCGAGTCGCAGCATGTGGGCCGGGTTGCCGGCGTTGATGAAGCAGGGCGCGGGCCGCTGGCGGGGCCGGTGGTCGCGGCCGCCGTGGTCTTCACCGACGGCGTTCCCGAACATCTCGCCGGCCTGCTGGATGACTCCAAGAAACTCACCGCCGAGCAGCGCGAGGCAGCCTTTGCCGCCTTGCAGCTTTGCCCGACGGCTGAAATCGGGATCGGCGCCGCCTCGGTGGCGGAGATCGCCCGGCTGAACATCCTGCATGCCTCGCTTCTGGCGATGGCGCGCGCCGTGCTGCGGCTTCCCGTGCCGCCTGACGTGGCCCTCGTGGATGGCAACCGGCCGCCCGTGCTGGCCTGCCGGGTCCGCTGCGTTGTCGGCGGCGACGCGCTCTGCCTCTCCATCGCGGCCGCATCGATTGTAGCAAAGGTTGTCAGGGACAGGGCGATGGCCAGGCTTGCCGCCCGGTTTCCCGGCTATGGGTGGCAGAGCAATGCCGGCTACGCCACCGGCGCGCATCGCGCCGCCCTTGCCCGTCTGGGCGCCACCGCCCATCACCGGGAATCGTTCGGCACCGTCCGGCTGCTGCGTGTGGCGGCTACAATCTTGCCCTGATTGCCCTTGTCGGATCGGAATGTTACGCCTGTGTCGGTAACCCTGCCGCGATGTGTGGGGAAAGGAATCGAGGCAGCTTCCGATGAATCCCGAGCCACCGAGCAACGCCGAAATTCAAGCTCTGTTCGATAGCCCAGGCCAGGTTCCCGCCGGCACGTTCGAGATCGCGATGGTACTTGGCGGCACGGTGTCGGCAGGCGCCTATACTGCGGGCGTGCTGGATTTTCTGGTCGAAGCCCTGGATTCATGGACCCAGCTTCGCGACAGCAATGCGGCGGTGCCGAATCATCGTGTCACGATCAGATTCCTTACCGGAACGTCCGGCGGCGGCGTCAATACGGCGATTTTTTCGCGCGCGATGAATTACGGGTTTCCACCCGTTTCACAGGCGACACCGGCCGGCATCGCGGCAACCAACCCATTCTATAATCTCTGGGTGAACAACCTCAATCTCGCCGACATGCTCACCACCACCGACCTCGACAAGCCAGGTGCCACCATCGTGTCGATCCTGAACACCGATCCGGTGGATGACGCGGCGAACGGGGCGGTGGCGTTTGCCGGCACCGCCAAGCCGCCGCGCAGCTGGCTGGCAACGCCGCTGCGCCTGTTCCTGACGCTGACGAACCTGAATGGCATGCCGTACCGGATCAATTTCGGCAGCATGACCCTTCCCGATGGCTCAACGGTGAATCTGCAGCAAAGCTATGTGGCCCACGCCGATTATGCCCGCTTCGCGGTGGTCTATAGCGGCCTGTCGCTCGCCCCCGCGGCGGAGCGGCCGGATGAGTTCCTGCTCGGCTTCGACAATGCCCGGTTTCCGAACGCGATGGGCTGGCCGGATTTTGGCCAATACGCGCTGGCGACAGCAGCCTTCCCCGTTGGCCTGAAGCCCCGCGTGCTCAACCGCCCGCTGGAACATTACAAATACCGGCTGAACGACGAGCCGCCGCCGGTGCCCTCCACAACCCCCGGGCAGCCGCCGCAATACTGGCCGCTGGTGCCCGATTGGGAGGCGATACAAGATTGGACGGGTGGCGGCCTGCCGGACACCTACACTTTTAGCTCGGTCGATGGCGGCGTGTGCAACAACGAGCCGATCGAGTTGGCGCGCACGGCTCTTGCCGGCATTACCGGCCAGAATCCGCGTGATGGCCTGCTGGCGAACCGCGCCGTGTTGCTGATCGATCCGTTTGCCGGCGCTTCCGCCATGACCAAGCCCTTGGCGCCGGATATCCTCACCAGCCTCGGTGCGTTGCTCTCCACCCTGCTGCAGCAAACCCGTTACGACACGCGTGACGTTTTGCTGGCGGCCAATGAGGAGGTGTTCAGCCGCTTCATGATCACCGCCCAGCGCGGCGACGCGGTGGGGGATTATGCGCTGGCGACGGCCGGGCTGAGCGCGTTCCTGGGCTTTGCCAGCCCGGTGTTCAAGCGGCACGATTATCTGCTGGGCAGAAAGAACTGCCAGGACTATCTGCGCCGCTTTCTCGTTCTGCCATCAGGCAACAAACTATTCGATGGCTGGCGCAATTCCACCACCTTCAAGGTCGCCGATTATCAGGTGACGGATAATACCGGGGCGACATTCCTGCCGATCATTCCGCTCACCGGCGATAGCAGGGTGCCCGAAACCCTCGATCCGTGGCCGGCGGGCAAGTTCGACCCTGAAACCCTGCGGCCGGCGATCGAAGCGCGCTTTACCAGGCTGCTCTCCGCGGAATTCGCCAAAGGCCCGCTGTCGGACGTACTCACCTGGCTGGCAGGCAAGATTGCCGAAGGCACGGTTGCTGATTTCGTCATCGGCATGATGAACCAGGCGCTCACCGACTGGAACCTGAATGCGCCTGGCGGGGCGACCAGCTAAGGGCCCGTTCGACATTAACCGAATCGGGTTACTGGGCCGAACGGGCCCTTAGCCTTAGTTTGAAGCGGCATCTTTGTCGGCGTGCCGACGCACTGATTTGCCGACGATGCCTTAGTTTAAAGCGGCATCTTTGTCGGCGTGCCGACGCACTTATGTGCCGACGATGCCTCATCCGCCTATAACGCTGCCCTGAACGCCGCGATTGCGGTTTCGGCTTCCTCCAGCCCGGACTGTATCACCTGCACGGCAACACTATGAGCGAAGCCGGCGCGGGCAAAACTGCCCATCTCGCGGCGCAACGATTCGGGTGAGGCCGCCGCCTTCCGCCACGGCCCCAGGCGCCGTTTACGGGCGTGAATCAGCGCCGCCGCAAATTCCTGCCCTGGGTCGGCCGGTACCGCGCCAGCGGCAAGCGCGGCGGCAACGCCGCGTGTCGCCAGATGGGCGCCGATGGCGCGGCGCGATCGGCCTGCTCTGGCCAGCGCCCTGGCCCGTGACTCCGCAAAAGCGCTATCGCTGACCGCGCCGGACGCAACCAGCTGCGCCACGATCGGTGCAATGCACGCATGGGCGTATTGAACGGCGGCGTCACGGATGTCCGCATCCGCCTCGGCCTTGCGTGCCCAACTCTCTATCCGGCGTGTCAGCACCTGGGTGAGGCCGGCCTCGGTCGCGGCAAAGCGTGCCAGATGCGCGAGTGCCGCGGCGCGCAGCGATCCCGCGTCAGGCGGCGGCCGGGTTTTGGTCTTGGCGTAGTCTTTCGGCATGACGGGCACGATGCTGCCGGCGCCGCCCTGCCGCAACTGGCAATCGATTCAACGTGATCCGCTCATCAATACGCTAGAAATTCTTTCCAACTGCTCAACCGCGCGGCAATATACGACCTCTTAAGATTTGGGGTTGCCGGAGACGGCCTCGCCCGCAGGTATTTGACATCGAGCAGAAGAGCTGACCGCCATAAATCCACGTGCGCTGACAATTGGCCTGGACCGCGCGTCAGATGCAGCCTTGCTGGATGAAGCATTGCAGTGCACGCGCACAGGTGACCCGATGCGGGCCCATGCGCTTGCTCTGCCGGTGCTGGACCGCGCCCGCGCGCGGGGCGACGAGCCGCAGATTGCTCTGGCGAATCATATCCTGTCCGGCGCCTGCCTGATGATGGGCCATTTCGAGCCCGGTATCGTTCATAGCCGCGAAGCCAAGGCGCTGTTTCTGAACCTGAACGACTATGCCCGCGCCGCCCGGTCCGGTGCCAATCTGGCTTGGCTGCTGGCCTCGATCGGCGAACAGGATGCCATTGCCGAGGCACTCGCCGCCCTGGATACCGCCGAGCAGGCGGGGGACGCGACGGAGACCATCTGGGCGCTGGACACCAACGCCATCGTGCTGTGGACTTTCCGCCAGTTGGACCAGGCGCTGCGCTTCGCCGAGCGCGCGGTGGAAATCAGCCGGCTGCAGCAACCCCGTCTGCTGCGCCCGCTGATCAACCTTGCCGGGGTAAGGGTGGAATTGGCGCTGGAGGCCAAGCTGGACGGCCCGGCGCTGGCGCAGGTGATCGAGGAGGCAATCAGCCTGACCAGAGAGGCCCTCGCCCTGTCCCGCGCCACCGGAGATGGCTGGCTGGAACGCCTGGCACTCTGCAACATTGCTGAATATAGCTTGCACATAGGCGATCACGCCAGCGCCGAACAGGCGCTGGACCAGGTGCCGCATTCGGCCGGCGCGCTCTCCGACCGTTGCACCTATCATTACCAGCACATGCTCGGCCGCGTACGTGCTGCCCAGGGCCGGCCGAACGAGGCGATCAAGGTGCTGACCTCGTGCCTCGAGATCTGCATGCGCGCCAATGATCTGGAAACCGCCGCACCTTGCCTGAGCGATCTTTCGGAACTGCATGCCGGTCTTGGCGCCTATGAACTGGCATTGAACTGCCATCGGGCGTTTCACGATCTGTATGTCCGCCAGGCTTCGCTGGCGGCGCAGCGCCGGGCGCGTCTCACCACGCTGGAATGGGAGGCGGAACGGCTGCGCGCCAGCGCCGCCGCCGCCTTGCAGCACGCCGCCGACCTTACCGCGACGAACCGCGTTCTGGCCGAGGAGACCGAGCGCCTGCTGCGCGCGAGCATGGAAGATCCGCTCACCGGCCTGCAGAACCGCCGTCGGCTGGACCTGGCGTTTCTGGAACTCCTCGCCGGATGCACCGAGTACAGCATTGCGATGATCGATATCGACACGTTCAAACAGGTGAATGATCGCTTCACCCACCCGGTAGGCGATGCCGTGTTGCGCACGGTGGCGGAGTTGTTGCGCCAGAACGCCCGCGCCGGCGACCTGATGATCCGTTTCGGCGGCGATGAATTCGCCATTCTGCTGTGCGATACCGATTTACCGGCGGCCCTTGCCATCTGCGAACGCCTGCGTGCCAACGCAGAGTCGCATGACTGGTCGGGGCTGCATCCGATGCTCTCGGTCACCCTCAGTATCGGCGTGGCTGCCTCGCAGGAAGCCGAAACGCAGGAGGGCGTTCTCGCTTTGGCCGATCGCCGCCTGTACAGAGCCAAGCATTCCGGGCGCAACCGCGTGGAGTCAGGCTAAGGCATCGTCGGCACGCCGACAAAGATGCCGCTTCAAACAAAGGCGCGAGGCGCCCGTTCGACCCCGTAACCCGATTCGGTTAATGTCGAACGGGCCCTAAGCCCTGGCCATTTGGGCTCGCCCATCCCATATCGCAGCGATGGCTTCAGACCCCTACGAGACGCTCGGCGTCAAGAAAGACGCGACGGCCGCCCAGCTCAGATCGGCCTATCTGAAGCTGGCGAAGAAACACCATCCCGATCTCAATCCCGGCGACAAGGCAGCCGAGGAGCGATTCAAGTCGATCAGTGCCGCGCATGAGCTGCTGTCGGATACCGAAAAGCGCGCCCGTTTCGATCGCGGCGAAATCGATGCCTCCGGCCAGGAGCGGGCACCGGAGCGAAAATTCTACCGTGGCTATGCCGAGGGCGCGCAAGGTGCGCGCTATCGCGGCGCCGGGCCCGGCGGTGCCGACACCGCCGCGTTCCAGGACATTTTCTCCGATCTCTTCCGCAACGCCCAAACCGGTGGCGCCCAGCAAAGGGACCAGCGCATGCGCGGTGCCGACCAGCATTACCAGCTTTCCGTCAGCTTCATCGAAGCCGCCCTTGGCGCCTCGCGCCGGCTCAACCTGCCCGATGGCCGCACGCTGGACGTGGCCATCCCGCCCGGTCTGGAGGATGGCCAGACCCTGCGGCTGCGCGGGCAAGGCGCTTCCGGCTGGAATAGCGGGCCCGCCGGCGATGCGCTGATCGAAGTGGATATCATCCCGCACGCGTTTTTCCGCCGCGAGGGTGACGACATTCATCTGGACCTGCCGGTTACCGCGGCCGAGGCAGCGCTTGGCGGCAAGATCGCCGTGCCAACGCCGGCCGGCCCAGTGAACATGTCCATTCCCCGCCATTCCGACACCGGCAAGCAATTGCGCCTGCGCGGCCGTGGCATCCAGGCGCATGGCGGCCGGCCGGCCGGCGATCTGTATGTAACCCTGCAGGTCGTGATCGGCACGCCTGACCAGGCACTGGAGGAGGCGTTGAAAGCGTTTTACCAGCGCCACCCGATCGATCCACGCCAGCACATGGTGGAGGCTGCATGATCACGTTCAGGAGTGTCTGCGAGCGTGTGCCCGGTCTGACCGAGGCCGATCTGCGCCGCTGGCTGGACCAGGACTGGGTGCGGCCGGAACGCCATGGCGGTGAGCCCGCCTTCCGCGAAATCGACGTGGCGCGCGTTCGGCTGATCCATGAGCTGCATCTGGAGTTCGAGGTGGAGGAACCTACCGTGCCGCTGGTACTCTCTCTGCTCGACCAGCTTTACGCCACCCGCCGCCAACTGCGCCTGGTGCTGGACAGCCTGGACCCACCAGCGCGCGAAACCCTGGCCGGCACCCTGGCCCCGATTATCGCGGTAGAGTCGGAGGGGTAATCTGGCCTACCGGCGGCCGGCCGATGCTACACGCGTTCGCCCTCGGCCAGGCCTTCCGAATCGGCTACTTCCCGTGCGCCATGATCGAAGGCGGATAATTCGGCTTGAATCGGGTGAATTTCGAACTTTCCTCCGCCGTCATTGCATGGTGTTGCTGCCCCGCTCCAGAGAACCGCAATACCCTACATAGACAAAAAGGGGTCTGGTTATCGGCGGGCCGAGAATTCTTACGCTACACGCTTGCGAGCAACTTGCTGAGATCGGCCACAGGGCGTGCGCCGTAATGGGAGATCACTTCCGCCGCGGCGAGGCTGCCTAGGCGGCCGCAGGCGGCAAGGTCGCGGCCGGCGGTCAGTGCGGTGAGGAAGCCGGCGGCGTAGGCGTCGCCGGCGCCGGTAGAATCAATCAAGGTGGTGGGTTCGGCGGGAACCCGGACAGTATCGGTGCCGCGCAGGATCAGGCTGCCGTCCTCGCTGCGGGTGAGGGCAGCCAGCGGCAGATCAGCGCGGGCGGCCTCTGCTGCGTCGTCAAAATCATTGGCCTCGTAAAGGCTGCAGATCTCCGCCTCGTTGGCGAACAGGATGTCAACATCGGCGAGGAAATCGCGGAAGGCGGCGCGGTGGCGATCGACACAGAATGCGTCGGAAAGCGAGAGGGCGACCTTGCGGCCGGCCTGTCGCGCCGCCCGGGCGGCGCGGCGGAACGCCGCCTGGGCGGCCGGCGGGTCGAACAAATAGCCTTCGAGATAGAGCACGGCCGAGTCGGCAATCAGCGCCTCGTCAACGTCGTGCTCGCCGAAGGCGACGCAGGCGCCTAAAAACGTGTTCATCGTGCGCTGGCCGTCTGGGGTCACCAGGATCAGGCAGCGTGCCGTGGGCGCGCCGGCGGTCAGTGGCTGGCTGGGGAAATTAACCCCCGCCGCGGCAATCTGGCTGCGGAATACGCCGCCGAGCGGATCGTCGGCCACCTTGCCCAGATAGGCCACTTTGGCGCCGAGTGCGGCGGCGACGGCGCAGCTATTGGCAACCGATCCGCCACTGCTCTCCTGGCCAGGCGGCATCGCCGCGTACAGCATGTCGGCGCGCGCCGCATCGATCAGCGCCATGCTGCCCGGATGCATGTCGTGCTTGGAGAGGAAGGCGTGGTCTGCCGGGGAGACCACATCGACGATGGCGTTGCCGATGCCGATGATATGGAAGCTGGGTGTGCTCATAATCGCGTCATCGCCGAGTTCCGGGGCCCACGCAAGCCGCAAACCTTGCCGGTTGCATGCGCCGGCCCGTTCTGACAACTGAAAGCTGGCAACTGACAATTGTTACCCATGTTTGAGCCGTTTTCCCGTGCCGTCGACCAGCTTGACGATCCGGCCATTCAGCGCGTGCTGGTGAATAGCCTGCTGATGGCGGCAGCGTGTTTCGCGCTGCTATGCGGCGGCGCCGTGTACGGGCTGCACCATCTGCTGGCGCGCACCGGATGGCTGGCCTGGGTGGCGGGAATACTGGGCGGAGCGGCCTCGGTCGTGGCGGCGCTTTGGCTGTTCCTGCCGGTGGCGGTGGTCATCGCTTCCCTGTTCATGGACCAGGTGTGCCGTGCGGTGGAGCGGCGCTGGTATCCGGGCCTGCCGCCGGCGGCAGGCGCCGTGTTGGCGGCACAGCTTTGGGATGGCGTGGTGGTAGGCTGTCTGGTGCTGGCGCTGAGTCTGGTCTCGCTGGTGCTGACATTGGTGCTGCCTGGCATTGGGCTGATTTTGGGCTGGGCGATCACCGCCTGGGCGCTCGGGCGCGGTCTGTTCGTGGCGGTGGCGATGCGGCGGATGAGCCGGGGTGAGGCGAGCCGCATGTATCTGCGGCATCGCGCTGCCGTGCTGGTGCAGGGCGCCGTGCTGGCGCTGGCGGGGTATGTGCCGCTGCTGAATCTGCTGGTGCCGGTGCTTGGCACCGCCTGCATGGTGCACGTGCTGATGCAACGTGCTTCTCCAGGCGAAAGCTGGGGATAATACGCGTGTGCCGGGTTGTTTCCCGCAAACACCACGTGTTAGGCCATGGGCTTGGCACCGCGGCGTATCCAGTCAAGCCGTCGAGTCGGCCGGGATGATTATCCAGGAAATGTGGGGGACTGCCTTTGTTCAGACGCCAGAAGCCCGACGAGCCGGAGCACAGCATGGACGTCACCCAGACGAATGCCCCGGGGCAGCTTGCCGACGCCATGCCAAAGGATATGGCACCTAAAGATACGGGGTTAGGCGTCCCGCCATTTCGCCCGGCCTCTCCTGCATCGCCAAAGGATCAAACCATGGGACGACCCCCTTTCTCTGCGCCGCCCGCCAACCCACCCGCCCCGCCTGCATCGCCGGGTACCCGCCCGCTTGCCCCACCGGTGACTCGCTCCGGTTTTGGCCGCGAAACGCAGGCACAGGCAGCCGAGCGCCGTACGCTGGTCGTGGGTCGCGGGATCAGCGTGCTGGGCATGGTGCAGGATGCGGAGCGCCTGGTGGTGGAAGGTACAGTGGAGGCGCAGCTGATCAATGCGGCCGAACTATCGGTTTCCCCGGGCGGCGTTTTCAAGGGCGAAATTGAGGTGGAGGATGCGGAGGTGGCCGGAACGGTGGATGGCACCGTGGTGGCTCGCGGCAATCTGATCGTACGTGCCACCGGCGTGGTGCTGGGCACCGCGCGCTGCCGCCGGCTACAGGTTGAAGATGGCGGCCAGATCACCGGCCGCATCGAGATGCTCACCGATACTGCCCGCGCGCCGGCCGCCTCCCAGGCGGCTACCCCGGTGCACAGCTACGAGTCCTGACCGCCGACGCCGTTTGTCAAAGGCCCGGGTTGCCAGTGCATTTTCCGATCTTGTCGGCTCACGTAAGCCGGTCGGAAAATGCGCTAAGGGCCCGTTTGACATTGACCGAATCGGGTCACGGGGTCGAACGGGCCCTAAGCCTTTGTTTGAGGAGGCATCTTTGTCGGCGTGCCGACGCAGTTATGTGCCGACGATGCCTAATCCTGGCACCCCTGATCCCGAAGCACTGCCGCCACCGCCTCGGGGGGCACGGCGCGCGACGTAAAAGCCTGGCCGATGCCGCGCACCAGGACGAAGGCTAATTTGCCGTCGCGCATTTTCTTGTCGCGTTGCATGTGCCGCATCAGCCGGGCCACCGAAAAACGCCGGCCCAGCGCGCCGATTTCGCTTGGCATGCCGGTAGCGTCCAGATGCGCGCTCACCCTCTCCGCGTCGCTGCGCGCGCAAAAATCGAGTTTGACCGAAAGGCGGAAGGCCAGAGTGAGGCCGATACTCACTGCCTCGCCATGCAGCAACTCGCCGCTATAGCCGTATTCGGCTTCCAGGGCATGGCCAAAAGTATGGCCAAGATTGAGCAAGGCGCGGCCATCGGGCTTTTCCTCACGCTCGTCATCGCCCACCACGCGCGCCTTGAACGCGCAGGCATGTCGCACCGCCTCGGCCTGCAATTCGGCATCGCCGGCCAGCAGCGCCGCCCCATTGGCCTCGCACCACGCGAAAAAGCCGGCGTCACCGATCAGCCCGGCCTTGACGATTTCGGCGTAGCCGGCCCGCAATTCGCGCGCCGGCAAGGTGCTCAGCGTGTCGGTATCGGCCAGCACCATCCGCGGCTGGTAGAATGCACCGAGCAGGTTCTTGCCGAATTCCGTGTTGATGCCGGTCTTGCCGCCGACGCTGGAATCCACCTGGGCCAGAAGCGTGGTGGGAATCTGCACGAAGGGCAGGCCGCGTAGAACCGTGGCGGCGGCGAAGCCAGCCAGATCGCCCACCACGCCGCCGCCCAGGGCGATCACCGCCGTGCGCCGCTCCACCCCCGCCTCCAGCAGCGCGTCCGAGACATGGCCATAGGTGGTCAGTGATTTGGAGCCCTCGCCAGGGGGTACCACCACTGTCCTGGTCTCGAAGCCGGCTTCGGACAATCCGGCGATCAGCGCCGGCATATGCAACCCGGCCACCGTTTCGTCCGAGACGATCACTGCGCGCTTTTGCGGCAGCACCGGCGCCAGCAGCGCGCCGGCGCGGGCCAGCAGGCCAGATCCCACCAGCACATCATAGGCCTCCGCCAGCAGGCTGACAGGCACGCGATGCGGCGGCCTGAATTGCGCCAGCGCTTCCAGCACGTGGCTGGTGGTCGTTTCCGGGCTGTCTTCGCCGCACTGAACCACGATATCCGCCTCCGCGTAGATAGGATGGCGCCGTGCCATCAGATCGGCCAAAATTCGTTCCGGGTCGCCGCCAGCCAGCAATGGCCGGTGGCTGCGCGCGGCCGTGCGCCGCACCAGCGTCGCCAAGGAACAACGGAGCCATATGCTGGTGCCATGGGCACGGATTTCCGCCCTTGTATCGGCATCCATGAAGGCGCCGCCACCCGTGGCCAGCACAACGGGCGGGCCGGCGAGCAGGCGTTTGATCACCCGCCGCTCGCCATCCCTGAACGCTGGCTCGCCGAATCGGGCGAAGAGTTCGGCGATGGTGCAGCCGGCTGCTTTCTCGATCTCGGCATCCGCATCGCGGAAGGGCAGGCCGGTGCGCAGGGCGATTCGCCGGCCGATTGCGGTCTTGCCTGCTCCCATCAGCCCGACCAGCACCACCGAGCGGCCGGCCAGGTATCCCGGCAAAACCGGCGCGCCGTGGCGATGGGCGGATGGGGCCGCCGGCGTTATCGCGGTGTTGCGTGTCATGGGTGTGAAGGCTAGCACAGGCGCCTCGTGTCGGCACATGAGGTGCTGACACTTTGGGGGCTTGCAGCGCGCCGGATGGGTCGATTTTTCATCATTATTTTTGCCTTGTTCCTGGTGGTCGTGGTTGCAGGCTTCATCGTTCTGGGCGCGTTCCCGCCGCATGTGCACCGCCAGCCAGTGGAACACGTGCTGCCGAACGACAAATTCCATTGATCTGGCCGCCTGATCCCAGGTGACAGCCGACCGGCATGTCGAAGCGTTTCTGGAAATGCTCGCGGCCGAACGCGGCGCCGCGCGCAATACTTTGCTGGCTTACGGGCGCGACTTGCAGGATTTTTCCGCCTTTGCCGGGTCCCGCGGCTTGGCCGTGGCGGGGGCCGATCGCGAGACCTTAAGTGCCTATCTCCAGCAAATGACGGTATCGGGCCTGTCGGCCCGCAGCGCGGCCCGCCGACTCTCGTGCCTGCGCCAGTTCCACCGCTTTCTCGCCCGCGAGGACATACGCGCGGACGACCCGACCGATCTTCTCGACGCCCCCACTCTCCCTGCGCCGCTGCCGAAACTGCTCTCCGAAGCCGAGGTGACGGCATTGCTGCGCGCTGCTCCCAGCCTGCGGGGACGGCGGGGTGCACTGGCTGCGGCGGCGCTGGAAATTCTGTATTCCACCGGTCTGCGGATTTCGGAGATGCTCGGCCTGAAGCGGAGCGCACTGGCGAGCGGCAGCGACATCCTGTTCATCCGCGGCAAAGGCGGACGTGAGCGAATCGTGCCGCTCTCCGACGCGGCACGCCTGGCGGCGCGGGCCTGGACCGTCGACGCGCCCGATAGCCAATGGCTATTTCCTGGCCGCGATCCGCGCCGGAAGCTGACTCGCCAGGGATTCGACAAGATACTCCACGAAGCGGCTCTTGCGGCCGGCCTCGATCCATCAGGCGTTTCACCGCATGTGCTGCGGCATTCCTTCGCCTCGCATATGCTGGCGCATGGGGCTGATTTGCGCAGCCTGCAATTGCTGCTTGGGCACGCGGATATCGCCACGACACAGATCTACACCCATGTGCTGTCCGAACGGCTTCAGCGCCTGGTGGAGGCCCATCATCCCTTGGCCAAATCGAAAGCGTGAGTTTTTCTAGAGGCCAAGCTCGGTGAGGCCTGGGTGGTCGGCTGGGCGGGGGCCGGCCGGCCAGAGGAATCTGCGGGCGGTAATCGGCACATCGTTGATCGAGGCTTCGCGGCGCCGCATCAGCCCCTCGGCGTCAAACGCCCAAAGCTCGTTGCCATGGCTGCGGAACCATGTGCCGGCGTCATCGTGCCATTCATAGGCGAAGCGCACCGCGATGCGGTCGGCGGTAAAGGCCCATAGCTCCTTGATCAGCCGGTAGTCGCGCTCTGCCGACCATTTGCGGATGAGAAAGGCCTCGATCGCCGCCCGCCCGGTGAAGAATTCCGCGCGGTTTCGCCACCACGAGTCGGGCGTGTAGGCCAGGGCAACGCGCGCCGGATCGCATGTGTTCCAGGCATCTTCCGCCATCCGCACTTTTTGCACGGCCGTCTCGGCGGTGAAGGACGGCAAAGGCGGGCGTGGCGGCATGGGAGGGCACTCCGGGAAGGCGGGTTGGGGGAATAATTTGCATTGCGGAAAACGGGAGCGGAGCTGGCGTGCGGCGGCGGAACCTCTGCCTCATGCCACCTCCAGGTCAATTTCGCGCAGCTATCAGCGATTTGCTTGCGCAGGTGGCACCATCTCGCCACAGTCAGAGAATGGCAATCCAAGCGCAACACCAGCACGAACAAAGCGTGGTCGAGTACTGGGTGATATCGGGATGGCGATACATCATTCCATGGGCCTTCATCATGGGTGCTCTCGGCTTTTGTGTCGCAGGCAGTCTGACGGTCGCTTTGGGCTGGGAGTTCGCAGCCTCTGGTCAGTGGCTTGCGGTTGATTGGGGGATCGCCGGCGGCGCCATAACCGGCGCTATCATCGCCTATGTAGAGCACAGAAATCGACCCTGAGTGGCCTTACTGGGCGCCGCATGCGCCAGAATCGCGTGGCTGGCTCGCGCTCTGGATGTTCGCTCTGACGTTTGGCTACGTTGTTGCCCGATTTCTTTCCAATTTTGCCCGAAAGAGAAAAGACGCCGTCACAGCCATTGCGATGGATGGCTTAGCGTTTTCATCTTATGTGCTGATTTTACTGGCGACTGTTTTTCCACATACGATTCTGCCGGCCATGGGAGACCCGGGCCCGTTCCTTGATTTGGCTGGTGTATTGGGCGTGTTAGGCTGTGTGGACGGAATCCCAGCCATGCGTTTTTGACCGATTCCCGAATCGGGCTTTGTTCGAATCACTGCGTGACCGGCATCAGGGAGCCGGACATGCTGACGAGAATGACGGAACGGGATTGGTC
>Ga0116229_10001979_pt1 | contig 32787 bp, 24 predicted proteins | sample S1TSphgellanicum_3_FD_87313 | JGI IMG/M metagenome (GOLD analysis project Ga0116229, IMG submission 87313) | Host-associated microbial communities from peat moss isolated from Minnesota, USA - S1T2_Fc - Sphagnum magellanicum MG | ecosystem: Host-associated > Plants > Peat moss > Unclassified...
CTGACTGAATGGGCATGGAGTCTGTATGGCGGCTTCGAATTATGATGAAGGATCGTGCTGCATTTATGAAGAATGGCGGTTTGGAAGCGTGAGGAGGAAGCCAAGGCGATTGGGAAGGAAGATCGAACCAGATAGAAGAGAGGTGTTGTTAGGAAGACGGAAGCAGGCGAGGATTCTTGTTGTCTGATGTAAGAGATATTCTGTCTGCAGAAGAATGGAGCGATTGTTAGGAAAGGATAGTGTGTAGAGGTCAGTGAAGTAGGATAAGAGCTATGGAAATTCGGTCTCTTTTTGGAGCAAAAGCATCTGTCTGCGTAGGAAGCCGACGATGTTGAGAGAAGGCAAGTAGAGTCGGACGGAAGGAAAGGAGAAGATACAATAGCTCGGTAGCAAGGAGTTGGTAGCCATGATCGTGATCTTCTGCTGCGTCTGATGTATGGTTCAGTTCGTTGCTGCAGGAGTTCCTAGGAGAGAGAGAGTGTTTTGAGGAATGATCAGACCCTCTGGTTGTGAGGAGTTGAAGTTCGAGGGCAATGCTTGTGCTCTCAGACTATGTACATAATCTGATAATGAGAATCCGGGTATTTTCTTGAGTACATTCATCTGTGAGGCATGATCAGAGTCGCATCTCGTGTCAAGTCTTGTGTTGCTGAGTCTGTTGCAGCTCGGATCGAGCTGGACCGGAGATCGGGCAGGTAGGCCGTTTGCAAATAGGATGGGATAAGTGTACATGGATGTGAATCGGACTGTCAGAATGTGAGTACCCAGGGTCTGAGGGGGGGTGCAGCGCATCGGGTTGTAGGTTTCTTGGACCCGCTCTTTTTGGTTACACCCCATTCATTAGGGGGTTGATTAGTTTCACCATGGTAAAAATGTCCAAATTCATTCAAAATCTAATGAAACCTAGATTGAATTAGGATGCATTTTGGTGTAGTTCATGCTAGTTGCATAATGACTAATTGCAAACAACAAGATTTCTATTAGTGTGCTCATTCATTTGTTTTATCAATTTGTTTTTTCCATTTTGTTCCCCATGTTCTGATTTTTAGTAATTACTTGAAGGGGTCTAGCAAGGTGGGATCTCTTGGATATTCCAAAGGTGTTTTTATCATTTCGCATATTTTATCTAGTATGCTTAAAATTGAAATGTATCAATCATAGTTTCCAAAGTGTTTAGTGTGACTATTACTATGAAAATTTTTTTTGCCATTGAAAAATAGATATTTAGAAATTGCAAATGGGTTATAGCCGTAGAAAAGATGGAGCTAAGCAATATGTTTACCTATTGACCTTAACTAATTTATTGGGAAGGACTAGAAAAATATCAAGATGGATGATAAGGATGATAAGCATCATGAAGAATCTGTATTTAAAATACAAATGTACCAATTGATGAAAATTCCCTACAACAAATGACAGTAGTTTATGTGAAGGTAAATTTGGTTGAACATGGTCTAGGTTCAATGACACGTGGCAATATAAAATGTATTGTTTTAAATCTCGAAACCCTAACAAGGCATGATAAAACATTAAGGAGTGTGGGAGGTACTGGCACTAACTTGGCATGATGTCGATTGTGAATAATAGTTTTTTCTAATTTCATCCAATCTCCAAGCATTGTAGCAAATCAAAGCGAGCAACAAGAGCTTTGTAAAAAAACTTTAAAAAATTGCTCAAAAGAAGAAAAAAGAGCATGGAAATTTAATTTGTCAAAGAGAGAGAGAAACATAGGAAGCACTTGTTGTAGATTTTCAAATGTAGGGGGCAAATCATGTTGCACATTTCGAAGTTACAAATCCAACTCCGCTACAAGTTCAATTTCTAGATTCTTCTTTAAATTATGAACCAGGGAGAAGGATTGAAATCACATTGCGGACTTCAACCCGCACAAGGAGTGACACTGAGAAATGGCTATGTTTTCTAAAAGAATGTGGAATTTCAAAACCTCATGCTACTAATAAAGATGGTGGTGCTGATAGATTCAAAAGGTGAGGATGAAGACAACCTCTATTTTTTTCAAGAATTGAAACAAACAATAACTCTAACACCACCACCAATTGCAAAATCTACACCATTGATTATTCCAAGTTCTTCAAAACTTAATTAGTCTAAGTTTAAAAGGAAGAAGCATAAAAGTAATACAATGGTGCATCAAGCTAGGTCTATGCTTTCACTAAAACCAAAAAGGTTGATTTTGACACCCACAAAGTAGACATATATTCAAGAGTTGGAGAGGATTACAACTTGGGTTAGAATGGGAGAGGATGAGAAAAAATGGGCATCCAAAGTAGGATTGGTAGGATTATTGGAACTATAGTGGAGAATTCCACGTCATCTCAACATTTATCAAATTAAAAGAAAAACTATTTTTGCAAGGTTGGGAGAGAAATCTATTACAATCGATAAACATTTGATTGCGAATATGTTCAAAATTTCCAACAAAGGTTGGAAAAAACAAAAGTAAGCAAACAAGCAAAGGCCGTGCTTCAGCACATTGCCCTACTAGTAGCATATGTTAATGTAAAACAATGGAGTGTTAGCAAGATGAAAGAACCTTATGACATTCGTCTCCCTACATTCATTCAAGTCATTTATTAGAGGGATAAAGTCTATTATTTCAATAATAGAAATGGCATATCAATTATGATAGCTATGAAAGGAAATGCTATAGATTGGGCATACACCTTGTTTAAACAATTATAAAGAGAGTTGATGAGATGGACAACCTCCTCGACTAAAATGATGATGGGAATAGTGAAGGTTGATCCTAAGACAAATATTTGCCATCCAACATTAATCATTGAGATATTGATGCAACATTTCTTCCTTAACATTGATTGACAAATTCTAGTAGATATTGTACCTACTATAGTACATGATGCTTCTACATCAAGAATAAACATTTCAGAGTTGAGGGAAAAACTGCATCAAACTAACTCACCTTTGGCATCATCTAGAGGATCACCAAAATAGATGTGGGCCAAGGAATAAATAACTACATAAAATTCAGAGGGGGCGAAGACATGGTAGAATATATAATTCAATTACTTCTTGTTAGTACTTGTCAAACTAACAAGAAGTAGGACTAAAATCCATCATAAAATTATTATACATTTAATAGTTTTATTGAAATGATGAAAGACAAGATATTTCTTCACTATTGTGTATTAATTTTTAATTTTTACGTTATAAAAGTAAGTTTCAAATAGACTTTTGTGAATGTAAATAGATTTTGAAACCTACTTTTTGCAATGTAACATTTGATAATGTATCAAATATGTGTTAAGTATATTCTACCACAAAGAAAAGAAAATTTATTTATTTTCCTTCTTTTGAATACACAATGATCTTTATGTTATAACTTCACACAAATCTATTTCATTAAATTTTCTAATGAAAAAATAATTTTGAACATCGTATTGAATCAAATTCAAAGGTACTTGTTCTTTACTTTTATTATTCCAATTTTTTTCAAATTTTGTATTCAACTTAATACAAACCCAATGGAAAGCATCATACATTCAAAATGAAATTTAAGTAAAAATTAAATCTACTTTTTTGTGTTTTCGTGAAGAACTATCTTTTCTTAAATTTGATATTTTTTTGTCAACTTTTTTTTAAATAAAATACCATGCTTTCACCTGAGGAAGAGCAGAAACCTTTGATGATCAAGAGGAAGCAAATGTGATGAACACTTCCCACACCAAAAGTCCTACCATTTCACCCCATACCAAGACCATAGCAACCTTAAGAAGAAGCACAAAGACCTGCAACAACTATAAAGGTTCCACCTCCACAACATGTTGCCAAAAGGGAACAATAGTTTGAGGATCAGGTTGTACAAGGAGTTCCATTGTTTAAAAATCTATAACAACCATAGGAAGACTAGAAGGACATATCTATATAGATCTAAATAGAAACCCCATTGGGTGGTATACATCGTGTTCACCATCTCCCCAACACAACGTTCATGTAAAAACCATAGAACCAATTGCAACTTAAAACCATCATTTTTAGTAGGACTATATGAGTTGGGGGATAGATTTGGTAGATACAAAAGTGCAGGGCCATCTACATACACATCTAAGGGGACACCCACTACAACAAATCATGGTTTTTTAAGAGGTTCAAATTGATTAACTTATCATTTTTTATTAATGGACATGTGCATTTGACGGAAGGCCGAGGGTTTGAATGACACATGTATTTGTTGACTAATCAACTTGACTATAACAATTTATTTGATTAGATACACATAATCAAGTTGTACAACTTTAGTCAAGATGACCAATGGTCTTTAGTCAAGTTGAATATCAATATGGCCAATGATCTTTAGTCAAAATGACCAATGGTCTTTAATCAAGTTGAACATTTAGTCAAAATAGCTAATGATTTTTAATCAAATACAACATGGTTTACTACCCTATATATTTACTTCCTACTTCCTCATCCACCTATTTATTTAGTTAATTATTTATTTACCTACTTACCTACATATCTATTTATACCTTTTCATTTACTTATTTATATACCTACTTATCCAACCATTTATCTACCTAATTTTAGCCATTATGTTTAACCATTACTTTAAGTCACTAAATTTAAAAACTAGGTTTAGCCATTATGTTTAGCCATTGTTTTAATTCACCAAGTTTTGCCATTAGATTTAGCCATTAACTTTAGCCATTATTTTAAGTCACTAAGTTTAACCACTAGGTTTAGCCATTATGTTTAGCAAATATTTTAAGTCATTAAATTTAACCACTAGGTTTAGCCATTAAGTTTAGCCATTACTTTAAGTCACTAAATTTAACCATTAAGTTTAGCCATTAGGTTTAGCCATTACTTTAAGTCACTAAATTTAGCCATTAAGTTTAGCCATTAGGTTTAGCCATTATTTTAAGTCACTAAATTTAGCCATTAAGTTTAACCATTACTTGAAATCACTAAGTTTAGCCATTACTTTAACTCATTAAGTTTAGCCATTAGGTTGAACCATATTTTAACTCATTAAGTTTAACCATTAGGTTTAGCCATTACTTTAAGTCACTAAATTTAGCCATTAAGTTTAGCCATTACTTTAAGTCACCAAATTTAGCCATTAAGTTTAGCCATTACTTTAAGTCACTAAATTTAGCCATTAAGTTTAGCCATTACTTTAAGTCACTAAATTTAGCCATTAAGTTTAACCATTACTTTAAATCACTAAGTTTAGCCATTACTTTAACTCATTAAGTTTAGACATTATGTTTAGTCATTACTTTAAATCATTAAATTTAACCATTACTTTAAGTCACTAAGTTTAGCCATTATGTTTAGCCATTACTTTAAGTCATTAGGTTTAGCCATTATGGTAGGCAAGCTTAACTAAGTAAGTAGGTCATTTGGGATAATCCTATGTTATTATGGGTTTAACATTTAAGGCCAAACCTTGTTTATTGGCTTATTCCAAATGTCATTTGTTTTTTTAATATTCATAATGCACTTAATTATATATTTTACAAATTTGAAGATAAAACGAAAAAAAATATGAAATAAAACATTAGTCGTATCTTAATCACAATTCATTTACATAGAAGGAATTTTGTCATTTGCAATCAAGAAATCAATGATTATATGTCCTGAACAACTATATAATTAACTATAGTAATAGGATATTACTTCAAATTCTATGTGGGAAAAATTGTAGTCATATATCAATGGTGCATTTGACTAATAGATGATGATGTGGTAAAAAGAAGGATGACATCATTTTTTTATTGCAAATTTTCATGCATATGGCATCCATGATTGATGACAAAGTGACATGGATGTCCAAGATATCATTTGAAAATGTGACTAGTATAAAGTCATTTCAAATATGGGTAAAAAATAATTATGCAAATGACATGGAAAAAATGATGTGTCATTACATAGACAATGTGGTCATACAATTATTTTACAATGATTTAAAATTGACTATCATAATTTAATATGAGTATAGAAACATAATGAACTACAAAATGTAAAGAATTGATTTTGAAACATATAAGTAATATAATAATATTTATTACATTAAAAAATTATATATATGATCCATTTTAAATATCCAATGTGAATAAATTAGATATTATACATTGAAATACACTTTAATGGTAAAAGTATGATATATTATAAATATTTTTTTAATAAAATAATTTAAAAATAAATTCGAAGTGTAAAATATGGGAAATATATAATTTATTTTACATGTGTAAATTTTTTTATTTAATTATATTAGATTATAAGAATAAAAATGAATAAAATTTATAATTTCAGATTTTTAAAAAAATTCTAGTATTTATTTTATTATTATTATTATTCTTCTTCAAATTAAATTAAAAATTATTGGTAAAATTATAATATTTGGGAAGCAAAATTATATAATATAAATTCTTAAATCAAATGAAGGTTTAAGATATGATATATATATAATTCATGTTTTTCCAATAGCAAATCATGTGTTTGATAGTTTTTTTCCAAAGAATAGTCATTGAAATGTTATTTAATAACAAAATTCAAATAATTTTCTTTGGCAATGAATTTAAATTTAAAATAAATAAATAATATAATTGTGTACATTATTGGAAAATTTATCAATAAGATATCAATTATCAAATGTGAACTTTTGTGAAATGGGTTGTTTGCACACTATGGTGACCTTATATGGACATCATAATGGCAAATTTTCTTGTATTTCTTAAATACAAAAAAATTTTAAAAATCATTGAATAATTAAAAAAAAGACTCACTTATCTAAAGCTATCATAATCAACCTCTTAAGAATGAAAAAATCAAATCAAAGTCATGGATAGCTAATTAGTAATGGACTTTGGATTTTGCTCACATTTTTTGTCACACTTACAAATTCATCGATATGGATTTTTATTTTACAATGTGTTAGTCTTATGTATTTAAAACTTTGGGATATTGCATGAACAATGTTGAAGAAATTAAATATCCATTGACTGAATGGAATGTGATTTTAATTTAGTATGATATGGACTTTTCAAAATCCCAAAAAAGTGAAATTACTTTTTAAAAATTTAAGCATTTAAAAATAATTATTTAAAAAAATTTCTTTTATGATATTTTTTATATGTCTTATAGCATCATGACTTGAAATTGGAAATGGAAAAAAATGTTACTTTCAATATCAACTAAATATTCATTTTTTTAGTTAATTTTCAGCTACATTAGAAAAGAACTTTGAAAAAGGACTTTAATTCGACGAAATTGAAACACCTTAGTGTGTTTTTGCCTAATGTTTAAATGAAGTATGTTCTAAATAGAATAAACATTAAATTATTTACACAACAAATAAAATGGCTTGGTGGTAAAAGAATTCAATTCCATCCTTATAGTCCAAGGATTAAACTTCTCATATCACATTCATTGTCGTCAACATTGGAATATTGATTGAATATTTCATACCTACCTAGGTTAGGTGGTGATATATGTCAACAATTGATAGGATGAAAAATAATGAAATTAAAAATCTATTTTATTTTTATATTATATATAATAAATCTATAAATTTAATATTATAAATTTAAATAATAATGTTGCCCAAGTTTTTGGGTCCAATTTGTAATAATAAAAAATAATTTAAAAATGATTAAATTATCATTAATGATTTCACATATGTCCTTTATAACTAAAATATTAGTCATAAATTTAATCATCACTACTACAAAATGTGGGTGTAGTTCATTAGTCCCCATTCATTAGACTAGTGAATTTACTATTTCCTCACTAGGTCCTATTCATTGTGACTAGTGAATTCACTCAAAATCTAATGAAATCACTTGACATATAGGGACACATTTTGTTGTAGTGCATATATTTGAAGATTAATATTAATGTTACAATTACTACAAGATAGGTTAATGAACAAACATTTAAGCTTTCAAAAAACTTTCAACCCTTATACATTGTCTTTTTACTTTTCAAGTGCAAAAGATTTTTTTTAATGTTGATTTGGCACACCTACAACCATTTAGATAACTAAAAAAGGACAAAATGAAAAAGATATGGTTGTCAAAAGTAAGTAGGGTCAATGTTTGGTCACTAGCTTAATTCACATTTTGAAATTCAACACATTTGTCTTTTCATGGCTCTTCTATGTTCTTCCTTTACCTTTGGAGCTCAAATAGTTAAAATTAGATCTTAACTTGGCACATTCATATCATTTTAAATCATTGAAAACATACAAAAAACAAAGAAGATATGGGTTTTAAAAATAAAGGGTCATTTTTTAAAAACACATTATGTGATTTCAACATGTTGTATGTTCATTTTATGTTGTTCTTTTCCCTTTGGAATTGAAACATTTCTTAACATTCCCATGATGTTTTACATCGCACAAAATAGATTAAAAATCTAAACTTGTTCAATCTCCAGCCAATGATTAATGATGGGCAGTTCTATCCTAACATGTCTACTTATTAAGTATTTTAACTACTAATTTGAAATCTAGATGCTAATGTATGATAATGATAATAATAATGATACCTCAAGTTAGTTATTAATTATTAACCTTTAGTTATGATAGGTTAGGCTATGGTAGCTTAGCCTAAAATTATTATTATTATTATTGTAGCTAGTAGTTGGGTAGTTGCATAAAAATCCAATATAATAGTTGTAAAGTAATTTTAAAAAATGACTAATGAATGCTTCATTTATTCCAATTGTATTATAGTCATATGTGATACTTGTGCAACTTGCTAGCAAAATCAAACGTGGTTAACCAAAATCATACATATGGCATGTGCATTCATTCATATAAAGGTCCGTTTTAAGACTAATATGCAATTGCAATATTATTCCGTGAATTTTTGACATGGCATTTTATTTTTTAATTCCATGTATTTCCATGGGATGGTTGCAATGTAATTGCAAATTAGTTGTTTCAAAGTTCTAGTTACAAGGTAGTGAAGTTTCCATGGACACAATTTCTCATAATCTATATTTTGAGTCACATATTTTGTAGATTCAAAAGAAATGTCCTCACCACTTGGCATTTGCTCCATTTAATGTTCTCAATAATCAAATCCCCCAAAAAATCAAAGAAAGTTCAAAATGTGATTATACATGTGAAAGGTGAAAGCACATTATGGTGAGTCCCTTTATCTACAATCACATTGTATTTTTTTCTTGAATGTTAATATAGTCTGAAATGAAAAATAAGCAATGTTATATTATATATATCAAAAAAATGCAAATGATTAAATCTATTTCTTATTTTTTCAAGTAATATTAAATAACATTAGCTTTGTGAAAATCTAATCCTAAGGCTTGAACACTAAAAGTTAAACCCAAAATTAAATGGACGATGTTTTAGGAGATATATATTATAATCTAAGACCCAAAAAGCCCAAAAGGGGGTCATTATAATGTGTTTTCACTGTGAAAGCTCTTGTCACCCATGCACAACTTCGTCCACTAATACTTTTGGCACTCAAAGCAATGGATCTACTATAGGTAGACTTTAGTTGCAACTTTTAATAGATTTTTCAATCTTCAAAACTAAAATGGCATAAAGAAAATCAAAAGACATCATAAGTGTATAGACTACACTGTTTCTTGAACTCACAACCTATTATCTTCTCTTCCCATTCGCATTGAAGATCTTGCACACTTGTTGAGCTTGTATTTTCAACTTAAAATTGATGGAACTTGCAAAATACAAAACTTGCATATTTTCAGGGAATGATGTTTGTTCCTGTTGTCTCCACTATAAAACAATCACTTCCCAAGATCCAACACCTAAACCTGAGTGCTCAAATCCCACCCTTCTAAACTAACCCCATAAAAAAACTGACCTTTTTAATGAAGATGATATGTAAATGCAAGTTTACATAACTATGGGCAATGTACAAGTCTAAACTTACATTAATATTGGTGATGGCTAATATTTTCAAAGGAGGGGAGGTGTGAATGAAAGTGATGGGTGGGGCAGGGGGGCATGCGGCACCAAAAATGGTGTGGAATTGTTACTGATGGTGACAAATGCAAAACATCTTTTTGATGGTTCAAGGGGGTGTGGACCATCAAATATTGGTAATTGTTTCAAATTTGATGATTGAAAACTGTGAAGAAAAACCTTCAAACAACAATTGTATTTGTCACAAGTGGCAAAATTTTGCCATAAAAAAACATTGAATATAACATGTATTTGAACAATTTTTTTCATTTTATATTATAATAGAATTGGAATTTTAAATCATTTAAAAAGTTGGATTTTCTTCTTTCATTTTATCTATTTTGATCAAATGGGGTCAATATTCAATAAATCTTCAAACTACTTTAATAACTAAAAAGAATACAATAAGGTGAAAAATATATACATGATACCACTTGGCCAAATCATTATGGTTAACCCATTAAAAATAATCAATTGTTTTTATTGGGCTTTATAGGGACCATTGTGCCATTTGTAAATTGTAGGTCTAATGTCCAAACAAATGTTGGGCGAATATTGATATTTGATTTAGGTGACCAATTGGATCCCAAACAATTACTTGAAAATTGATTTATCTAGTATGAATTTTGATGAAAATTAATTAAATATCCTTTTGTTTTAGTATTAGCTTTGTAAATACCCATCAAAACTTTGTTGGTTTAATATCACTTTGAGAAATGGTAATAGCAAGTACATACATTCAAATGTGAAGCCTTGCATTTCAAACAAGTAGGTTATCTCTAAACCTTAAACTCCATTTGTCACCAATAACCATAGCCCACAAAAAACTTGCCTAAACCCTAAAATTTACCAAACATCAAATTAGGTGGTTTCTAAGTTGGGTCACCTCTCTGCTTCCCTCTCAATTGGTCTCACTCAATTTAAGCATACACACATGAAAAAACATGCACAATGCTAACATGATAGGAAGCCTTCCATTCAATTAATAAAAAGGGATAAGGTGACCTGCACTTGGTGGGGGTTGAACTTGCATGGAGTTTTGATACTTAGGAAATGGAAAGAGGAGAGGAACATTAGAATGCAACCTAACCCTCCCATGCCAAGGTGAGAAAGATTGTTAGGGTATATACTATGGACTCCAAAGGATTGGGAATTCTACTTCTTTTACTTTTCAGATTTTTGAAAAGCAATTTTTTTCAAGTTTATTTTAAACAATTGCCCTTCACATGGAAGGATTGAAAAAGAAGTTGCCCTGCGCATGTGAAGGGTCGCAAAAGATTTTTCCCTTCACTAGAAGTGCTAGGTGCGATTGAAGGGCATTGAAAGATTCAAATGTAAGGCCATGCCACCCGCTCCACCATGAGGATGGGTGGTGATTGGCAGGAAACACTGTTCCATTGAGTTCCAATTGTGAAACCCTACTAAACTTCATAAAAGGAATGCGCCCAAGAAAGGGAGAGAAAAAGAAACAAGGGGTGAAGACCAAAGTCCAAGTAAACAAACAACCCAAAAGAGGCAGGCCACAAGGAGGCAAGGGAACCCCTAAGTACCGAAACCTCCGCCAGTCACTTGAAGCATATCAACTAAAGAAAAGGGAGGTAACCCTGATAAAACAATCAGTGTTTAAATCAGTTTTTGTTTTTGTCACCTGCGTACTAACAACGTGGTACCATTATAGCATCCCTCACCTATGTACTAGTCATCAACATGCATTTACTTCCTAACCAGGCATTGATGATCTTACTAACCTATTTACAGGACACATCCTTTACAAAATAGGTGAAATTCTAATGCACGGTGCCATCGTGGACGGTGGCTGTTGGTTCACTCGGGCCCCCTTTCTCTGGAATAACCTAACTAATTCAATGAAGAAACAGAAGCAAAGGACACAGATTCTGAGCATCTTTGGGCAGTGGATGTCCCACTTGAATGCACTTTGTATTTATATGTCCAGACGTGCCGCGCCGGATTGCTCAATAGTTTCAAAAAGAGCAGCCTTAATAATAGTTTGTACGATCTTATTTGTATCCCATTAAGGGCCGGCGCCTCCCATGATGTTTGGTGATGGCATCCATCCAGAATTCACAATGGAATTTAACCCTATATAAGCAACCTCCTCCTGCAAATGACGGTTGTACCTCGTGACACCCCACATTCCAATAGTACTACTATACCCACAGAAGTAGGAAAAAACGCAAGTCCGCTTCCTTCATTGTCTGTGCGTTAAAAGGCCCTCGGTAGGGGGCATTCCCAAAATAAAGGGCCTAGGGCAATTATATAGCCTAATCCAGTGCACATTTTGTGTAGGGTAAAGGGCATTACTGAAAGAAGAGCACACGAAGTGAGAACCAAATGCAAGCTCAATTTCAGTTATTGCTCTGACCTGTGAGTTTTACTATGGTGTAGAAATCAATGCAACCTTCAAAGATACAGTGTTTAGGGTTTTTGTAAATCCCATTGTGAAAGTAGAACACCCACTTCCAGTGCAGATGAATAATATGCACTATAACATGCCCTCCAATTATACTACAAAAATTCGAAAAGGTTTTTTAAATGAATATCCCCAATCTATGAACCTTACCCTATGTAAAGCACAAGGTGAAGCTGATCACAAGCCTAAACATATGTAGTTCATGAGGCAGTAAGAGTAGGTTGGGTATCTTATACTTACTATGCAGGAGTGGGAGGGACCTTACCCACTTTGTTGAAGCAAGAGGGACCTTACATAATGTTCTCCCCATCTGAAATAGTAGGTGTAAGATCCCTACTGTTTTTGGGAAGGCGGCAGAAGGCGCCCTACAAATCCACTTTCGTGGAGATTTCTTGGAATGGTTTGCCATTGGTATTTAAATCTTGTACTTACTTACTTACTTACAGCACAGGGGCAGTAGGCTTCATGATTATCATCAATGACAGTTGTAAACCTGGCAGGGAAAAGAAAAGTGCCTACAGCGGGGTGCAATAAACGACTCCATCATCATGACAGCGTTTTTGCAATGAATGGATGACGTATCATGACCAGCAGATGAAACTTCGTGCTTATTTGCTATCCAAAAGGAGGGGGATGACCTCTCAAAGGGTGTCATGAACAAAATGACTTAATGATCCCGAAGTCTGTCGACTAAGAGTGAGAAAGCTCCATCATCATCTACCAGTAGGGTGATGTATCTATCACATTTGTTTTGTGGCAGTACTAGCCCCTGTAGTATTTATTTGTTTGTCTGTTGAAAAGTAGCTACTTTACAGGCACACCCCTGAATGCAAACTTTTTCGATTTTGCCGAATTCAGATGAACAATCTACCTCTCTACTTATTAGAAAGTTGCCAATGGACAAGTGAAAACTCTATTCACATTTGACAAATTGTAGGGTTTGCCAAAATTATATTCATCCAACCACCTTCTCTACTTCATCCACGCTTAGCATCTGCTAGATGTACAGGACAAGCTCCACGTTAGTAAATAATAGTTTTGCAAAGCTCCAGCAGAATTTTTCAGTGTATGTGGAGGGCACCCTATCCAGGTCAGATCCGGAAATGGCAAAGGACATTCTGAGAATGAAACGCCTGATCCAATGGGCATTTTTCTCTTTTCAGTCACCTTACCTCTTTCTCTGTTTATTTTTCCTGAGATACACAACAAGTATAATGGGGAAAAAACTGCCAGTGCTTAGTGGCCTCAGAGCAGGGAGTTCCTGTAATAAGTGGCCATCAGCTCTGGCTCAAGTGGACACTTATTTGGAACAAATACCTCACTTCCAGGGTGCGACCCCCACACATATATCCCAATGTCAAAGGCCTCAGACTCACTTGATATTCTTGATCCCGGATTAACATCTGTAATTAGCCTATCTGATAGTGATTACACAAGCCCGAATGTAAGCATTCATCCAGGAACATTGCCAAGTGAGCATAACCCCTTTTGTCTCTTTCAGGATCCTGGAAAAATATGACCCATTACTTTATCCCTTCCTTCTTGGTGTTTCCTACTTGTTGTTTTGGAACAAACCAAGCAAATACGTTTCCCCCAACTCCAAATTTGGGACCCCAATTCCTAAACCTGACATCTAATTCCTACCCCAGACCTCTTCTCATTCGCCCCCAATAAAAGCCCAAGATCCCAACAGCGATTCACAAGTTCATGAATGTTTCTGTTTTGTCTGTAAAGTAGATCCTGCTACTACTCCTCGTATCTTTCTTTTCGGCCCAACACTTGACCATGGAAGGGGAGACACTCCAGAGATAGCAAGAGAGAAACTAAAATTTGACAGTAGGCTACTAGGTATTCTTGAAAACCTTTTCCTTGGTCCATACTCAATCAAGTAAGAGAGAAACCCTGTCCCTACACCATAGAGAAGAAACTTTTTGTTTTTTTCTGGTTGGAAGGTGAGCTCTATTTGGTGGTGGCACCAGGCCTGCTGATTTATGGGTGATGAATAGGTGCCACTGATGTTCGGCATTTATTTATTTCCCAACACTTGGGAAAAATAAATTCGTATAAACCCAGTCGCATTTTAAGGAATTGAGAACTTGTGACCTGCTATATAGGTGGGACGACAAACCATGCCTTTAGCCTAGGGGCATAGTTATGAGAAAACACGGTGGACCTTTTAAATTTATATTAAACTGTCAAAATCTGAAATATTAAAATTAAGACTAACCCCATTCATTTCAGTAACTAATTATTTCCACAAAATCCTGCCAATTATCAGTGGCAATTATGGTATTCTTCTCTGAGGTTGCTATTGTTCTAGTACACTTGATGATATGAACTGAAACATCATGGTTGGTCAACTATAATAGCATTATTGACTCCAAAGTTCAGACCAGTGAGGTGGGTAAATTGATGGCACCCTGATATATGGACTGATATTGGTCCTTGTATTTGAAGAACATATCTGCATTGCAGGGTCTTGGGGCAACAACTCCCCTTACCATTACAAGCCAGGTCTGAAATTTTTAAAAAAGATTCAATACCAGTACCTGCTTAATATGAAAATTTAAAAAAGATTTGTAACCAGTTTCAAATCAAGGTGGTACAAATTTCAATATTAGATATATACACGCCTCATACTAGTCCTTAGACCCTAATACCAGTACCAGGCTAGTATGAATCTTTTCAATAAATTTGATAACAGTACCAACTGGTGTGACCCAATATTAGTTGAGACCCCTGAGTGGTAACTTGTAAGTTTTTAAGTTCTGGGCATTTTGTCAACTCAACATGGATGGATAATGTAACTCAATCTGGATATTTAAGACCTGAAGTTAATACTTGAGTACCAAAACTTCATATGGACCTAAATTAAGTTGTGCTTTGAAATATACTAAAGGCACCAAATTAAGTTGTTTGTCAAAATATGTTGAAGGCACGGATGTCTTATGAGGCCTTTTATTCATCTTGTAAAGCATTTGACATATTTTTCAATGTATTACTAGGGCACCTTGTATTTGTGAATATCCTTTGTAGAAAGAGGAAAGATTTTTCGAGCTTTTTATACCTCATAGATAAAAATAGTGGTTATGTGAAATTTGTTTTTATTATAGGTTCAGAAAATCTATTTACACAAATGTCATCCATCTAAAATGTGTATAAAAACACAAATAAATAGGATGAAATGTTATGACCTAAACATATGTAGATCATGAGGCATAGGAGGGAGAAGCTTTTTATATTTACTTGTTAAGCATGTGAGGGATTTTACACTTACATCATACACTTTAAACATCCAGATATTATGTGTTTTAGGTTATAGGGTTAAAATCCCTCACATGCTTAACAAGTAAATATAAAAAGCTTCTCCCTCCTATGCCTCATGATCTACATATGTTTAGGTTATAGCATTTGCCAAGTGTCCTTAATGATGGATAAAGCTCACATGTGAGCAACATTCCCAAAATGCAAGGCCAGATTTGGCTACCACCTTGTCCTAAGCCCCTTACTTAGTCTTTAGTCACCCAGAATCAGCTTATTCGGTTCACCCATGAAGACCTCACAGGGAGTCAGACTCAGTAGCAGCTAGGCCACTCTCTTGTAGTAAAAGGTGTCTATCTTATGTGTAAGGTGAACCCAAAGAGGGGGGGGGGGGGCATTTTCGCAATTTAATTAGAAGCACCCTAGAATGAGGCACTAGCACAGTCCAACTGCCATCTTGAGAAAGTCCCCCATCTATGGACTTTCTTCATTGTAAAGCTTGAAGTGAAGGTTATCATGAACATATGCGGATAATGAGGCATAGGCCTACTACTTAACAGTGGGAGAGCATGTGAGGAATTTGTGCATAATATCTCTCCTCGTGTTTAAAAGAGATCCATGGATATAAGCTGCCCTCCAAATACACTAGGAATTGTCTCCAAAGTGCTTCATTCCCAAAATGTCAAGCAGTTCACTTGATGTACAAATTCCATGGCTACAAACTTGCTCATGTAGCCTTGAGGTTAGGCAACGCAACATCATGCAGACAGAGCATATAGATTATCACTAGACTGAAACCACAGCCTGTTCAGAGGCCTTATTTTCTACCTGGAGGAAAGAGCAGCAAAGCATCTATTAGTCTGTTCTGAGATTCACCATTGAAATTTTGTGTACTATGGAACAGTGTGTTGGGTAAGGTGCGAACAAGCCCATTAGGGCAACCCAGGTGTTGCATCCAACATAATGGGCAAGGGCGAGGCCATTCCATGGCATCAAGGTCTGGGGTGACAGATTGAACGCTTTAACACAAAATTCATATTCAACAGACACATTTTGGTCACTATTATGAGCGTGTATGTTCATTATTTGCAGAAGATTATGTCACATAATGTGGACATAAATTACCACCCCAGACCCTTAATGAGCCGAATGACACCCCCTGGATATTGTAGAAGCAAGAGCTGCATCAATGAGATGACAGTGGTTTGCAGCAGAAGGAGAATATTGATTCTTACTGAATCTGCTTCTCACAAACCATTTGATGAAATGAGAATTTGAACCAGTGGTGGTCTGGTATCCACTTTTGAGTGTAGCAGCCTGCTCCTGGTATTGGGTAAGTACCTTCTAAAGTTTCCATATGAGCCTGGTCTTCATATTGAGTCCAAGATTGATTTTTGGCTGGTATGAGACAGGTATATACTTGGCATTGAAAGTAACACAAGGCTGGTATAACCTCAGGTCCTTACCAGGATGGTACTGCTAGAAGCCTGATATTGCCTTAGTTCATATCAGCCTGTTAGGGTCCCCAGTGGTGATACCAGCCATAAAGTGTCTAGATGTACCAGACCAACACTGGTTGAACGCTGTACATCAGTGTGCGAGAAGACCATGAACCTACGAGTTTGTTGATCTAGAGCCGTAAATGCTCGTGAGATTGGTCTCTTGTCGTGGAAGATCGACAAACCCAGCTCTGGTTGACACAAGTTTTTCAACAACAAGGAAGAGTGGACTAATTGTGTAAACTGATCAACTTCTTCGATCTCTTTGTTGATGGAGATCTGCCCCAGTGATTTACATCAATGGGAGATCAGTTGGGCCATGACGTCCACTAGGTAATTTTTTTCCTCTACAAAGCATTTCAGACCAAATGGTCCCAGCTTATAAAAAAAGCAATTTAATTTTACACCTAATTTAAAGCTGCTCTGAACATGTTCTCAGAGTTTTGTAAATGATGATGATGTCTGATCAATCTCGAGAGCTCAGTCCAACACTAGCTTGCAGCAGAGACAATCTAAGTAGCTAGCTGGTTGCATTTTGTTCTAATTGAGCTGCACTTGATTTTCACTGAAATCTTAAAACCTAGCTCAATTTTGTTGTAACTGGATCATGGGTAAGGATCTCTCTCTCTCTCTCTCTCTCTCTCTCTCTCTCTCTCTCTAGGTATCCGAATTCAAACTACATGACGAATTGTTGCTCCTGGGGTTCGCCTGCAACTGATGATCTTCGAGGAGCTGGTCTGAATTTATTCTCATCTTGAATATCATCATCGTAACCACACGTACTTATAGCTACAGGCTGCAGCAGCCAAGGGCTTCACAACGCTAGTTACCTGTTAAGAATACTCATACGCCCTGCACCGCGTGCAGCAGCCCGGAGCCAGGCTGATGTTTGTAAATGTACCTCTTGAAATGTCAGACTCGCGAGCGAGAGAGAGAGAGAAGCGGAATAGGATACCGTCGTGACTCATCAGCGATATCCTGCAGCATATATACACGTCCTCCTCCCGATATAGGAGCAGGACTGCCGTGTAGGAGTAATTACAAAGCAAGTGTTGATCATATTCCAGCTCCAGAATCAGGAGACTTACGCAGGGTTTTGTAGTTGAACACGTTTCGTACAGCAGCTGGGAAGTTGGACAAGAATTTTGTGAATTAAGTGGTGGAAGACGAATCCGGATTTAACTTGGGGAGGTTGGCGTCTCGTCGACATAAGTTCTACGTGCCTGGCTGCATCCCCTGCTGCACTTGTATATTATTGGCATTCACTACATGACCGCCACCGATGGTGATGGCATGATCAGAGGTGGGAGCTGGAGGAGGCCGCTTGCGTTTCTTCTTTCCGTAAGCAATACCTCGTGCCTTGGCCTGCATTTCGCGTACCTCACGAAGGTAAAGACGCACTGTCCGAGCTCCGAACGGGTTAGACTCCGGCTTACCACCATTCTCCTCGAACGCGGCTCGTAATCTGCCGATGAGCGCATCCAGGGAACCCCACGCTTGGCGAAGCGGGCAAGGACAAGGGTGGGGAGGTTGTGGAAGGCCGAAGTAAGGGCACGTGGTCAGATGCACCTTCGTCTTACCAAACTGGTCCAGGTATCTCACGAAGTCCAGCACATGTGTGCCTGTACATCTCGCCAACGGCAGAGGCGGTCGATGGTTACGCAGATACTGACCGAACGTATTCCAGTCTCGCCGCTTCTGCGCCTCGTAACGGCTAGGCGCCCTTGTCGATCCTTCATCAGCTTGCGCCTGCAGCTGCACCTGATCATGACCGAGTACAATACCACCACCTGCATGAAGTGCTGCTTCCCCAGCTCCTCCCATCATCGAAGTTCCTGCCCCCCCATGATCTACCAGTACTCCTCGGCCCACCCCGGGCGGGTCACCACTCATGAGTCACGAATTAACCACCTCCCCTCCCCCGCCCCCCGCCCCCACTTCGGACCACCCACCCTACGCCGCGACTTGTAAGCTAGCAGCTCGAACTTACAGCTCTGCAGCTCTCACATCTGGCCGCCGCTGTTCAAACTTCACACCTTTTTCTCCCAGAACGTGGCTTTAGACGCCTCAGGCCAAGATTTTTTTTCTTTTGTTGCATCTGCTTAGCTTAGTGCAGGCACTAGAAACAAACACTAGCTCTAATCGATGATCCCTTACACACGAAAGAACAAGCAGATCAAACTTTTGCCGACGATAAACTACGAATTCAAGCCTGCACCGCGCCGGGAGCCTAGTTCCGCGGCCTCCTGAGAAATTGCGAGTCGACGAAACCTGCAAAGGCCACACGCTTCAGAGCTTCAGACAACTAGAGCTACTACTACTACTGTCACAACCCTTAGCGAGGGAGGTCGGTGCTCCACACCATTGGCTTGGCGATTGAGTCCTGCGAGTTAGCCTTGCGTCGACGACGAGCTCGGCCGGGAAAAAAAAAAGAGAAAACAAAAAAAAGCAACTAACCGACACACCTATGCTTAGAAGTTGTTGGAAAAAGCTACTCGCGTTTGTCGGACATGACTGACTGTTCAGATGCTGCTGCAGCATAACAATAGCTACGCAGATCCGTAGCACCTTCTCGGTCTCCTCCTTTACTGTTCCACACCAACCAATGCTTGTTTTTTTTGGGGGGGTTTTTAATTTTGGGATGTAGCCCAAAGTGGCGATGATCTTCCATAAGAAGATCTAGCCGAATTCAAGGCCACAAGCTAAATATGAAAGTCTGTTAAAAAAATTTTGACATCAGGTTTTGTATTATGGGTTACTATTTGAACCATGTATAGAAATCTTCCAGAAATTTTTTCTTAAATTGAATTGATCTAGTTTCTGGCTATTGAAAATCTGAAAAAATTGATATTAACACTTTTATATTTTTATTTTTCGATTTCTGGCTATATGTAGCCAGCAGAGCAAATGTTTGATATTATTACCAACCTGCCCACTCCCCTCCCCAGTGACCCACGTTTAATCTCAGGCTACTAGGCTCTAGCGACCAATATAGTCAAGCAGTTGTCACCTCCCTCTGGCTACAAAAAGACTGCAACAGTGGGGTCCCCCGACCCTGACCAACCCCGGGCCCGCCCCCAGTTCCCCACCTTCTGACGAGCCCACAACTACCATCAGGTGGGTAATAAAGCAGGCCGCTAATACAGCAGCACGCGTCAAGCGGCCAGATCTACAGTGTGCTGCAGCACCTCTGAAGATGCGTCAGTGAAATTCATAAGATCTCCGCCTTGATGAATCAGGCAGCTGTTGTGGTGGACCTTGGTGTCAGGGGGGTTTTTTCATTTGAATTTTGTGAGGTAGGTGGACTGGCGATCATCCACAAGAGGACTTGGCCAAATTTGGCTACTGGGCAGAGAAGAAAGTAGAATGATTTTGGTACCCTGCTATATTTTTGCGAATTATTAGAACCCATCGGTTTAAATCTGGCGATTTTAAAATTTTAATCTAAATCTGCTAATTTCAAATCTGCAGTTTAAATGTGGCGATGTTTAACCTCAAAATTAGACGACTTTGAGCCATTTTTTCCAAAATTATCGTTTGTTTGAGTCCCAGTCTTTTTTCTGTTTTTGTCGCCAAGTGGAGAAATTTCGCAAGAAGAAAAAACGATGCTTGGTGGTGGAGATCCACGATTGCTGAGAGTCAAGACCATGTGGGTTGTGGATCCACGAGTCGACCATGTGGGTTTTAGATCCACGAGTCGACGATATGGGTTTTAGATCCACGAGTCCATGAAAAGAAGATAATTTCAGTCATTAGATTTACATTATTACTAAGCATTACCGACATCCTAAATACAAGCGCTTTATTAGCTCATGTCCCTCACCTCCCGCACTATTTGCCTACATTTGTCTCACCTGGGTTTGTAGAGAGCTTTAGAGCGCACCTATGGATGGATGGACAATGGTGCAGCATTTCTTTTGTCCTAAGGTTTTTTTTTGTCTAGAGGTTTGTCATATATGGACCCTGGGAAGAGGTTCTGAGTCACATTGGAATCATGGCATCTATCTTTTTGTTTTGTTTGTTTGTCAAGTTGAGATCTCCCAAATCACACTGTCTCCCCACCCCACCTCTTGGTACCATCAGAAAGCCCTCAATGAGTAAGGGGGTGCATTTAGGTGGTTTTGCAATGTTTAGAACTTTGGTGTGAGAGTTTTTGACTGTTGAATAATATTGTCATTGAAAATTCAATAACATCAAAATTGAATTTTGTAGAGAGATTGAGGTGCTACCCATATTGTGGAAAGCCTTCAATGAGTAGGATTTTATAGAACTATTTCGTAATTTTATAGAATTAAGGTGTGGGAGATATTGAATTTTATAGTACTTTTGTCACTAGAAATTTAACAAAGTTACAAAAGATGATTTTGGAAGGAAAGATTAGTTGGGTAACAAGTTCACACTTAGGCTACCAGTGCAAGCCAGAGTAGTCTATCAAATTATGACTGGTATCTCTATATAATTATTCTATATAGAGTTAGAATTGAGCACAGTTGGATAGCAAGGTTTACCTTAGATCCATCGTGACACATTGACATTCAATAAGCCATAGTTTTTGAAGCCATGTGATGAATGGCATATTTGTGAGGTATACTTTCTGGTTTCATCAATTTTCTACATGCAATATATGCCATGTTTATCATAGTTTGACATTACTATAATCTGTGCCATTACCACAATATTCATGTGTTAAAAGCCTAAGGAAAATACTCTATTCGTAGTGATTTAAGTGTTGTCTCTACCCATAAAACTTAAACCTTGGTGAAGGATTTGATCATAATTTTTTTGCTCAAATTTGACCAATGTATGAGTGACACCTGGAGTATCATGTGTGCACAAAATGGATGCGCATGCTCCATAAAAGTGCATGCAACTAAATAATGAGAAATCATAGATCATATTTTTTGTTTGAACCTTACCATAAAGGGCATAGTCATTAGAGGATGAGCTGTTTTTCCTTCATAGTGCTTTCCTCCTACCAGAATCAACCAGCGCTCAGCAATGAACCATGAAGGATGAACATTTGGTATGTGACAACGAAACACTTTTTCATTGTATTTTTGTTCCACAACTAACCTCAGTAGTTATCTATATAATGACCAACCTATGGTATCCACCTACCAAATGCCTTGCCTGCTTACCTTTGTACATAGTAACCACTTACACTCTCTGCCTTCTTTACTTGCATACTTACCCACTTACATACCTAGTTACCGGTATTGTGGGGTGAACTTAGGAGGTTTTACAAGATAGGTTACCTTCCACCTTGGTAACTCTGTTGTGGTTCATCCACAACTGAGTCACAATGGGTTTCTAGTGGATGGCCACTGGTGAATACTAGGTCACACAATCCCTTTCCTCTTTGCCCACATCAGACTTGTTATTAGAGTCATTGGGTTGTAGGACTCTTCATTTGATTGTTTAACATCCTTTCCATCTCCTTTCTTTTTGTTCTTGGAATAATGTCACCCATGTTTTCTTACATTCATCAATTTTGAATCGTGTGGACATTGTGAGAGTAAGGGGGGAGGGGGTGGGATACTTTGGGGCCCTTCTTGAGGCAGTGCTCAATAGCTATCTTCCATCCCACCAACGGCTTTATTATTGTCACCTTCCACTTCACAAGTTCCAAAATGTGAAAATTTGTTTCTCTGCATACAATCCACCCCTATCTCTTCTTTTTTTTTCATTTTGGGATGTGTTGAAAGTTGTGATGGTCTGTACGCCAACTTAGCCAAATTTGGCTATTAACAAAATATGAAAGGAAAAAAATTTAAGCATCCTTATATACTTTTGACTACTTACTCAATCTATGTAAAGAAATCTGATGATTCTTTTTTATTTTCTTATTTTTTCAAATTTTGACATTCTAAAAACCCATTGGATTTGCAAAAAGAAAATTTTCACCCCCAAAAAAAAAGCTGATACCGTGGTGGACAAGGTTCCAAAGTTCTCATTGTCTCCTCTCCCACCCACACACATACACCCCCCAACCCAACAAAAAGAATAAGCTTTGACATGAAATACTTTCTTGGAAATGACAAAGTCAATACAGTGATTCTGCAACCTAAGCTTCCTAGCCTAGGCAGCAGCTATTTCATTTTTATTTATTTTAAGGGAATCTCAATATGTTGTCACAATAAAAAATGATCTTTTTGAGACAAAACATAGAACCCACTGGAAGAGTTGCTGGCCAGGTGCAACACAAACCTCCTTATTGATTACCTTACTACCCCAAACCAAACATCAACTCTTGTCCAATAAGACTAGGACTGATTGGTGATCTAGTGCAGTGTCTTGACCATTGGCCCCCTTTGGATACTAAGAATACAAGTGAATTGATTTTGGTGGTGTATAGATTTTATAGTCTCATTGGCAAGGTTTGAACATTCCCACATTCTTTTGTTGGTAGGCACAACACCTTCTTGCACTAACCCAATTGCAACTCAATTGTTTGAGTGATGCTAAGTATGATCACAGTATGTCACTTTGCATAACCCCCAGTAGAGTTGTTTCATAATTATAGGACTCAATACAAATCCATAACTGCAAATGATTTGTTCTATGACACCGAATGAGATGTTGATCAGCAAATTTGATATTTCTAGAAAGAATCAATTGGGGAAGGCAATCAACAAATCTCATTGGAACTTCACCTTCCCAAGGTCAAGAATGATTATGATGCAATTGTACCACACATAGATGTACAGGCAACCACAAATATGGAAATCTGTGGTTGAATAGGTACTAAGCTTTTGCAGATCAAAATAATTAACTTTCCCTGCATTTTCACGATAAAGACACAGTGATTGAAAAGGTACAGTTTCTTTCTATTTCAACTTTTGAACACATTCAAACTGAGACAAGCAACATATAAAGGATAGTAAAGCTTGCAATATGTGAAAATCTCCATGTTTTGTGTTCTCTAGCAGTTTGTTTCAAAATTCCAACAATTTGAAATCTTGCTTTCCTCAGTAATGACACCAGTCACAAAAAGGACATTAAAGTGCTCGAGTTTCCTCTTCCATTAGTTCTACTCCCTCCAGCCTCAATCTATTTGTTGTCATACCATAAATCCATCCAAATTTGTCCATACTTGGGTCCCATACACAAGTCTAGGTTCATGAAACCTTTTGAAGCTCAAATCTCCTCATCCCTCCAATATTCAGCTTTCAATTGCTGGCAAACTTCTCCTTGCATATGGTTAAAGTGCTTATAGTTTGCCTCCCCATACTTCAGCCCCTGTTTGTCACAGGGAGATGATATCAGTTGCTCTTCCAAATACTAAATCATTCAAGTTTTAGTGTATCTAATGGACCCATGAAATAGCACTTTTCCTTTAGCCAACTGAGGTTCAATTTCTCTTCAGTTCACAGCTAGAGCATTAGAGGTCTCTAATCCTCAAGTGTACAAGAATTGTCATTATCTTGAGTTTTATAATATTCTCCTCCTTGGCCCTCTAATTTTCTTGTCTATTTCCAGTCCATCTAGATTCCTAGCAGAGTTCAAATGTGCATGTCATGTCTTTCATCTCTTCCCAATGGCCTGGCAATTGTTAATTCCCACACTGTCCAACACTTTACACACTATTCAAAAGTTACGATATAGATGATATCCAGAAACATCATAACCAAACATATCCAAAGGTCAGTGATAAGACAAGAAATTTCATTCTACATTTCTGATGTGGTACCCTGATTTTAGTATGAAGAGAAATCAAAGGACGGCTGCAGAAGGGGGAAGTTTTGTGACAGCTGATCTTGAGGGATTCAAGAACTTGAAAATGTCAATTACAGGGATGAATCTTCAAAACCTTCACTATTCTGAGATGGAACATTCACTTCTACAGTTTGCCAGCACAAAGATACCAGTGACCACCAACAAAATGGCTTTCTAGAAGAGCTTAGCCACCTGGAAAATTTTGAGACAAGTATAACCACTACAAGATCTATAAATCTAGTAGGCCTCGTCGAGCTTTTGTTGAAGGAACTTCTGAAATGCACAAAGAAAAGGAAGATGATGGACACTTTCCATTGAATTTTTCTGTAACACTGAAAAGAATTATGCAAGTTCTTAAGACAGCAGATTCTGGCAACCTTGATATATGTGCCATGGGGAGAATTAGTCTCATTAGTATCAGTACTAGCAAAGAGAATTTTGCAATACATCTGCTGGGACCAATACTCTAGATCACATCAATCAGTCCTCTATCAGAAACAGGAGAGATTGGTTAAAGTTTGGAGTAATTGGCATTAACCTAGTACCTAAGCCCAATTGGGGGATTTCAGTTGGAAATTAGAGAAAAGGGTGTTGATCAAAAGAATTCTAGAAAATGTTTCCATTGCTTAAATCATGAAACCTGTTGCAGTTGTCACTAGTTAGGAAAAGAACTCTTGCAATCAATAGAGCTCCAGTAAGTGTATAGACCCCAAACCCACATCATCAAGCTACACTCAGGAATTGAAAACTTCTCTCTCTTAAGCTCTACCAGTCATAAATTTAGAACAGCAGAAATACTCAACACATGGGGACTGTTGGCTACCAACCCTAGACTGCGTTAAAGTCTGCAATTGAGCAGAGGTCACAGGCTGAAGCATAGTTCAAATACATTTAGTGCAAAAACAAACAAATATGACATAGAGAACTCAGTTTCCAGTAATGAACCTTTAGTGTGGAGGATGATAAGGAAAGTATATCTGAGTTGGTGAAGAACAGAGTGCCCCATATTTACAGGTCCTGAAGAATATGATGAGTGTTTTCTCCCATCCCAAATTGTGCATACACCACCAGATAGCTTCACTCCACATGGACAACATTAGCCTTCCCTGCCACCAATCACCTCGAACTAAGCTCCCTAGCTTTGAGTTCATTCATCCCTCAGGACACCATAGCTTTTTCTCTTCATTGCTATGGATGCTTGATCAACATGCACTGCAATGGCCTGATATTGCAGAACTTTGAATTTGAAGGCTTTCATATAAAGAGATGAAGACACCTAAAGGCTTGTACAATAATCACAAAACATGCAGCCTATTTTGTGTAGAACTTTTTTTTTTGCTGTGACCTACTCTCTAGCAATTACATGGTTATTTCATTCTTCATGAAACTAAGTATAAAATATGATTCCTAGCCATATGAATCCAAAAAGTCCTTTGCTCTAATGATATGTACTACAGGAGATTTATCTACACTGGAGTAGGTAAAAACACATTTTCAAGCCTTCATCATTTGTGTTCTAACATTAAATGAGCATGGCATCACCCCCATACTCTAAAATAATAGATGAAAAAGGCACAACACATACACACACACACACACACATAAATCTTTGGCCTCGATTTGCTCTCTACTACACACCATGCTTCAAACATCTATCCTCCTCTCTTTTGTCTGATTAGTTTTTCTGTTTTCAGATGATGTAAGAGGAAGCATGAAAGCCCACCAACTTCTGTTTGCACTTTGCTTTCTTTATCTTGAAAGTTGGTACCTACTCCCTTCCAAAAGAACCATACATGACAGTTCCCCATTATACAACTCCATTCTAAGAATCTTAAGTCTCATTCCCTTTAAGCAATAACAGTTGCCCATCATCCATCTCTGTTCTAAGAATCTTAAGTCTCATTTCCTCTAACCAATGCCACACCTAGGTCTTCAAACCACTACAGCCCAACATGATTGTCAGTATATATCAAAATAGGCAAATACCTCCTATTATGTGAACATCAAAGAACAGGGCTTGCAAAGTAAAAGGGGATGAAATGTACCCAGTCACTGCTCAACTACTGTCCAACATCCTCCAATCTCCATTCTCTAACCTCCACAGCACATGCCTATGAGCTGCAACCAAAATGAACAACTGGGCAAGAGGCTGGCACATGGTAAGGTTTAGGGTAGTAGAAAGCTACTAACCTTGGGTGAGAGATTATAGGCATTGGCACAACACATGCTTATGAGCCCCAACAAGAAATGAGACAACCACAAAAGGAAATAGCAAACACTTGGGCTTGGGGGTGGTAGAAACCAACCAACCTTGATCAAGAGATCATAAACATTCTCATAGCATATGCCAATGAGCACACACTGGCAACACAGCTCTGCTGCCACATTCACTGTCACCATGCATGGCTTCACCATGGTGCATACCTCCTGTTGTTGTCTGCTCTACACTGTGTGCAAAAAGCTAATGCACATCTTCACAGAAGCAGATGTCCTTCCAGAAACCCAATTTATGGCTTGTGTAGGCATTGAGAATCTAGGTAACACCTACATCCATGTTCAATTTCTGTACATATCTCCAATGTCTCCTGAATGAGTATAACCAAGCTCCAACAAACCATATAACCAAAGTCCAAAAAGCACAACTGGTAACAAGTGCCATCATGTTGATGTTTGCACTAATATTTGCACATATACTACACCCTGACAAATAATCTATTCATGCTGGTCTGCATGTTTTGATGCTAGACACTCTGAAAATATGTTTCAATGTTAGATGCCATGGTGACACTGAAGAAATTTTGGTACAGTGATTGAGACCAGGAAACAGACTACACCTGGTCAATTTTGGACTGGACATAGACACCTAGAGTAGCAACTCTTTCACAAGTCCACACTCATTAGAACCATGCTGCATAAAACATGCTTGAATATCCTCTAAATTTTCATGATCGTTTCTTACTGAGATTGACTCCTAATCTTGCACCTACAGTCTATCACCAACTCAGAGTTCTGACACACCATTTCCAAAAAGATTCCCCAAAAGACCTGCATTCTCAAAACATTGTGATCATTGTCAACTGCTCACCATGCTCAGGTTTCAAGAGATAGTCAATAGTCTGACATGTACTTGAAAACCCAAGATGCACATGAGTGTCAAGCAGTGGAGCAGCAACTAGCTTTTCTTGGCTGTGCAACATCAAGCCCTGACAACCTTTGACTGCTACCCAGAACTGTATTAGACTTCATGGAGACTGAAGAAGTGAGAGATTTCTTACTAACTAATCTGTAGATCTCCTTCACCACTGTCTGGAAAGCGTCAACCACATTAGTGGCATTCATGGCTGAAGTCTCTATGAAAGATAGGTTCTCCTTCTGCGCAAAAGCTGTAGCCTCTTCTTTTGTCACCTCCCGTATATTATCGAGGTCAGATTTGTTTCCCACAAGCATGACAACAACACTGGCATCCGAATGCACTGTAGATGAAATGTTTTGTATCACCACATGAAGCCAACATGCCCCAGCACTTCATCATCAGGATCAGCTTATCATGTCATCATAGGATTCATCTAAAACCCTTGCAGAGTTTGACTCATTTAAAACTTATAATAGAAGCAAAGCTGAGAGGTGTTGGGGGAAAGGAGGAAAAGAGGATGTTGGAAACATGTGCCAAATTAGCCGACACGTCCCTCCATATACAGCATCATGCTCAGTTGAAAATCAAGATTACATCTGGGTATGAAGCATCCGCTAGGTCCTGCTTTCAGTGTCCTTGCTTTTTCCTTCAACCTAAAGCTTCAGTTTCAGTTGAGATTGAAAGATGCATACGTCAATGTGGTTCTCACTAATCTTTGCTCTAGGAAAAGAAATGGCAATATATTTATAGATATCTTCCACTCTTTTTTCTGATGTGAGAAGAAAATTTACCTCTGAGTTCGTCTAACCAGCGACCTACATTCTCGAATGTGGCTTTCCGGCTGATATCATAAACGATAAGCGCGCCAACAGCACCTCTGTAGTAAGCGGAAGTCACGGCCCGGAAGCGTTCTTGACCGGCAGTGTCCCAGATCTGTGCCTTAATCTCTTTGCCATCAATCTCCATACTCTGTGTCTGAAACTCCACACCAATCGTGGCTTTGGAATTGAGGTTGAATTCATTGCGTGCGTACCTAGATAGCAGATTCGACTTCCCCACAGCCGAGTCCCCAATCAACACCACTTTGAACAGATAATCCTCGCTCTTGTCGTCATTGTAAGCCATTTTGCCCCCGACAAAATCAACGGTGCCAACTATGCACACACACACACACAATCAGCACTGCCTGGACCGATCTAGCAGCCACAAGCCGACGACGCTGCTTATCACCACAAACACGTTCGAGACCAACTCTCTCTCTCTCGCTCGACAGATCAAATACAGAAACACTCAAAACAGGGATATTATCCGCTCCGAGACACCAGTACAGACAGACTCTCGGGTCCAATGTGCAGCCGAACCAGTACGAGATCTGGCGATGCAAGCAAAACAAATCCAGAAGCCTCTCTCTCTCTCTCTCTCTCTCTCTGGATTCTCTGCCAAGCGCTTCGCTTGGAGTGTGTCGCTGAAAGCGGCAGCGGCAGCGACGCGCACGACGTGGAGTGTGTTCTCGTCCCGCCGAAATCTACAGTGTCACAAAATAGACTGTAGAAGGAAAGGGTCCGGAGGATACCTGGACCGACTGACAGCTTGCCAGAGAAACGCGTGCGCCAAAATTCAGTAGTAACCTGGTAACATATAATATAAGGCTAGCTGTGATCAGGGTTTCTTTTTGTGATGTAGCTAAAGTGACGCTCATCCATAAATACAATTTAGCCAAATTTGGTTATAAACAGGATATGAAAGTAGGAAAGTTTAAGCATCCTTCACATTTTTGGCTACATGCTAGAACCCAATAGAGAAATCTGATGATTTTTTTTAATTGTTAAATTCTGGAGACTAGAAAAAAATTTAAACACACTTTTAGCCATTTTGAAATGAAAATATCCAAGTGTCTAAATTTAGCCAGAAACAAAATGTTGACAGTGATTGTGTTGAGTTTTTGCCATTTTGTGAAAAACATTTTTGAAAAAAGAGTATTCAGTTGCAAATTCTTTTTTCCTAAATAGCCAAAAAAAATTAATTGCCAAAGATCATCACAATTGCCCACAATACGAAAAGGTGCTTAAGATTTTCTGCTTTCATATTTTCAATATCTCAAAATTTAGCAACATATACTTAAGAATGATTGCCACTCGAGCAACATCACAAAATTGAAAAAAACTCACTGACTGTGCCATCCATTTTTTACCTGATGGAATTTCGCCAAAAAATAAATTTAAAAAATAAACTACTCTAAAATGAAGGGATTTTGGAGGGTTTCAATCATCAGACAGATACAAGGCGGGGGCGAAGAAAAAGTAACCAAAATTCTATATTTGGTTTTCAGTCTGCAACCATAAATAGAGAAGGTCAATTAAAGATTTGTTTTTCATATCTGGTAAATGGCCAGATTTGGCTACATCCTTCCAGGGTTTTACATCTTCCCATGGATGATCGCCATATGTGATGTGACATAAAAAAATTCCCCAAAAAAACATTGCCCAGATCCTAGTTATACCCAACCAGGCACTATGGATAAATCCAAATTTCTAACAGCTGAGAAAAAATGGTAAGCTATTAAACAATTGGAGAAATATGCAGCAGCTTTGGATTGGGTTCCAGCTTATGGCCAGAGTAAACCTGCACCCACCAGTGCACCATCCACTGGATGCCCCTTATGACTCAGTTGTGGATGAACCTCAAGTGAGTTAATATGGCCAGAGTGAACCAGCACGCACCATTCACTAGATGCCCATTATGACTCAGTTGTGAATGAACCTCAACTTAGTTCATATTTGGTTTCATGTTGGTAACCCATTTTGTAAGAAGTAGGTCATTTATATATAGGTAGATAGGTAGGAAATTAGGTGATTACTAAGCAAGTGGATAGTTTATATATATGTTTTACAAACTACTTGCTAACAGCCTGCAAATTGTTAGTAGCTAGTAGCAGGCAAGTAATAAAAAACAACTAAGCTAACCACCATGGTTAATAAGGGAATTGGAACCCAATAGAAAATTATTCCTTGACAACTTATAATCTATCTTTCAATAGTGCACTGGTGGGTGATGTTTATCTAAGTGACCCATTGTGCAATCATGTTTTCATGTAGTTTGGTATAGCCTTCCTCTTGCAGTTAAGAAGATGCACATTTCTTTTGAAAGTTTGGCAATTATTAGTGCTTTAGGTCTACAAGCATTTTTTATGGACATCCATCATGACACATCTTTTAAGTCTATCAAATGACTTCATTTTCAAAGCTTGCATTTGTTCTTATTTAAACAAAAGGGTGGGAGTTATGGTTGATTATTGAACCATCTATTTGTTGGTTCCACATCACACATTCTGCTTTCACTTTAATAATGTGTTTTTGTTTTGGTTTGATTTAGCCCTTGACATCTAGTCTTCTCACATGTGAATGTGAACATGGGTTAAATGTGTTTAACACGCATTTAACATGTTGTCTATTCGAAGGTCAACGAATAGCCACACATGACACCATTATAAACGTGATGTATGCCCTTGTTCAAGAAAATGGATACATTATATGGAGAGAACAATGGTACGCCCTTATGTTAGGAACTTCATTATGAACTAATTTCTATATGACTTGTGAATGCCAATGTTGTGATTATCAACCTAACATGAAGATGGTGACTATGAATGTCATTAGTCAACCAACATGTGCAATTGTGAAATTTTGCACCATTGCTAAATTTGCAAATATAGAAGGTTCATGAAGGGCACCCCTTTATTCCAATGGTCATGGAGGTGCACGACACACCCGAGTGTGATATGGATCATTTCATTAGGAAATGTGTTCTTCTTTTCCATGATAAACAATCAAAAAATAATTTATCCTTGTTTGTGGATTATTCATCTTTTTCTCAAAAAGATGAATTGGGCCAAAGGCAAACAAGAAAAAAAAGAAGCATACAGTACTGTCTGCAATAAGGATCCATTGCTGATTTAACATTCTCCAACTCTAGTTATGTTCAGGAATAGCCATGGTGAAACCCGTTGTCACCTGACGGAATGATGTCTCAGGCTCATTCCTAGTAAGAGCGGATGCAGTATGTTCATAATAGGGTAATTTAGAATTAGATGTACGATCTTGGGTGTGGTGTGAACCCAAGCTTAGCCACACCCACTTAGTCGGCACATGTATGTTATTCATTTCCATCAGTGCCTATCCTGTGGATGGGTTCAGAATCCAGCTCAATTTTGGGCTGCAAATGGGCCCAGCTCACTCTCTCAAATAGGAATGTGTAAAGTCTATTAGTCATACCAGCTTTGAATGGCCTCAGATTACCTCCAACCATACAGTGCTAAAAAGTTGAAAAGTAAAATTACATAATTTTAAGAAGCTTTTTTGAGTATTTGGTTGACATAAAACTTGTGTTGGGCACGATTTTTAATCATACTATATAAGTTGGCAGGTCCCTAAGTGTGACAGACAGCCATCTGGCATTTTGGCAGTCATAGGGCATTACAGGTCTGTTATAGATACCTATCTTCCCATTTTGGTCACTATCTCGAGTGTCTGATCTTCACCAGTCGATTATGTGATTTCATGTGGTCAAGAAAAAGACATAATCTGTCACCCCAGGCCTTAATGTATGACAGGGGTTCTCGACAAGGTCTCTTCGGAGACATCTGATAAAATTGGAACGATACAGAGAAGATTAGCATGGCCCTTGCGCAAGGATGACACGCACAAATCGAGAAATGGTCCATATTTTTTTCCAGCTGGGGCACAGGGTAGCTCTACAGATCAGGTGGTCTTGAACTTGTCACACCCTTTTGCGAGTGATGCTTGCA
>Ga0116229_10001984_pt1 | contig 32760 bp, 24 predicted proteins | sample S1TSphgellanicum_3_FD_87313 | JGI IMG/M metagenome (GOLD analysis project Ga0116229, IMG submission 87313) | Host-associated microbial communities from peat moss isolated from Minnesota, USA - S1T2_Fc - Sphagnum magellanicum MG | ecosystem: Host-associated > Plants > Peat moss > Unclassified...
AAAGAAAAAGAAAAAGAACCTATTTGGCATTATTAGTGGACCTCATTAGAGGCAGCCAAAAACTTGGGATATGCCAATCTCTGTACCCTGTGCATTGTATTCTTTAGTAAAAGGTGAAAGAATAGTTCGCTGTGCACTGAGCAGTCGGCTTGTGAGAAAACACAATGTAACTAGCTGGTTTATATACAATTCAACCAAAGGTATGTGGGCAAACAATATTGGATAATATAGTTATCCATAAAGTCATGGTCTCCTTCACCCCCTATCGCCTCTTTCAGCGGTATCCGCAAAGTAAGGAAATTTTATTGAATCTCAATATGAAATGCTGAAGCTCATGGTTTAATGCACAAGGTTCGAGAGTAATTATAGTAGTTGTACTGGTAGAAGCAGTGAAAATATAGGTATGTAGCGGCAGTGGAGGCACTCAGGAGAAAGAGGGGATCAAACTCAGTTTACCACCAAAATTGGTGGAAAAACTAGTTTAGGTCCCAGTTATTTCATTCCCAGTTACACATTTGATGCCCTATTATGCGGAAACTGGCCGTTCTCGCCTCCTAATCGCCTGACTTTATGGATAACTTTAATATCACAAGGCAAAATTCAGATCAAGCTTGTTGGGTTACATTGGTTCTTTGGTTCTTTCATTTCCTTCTGTAAGCACTCTTGGTTCTTCTGATCAGAGACAGAGACAATTAATTATTTACACAGACAAAAACAGATAGGTAGGCAGTCACCTTGCAGCTCCACTTAATTCAGCACTTCTTTTAATTAATTAATTAATTAAGCATCTTAATAATTCACCAAATGGGAATTTTTTATTTATAAATTTAAAAAAAAAAACAAAACCCTCTTTGTGTGTGTACTGATTGTTTGTTTGCCAGAACAACAAATCTCTTCTCTCCTTTTTCTTTTTTTCTCAACCTTTGAAAGATTTGGAGTTTTGTTTGTATAGCCTCAAATTTTTGTGGACATTAAATAAAGAAAACTAGAGGAAGGATATGTGCTTTGTAGAGGAATATTGAGTGTTGAAAGCGAATCAATCCCAATGATTTCTTTGCAAGTTTTTTTTTTGTGTTTGTTCAGAAGAGGCAGCAAAGACTTCACCCCTACAAAGTGTTTTGTTGGTCTTGCCTACCTGTACAACTACTATAATTACTCTCGAATTCTGCTATTGTGTTTAGATTCATTAAAGAGTATAGTAGCTTAAGGGATTTTGGCCCCTAGGTAATAATAATAGGTCTATTTTTATATGAGGACTTTTGAAACATGATATTTTGGCTTGTGTTGAAACTTGAGATTAGTTACAGAGTTATAATATCTTGAAGGATTTTGGTTTCTTGTGGAGGGATGTTTTGAAGATTATATGTTTGCATGGTGAAGTATTTGAGTTTCCATAACTCTTCTTTTGCCTTAAGATACTTTTTAATGTAAATGGCAAGGCTACAGTGTGACACACCCCTTGTTGGATTTGGGTGCACTTGTGAAGAAGGAGCAAGGAGCAGGTGATTTCTGCATGAGATATTTGTGGGTGTTTGTGAGAGAGGCTCAGGCAAGAAAGAGGGAAGGCAGGCAGGCAGGCAGGCAAAGCAAAGCAAAAACAGGCACTGGGTTGAAACCAAGAAGATGCAAGTGTGCCCATCACCAACTGATAGATACCTTGGTTTTATGGTGGGTGGAAAAGGTACAAACCTCCTTTTGTTTGTTTCCAAAGGTTTTTCCAACAACTCTTTCAGTGTGACTTGTTTGTTGCCAAGGTAATGGATTCAAGTATGTAGTGGCCAACACTAGCACACAAGCAGCAAAATGGATGCAAACTGCTACCTAATATTCAATAGCCAAAAGTCCCACCAGACAGATCAACTTTGCACTACTAACTTCGCACTTGGTGCTGAGTCCATTGGTAAAACTGTTCCAATCTAAAATCCAGAATCTGAATCTGTGGAAACTCTTTGTCCAAGCATGAAGCAGAATTCTTTCCCACATAGAAAGTTATGCACTTGGTGTGTGTTTCTGGTCTTTATTTTGGGTGTGTCGGTGAACCCAGCTGATGTTATTGCAGAATGGACATAAGTGAAGTTCTGAACATACCTTTTTTTTCATGCAGGGTGATTTGCATGAAGTGAACCAGTTTTGCTCTCTTGTGTGGCTCAAAAAACCTACAAGAGAGAATTTGAGTCGGAGTCTTTCGTTTGCATTTTATTGTCATCTGTTCCAGCAGCTTCTCACATTCACTCTCTCTTTCTTTACTTCAGAAAGTTGATACTGTTGTTGGTAGCAAAAACATGAGTAACACAAAGTAACAACAAAACACATAATTCCATCATCATTCAGCATCACTAGTAGTAATGAGATGGCTGCAACTGAAACAATCCTGCCACAAGAAAGCTAGATAGATGATTGCCAGTTCCTACTCAAACCAACAAGCTCTGTCTCATTTGAAGGCTCTGCAATTGGAATGGCAGCCTCATCCTGTCAGTCCTAAAAGAGTACACCAGAGAATTCAGACCTGTCATGGAAGTGACAAGCAATGCATTGATAGAAAAAGATTCAAAGAAAATGGTACACGCACTCACAAAGATGGTAAAAAAACTGCACACCACTTGTGAGAGATTCTTCACACATCTTTGAGACATTTTCATGTTCAAGGGTTTTGGACTGTACCCACAAGTGATTCCCATCATAAGGCATTGAGCTTCTTCTCGCTCTTCAGGATGATGATTTGATGCTCTTCTTGCTGCTGCTGCTGAAGATGTCGTCGTCCTGCATGCACCAGCAGCAAAATCACAAACTCTTCTTCTTGCCTGCAACCCATGTGCAACTTCTATGGAGGAGGGCCCAGACACCCACCATTTCTCCTCCTACCAACGGCCTTCCTACAGAAGTTTTTCTTCTCTTTTCTCTACTTTGCAAGTCGTCTTCTTCATAGGTGGGTTTTCTTCTCTGTCAGTGACAACAACACAAAGCAAGAGTGGGAGGGAGGACAGAAAAAAACTGGGACCATGGTTGCTTGCTCGCTGCCCATGGTAAGAGTGGGAGGATCGGCAGCAGGCCCCATAATGGATGCCACAGTAGTAGTGTAATCCATCCTCACTGAGAAATTCAAAATGCGTAAAACCTGTATGCCTCCCTGCCTTTCTCTCCTGGCTTTCGGTTTCTCTTCTCTCGCATGGGTTGTCGCTACTGGAGGAGACGGAACAATGGTGGGTCGCATCAGAAACAAATGCGAATTGTAACTCTGTGGCCGTTTATCGAAGGAAGCCGGTACTCCTCGTGAGAAAGAGAAAGAGATAGACTGTCGATCAATGGGAGGAGTACCGAATGAGTGTATGGGTGGTCTACTCTTCTTGTGGATTTTGCAGTTTTTTGTGTTACAAATTTGCGAGAGGAAGCAGAGAGATCTGTTTGCAGTGCAGAAGAAAGAATGACAGAAATCGAGGTTCGTATGCCCTTGGCGGCCCAATTGTCTGATGACATCGATCTCCACAGGAGCAGCCATGCAACAACATCACTACGAGCTGCTGCTGCTTCCCAGGTTGCTAGGCAGGATCATTCACATGTTGTTAGCAGCAGCGACGATCTGGACATGCCTCCAGTTCCATATATCGATGAAGCTTCACGGCTGGTCGAGGAAGCTCACTGCTGCTGCTCCTCCTCCTCCTGCTCCTCATGGGTACATGCCCACTGGCCTCCCACATCTTTCTCACACATGGTAAGAGTCTCACAAATCTCTCACAGACAGACCCAAAACATGAATCCTCTCCTAGTGTTGCAACAACAATCTGAGTGTTGCCTGCTTGCTTGCATGCTTGCTAATGGGTTTGTTTGTTTGCTAGTGGGTTTGTTTGATCTTCTTCAAGCTTCTTACTAATGGGTTTGTTTGATTCTTCTTCATTGTATCTTTTTTTCCTTCTTTTCTCAGATTGGAGCTGAGGTGATTAGCACCTTCATTTTGGTGTTCTCAGGATGTGGGGCTGCCATGGCTGATGCCAAGAGCCATGGTGAAGTGACCCATGTGGGAGTATCGCTGGCATTTGGCCTTGTGATCATGATAATGATTCAAGCAGTGGGTCACATCTCCGGAGCTCATATGAATCCTGCCATCACTATTGCATTTGCAACCATGCAGCACTTCCCCTGGACCCAGGTACAACTTCCTCTTCATCATCTTCTTTGAAAACTTTTCTTCTTCTCTGAATCCTCAGAGTTTAGCTTCTCTTCATCTAAAAGAATGCTTGCCACAGTAATGAAGCAGAAGAAGAAGAAGACCTGCGCTGCACTGGTTCATTGTTTGTTTCTTGGGTTGTGGTGTGTGTCTGTCTGCCTGCAGGTTCCAGCTTACATTTGTGCTCAAGTTTTAGGTGCAATTGCTTCAGCATTTGCTTTGCGCCTCATTTTGAATCCTGAAGCAAATGAGGGCGCTACTCTTCCTGTTGGCAGTGATGCACAGTCACTCTTGCTCGAGATCATCACCACCTTCATCCTCATGTTTGTTGTGGCTGCTGTTGCTACCGACAACCGTGCTGTAAGTAAGCCCTCCCCACATGGTGCTTTTTGCACTTGATTGATTGATTTATAACTCCCTGCCATGATCTCAATAAATTTCTTTGCATCCTTGCATTCTTGCACTGCCAGGAGGCTTTGTGATCGATACCTCCAGGCTGCCATCTCAATCTTCTTTGAATGCTTGAATTTTACTTGTGCTGGAAGGAAGGCTTTGTGATCAATACCTCCCTGCCATGTCTCAATCTTTTTTTGAATCCTCAAATTCTTGAGGGGAGGGAGGCTGCATGATCAATACCTCCCGAGCCCATCTCCATCTCATTTGGAATCCTTGAATAATTCTTGCCAGAAGGCTTCATGTTCAATAAACCTCTCTTCTGCCATCTCAATCTTATTCTGAGTGCCCGTCAGAGGGCACACAATGTGGGTTTCCTATTAGCTCAGGAAGATCAGGTAGAAGTGTTCAGTAAAGAAGCAGTTAGTAAAAATCTCTAACACACATGCTTTCAACAGTTTGTCACAGTGCATCAATCTAAGACAAAAAAATTTGCAACATGTTTGCATGCTCATGAATTCATCAACCCAATTGTTGTTAGCGATGATCTTGTAAGCATTGAGAGATGTTGACAGAATGAATGCTGCACTGAGGATGATGATCATTTCTGGTGAATTTAAGACTGTTTTCAATTTGAAAACTTTGACATGTGGGAATGAATGACAGTGTGGAGAGTTGGCAGGAATTGCGGTTGGGTCTGCAGTTGCACTCAATGGTCTCATGGCTGGGTGGGTTTGTTACTCTTCTCTCTCATGCATCATATATAATTTCTGCATTGTTGCTGTGAGAAATGACAATCACCCATCACCCAAGATGATGTGAGCATCCCTCCTACATTTAAGAACTAGTCACAATAGCTGTTTTCTATTGAGCAGGACCAGGAATGATCAATCAATTGACATTTGAGCTCTCTTGAAACCATATTATGCAAGTCGAAAATTTGAGGAAACCTTGAATCAAAGATTTGAATGGAACCTTTTCTTCTTTTTTGTGGCAGGTCAATCTCTGGTGCTTCAATGAATCCAGCAAGGTCCATAGGACCTGCTGTTGCTTCAGGGAATTATGAGGGAATATGGGTGTATATTGTAGGTCCCGTTGTTGGAGCTGTAGCAGGTGCACAGGCTTATAACTTGATTCGTCTCCCCCAACAACAACAACCACCCAAAACGAAGAAGCAGAGTCACTCAAAGAGCTTCCACCTTGATTACTAGGCAAGAAGCATTCCAAGATTATTGATGTTCACCCAAGTTGGTCAATTTCATGTTTTGCTTGAATATTATATAGTGTACAGAAGAAAGAAAGAAAGAAAGCAAGCAACTCTCTTGAAACCCGGAGTTGGGTGGGGGGGTGTAGACTACGCTCCCCAGAGATTTTGAGAAGTTGTTGAGCTGATTCTGAGTTGCTAAAAGAGATACCTACAATTATTCTTTAGCATGAATTTGCAATAGTTTTGAGATCTTTTCATTACATCTAGCCAGTGTTCTGTATATAACTCTATACAACAACTTCTGTATATATATATACATGTATGATATCTGTATATAACTTGATTCAAACTTCTCGTAGGTAGGTAGGTAGGTAGGTAAGTAACTGTTGGGTTAATGTTCATTGGTTCTAGCATTTTACCAAGGCTAATTCTTAAGCTCTTTGGCAATGTTGCTGCTCACTCGCCATGATTATGATCCATTATTGCTTACTCACCAGGACGACGATGTGTTACTAGTAGCATTCATGATAAACGTCATGTAATATAATTGTAATTAGTTCAGTTTAGATTAATTTGCGGGAAGTCATGTGGGAAATTGCAATGTTAATCATGTTTTGTATTCCTTTTATTTTGGTGAAACCCTTGACTTGTTACCTAAGTACTTTTTTGTATAAGGGAAGGAAACTTTTCCCAGGAAGATCCTTAGAAAAGTTCCTTACCTTACGGAAAAATAAAATAAAATAAAGGAAAAATTGTTTTTGGAAAATTTGAACCTCACAAAAATGGAATTTTTTTTCGAAAAATCCTAGCTAGGTAACCATGATGGTTAGCTTGGTTGCTTCTTTCTCTTTTTTTCAACCTACCTACCACTAACAACCCACAAGTAGGTTGTTAGTAGGTAGGTAGTAAACACAGCCCTTACCCATGTATAAACTATAAACCATCTGATTGCCCTTGTGATTACCTATTTTCCTACCTATCTATCTATATACGAGACCTATTTGCTATAGAATTGGGTTACCAAGGTGAAACCAAATGTTAAATCAGTTGTGGTTCATTCACAACTGAGTAATAACATGCATCCAGTGGATGGTGTGCTGGTGGGTGCTGGTTCATTGTGGCCGGGCTTGTTATATAACAAATATCACAACTATAATAGTGTCATCACATGTCCACATGTGTAAGGAAAAACAACCAATAATGTGCTACTAGAACCTTCTTCTGAATAATATCAAGACCAAAATGTTCCCCCAATGGAACTCTCATGCAATTGCTCTACTAGGACAATTTTGTGTTCATTAGTTTTGAACCCACAATCATTCAAGACATAGGTTAGGTACCTACCAATAGCCTAGTTCCATCTATTAAGTTGTTGTGGTGTTCTAGTTTATTTGGCCCACTTATCATGTTGACATTATTAAAATCTTGTAGCAAAACCATGTGAGTGCCATGCAAGGCATTGCAATGGCAATATGGCACCCACAAAATTCATGAGGATGTTAAATGTTTTAACTCCTTTAACTTCTATCCAAAGAGGTAAGGATGGTGCTACTCTCCAAATAATGTTGGAGAAGACTAGTTCAATCCTTCTCTACTAACCCCTAAATGTCAAAGAAAGACAAAACAACATTGAAAAGTAGACCAATTTGATTTGCCTTGATGTTTAGGGTTAAACATACCATTCCCATGATATTGTCTTCTCCTTCTTTGGGGTTGGGTTTGTCCCCTCCTTCCAACCTAGATAAGTAAGTCAAGATTGTATGATATCTTCTGAGTTTAAAGATCACCTTGAAATCAAATTCCAACAATGACAACAATTACCATATCATGTGACCATATGAGAAGCATGGCTCAATGGTCCACATAAAAGACAAAATGTTTGGCCAAGACATAATGTTTAAATTTATTGATGGTATATGTCGTGGTGAGGTTCAACCTCTATGTTGTAGTACATAATTCTTCTCGACATTGTTTATCATTGAATGACCTAATGTATAGGAAGGTCAATCTTATGCTCATAGTTTGTGCTACAATTGCTCCTATAACTTTTCCAAATGCGTTTGTATGAACATGCAATTTTTCTTGTCCAATCAAGAGAGGTGAAAATAGGGCCTTGAGTAAATGTAACTTTTACAACTCTCAAAATGCAACCTAACATTTGGTTGTCCAATGGTAACATTATGTTTTCTTGAGCAAGTGTTTTAATGGCTCTTTTATTATTGCAAAGTGTTTATATAAGGTTGGTAGAATTCCCCATGCCAAGGAAAGACAAAAGTTCCTTGGTGTCCAAGATGGGGTTGTTTGCTTGATGGCCTCATTCTTGTGTGGGTCCACTAACAACTCCTCCTTGGACATATTGTCCTTACATAGTGCCCCCCTTTTGCAACCCAAAACTACATATTTCCAATTCAAGCTTATCCCAACCTCTCAACATGTTGTAAGCATTTTTTGAACAAGATTAAATGGGTAGCTCTCTTTCAACCTCCCCCCAACTTGATCAAAGAATTCCTTATATACATATTTGCACAAATCCCTCCTTACTAGCATGGAAATGGGGATATACACCACTCCTTGGTCTCCATTCCCATTCATAACTTCATTCTTACACATTTTCAAGTTCAACTTTCTAACATTCCCCCAAGATAGGGATTGTTCACATATCCAATTCTACAATTTGTTATAGCTTCAAATGAAACCTAAAAATATTGTAAAAGCATAAAGTTCATGTCATGATAATATCTTGTTTTGTGATGAAATGTTTTAAGATGAATAGATTAGTCAAATGGATCACTAGGAACCTATTTTTAATCACTACTTGGGTACCTTTCTATGTACGATTGATACTAGTGACTAAGTGATTGTGTTACATGATTTTGTTGTTTTGACATTTTTTATAAAGACTCGGGTTGTATGACTTTCCAAAATAAGGGGCTTAGGGTGATGGTAAGTTTGGCATCACATTTTGGGAATGTCCCACATTAGTGAGCTTTACCCATCCTGAGCTTTACCCATCCTAAAGCACGAGGCAAATGTTATTATGAATCAAACATATATAGATCATGGTGCATAGGAAGAGGGTCATTAAATGGGTAAGATTTGTTTCATTTTTAAAGAGTAAACATAAGTTTACTCTTTTTTTGTAGTAAGGATATTGATAGTTATAAGGTGTTTTCCAAATATAGTAGGAAATCTTCTTGAAATGCTTCATGATGATTCATATCACCTAGTTTTTATAAACTTTTAAACAACAATTGCCTAAGTTTTTCATTAGGATGGTTTTCAAAATTGGCTTGATTTTGTTAGGAATGATCACCAATTTAAGCTACCAAAAAAGTTGAATTTTTTTTTTGGTTCAATGGGAATTTTGGTTGTTTCTAACAATTTAAATATATTCAAATGTTAACTAAGCCACTAGTTTAAGTTGAATTTTCGATGTCAAGCAAAGTATGATGTGAAGCCAATAACCAATTAGGGAGCTTGGAGCACCCCCAATTGACCCAAACCTTGTGAAAAGCTTGCTAAGCAATGTTTCTCATGGGGCCATAAGGTAGTGTTGCAAGGTTTTTAGTAGCTACAAGTTGCAAATTGTGCAAATGGGGTCAAAGCTCGAGATTTATATACCCGAGCCAAGATTGCATTAAGAATCCATTGTTGAGGGTTAACTAATGTAACCAAAAATGAAGGATGTGGATTTCTATTAACAGGGTAAAATCATCAAATTGCCTTAATTATTGATGTTTTCTATCAATGTAAATCTTTCAAATAAACTGCAAAAGATTGCACAACAACAAGCATACCTTACCTGAATAGACCTCCATCCAACATTGTTAACTAATTAAATGACTAACATGCCTTTTATAAGTGGTAGGTATTCAACAAAAGTTATAAAATTGTTCACACTAGAAAGGTCCCAAGCTTTTGATTATAAACATTACTTTACTACCATTCTTTAATCAACTTTTAAAAACAATAATTCTTATCTTTCTTCAATTGCACCCTTTCTTTCAAAATAAACATTCCCTTTTTTAGAAACTTGATGACTTACAAGTTGATTACATTGGGACATCTTTCATGACCAAGGATATTCTACCTCTTTTCCATAACTATTAGCCATTAGTCATTCTTATGCACACACATCTCCACTTGCAATCTCACCTCTTCATAAATCTTCACAATTACTTACAAAAGTTTCTACTCCAAGCTTCCTTAGCAAGAATCATGTTTTAATAATTGTTTGTCGTCATGTAGAAATAATAGATCTTCCTTCATTACCACAATTGGAGCTAACACCCATAAACTAAAACAAAGTAATGATTCATAACTATACAACATTATCAATTCAAAAAAAATAAAAATATGAACACCATTTGGCGTCACACCAAATTAAAGTGGTAACTTTATGAGGTCTTGCATTGTGCCAAATCCATTGAATAGTTTGGCAAGAAACGTCCTCACCAAAATTGAGTTGTTTGATAAAGGACAATAGAGCTAGGTCTTCGAAACCCTTTCATTTCTAAAAGATATAATTTCTATTAGATGTTTAGCCAAAAAAAATCATCTCCCAAATGTGCAATAAACAATTAGTGACATTCAATTAGGTTCCAAGGCAAGCTTTCCACACACCTTAAGTAAAAAAACTAGAGCAATGTTTTAGGTTTGATGGGAAAATCAACAAAAAGTACTTTGAAAGGGACCAATTTGATTCTACATCATCACTTGAGAAAGATTAAGGTTGTAAGAAAGCAACAAGACCTCATGTTGGTTTGTTTTCATAAGACAATTTAAATCATCATATCAACGCAAGAGCAAACCATAAAATTTGTAAAAATAAAATTGATTTGGTAGACCTAGATGGGTGAAAGGCATGCCTATTCCCCAATTTGACACATCCAATCCCTAACATCAAAAGCACATGATGTCCCAGAGGATTAATAACAAAATCTTAATGTACACTTAAATGTTGGAAAAGTAATGTGGGACATGTAAATATTTGAAACCTTTCCAATTATGGATTTTGAAAATGTGGCTTTAATTAAAGTTGTTCATATATGTGTGATAAAGGGCATGAATGCATAATATACATGATATAAAATCAATTTTTAATCAAAATATATTTATATTTAAAATGTAGTGTTAAATGGGGTATTTGAAATACATAATTTTAAGTTATAAACTAACGTAGAAATGACATGTGTCATGTGTAGTCTTTGGAAAAGGACTTTTACTTTAACACCCTTGGCTCCTTTAACCATGATTTCACCATGTTATTAAAGTGCCTAAATTATGGTATAGCCCACCTTTGCAAACACTTGCCCTTTATTTATGGATTCAATAACTAACAACAAGTTTAATTTATTGCAAATGAGAGAGTTTCCAAAAAGAGGTTGTTTCATGATTTCAACTACCTTTACACTGGTAGATCTGATTAAGCCCCCATAATATACTCCCAAAAAGAAAAAAAAATCTTGTTACATTTTGCAACACCAAATATCCAATTGATAACATAGTATTTTGGTAACTTTGGCACTAATGTGATAAATAATTAATATAATTTGACATTTTTGATTTGGCATTTGAATTTTATATTTTGAAAATTTTGACATATAAGGATTAAATACAATAAAATCACCAAATTTCTTACAAGTTTCCAATTGCACTTTCAGTTAAATTGATCAAAGTTTATGATACTTTGCTAGACATGGCATGGGTTCAAATTGCCTTGATTGAATTTTCAAAATTTTCAACATAAAATACTTTTTTTTTGAAAAATTTAGTGAAACAAGAAATAATATAACTTGTGCCAAAGTTGGCCATGTATATGGTATTGGTTAGCATTGCAACATAATTTGATCTAAGACGTTTGGCTTGTCTAGCTATATGATGTAATACATATTTTCAAGGTTCCCCCACTTAGAGATAAACCCCTTACCATGAGGTTAGCCAAAAAAAACATTTACTTATCCTTGAAATCAATGTTGCCAAGACCTCCACAACTCATGACCATGATAAAAAAAGTCCCATTCGATTTTAGCCCTAAGCCTTTTTGCATCCTTTTCCCAAATAAAATTTCAAACCATATTGTGTGATTAATCAGACATTCTTAGGTTAAGGGTCTAACAAGCTACAATATACCAAATTAAGGCCAAAATGACTTAATTAACCACTAGGGTCTTGTCCACCAAAGAGAACTTGCAACTTGACCAAACAATGAGTTTTGCTTTCAAAGATATCATGAGTTTGCCAAAACTAGCTTCTAGTGGAAGTCAAAAACCTACGTGAAGTCCAAAGTATTTGGTACAATTTCCTTCAAATATCCAATTTAACCCTTCACCTTGACCCCAATCCCAAGTTTTGGGTTGATTTGTTGCCTAGATTGTAACAAATTTGCCTTAGTTTATTTTGGCACCAAAAGATTTAGAAAATCTGAATTCAACATTGTTCCATGCCAATACAAAGCTATATCATCAACAAATGATTGATATCTAAACATCTTATCACTTGAAAGAATTAGGCCTTGGATTGCATACCTTGGGTTTTCCAATTCGTACCTTAAAATGTTAGTTGCAAGGATGAAAAGATAACGTGCCAAAGGGCAACCTTGTCTTGTTGAGTGTAAGAATTCATTTATTTTTACTCTCAAAAAAACTAGACCATAAAGTGAGGATACCCACTTTATCCAAGTTTTGTTGAACCCAAGCTTCTCCAAGGTAGTGAATGAAAAGCCCCACTCAATTCAATAAAAAGCCTTTTCAAAATCACAAAAATAGTAGCATTAGATCCTTATTAGTTTTCACAACCCACTCCATCATTTCTTGTGCTAAAAAGTTATTATCAAGGAAATAGTGACTTGCCACAAATCATGTTCGATTAGGATGGATGATCTACCTAATAAGTGAATCTAAATCCTATCCTTTTAGCCAATAAGCTAGACAAACACTTTGTAAATGTTGCCAAGTTTGGGATTAAAGTAAATAACACCTTTGTTTTTAAATTCAAAGGATGATGCCCTCATCCAACATAGGGGTAAAAGTCTTTAGTAACAAAGGAACAATGTTATCATGAGCAAAACCATCATGTCTAAAGGCTATACCACTTAATAGCACAACAATGGCAAGTTACACCTCCTCTAGAGTGATCATTTCAAAGAGACTATGATTCATCGAATTAGAAACTTTACAAGGCACACTCTTTTGTCGTGAAGTTTTGCATCTCTTTGTTGGTGCTGGTGATGTAGTCACTATTGGCGATGCCGAGAGTTCTATTCACACTAGTTGATGTTCCCTCCTCAATGGAGGGTTGACATACCCATCAATCTCAAGAAAGATTGGTGTGTACAAAAGCATTCTTTTTGAGTTCCATTTAGTACTCTCCAAAGGTTTAAGAGTCCTCAAAACATATTCAATATCTTCATGAATTTGTATCTAAAATTTTAATCCATTCACAATTTAAAATTGATCTTTTGAATAAAATTATACAGCTTCTTTCGAACATAATAGTTGCCTAATGAAAGAAGAATCCATAACACACATCAAATGTGTACCCAAAAGATCGCACAGAACATGACATTTTTCATCACAGTGAGAAACTTGCTATTGCATCGGGGTTCATCAACAAAGCTCCTGGTAGGTACTCCTCTTTGAATAAGGAAAAAAATCTGCGGGTTTGCAAAGATTGCCACACTTTCCACAAATCTCATTCCAAAAATAGTTGGGAGAGCCATTGCCGTGAGGGATGCCAATTGCTTTCATCACTTTGAAGATGGTGTTTGTTCTTTGCATGGACTATTGGTGATGCTGGTAGTCCGGCTTCTTGACATTCTTTGCAGTCTATTCAATTCCATGTGGGACATATGAAGAAAAATTCTCCATCATGACCCCCCACAAATCTTCTGCAAAATTTGCTTCACATCCCACACATACACAGAAAGTAATTTAGCTCCTTTTATGACCTCGATTCAAGTAAAGCAAATGAAAGCGGAAGAAAGAAAGGTTACCAGATGGATCAACCTTCAATCCATGCCCTTCACAGACACTAAAAATTTCTATAAGTCTTTTATTGTAATTTATAAGACAAGCCTTGAAAACAAATTCTCAATAACACTTCTAAATGTTGAGCTCTAATATCCTGCATCTCACAACTGGAGAAGTCATCTGAAGATGATGGTAAGCAGACTGAACTACACCTCTGTGTATCCCTACATTAAGCTTGATACGCATGATGGTGATGCTCAAAAGCAAAACAAGTTTGAGATGAACAATCATAACCAGTCGATGCAACACACAAACTGACAACAAACTTGGCAAAGCCAGTGGCAGTGTATACAATAACTTATGCGCAAATAAAAACTGCAGAGAATTGCATTCCTGTTGATGTGATCTAGACTGCAGCCACATGTAAACTAAACTAACCTTGAATGGAAGTGAAATCCGGGTCATCACGTGTTATGTCATTGAATCTAAGTAGTTCTGTTAGGTCTTCAATATACATACTAGGAAAGACTCTTTTAGAAGTGCTCCTGCACATGGAACACAATGGACAAGCTTACTGACTTGATGACCTCCCAAAATACCACACAACATGATCTGAAAACAAGAGTGCAACGCAACACACATTCTTTGAAATATCTACACCACTGTTGTAGCTAATGATTCATGTCTATAAGAACAATGACATTGAATCTGCCCTTTGTAAGTATGATGAACAAGTTCAAGCTCCATATTTGTCTGGAGTTCCAACACCTAGCTAGTATACTACTCCCTGTAATCAACCAGCATGCATAGTCTTGTTGAGTACAGATGGCTCCAGGTTCAACCTCTGGTTCTATCACCTGTTGCACAACCAGAACAAGATGGAGTATCCTTAGATGTAAGACTTATACAACAGGTGTGGGAGAAGTTTCTGCAGATCAGAAATGGGCACAAGCAGATTCAGAGTCAATACTTGTGGAGAGGGTGATCAAACTAATACTGACATGCAGTGCCTGTAGTGCTGCCAGCACTTGCACTTGCATTGGGTCCACAACAGCAGGCATCACCACATTGTTCCCTACAATAATGGAGAAACTGTGGACAAAACCAGTGAGGATGCTGAGCAAAACTTCTGTTGACAAGTTCAGTACTTTTAGACACAGGATTTTGCAAGGTCAGAGAGCCTCAGACCCTCTCTCTATGAGATGCAACCCTCATTTATTTCTGGTGTGCCTCAGACCATCAGAAACAGATAGTTTATTATAACAAATGCAGAAAGGATCATATAATCATGCGTGTGCAAAATGGATACATTACTTATAACAACACATGATAAGCCACCATGGCTATCTAGTCCCAGAGCTGAACCTTAGTTAACAAGAAAAGGGACTATGTCTGGCTTCTACTACAACAAGACTCAACTCCACAATCTGATCCATTTGGAGAAGATTACAAAAGAAGATTTGATTTTACATAGGACATGGATGATGCTATTGTTGAACTTTTCGGAGCGTTTGAAATAACTTGTCAAACCTTGCTTAGGAACAGGTTCATGCCATGTTATCAGTCCTGCTCTATAGTCCTATTAATGTGGGTGTTCTAGGGTGTCTCTTCCCATCAGCACTGCATTAATCATTGGAAAGGAAACTTGACAATTACAATCCAGTTAACAGATCTCTCCCAAAGTGGTGTCTCTTTTCTAGGTCAACAACAGCAGCAAAATTGGTGTTGCTGCTGATCACCAACTCCTGCTCTTCCACAGTGTTGAGCATTGTTGTTCTTCACAAAGTCCAAGATTTCTTTTGAATGAACACAAGAAAACAAGTAAACAAAACAAACAAATCCTTACATCCTCTTCTCATTGGATTAAAGAATGTGCGAGAAATGCTCAGAATTCCCCAGAAACACTCTTCCCTTTCCATCCCATTCCAAAAACAAAAACAGGTGCAGGAGTGATTGGGCCATGCTCCAGCCATTTCAAGAAACTGCCTCAACACATACAGAGCAGGGCAACACCAGAGCAGGGAAATACATACACTAAGTTGTACATGCCAGAGCAGGGCAACACATCCAGAGCAGGGCAATACATACACTAAATTATGAAAGAGATAAGATACAACCTGCAACAAAACACCTCAAGAGGAAAGTTTGCTCTCATGGAGCATCATGAGTACACCGACAATACAATATTTTCATAAGTGTTGAGAACTTTGGGCATACTTATCATTCAAGTCAACTTGAAGAAAATGTGAAAGATGACCCACAAAATGCAATGCATTTGGAAACATATACCTGTTCTGGAATACATGTCACTAAAAACATGGGAAACTGAGTGAAGGTAGATAATAAGCTGGTAGACGACTAGTACCATGATAGATAGCGATGATACACAATCAAGAAAGAATGTAAACAAGTGGAAACAAAGAAACCAAACAAAGTCATCAATACAGAAGAATACAACTTCGCATCAGTTTCCACACCAGTGTCAACCATCTTGTTTGGACGTCATTAGCTACTTCACATTCCCCACTTACTTGACTATTCTCAACACTAAATTCATGAGACTGTGTTAGCTGGTAGTACCACTTAGCTACGAGAAGAGTTTAGCATGCACCAAAGAGGACCAAAATCGGCAAGCAGAATAGGAACAAAACACGGATCTGGAATACAAATGTCATTGATATGTGTTTTGGTTCTTGTTTCAATTTATCAAAGGTTCAAAAAACAAAGAAACACATAGTGGGCTGGGAAGTCTAGTGAACTGAAAAATTCAGCTGATTATGATAATGTACATGACTGGTCCTCTTGGGCATAGAGACATCAATGTAAATTGCAGAGAGAAACTCCACAAAATTCTGTTAGGTAACCAAACAAATGCTGCAAAAAAAAAATGACAAGCATGAGTCATGTCATAAACTCATGAATGTCACCGAGTGTCAGATGGTCACCTTCATCATGAATGGCAGTGACTAGCTGCCATTACTTCCCAGTGTTGTTATCAGCTCCCCAAAGTGAGTGTAATCGAGTCCACAATAACCTGGTCATACAAAAACTTGCCTTCTGAGCTTATGTCACATGTCCAGTTTAGCAATGGTCCGGGTATCATGATTCAGCTAGTACCAAAGAGACATGGCCAAATAAAAAAGTGAAATACTATCTTCATTCAAGCTGCAACAAGCTTGTGAGGGTAAGCTTCATTTCATTGTAGCTTGCCCCTTTACAAGCAAGCATCTAAACCAAAAGCATAGAGAGCCGTATCTAAAGGGTAGTGATTTTTGGGACCTATGAAACCCTGGACATATTTCTCAAGCACCCCAACAGTGAGTACTTCGATGCAGGACAACCACATAAGCCATGGGCAGAATTATCAATCATGTTATTGCAAATAGAAACTCCTGAAAACATGCAAGGTAACTTGTTCTCTAGAGTAGATGCAAATAATAGGAAAGAAACAGAATTTGACCAGATTGTGGCCAATTGAGGTGAAGTTCTCTCAAAGAGATTTCTGTTGAGTGAGAATTTGGTTCAGGGGGGAGCTGAATCATCTATATCAAAACCCACTTCATAAGGTTACTGAAGAAATGATCTTTCCCAATCTAGCTCAAAGGCAAGAAAGATAGAAGTTAGCCCAGAAAAACAAACAGAACAAGTACTTATCTATCTATGAGCTTGCAAAGATCACAACAACTGTTTTGAAGGGTACAACCAAGACACTGGGTGTGGTCAAGAAAACAGAAAACTTAGTGCCCCAAGAAAATGTGCAAATTCTTGACACACATACATACATTTTGTTGCAGAAAATGATATAAAAAATCTGCTCATGTAGCTCATCAAACATGGTATTTAGAAGATTCCATGTACAAGTCCCAATCCTCAGGGTTCACAGTTTTCAATCAGCAACTGCTACCATAATCCTTTGCTCTCCTCCATTACTTTCTCTTTAAGCCAATTTTGCCATTGTCTTCTTCAGTCTCGAGCTTGTCCTGCAACACTAGAGAAGAAGCCAAAGAAAATACAACAACAGAACATCAGCTCAACCGACTCAACCGCCTTTGTTCAGATGAATCCATCTGGAATTTGCATGCGGAATCCACAGAGGATGACCATACCAACGATTCTGCAATAGACCTCCATATACAAGTGCCTTGCTTATCTAGTCACTGGAATTAAAAGTGCTAAAATCAAGCGCTTTTCGAGATTTTCAATAGCCAGAATTTGACCAAAATTTAAGAAAAATTGCCACATTTCTATACATGGTTCAAGTATGTAAAACAAAAATATAGAAGAAAGATGTTCTAAATTTTTTACCTTTCTTGTTTAGCTTGTAGCCAAATTTGGCTAAATCTTCCTGTGCATCATTGCCGCTTTGTGACATCACAAAATTGACCAAAAAAAACACCGGTACTAATGAAGTGACTGAAATCAGCCACCACTACTGATTCCGCCTTTTAAAACACCTGGAAAACCTGCAGAATAGCAGCTATATATGATCCTTCTGTATGATCCTTCACCTAGTTGTAACCAGTGTTGGCAGGTTTCACAGTTTGCGGCTATGTTAAACCCTGGGGTTCAGTTCAGGTTCTTGCAACCTGGACTCAAGCTGGCACACAAGAATTGGACTGTGGAACTAGCCTACCGCTGGCTCCAGAACCGAAGCTGGAACCCTGAGAGAAAAAACTCTTCAACACAGGTTCAGGTTCTTTGGTTCTGCAAGTTGAACATTTTTTTGAAAAGTTCGCAAGTTTAGGCATAGGAAGTTGGCCTTGGGCAAAACCTAACTCCAGCAGCAGATTTCATTTCAAACATTCAAGAACTCCAGAGTCGGTTCAGCTTTTCATTTTGAACAACATTCAAGAACTCCAGAGTCTGTTCAGTTTTTTATTTTGAACAACATTCAAGAACTGCAGATTCCATGAAGCTTTTAGCATTGTGCAGGAGCATGGCATTTTTCAATTTTCACAATCGTGGAATGTTTCTTGGAGAATTTGGCATCATGCAGATCCTTTGGAAATTTTCCAAGGATGACTGAATTATAACGGTGGGATCACTCATTAACATGCACAGCAATAGCTATCCTAATACCAGCATAGTTCAGTCACCCTCACAGACAAAGTCATATCTGCAAACTTCAAAGCTAAGGCTATTGCCAAGTCAAATGAAAACAAACTTCTCTTTGTCTGAAATTTCAGGCCACAAAAGGTCAACAAAGCCCTTCTTCCTTTAACATCTCTGAATCCAGATCCTCTTCTTCTCAGCTTGACAATCAACATTACAAAAGACAAATCCAAGTCAAAAATTCACATAATCAAACACTGAGCAGGGGAGTACCCATTACAAGAATTTGAATAGCATGCATCTTGCAAGTTACAAGAACACTAATACCTAACAAATTCATGAGAAAATTATGATGAGAGAGAATCAAACATTCAGACTGTAAACACAACCCTGAACCCTAAAATTACTCTCCAGTGCTCCAGTTTGGGCCAAAAGCAACAGACTATTTTAAAAACCTTTCAGTAAAAAAAGGAGCCTGGTCTTTTTTTTAAAACACAAATGAGAGAAGTGGCACACCAGCAAATATGAGAGGCTATGTGTTTCTCTGAATGAATATTTTTCCAATTGTCAAAAGCTAAATTGAGTACAGACGTGACTGAGTCACAGCAACACTGTTATTCAGGTTTCCAGACCCTTCCTGACATAAGCTATTTCAACAATGGAGTGAGAGTATTCACACCTTTTGTTCTTGAGGGACAGGCTTTTGCAGGAGCAGAGAGAGGAGAGGCCTGGCGGGCGCTAACCTTCAATGTACAAGGCAAGAGGCTCATTGCCTGAACCACCATGGTTAGATCCTGGTCAGATCATGTTGGCAATGAGGCCCTCCTTTGTTGGTAGCTGGCTCTACATCAACTTCACTCAGACCCACATGATTACACCTTTCTCATATGGTGGGAAAATCATGACAAGAGATGTGGCTCTTGTAGCTTGTTTACATCACCTTTGCATAAACTTAACCCACCATGCTTAAACAACTTGGGGTAGGTCACAGGTTAGGTCATAGCAAGAGATTTGGTTCTAGCAAATGGTTCTACATCATCACCTAAACTCACTGGGCTCAGCCCTGGGTTGTCATGGTTACATAGTGCCACTGGCTGTAGTTGTTGGACTTACATCATCCTACAATTTTCCCATGTTCAAATCATGGTTAGGTCAAGACTAGGGATGAGGGGTTTTCACTGATTTTACATCATCATGCCAAGGTCTGATAAGTCATCCATCGGGACATCCAACCCCATTACAAGTTCGTCTGTTGGTTGTGTTGCATCGTCAAAGTCAAACCAGGAGCCCATGTCATCCTGAACCTGTGGACCCATGTCTGCAACTGTCATCTCGTCCATTCCCGGAAGTGGTAATTGTGACAGGTCAACAATACCATCCACATTGATTTCAAGTCCTAGTTCCTCAGGAACTGGCATCATTGAAATGGACTCCTCTCCAAAGGAAACAAGTTTTGGTGTTGGAATTTGTCCTGAAGTCCTATCCTTTGATCCTTGCTGTTCTGTCAATGACTTTGCAAGGATATTCACATTTTTCAATAGAGGCCGGATTTTCTGTCTGGGCTTCATCTTTGTCTTCCGCTCTCCCTTGACATGTCCCAGTCTTGAGCTCTCATTGGCATGAAGAGCATTTCCATCTCTACCTGAGGCCCCCTTTCCATCACGTTCCCGCTCACTTCGTCTCCCTTTAGTACCACCAGGGCAGTTATTAATGCCCCTTCCAGATACATCTTCAAGAAACACTTCTCGTTTCTTTGCCCGTATTGGCCATGCCTCATCTTTTATTGTTATGCGCTTAGTATGAGCTCCTGGTGATGACTTATCCTCTACAGAATCCTTTTCCACCTTCTCCTGACCTGCCCGAAGAGCCCCTGCAAGAGCCACTCAAATTTCTCATGACATGATCTTCTAAAAGCATCTAAAACAGAAAGTCCATCCATCATCAGATGACACAGTTTTTGACAGAAAGCAATTATGTTCAACTAGTACAAGCACAACTTGATCCATTGATCCCAAGTTTCATCTGGGTTTGGATTTAAGTAGAATGTAAGATTTTGTGTCTGGATGATGGCCTGCATCATTTCACACTATTAATCTTTCAAAGCTTCATTGAACAGCAATACAACAGGAGCTTTATTGCTTGAGCTAAATTAAGTAACCCAAAATTATCAACTCGAACTCGTCCAATCCATGCTGCAAGCATGAGACACTAGCATAGCTACTCATGAACAGAAAGGGTGTGCAATGCAAACCTGTGGCAGGAATCAGGGCTGGAGAATCCCCAGAGAGTAAGACAGGGGTGTCAATGCTGACAACCTCTTGGGCTTTGTCAATACTGGCCTCACTTATCTTCCGGGAAATGCAAAAGAGTAGATCCCTCAGTGTAGAGTCAACAATACAGCTATGCCCTGCTTCAAAGCTCCGGACTTTTGAAATGACCCTCTTTGCAAATCCCATTGCTGCAGTCCTGGCACCTTTCACTGGTGCTCCCTTGGGTCCTCGAGAATTCTGCACAGAATGGAGCTTTGAGTTTCAGGTGTGCAGCTTCAGCAATTTGGGCTTCACAGGTTTTACAGGAGTTCAGTTAAGTTTCCTCAACAAAGGGATCAACCAATTAGGGTTGAGGGTTGAAAGCTCTCAGCATCACGGTCACAGACAGGTTAATTGGCCCCAGATAAATCTGTCCTGAGAGACAGACCACCTTATCTTATACTCATCAATTACATAGAATGCAATCAGCAACAGCAATAACTAAATGGGAACCTTAAAGATGGCTACTTAAGGGCATCACAAGAAAAAACCTTAAAAAGTGTTTCCTTTTGACTACAAGACCAGGAAGTTTAGGTTTCACAAAAGGAAGGGAATATCACCATGCGACGTGTGTAAGCCCTTTCCACAAGCTTGTCCATAGCCAGACATTCACGACCCCTGCAATAAGGTCACACCCAAATATGTACAAACTTAAGCTTTCTCAGCAGTACTAGACAAGTCTATTGCGAAGAACCAAATATCCAAGGAAATTGTCCACATGCTGACATTTGTGAGTCCTGTAGTATTCCACAGAAGCCTGATGATGCTACTATGAGCACAGAGAGCTCAAGGAGTTTTTGCAACCAAATTTCACACAGAGTTCACAATTCATGGTTTCAGAATATGTGAAAATGACAAGACAGCACCTTTCTTCGGAGTCCTTTGCACCCCGCACCGCTCTTTCTAGGCAACTGATCTGTTCCTTATTTGAGCAAACCTGCATTACCAGATTGAACACTTGATTAAAATACTCAGCTGCAACCATCAGAAACATTGCAAATATTGCAAAAGTCACTCAATCATCTAAGGAAATAAACATTGACCCATTGGGAATGTGGCCATGGTAATGACCATGTTGCATGCATGAGGTATATAGACAACAGCAGGAGTAAAGATTCTTGCATGTATTGGCATCGCTAAATCAAAGCCTCATGGGTGTGGCTACCATTAGCAATAAAATTTCACCAAATGGCCTGGCAACTGAGGTATTGCACACACCATGGCCATCAGCTGAAGCACTAGTTTGTCTGTATGTGACCTAAAAACAGGGTAAGATGAATGGCTCAGCAGAACTTAATAGAATGATACTCTTAACTACCCATCATGCAAGTATACAGAAGCTATAGAATCAGACAGAAGGGAAATGAAGAGAACCTGCTTTTTAAGTTCACACTGCAGCTTCCTGAGCTCCTCACAGATCTCATCATCTTCTCGTAGTGGAAGGTCAGGCTGTAGCAAAACATCCATGATCAAGCTATTCTCAGTCACATGAGGAAGTTCCTTGTGGACAATACCATCTTACTTAACAGATTCTCTAGATTGGAGCTGAAATCTTCAAAGACAGACCTTTTTTCTTCTAAATATCATGATCTTTCAATAATACTCAAAAAGCACCGGATGAAGAATCCTGCGTTCTCAATAATCCACAAGACTCGAGGTCAATGAAAGAGCTCTTATAGAAAACCACCTCAAATTGGATTACTAGGGAACATTCTTACCAGTTGCTGAGGTAGAAGTCCGATGCTTTGAAGCTCCAGCGAGAGCCTGTCATCTAAGCTCATTTGATGATATTGCATCTCCCAAGCTGCTAGTTCAGATGCTTTCCCTGTTCCTTGATGATAATCCTTGGAAGATGGAAGTTCATTATTGGCCCTGTCTGCACAATATTCCCCTTCTGGATCGGCAAGAATGTTGTCACCCTCGCCTGGATCATCCCCTTTCCCAGGCAGTAAGCCAGTCCTGTTATGAGCAGGGCCATTGGATATTGCAAAAACTTCTGAATGTCCTCTTTCTCTTACCCCTTGAGCCCAGCACTCAGAATCAAGGCGTCCAAAATCTGCATCCGACTCACCTCCATCAAAATCCATACGCTCACTCCCACTCTGGCTCCCTGGATGTAGAGCTGACTCAGAATCTTGCAACTGGATTTCCCTGAAAGATTCGTTTTGGAAAGTTTCGTCAGAGGTTCTAAGTGCATCACCCTCATCTGTGTCTTCCACAGTGATGAAGGCAGACATGAGCCGCTGGGACAGAGAGAAGAACTTGTCAGGAAAACCACCATTGCACCCTCCTCTCCCACTAGTAGTACATCCAGTTTCATCCAGTTTTCTTGCTCCAGAGCCCCCATCACTTCCACTGCTCCCATTTACTGTACCCAAGGACTTGTTGGCACCCATATCAGGGCTTGGTGACATTGGCGGAGTTTCAGAACTTCGCATCATTTCAAACTACAAAAAACAGCAACAAGAAAAAAAATGATCGCTCAAAGAGGGTTGTAATAAGAAAATCAACTGACATGAAACAGGTATTCCTGATCCTGTTTCAAGAAGTAAGAATGGGATTGTCAATTTCCAAAGACAGACATTCCAATAGCCCATCGTGAAGGAGAGAGAAAGAAGCAAAATGAACTAAAACACAGAAACTAATAAAGGACTTCATACCTTCAAAAGTTGACCCCCACATGATGGGATTTGCAATGCTGTATCATCCACTTCAAGCTCTTTGGTCTGCAAGATGGGTATTTCCACAAAACTGAGCACTACTAAAGCCACTTGACCTCAAAAAAAAAGATGAAATGCAAGAATCTTCACCACACACTAGGCACAAATGGGTCCAGTAAACAGCAGGTGGCCTTTATGGGTGAAAACTGAGAGAAGTCATTGGGAGATCAAACAGTGGATGAAACTAATACAAGACCACAGGTTTCAGGAAGTGACCAAGACAAATAGCAAATTCAAATTTGCAAAACAAATTGACAAAAAGCAAGAAACCTACTTGCTGATGGAGATAATCAATGTCAGCCGAAGTCACATAAGCAAAGTAGGGTTCAACTTGCTTCCAGAAACCAACAGGGCTAACATCCACTGCAAACACAAAACAGTATGGCACCCAACAAATGATTGGCCAAACTTGGAAATCAAAGACCAGATGCCTCTTTCCCTCCAGCAAGTAGGACTAGAGATAGTCAGAAAGAATATTTTTTAAATGTCAGATTTTGCAGGAACAAAGTAGACAACATCAATCAAATTTGTCACAGAAATCAAATTTTAACCATATCAATACACTCTAGATACTCTTGCCCAAGTCTAAAAACTCCTGCAAAAAGGTTGACATCTTCTCACCACTGAAATTCACAGCACTTTGAATTGCACGAACAAGTTCCTCTCGGTCATCATCAAGCTCCCCTGCAGAAATTCAAAACTTGAACAGCTATCATTCTACCCCTTTGTTGTAGTTGGTCAATCAAGTTATATTCCTTTTCACAATGGAAGAACCAGCAATGCCTGACTCACTTAAAGAGTAACCATGTCCAGCAGCCTATGTATGAGTCATTGGTAAATGCAGCCTTGTTGTTAATGTCAGCACAACCTCCTGACTTTTTATTTTCTGTGAGTCCAGCAGAAGTATCTCAAAACGTCAAAGTGGCTACTTCAAGATTTCAGAGGAGTAAGATCTCCTGAGACATAGACAACAAAATACATGTGTCTAAACTCAAACATGTTTCTTGCACTAAAAGGATGTACCCAGATCTCCTCTTCATGAAGCAAGGAGATAAGAGAGCAAATACTGTCCAAATGTCCAGTAACAGTAAATAGTTACCAAGTACAAGCAAATGTCAAGAAAAGGAAGCAACAAACCTGATGACTCCCGCCGCCTTGTTGCAGGCTTACGATCCACTGCATCCTTTTTCAGTGGGGGCCGTCCTGGCCTGACATGATTAAACAAAAAATAAGAACTTCAAAAAGTGCAGGTCATCTTGTAGGGATCTGTCATAAGGGGGTAAAATAATTGGAGCTCACATCCTTACCAATGTTCACATCATAAGTACCATCATATGAACCATAATTACCAAAGGATGCAAGTCTTATGGAGAAAAACTCCTCTATGCCAGGTAATAATGGTACATAGGCATAAATAAAAACACAAATATGACACAAAGAGCGGCACATCACAAATAACGATACCAACTTAGTGCGTTTTTGCAATTCACCTGTTAGGCTTAACATCAGATGTTCCCCTGGCACTTCTGAGCTGCTTTGCATTTGCCGGTACAACATCACAAGTCTCAGGAGGAGCTGCAATTACAGGAGTCACCACCCTTGGAGTAGCCGAACCCCTCCCAGTTCGTCCCTGCCTTCGCACTCCATCCCCTTGTGATCCTTCTTCCTTCACTGTAACATGACTTTTGTTTGTGGATGAAAAAACACTACCTGTTTTCTGACTTGAGTTAACCATTTTGGTCTCCCCCAACTCTGGCACAACCTTCTTGTTTTTGTCTTTTGCTTTCTCACCGTCCTTGTCAGAATCATCACTCTCTGAGAGGCCAACAGAGACAGAATGTGGCTCAGCTCGGACTTTGACTTGCAAAAGAGACTGACTGCTGGATACAGTGACCCGTCGTTCCAAACCCGAAGCACCAATTGCGACTGGAGTAGTTGGCCTAGGACCAGTTGGGGTAGAACCACTTCCACTACCCTCCTGCCTACCTGTTCCAGATTCACCTGCTCCATTCCCATCATCCCGAGATGGGATCAAGATCCCAACTGGTGGGTTCAAATTGGCCCGCCGAGCCTGTCGTGGCTTCTGAGGTCTTTGACTGCCCCATTGAGCCACTGGTGGTGATGATGACCGAGATGGTGCTGGTCTCTTGCGCTGACTGGGTCCTGGTAGGAGCTGTGCTTTGGTTGGTGGAGTTCCAACTGATGGGCGGTCACTGGCCTCAAGCAAAGGTGAAGTTCGGCTTAAATGCCCAGAGGGGTTGGTGCCAGAAACAGAGCTCGAACGAGGTGCTCGAGCTGATTTTGCTTTTGTTACAATAGGCAAGCTTGCTGGATGGGCTTCCTCTCGAGGACTTGCCCTGCATATAAGGAATGTCAGTATCATCACAAGATACACATCAGACAACAAATTTGAACAAATCATTGAGTGGGAGACACACCTGACTTCATTCTTTGGAGTAGTGCGCTCCCTCTCTGAGAATGCAGAACGGTCTCCCCTTTCCCCAACAGAAATAACACCATCGGAGTCCCCCTTATTCAGACCTCGCATGTTCAACCCATTTGCTTGAGCTGATACTTCTGCCTTATGAATAGATGTGATTCCATGCACAGGCCCTGATCTGCACACACCAAGACCCTAAGTTAGACAGCAGACTCACAAGTATCATTTTTCTCTTGCTTCCCCCTTAAGGATCACCACATCTAAAATATTTTAAGTGGACTTTCCAGGATTGAAGAGTGCAGTGGAATCAGTCAATTATGTTATGTTTCATATTGTTTTGGAAGCTGCTTGAATGTTCATCAAAAGCTGGCATCAAATGATCATTTGAGTATGTGCCCATGTTCCATTCTCAGGCATCTTTACTTATCACATATAGAAGCCATCATGAATGTTTTGCAATGTATTGCAGCTCCACATCTGGCAATGGAGTAAGTTTCTTAGATAATGTAAAGTGTTAGGCTCGAAGTATATTGATCCAAAGACATAGGGCTCTTTAACATCATCCAGTCACAAGTTTTCCACCCCACACATGAATCACATGACCAAGTCATAGTAGTCTATATCCAGTCCTCAGAGACAAAACTCCCCAATATTCGAAGTTCAGTGACAGTCTCTATGATTCATTTACTCACTCGGTTACAGGGGCAAAGAACTCTACCTGTAGCCATGACCCTCACTAGGTCGTGAACGGCTGCTATCAAGACTTAACCGATGCTGTGCACTCCATTTGTGGTCACGGTCTCCATCAGACATCCCATTGGCTACAGCGGCCGGGGACACCTCAGACTTAACACTAGAGCGCCGCCCTTTTAATTTTACCTTCTCCCCCACTTGGTTGGTTCCTGGTGGCATCCTCTCCTTCTCTTCTACTGGCAAGGCCAGAGAACTGCTTGGCCTGGACATATCCCGCTCCCTTTCTTGTAAGCTGGATGGGCGCTGGACACTCAAATTGCTCGGACGACCCTCCAGCTGCACTTACCCAATAACACCTACTGTGTTAGAATACATGTTTGCAAGAACCTACCTTTGCTCACTGAGCAGAGCTGGTGACTCACAATCTGCTGCAAGGTATATCAGGCCTTAATGGTTCAAAACATTCTCTGTGTTGCACCAAAGGTTCCAGGTTGTAACGCAGAGACCAGAACTTACGCAAGATTGGACTTGGCTGTCTTCAGTAAAGAGAACTGCTCAGCCTTGCACAACAGGACCATTCAAGGAGCAAAAAATAAAAATCTAACACCTCAGGGACAGAGTTCATGTAAACACACCCGTACATCAGCCATAGATGTACGAATTCGCTTGCTTGGATTAGCACTCTTATTTTTGTCTCCTGCTCTTGAAGCTCCACTGATGTCTGCAGTGCTGACATGATTGGATACAGTGCTTGAGCTCACTTTTGCATGCGATGCTGTTGTCATGCGGCCAGTGGCAACTGCTAAGCTTACACGCTCTTGTGTGCTAGGCTCAGGTCTAGATCGCTTCCTGGACTGCAGCATATTCTGCACCTTGTTGAGCTTTGCCATTGCATCATTCAGCTGCTTCACTCGTAACCTGCCATCAATAAAACAAGAAAATTTTAATTCTGACAAGGAAATGCACTAAAAGAGCCACCAAAGAATTTGCCAATCTGTCCTGTACTCCTTTTAATGCTCCAAATTCCTCACATTAACATTGCAGCTGGAAAAGAATAGTCTGAAAAACCATGAATCACCTGGCTTGTTTTTCATTCTCAAGAAGGCATTGCCGGAGACGCTTCAGTTCTTCAAATCCACAAGCTTTGAGGGGCCTAGACTGAGGGTCATCTGTCAGGGCCCCAGTGGCTGCATTGATGACACGGCGTAAATCCAAATGGTGAGGCTTAAGGTCAATAGAGATGTTATCCAACAACACTTGTGTTGTGGGTTGAAGCTCCCCATTCTGAGATGCCACAGATGGTTTACCCCCTCCTAACACCATTACCCGGCCTTCACTTGGGCCATCTCGTATGCTAACAGATTTTTCTAGAGTAGAACTGAAGCTTCTGTGTCCTGACAATCCTGTAAAAGCACTTCCATCAATACTGTTTGAGGTTGTTGTCTCCAGCCTATGTGTTGCAGCCATGCTGCTGTCTTCCCACCTGGGCACCACAATGGTGCCACAAGGTTATCCTACCTCATCACTTCTTAGATCATAAGTCTTGAGCTGTTGTGTAAATCAGTAAAGCTACAGCCGTCTCATTGTATCCCAACACCAAGTCAGCACTGAATAGTAAGCAACGACACTCCCTCTGTCATTATGCACAAAACCCTGCTCATTGAGTGCTTGTTATTGACATGAACCTCGGTGATGTAATCATCCTGTCTATTGAGCAATCTGGGCCATCATAGAGAACATCACCACCCGCCAACTGCCACAGGTACCTAGACATTGATGCAGAAACAAAAAATATATCATTTGGTGACAAACATCACAAGCTTGCATTACAGAAATTACATACTACTACTACTAATACTACTACTACTACTCATGTGCATTTTTTCTCTCAACTGGCCATGAAGCAATTCCCTGGATGTCCAAAATAACCCAGGTTATAAGAGATCATTGAAACTCTTGCTTTCTCAAGCGATTGAGGCAGCAAAAGTGACAGTTGAGTGCAAGTCTTAGATGTACAAGTCATACATCACAGCTTGGATTATTGCAATCACATAACATGACCACCACCACCACTACTACTACTCATGTGCATTTTATTTTTTCCCTCCACTGGCTCTAAAGTAATTCCTTGGATGTCCAAAACCCAGGTTTCACGAGACCCTCTCAAACTTTTTCTTTTCTCAAATGATCAAGGGATCAAGGCAGAAAAAGCAACAGTTGAGTGCAAGTGTTAGATGGTGACTGCTATGGCACTGTCTCATAAAGTTTCAAGATTATAGGGGGGGGGGGGGGGGGAAACAAAACCCATGCAAAACGAAAAAAAAGGGACAGGTATGTGGGAGGTTGTGGGGGGCTGGGATCGGTGACGTTTTCAAAAAGTTTCAAGAATAGGGGGGGGGGGGGGGAGAGAAACCAAAACCTATGCACATCGAAACAAAGAGACAGTATAGAAAAAGGTACAACTTCAAGTTGAGCTGCATTTGTTTTCCTTACTGTCTGGACATGTATTTGACTATTTGAACTCTTGAGGTACTTCAGTTGAACAGTTGGCTGATTCTACAATCATGAAAACTGTACAGATTACACTTCTAAAAGCACAATCCAGCTGAATTGAGAGGTGCCACTCCATGAGGGTTTTTATGCATAAAGCCATAGAGGCCATCACCACCAGATCCATGCCCCATGCTGACTGGGGTTCTCTACCCCTGTCAACACAGATGTTCCACCTACATTTGAGCTTCCTCTTACTCCAAAAAGAAAACCAATTAAGTAACAAGAAACAGTTGGGGATTTACTGCAAGGCTGGAATTGAGCACAGGATTGAGTGAAAGAAACCCCAGATGCCATCAACCACCATGGCGTCCCAAATTAGGGCTAGGTTTTGGACATTACCCAAGGGCTATTTTACACAAATTGGAGAGCTCAGGAATGAGGGGAATCAAGCTAACATAAGAAGCCGAAAGCACGGCGGGAAAACACATCCCCCCTTATACTTCCCGCCCCCCAAGCCGTTAACACCCCCTTCCTCTGAAACCCCAAGTTCAGATGGGGGGGCCACGTTCCGTTACCAGAAAACACAAATGCAATCAGGAGCTGGAAATAATGGCTAGCAGCGATGTCAAATCATAAACAACACTGAGAATCATCTGCAACAAGCGGAGACACAGCCAGGAGGAGGAGAAATTTTGCCACACACACGCACGCACACACACACACACACACAACATACATACATACCTGATGCTCATAGTGCTCCTCCACAACCACAGCAGCTATTTGTCCGAATTCCACCTCCTCTGAGCTCCAACAAGCATGCGTTGAATAAACCCCAAAATCGCAGATTGAAAGCCTACCGACGGCCGATGTCTATGGATGCGAGAAAACGTCGAAAAGAGAGCAAACGAACGCCAGACGCATGGGCTAGGGTTGCAAGCTCTTCTTCGCTACGGTACTCCATAAGCTCCCCCCCCTTGTCGTCTTCTCCATACGCGCACGCGCACGCACACAAACGAACACACTAGAGGGCGACGGAGACGTTAATTAATTAACCCGTCCGCTAATCTAATCCATCGTAATTAACAACTCTAATTACAACCTTAATCCAGGCAGTAGGTTTACCTCTACTTTGATTTCTAAATTAATATTTCCCATGTCTTGATTTTCTCCCCAGAAAAATAATAATAACCATAAAATTAGTAGTAGTATTATTATTATTATTTATTTCGTATTCTAAAATTTTTTTTTAATTTTTTATTATTATTGTAGTTTCCTACAATTTTTTCTTTTGTTCTGATGGTTTTCCCTCTATTTTGTAGAACCTAAAAGGAAATTCAAACTTAATTAGAACCCTAATTACTAATTAGGGCCTTAATCCGGGCAGTAGGTTACTACTAGGTAGGTAGGTAGTAATTAACTACTCCTCCCCTTTGTCCTGTAACATTAATATTTTCCCATGTTTTGATTTTCTACCCTGAAAATAATAAAATAAAAATAAAAAGTAATACTAATAAAAGCTGCAGTCAGACCAATTCTAATTTCTAATTTCTATTTCTAATATTAAATAGTAATAATCATAATTCGGGTTTCTCTTCAAAAAGGTAATTTCATGTACCTGCCTTGTTTTACCAATTATTTTATTTTATTTTATTTTATTTTTTCCCTCCATTTCAAATACTTTAGCTCTTGTTAATGAACTCATCCACTAATCAAACTTAATTATCACCCTAATTACGATTTTAATCATAAATTTATTTCAGTTTTTATTTTATTTTTCAAAATAAATTCCCATATCCTGCTTTTGTGTGCTGAAAATAATAATAACAATAATAATACTACCTACTAATACTTAGAAGTTAGTACTAATAATAATAATAATAATTTGTTAAATTCCTCTATTTTTGAACCTATAAGAAAATTCAATTTTTTTGGCCTTTATAAAACAAGGTTCATGTTAATTTTGATGTTATATTCATGTCTAATTTAATTTTACCAATTAAAAGAAATCAAATAATACTTCATGTCTTTCTTCAAAATGTTATTTCATGTTATTGTGTTTCGTTTCAATTTTAATTATTTTTTCTCTAATTTAGACCTTATAAGAAAATTCAAATTTGTCAGCATTTTAAAATAGGGTTCATGTTCCTATTGTGATTTTTTCAGTTTTCCAATTGAAATAGAATTTTAAAATTGATAATAATAATAATAATAATACTTCATGCCTTTAACAAGTGGTCATTTCATGTACTTGTGTTTTTTTCTTTTTCTTTTTTCTTTTTTCTATATTCCTCCATTTTGGACAATATAGGGAAAATCAAATTTATAGATAGGGTTCATATTTCTTTTCGGTGACATTTTCACATCCTTCTTAATTTATTGAGCAAAGGAAAAATATAAACAATATGTTCATTATTATCATTTGGAGTATTTTTCCTTTTGTTTATATTTTTTTATGTCACTCTTAATGTATTCCATTAATTCCATTAAATTTAATAAAACAATAATAATAACACCCTAAACATTTAGGTTCAACTCTTCCATTCCAACCTACATAGAAAAAAAATTTAAAATTATTTGAGCTTTAGCTTACATTGGGTTTTTTTTTTTTTAATTTAAATTTACATTGATTTTTCATCTTCCATTTATTTCATGCCAAAAATGATAATATTTGTCTTGTGTTTAATGTTTGCATCAATTGTAAAAGAACATGTTAACATGTTTTTTTTTATAAAAAAATTGTGAGTTAATTCCTTTTTTCAAATCCCAATAGTTTATCAAAACACTAGACAACTATCATAGCCTAAGGTTGAGTTTCCGCATTGACAAAACAATTAATTATTTCCTTTCAAAAAATGAATTTCATTTTTAAATTTTGATTTTTTTACACCTAATTCACGTACCCGAGTGCCAACAAATGTGATATCCTCCATCCATCCATCCATCCATCCATATTTCATATTATGAACTTACCAAAGCACCATCCATGGATGAAGTCAAGTTTTGGACCACCTTGTATGTGTAGCTCAACTTACCATACGGGTATATTAAAATAGTCCAAAGGATTGAATTTTTTTTTTTTAAATTCACAAAAATTTACCAAAACTACCCCAAGTATCCCCACCACCACCACCACCACCACCACCGACCTTGACAAGTTGACACAATCCTTGAGTAAAAGGCATTTTCCCAAAGCATCACCTTAACGAGCGGAATTTTTTTTAAAAAAAAATTTTTTTTTCAAAAATGAGTTTGTACTTCGTTGTATCCCCTTCCATCATTAGTTCCAAAAGCCATATGGCTACTCCTTCGAAAAGAAAA
>Ga0116229_10001985_pt1 | contig 32759 bp, 20 predicted proteins | sample S1TSphgellanicum_3_FD_87313 | JGI IMG/M metagenome (GOLD analysis project Ga0116229, IMG submission 87313) | Host-associated microbial communities from peat moss isolated from Minnesota, USA - S1T2_Fc - Sphagnum magellanicum MG | ecosystem: Host-associated > Plants > Peat moss > Unclassified...
AAAAAATCCCAAAAAGAAGGAAAAAAAAAAAAGTAAAAAAACACAAAGAAACACCCCACACAAAAAAAAAAAAAAAAAAAAAAAAAAAAAAAAAAAAACAAAAAAAAAAAAAAAAAAAAAAAAAAAAAAAAAAAAAAAAAAAAAAAAAAAAGGAAAAAAAAGAAAAAAAAACAAAGGGGGGGGGGGGGGGGGGGGGTGCTGTTTGTTGGTGGATGCTTGACAAGCTTGGAAAAGACATCTTGTAACTAGAAAGCTGCAACAATAAAAAAAAGGAATTCGACATAGTTGGTACCCTAACTAAAAGCCAATTAGTTCAAAGTACATAGTTAATTTGAATGGTAATGCAATATGAACATGAGGTGTTGAATGTAGTAGGAGCATGAAGAAACCATTGCAAGGATAGGGGAAGAAAGGGTTCAATGTTTGGTGGTGGTGTTCATCTTTGTTGAAATTTAATTTAGTGCATGTAAACATCACAAACCCTTTCACCATTGATTTAAACCCCTAAATCCAAACACATTTTTTGACCACTAATGGAAATTGAACAAGATTCCATGGGCTACTAGCTTGGCACATAATGTTTAAGTGTTTGGTGAACAAAAGGATTTTGATCATACATGAGGAATTTATTGATCTTGTTTGTAAGGTGAAAGTTGTTTGGATGTAGTGTGGTAGGTGTGTGGTGAATTATTTTTTTTCAAGTGCAAGACCCCCTTTATTTTGGAGGGGCATAACTTCTACAAATATAAATGGAATTGGATGATTCAAAAGTTGGATGAAGTGCCCATAGAAGGGGTACAAATTATTATCAAAATCTATCATTAACCAATTGATAACTATGATGTTATTGTCCAATAACCCATTAAGTGTTCAATTGTAACCATGTTTACCATACCTGTGTAGTAGAAAACATCAACCAAATTACAATCAATTCAAACAATAACAACAAATGAGGAATCTTGTGTGGTCTAGAATTTCTCCCACAAAACAAATGAAGAAAGTTACATGGTAGAATTTTTCCCACAAACCATATTCTTATAATCTTCCCCAATTTGTGCGTTTGTCAAAATTGGGCAAGTTCTACATAATAGCCTTTAATATTAACACAAAACAACACCGAATCACAGTATAAGTTATTTTTATGATAGCTTGCCAAGAATTATTCATTATATTTTTTCAAAAGTAATTAGATGATAAATTCAAAAAATATAGACATGTGACATTGGTTGAAAAACAATAAAACAAATTCAAATAATTTTTAAAAAATAAAAATTGTTGTTAAAGCAAGTCCATTTGAACCTTGACTTGGGTCTTTAAGGTAGAAACACCTAAAACTAAGTAAATAAATGAATAATAAATTACCCTAGTGGTTGAAGGTTTGGTTGCAAAAAGTAGGGGTTGGGACTTCAAATCCAATTAAACCCCTTCTCATCATGTTTTGTGAGGACAATGGACTACCCTAGTGGTTGAGGAACATGTTACACTCCCCTCATTGAACTCATGGGCTTGTTATTTTGTGTTTCACATGGTTTGTTGTAGAATTATGTGATTCAAGTTTTGCACAAAACATATGTTTTACAACTTTTCATGGAAATTGAATCCATTGCCAAATGGAAATAGGATTTAGTTATTACCACTAGCCTATTTCCTACTATATGAAAAAACTACATTTGCTTTTGCATTTTTTTTTAACATTTCAGGTTATTAATCAAACCTGATAATAGGTCATTAATGTACCACCAACACCTTTTTTGATGTTTTTTTAACACCTTTACAAAATTTGATTGGGGTGTTTATCATCCTATGTTGGTTAGGGGTAAATTGTAGGAGCTATCAAAACAAAACAAAACAAAATTGTTTTGAAAAATTGATTTCAATGCAAAAAATATATATTAAAAAAGTTCCACAAAAAAATATTTAAATTAAAATATCAACACGTTCTTCATCACCAATGTTCTGCACAAACATTTTTCATCAAAACACAAGTTTTGATCCCAAAACCTCCCCTGCAAGAAATATGACATTAAATATTGGCCTACCATTAGGCATTGAAAACCATGGTTTATTTTTTAGATATTGCATACAAAAAATCAAAAAAGGAATTTTTTAAAAAACCATGTGGCAAAGTAATGCAATTTTTCATAGGGCTGCATTGTCAAGCTCGTGAAAGGCACTAGTAAACAATTTTTTTCTTTAGTGAACAATAATTTTTAAAAAATTTAGCGAGAAGGGACGTTAATTTTTAAAAATTTTGACATTTTTAAAAATAATATAAATTTTGCCAAACTTGTAAAGGTACTATGGTAATTTCTAGAGGTGATTGAATAACAACTTGTGTGCTGATGTTGCATGGAACATCAAATTGTCAAAGCTAGTGAATTAATTGGTCATAATCCACCCATTTTACCTTGGATTTCTTTTGCAATTCCACATTGATAATAGTGGATGGCATGAAAACCGATATACCCAAAAAAATCACCTAAAAGTTCATCATGGGATGCATTATTTCTATTAGCCAAAAGTGCCAATTTTGGAAAGCCTTCATAAGGAATGTATTAGTTAATCAAGTTGACATGGCATAACATGATTGGTCACCCAAAGAAAATATTTTTCAAATCACGATTTACAAGTCACCAAATTTTTATTAAAAAATTTATGGCCCAAAAAAATGTTGCATTATACTATTATATAAAGGTGTATTTAAATTTAAAATTTTCATAAATATATGAAAAATATAGTTGTCAAGACATTTAAGGAGTTCATTAACCAATGGAATCATTGCTTACAAACACATTCTTATGCTTTTGCCCCATAATTTTGTTATGATCATCTCTTACTTATTATTATAACATAATACACAATGAATATGTAAATGAAAAAAAATTACAAGATTTTATTAATGCATTATTTTGGAAGCAGTAAAATTTTCAAATTTAAAAAATGGTTGCAATTTTGTTGATTCTTAAAAGAAAGAATGAATCCATGTTATTCCCATCTAATGTCCAGTCAAGTTTGGAAGATGTGTGAACACCTTTTCATATAGGGCTAAAGTTAACTTTTGTAGAATTGATGTTATGAACATTGATATTTCCATGTAATTGTCTTAAGCCAAACAATGTGGGTCAAAATAAAGTTTTGTGAAAGGGAAGGAATTTGCCTAGTACTTGCTTAGTTGAAAGACATGTAGTGTGTGCAAAAAGGGAACCATGTTTCACTTCCTTGTTAGTGAAGTTACTCTCCAAAGTTTGGTTTTCATTTGATTCAAGGTATTTGAATTGTTAGTCACCTTGTATTTGTGAATTGAAATTTGAGCTTATATGTTATAATTGATGTTTTGTTACCTTGAATTGATGAAGTTTGATGAAGAAAAGGAGACTTAGTAAAATGGCAAAAGAAATGGCACAAGTATGGCATTAGATTTGATGGTTCAAATTTTTAAAAAATAAATAATCCATGTTGTTCCTATGTTAGATCATTCTTGTCCAAGTTAGATATTTTTATGAATCATGCCAACCAAGTGATGTTTTTGACTTTCATTATGACCATAGTGCCCATGGATCTCTTGATGTAAGAATCAAAAGCTTCAACTTTGATAATTGCAGTTTGATGGTGAGTCAATGTGAAATGAAACTTTTGATCCCAATCATCTAACATTGAACTGATGTTTCCATTTTGAAAAGAAAAAAATATGATGTTATCCCATTCTACTTCATAATAGTGAACTAGCTTGCACATGTTTCAATAACCATCATAAATTCCTCTACAAAAACCACTTCAAAAAAAATAATATAATGAAAAGTTTGAAAGATTGGAAAGATTCACGAAGATGAAAGCAAATATAATCCTTGAATCTTTTGTGAGAGGAGTGATGCCCCAAAGATCACCCAAGGAACGTGTGTATTGCTTTCTTGACTATCCCTTCCTAAATGTCACCTTGGTTTCCACAAAAAATGGTTTTATTATCATTATTTGATCAACATTTGAATATGTTGGTCAACCATTTGTAAGAGAGAAGGTTGTGTTCGAATTAGGGATACCATTGTTTTTGTTCATTCCATCCTTTAAGAAACGATTATGAAAGATCAATTATTGGTGTTATGAACCTTTTTGAGTTTTTTTCTATCAAAATCCTTTAATGTTTGAAGCAATATTTACAATTCCCTTTTGGATGCCTTCCATTGCATCCAAGTGAATTGGTTAAAACAAACAAATTTTAAAACTTTAACTATTATTGAGGATTTGAATGCATTTAACAAAAATGACCTAATAATTCAAGGAGTGATTTTGACTTGTCTTCAACACTTAATGATTCTTGTAATTTTTTTAATTTCTTTGATGCACCCTCAAATTCCTTAAAAGATTCAAATGCAAGTCCGAAGGTGAAAACAACGGAAGAAGGAGTCGGGTACGTTCCCTATTTCGTAACATTTCGAGGATAAGAAGAGCAAGCTGGAGCTCTGGGATGGGGACTAAGAATAATGACAAGTGGGTCAACTATTCATACAAACCCGCACAAACCAAACAACAAGTTGATTAGTGCATAATTGGAGCACTTTTGGAAGACCATAACATCTTGTGTAGACCTCCAATTGATGTGAGGTCTAAAGCAAAGTTGTAGCCCTTGTTAAGAGCTTTTCAACGATATGTGGTAAGCCACCTACATGCATGTATTCAGGGTGATTTTTGATTTTTAATGGTTAGGAGTCAAATTAGCAATTTGACTCTTAACCTTTCTTTTAGCCATAACTTGTGTTTTAAGTATTTAAATGGGTCATGAAAGCCATTTTAGACATCTATGTTTCAAAAGCTTTCGAATGGTATAAGTAACTTTTTAATCCAATGAGTTTTGACCTTTAAAATATTTTTTTGAAAATTTGGGACTCCATAAGGATTGCAACTCCCAAAGTGAAGGTCCATTTGGGTGTGTGGGTTTATTCCCTCACACTCCCAATAGTGCAAATGGACTCCTAGGTTGCACTTTTGGCTTACACTTTTCAATGTTTTTATCTTGGTCTCGAGCCCAAGGTTAGGGTTGTAACATTCTTGATGGAAGAGGTTACCATTTACGCATGCACTTCACTAAATTGCTTTCAAAGTTAATCATAAAATGTTCTTACATGGCCATTGAAAGAATTTAAAAACTTTCAAGCTAGCGAGTGAAGATGCATTTAATTGGAAAATGCAAGTTCCATGAGTACCCTTGCTCTTTATATCCATGGATGTAAATATGCATGTTTCTAACCTTACTTTCTAAATAGGCATAATTTTCATTCAATAGGAATGACATTAAGAACCTTTCCACACCTATGCCTCTTGATCTAGTTGTTTGTGTTTAAGTTCATGATAACAAATGCCTTGTGCTTTATGATGGGTAAAGTCCCAAGGTGTAGGACATTCTCAAAATGTGGAGCTAGACTTGATTATTGCCTTGTCCTAGGCCCCTTCTTTTGTGAATGTCATTAGCTTGGGGCTTTATCATAGACTACTTACACTTACTAAGTAAGTGTAAGATGCCTCTTGAAGATGTAAAGTGCTACCACTCTTACCACCTCATGATCAACCTTTTTTTATTGGTGAAAATTTGTCCAAAAGTGAATTAAAAAAAAAAGAAAATGAAGTGATCATGGAGGGTTTCAATCTCTAGAAGCGAGGAAAAATAATAAGAATTGCAAAAAATTTATATTTGATTTTTAGTGTGTAGCCATAAACATAGAAAGTTGATTAAAGATTTGCATTTCATATATGGGTTATAGTCATATTGGGCTAAATCTTCCTAAGGATGATTGCCACTAAGGTAACATAAGAAAATTCCTATTTAAGAGCATCCTCATTGATCTTTGTATGTTCACACTCATCATAGTGTTCACCTGGGCGGTAAAATCCTGAAATGCAGGGCCATACTGGACTACCTCCTGATCCTAGGACCCTTACTTTGGGAACACCCCACCCCAGGGCCTTACCCTAGGGCCTACACATACTGGCAGTTTTTATAATGTGAAGCTGAATTTAAGATGATCAATATGAAACTTTGGCCCTTAAGCTACACATGTACATGTAGGCCCCAATGAACCACACCTGCCATTGTACCATCCACTGGATGCCCACTATTACTCAGTTGTGGATGAACCTCAACTGAGTTAATATTTGGTTTCACCTTGGTAACCAATTCTGTAGAAAATAGGTCTCATACACAGGTAGGTAGGAAAATAAGTAACTTCTAGGTAAGTAGAATGGTTTATACATATGAAGCTGTTTTTACTACCTACCTACTAACAACCTGCTTATGGGTTGTTAATAGGTAGGTTTTAAAAAAAAAGCAACTGAGCTATTTATCTAGAGAACTGAAAGCCAACAGAAAACTGTTTCCAGACCACTTACCATTCATCCTTCATGGTGCACTGGTGGGTGCTGGTTCACTTGCTTGCCCACCATCCTTCCAATGTATCCCCTTGTTCTACTCAATGGGTTTTCCCCCATTGGGTTTTCGTTACCTACCTATCTCTTTCATCCATCTGAGTTAATGAAATCCCAATTTCCTTTTTATTTTTTGCGAAATCTGCCAAAGAACCGCAACAAAAAGACAAGAAAAGGGAAATGATGTAAGTAAAACCTGCCAAAAGGTCGAGCATAAAAGTGAGAACCCCATTGCGCCATTGGAAGGATGGTGGGCAGCAAGCCTGGTTTTTTTTTTTTTTGGGTGAGAACTTTTACAATAGGTAGTGCAACAATTTTGAAATTATTTGGTTGCAAATTCAGTGATTTTGGAGCCAAAGAAATAGCCAAAATTCGAGAAAGAATATATATATATACATATATTTGGCCAAATTTCTATCCATGGTTTAAGTAGGCAGCCAAAAATACATAAGGGTGTTTAAATTTCTCTTTTCATATTTTGTTAATCAGCTCATGGACGATCTTCACCTCAGCCACATGACAAAAGTGGGAGGGAAAAAACAAACACACACACACACACACAAAACAGTGGGCAAATCTTTTTTTTCTAATCAGAACTTGGCAAATTTCCCCCCCTCCCCCAAAATAGCAAAAACAGTCGAATTTTCAATTAAAAAAAAATCCCAAAAAAAAAAAAAAACCCTCCCAATTTGTTGGTTTTTATAACGACAAAATTTGTCCCCCCCATTAATTTTTTTTTAAATTAATAAATTTTATTAAAAAAACATTATTAGTGGGCTGTATTGGGAGAGTAGGTATCTGAGAAAACCGTAACAAGACGAAGAAGGTACAGCAGCATTAAATGAAATCAGGAACTACTTATCCGGAGGCTCCACGTAGTGGCAGATTACAAGTCAGAACAGTCCAGCGGTGAGCCTGCGTGCCTGGCACCCACCAAACACACACCCCCCCCCCCCCTTGTAGTAAGGAAGTGAAGCCCCTCAAGGGAAGGGAAGGGGAAGGAAAGGAAAGAAAAGAAGGAAAGGAAAGAGAAGGAAGTATAAGGAAGGCTATTCTTTGGTCTGTTTTGTTGGCTCTGAATCTTTAACCTCAGCTAGGCTAATGTAGCTTTCTTTCTGCAGCTACTCTTCTACCTCTCCTTTGCTTGCCCCTCCTCCCTCAATCTTGGCTACAAGCTGGTGGTAGCACCAGCGGAGTTCAAATCGGTGCTGGGCTGGTTCGATCCTTGGACCTCGGGGTTATTATTATGAGAGAGAAGAGAGAAAACAAGGCCGTGGCCGTGGCTTTGAAGGAGACCAGCGTAGCCGCGTCTACCACCACCACCACCACCCTGGCGGGGGCGGAGTGTAAGCCCAGTGGACCCTGCAGCGGAGGATGTGCCTGCGAGGCTGACAAGGCTGCTGCAGTGGTGGCGCAGAAGCAGCAGCAAGGGGCGGCAGAAGAAGAAGAAGATGTAGCTGCGACGGGCGCGGAAGAGGCCGTGGTGGACGTAGAGCGACTGCAGAAAGAATTGCTGGATCTGACTGAAACTCTGCTGGCGGAGGTGACCTATCCATTTGACGTTACATCATTTGCTTCTGTTTGGATTGTGGTGTGGAAAACCGGCTATGTCGAGTCTGGGGGGGCCGACGTGGGGAGGACCGTTTAGGGGAGGAGGAAAACTTTCTGTCTCTCTCTTCTTTCTTTTTTTTTCCTTTCATTGCGAAGTGTAAGTGTGTGTTTTTGTGTGGAACCTGACAGTAGGGAGTGGGGGATGATGGTGGCAGGAAGTTTTGGACCAGCAGTTTACCCAGCTTCAGCAATTGCAGGATGAAAGCAATCCAGAATTTGTTTCGGAAGTGGTTTCCTTGTTCTTCGAAGATTCTGGCAGGCTCCTAGAGGAGCTGACTGAATCTCTGTAAGCATACCTCACCTTCTATGCATGCCTTTTTTGTTCTGCTAACATGACAGAGGATGTGTAGGCCAAGTAGATCTGGCAAGAAAGTGATTTTTTGTTTTTTGGACATGTAGATGTATGTCTTCAGAACATTCATTATGTCTGACTAGTTCTGGATGTCAGCTTTCATGATGATAATCCCCCTCCCCCCTAGCCCCTGATGCTCTGTGCATTTGCAAGGGGTGGGGAGAGTGGGTAACATTCTTATCAAAGGTTTCTTTTTGTGGCTGGCTTTTTTTGAGCTCTGGTTTCTTGTGAGTGATGCAGTAAGCAAGAACCAATTAACTATGTGGCGGTGGATGCTCATGTACACCAATTTAAGGGGAGCAGCTCAAGGTTGTTTACCTGCCTGTCAACTGCACCGTGAATGAAAGAAAGCACATGGAGCCAGCCTTCTTCAGTCATGTGCTGACCATGATCTCAGTCTGGCTATCTATTATCATTACTCACTAAGGTTATGGGGGGAGATGTGACAGACGCATAATCTGACTGAAAAAATTCTAAGGAGTTGAGACAGATATGTTGGTTGCATTTAGGGTCCATCCATTTCTTTGTCTCTGTAGCTACTCAGTACCTATGTTGGATGATACCAGTGAGTTTATGCTTTAATAGCAGCTCCAATGTCTGCTAGGACTTGCTAGTGTTGTTGGATCAAGCGGAACCTCTGCTGTTTGTGTTGAACTATGACTACAGGGGAAAATTACTTCAGTGCTTCTTAGTTTTATGAGACCTTGGCATGGTCCTTAGCTTGGTTGTACAATGACAACAGTCCTGTTGAATTCATGGTCAGGTAAGGTCTGCATTTGGTCAAGGGAGGTCAGTTTCATATGCAGAGGCATTGACTGGGTGGACACTGGGGTTGCTTTTGAAATCAGTATTGGTGCACAAAAGGTGAAAGCTGTCTGCATCAAATTTCGGAATTGCTGTGAGGCACATGACAGGGAAGGGTGAGTGCCTCTACTCCAGTGATATTTTTGTTGAGCTGACAAGTATGCAAGTGCCTGCTGACAAAGCTGCTTTTATGTGTATGGGTTTGTAAAATGTGTGGTTCTTCAGGTTTGTGGTGGGAATGGGACATTTGTTTAGCAACTAGTTTACAGAAGTCAAGTTTTCGTAGGGTGCTGTTCACTAATTCAAGTGTAGAATTGATGAGGTGGTGTGATATGACCTTGCAGGTGTCAAAAGTGCTTAGAGCAAGTGAAGCAAGAATTCAACCTAGTCAAGAGCAAGCTAGAACACATGTTTGAGGTAATATTGTTCTCCAGAAATGCTCTGGTGTTGTCAATGGATCTGTTTTGGCATATGTGAACTAGGCTCTGTCAAAAAATAGACCCTCAAAACCTAACATGATGGCTAGAAGCAATTATATATTCAAAAGGGGCACTGTTAAATTGTAGACTGTCAGCACTTGTCTTTCAAGGGATGGGTAGAAGCTTGCTTGTTCCACAATATAGGGTTTGAGATGTTTAGTTCTCTGTCTAATGTTCCCATTGACTATTCATGGTCATCATATCCAAGTACTAGGTTTTCTTGGCAACAATGTCTGGCAGCTGTACATGCAACAGTGATCTGTGTCAAAATATGAGAATGGCCATGTTTGCAAACCTTCAAACTTAAAGAAGAATTGAAGTCTTGCAGTCATTGTTTTCTTCATTTGTTATTGCTTTTGCTATGGTTAGATTTCATGCTGTGTACTTTGATCAAGCATATCCCTTGTTGAATTCTTTTATTGAAGTTTTCATGCCTTCTGCCCTTTGGTATCAAGAACATGGTTCTCAAGGAACTTCAAGTCGTCTGAAAGCATCAAATCTCGTCTTGTTTTGTCTTAACACTCATCCAATGAGGAGTGCTCATCAGATGTGCTGTTATTTTCAATTATGAGACATTCAGTGGTAGTTTTGATTGTGGAGATTTTTGTTGATCCCCTATGGATTTCCAGTTTGAGGCAGGGGGTGTCTATTGTAAGTGTGTGGTTGATATGGCTTTGGGGTTGTGGTTGGCAGCTGGAACAAAAAATTCTATCGGCTGGTGGCAGTCTTCCTTATCCAGAAGAGGATTATTAGACAGTTTTCTGTTAAGACTTTAGGCAAGTCAAGTTGCAAGCTGTATAGCTAAAAACACAAGCAGAATCAGCAGGACCCATGTTCCAACTAGATAGGGCTATGAACTGTGACATGAATAGTCGATACATGCTGATGATTTCACAGGTCAATGCTGACAAGTACCATGTCTATCCTGCTTCCCTTGATTTGTGAGCACCAGTTTCATCACCTTCAGTTCAACATAACTGATGTCAAAAGACTGTTAACATTTGGGCTAACCAGGTGCTGGGATGGACCTCACCAGAGCAGTTTTCAAGTATGGTGATGATGGTGTGGTAAATAGGTGTGTTCATGAGAGATGATGTGTTCTGAGTAATTTGATATGCAAGGTCTTATGATTTATAGTCCATCCCAAAGAATTCCACGACCTGGAATATTGTCTGCTCATCGGTCTGAAACATGATGGAAAGTCCATGTGACCAGCTCTGGCAAGGAGTGTAGTGCGTGATGCTGAGTGCCTAACTCTGCCAATATTTTGAAACATCTATCCAGCATAAGGACTGGATGACTAAAGGGTTCAGTACTTTTTCATTCTCCTTGGTTCCCCTTGAAAGTAACCAGCTAAGAAGTGCAGTGAGATCAGACTTCACAAGCTGCAATAAGTTCTCTAAAGGATGATTGAATTTGTTTAAACTAAACGGTTTGTTGATTTTCTCTTATCAAACTGCAACTTCCACTGATGCCCAAGATTCTTACCACAGTATTATTGTTGTTTGTTCAAACTCAAGTTTTCATAAGGATTAATTTTTGCACTGAAAGTAATGCTATGATGCTAGAATTTTCTCTCCTTCCCTTTTCCAATGTCCTTGTCCATGTCTTGACAAAGTATGCAAAGAGCAATTTGGTTCAAGATTGGATTCTGAACCCAAATGATTTCTCATGATGTACTTTGATGTTCTCCAGGATTTTGTTTTGATCCTCTATGGACAGCCACTTTGGTGGGTCACTTTTGAGTGGTCCAGAAGAGCTCCATATGCAAGATGCCTTCAAAACCATTCTCCCAGTGTCCCATTTGCAACCCTGTGTCTTAGCTTTGCCCCAGGTCAGGAGCCCACTCATACTGATGCCTGTGTCTACCTTTTACAGGGGAACAAATATCAATACGATAGTACCTTAGCCACTTCGACACGTGTTTGTCAAATTAATTAATTTTGTGGATTCCATTTCAACAAAATGATGTATTCTTAACTATTCCACCAGATTCTTTATTTTCCTTCAGAAAAAATATTTCTGAAAAAAAAAATTGTGAAAATTTCAACAATTCTGAAAATGATATATGATTGGTGTCAAACTGGTCTAGTACTAGGGTATGGTGTCTGTTACTGTAATTAACACTCCAATTTGAATATCTGAAATTTTAACAGTTCTAGAATTAACTTTAGAAGTTCCTTGAATGTAATGATAATGTAGGTAGTAGAGACTGAAGTTTGAACTAGTACCACAGTTGCGTGTTAATTCAAATCCTGAGCTTTCAGCTGCACCTGTGTAAGGTCTATATATAATCAACCCTTCTCTCATCATCATCATTCTCTTTGGGATTATAATAAGCAAACCCAGCTCCTGAAACAACATCTATGGATTTTTTTGGGGGCTCTTGTGGTTGATTGTCAATTCAACAGTCCACTGTAACCCTTTAATCCTAATGCCTCCACCATTGTATAAAAAATAACAGCTCCTTAATTAAGAAAAAACTCCAATCCAGAAGGAAAAGGGAGGGGCATGAACAGAGGACCAGCATCCAAAGTCCAGACAATGCCCAGAAGCAAAAGGGAGAAAAAGGCACTCACCCAAATCCAAAACCCAAGCCTAGGTCCTAAACCCTTCCTGGGCCATGTGGAAGCAAACCAGACAAAGAGAGAGAGAGAGAGAGAGAGAGGAGGAATCCTGAAAGAGCGCCAAGCTTAGAAAAGAGAATGCCAATACCTTTGTCTTTTAGACACCCATCTTTGCACACTAAATCACCTTGAGAAAGATTGCTACCTTATACATGTGGAATCTCTTTAGACTCGGCTCCTAATTCATGACTACAGGAAGGCTTTTGAGTCTGTCACTAAATATGCCAAAGGTGTCTTTTTCCATCTTTCTTATTACATTTTAGCTACCGTTTTGACATCATAATAATGCTTTTGAATGTGTTATCAAAGATGCTGGATGTTTCTTTTTTAATCTTTTGAAACAAAATGAGATCCAAAACAATGGAGTAAACTTTGAAATAAGTGAAAAATTTGAATCATTTTCCTCTCCTTAATAACTTCTAAGCTTTAAGTCCAAAGTTAAGGTCTTTGAAGGTAGTTTTAAATTACTACTTGTATTTATATAAGTGTGTTTAAATAGCACCTATTCCTGCCCATCAGGTGTAAAGTGCAACTTCCCATCCCGTGTTAAAGGTGTGATAGACCCTAGTGAATGTGTAGTCATTGCCCAAAGGAATGGCCCAAAAAACCTGTTTTCTCCTCTCTTAAAAAAAGCATTTGTTTGAGAAGCAAAAGTTTTACCTATATGGCCTAGACTGGGCAAGACTCATGTGTTGAAGTCATACAAGGTTTTATTCATCATATGTGCCAAAAAGATAAAGTGGGCTTTGCTAGAAGAAACAAGCATCGCATTGTGTAATGACTCTCCAATACCAAACTAAAACTTTATATTATTGTATCTAGAACTTCTCATCTACATGCGTGCATTTCCATGGAACATGCCTATTCAGCATATACACACATAATACTCCAGATGTCACTCACACATTGAAAAAAATTTATGCTCAAATCTTACATCAATATGGAGAGAGCCAATGAAGCTAAATTTTCTAAACATCCAAGTGTGGTGTTCAGTTTCCAACTCTTAAGCACTAATAATAACAAATGGTGAAATCTACAAGATAAGTTAAGTGTTAGGAATTTTTAGCATGCATGCACATATTTACAGTGCTAAGTAGCATTGAGTATGAGTGCTCTCTTAAAGGGCTGGTACAGAAATATGATTGGCCTGATTGGACCATGTGACATTTAACTAATCCTAATTCTACACTGTCCAAGATTTCATGTTTAGGGTTGGGGATAGGAAATAATTCAAGCACATTACTCTAGTGCATGGGCAGCATCAACACATGTCTATTGAATAATTAATTAATATTTCAGATTTCATTTTGAAAATAAAATATTTCTGAACATTGAAATGGATTCCCATTTTTTTGCACTTCGAAAAAAGTTTTTTTGGTATGAAAATTTCAACATTTTCACAAGTAATTCAATTAGTGTCAAAGCTACCAAGGTACTACCATAAAAATAAAATAAAATAATGGAACAAAATGACATATAGTGAAATTTATAAAATTTTATCTTTTGAAAAGACAAAATTGATTACAAAAATATTATTATTATTAAATAAATTGTCACTGGTAGTGCAAAGCAGCGTGGAGCCTAAATTTAATTAGTGTCAAAGCTGCCAAGGTACTACCGTATTTTGAATGTGGTAGACACTACTGAAGGCTGACAAACATAAGGGGTGTAGGTGGATCTGTTCTTATATTCTTTGACATGAAATTTACATGGAGAATACAATATATTATATTATAATTCCTTTTTTGGCTGCTTCAAGGCTTCAGTATTTTGCAATTGGAGGTTTTGATGTAAAAGCATTCCAGAATTTTGCTTAAAACCAGCGGGACAGCTCACAGGTAAGTAGAGACGATACAAGGATTTTGTTTGCTGCATCTAGATGGGGTGGTTGTCAACAGCAGCTGAGGCAAGAGAGACAGACGTGCAGAGCTTGAGTTCATGCTTCTCATTACATGCACGTCCCTAATGTTAGCTGGGATCAGAGGGGTAACTACCCAAATCAATGCATAAGTAGCTTCCGAAGGAGGAGCCCATGTCCCTCTTATTGAGGAGGAATCAACAAAATAATGTCCTGACTTTTGGGTGCCTCAACTTTTCTCTCTCTCAAACAAAATTCTTAACTGAGCATGCTCACCTCTGTTTGTAGTGGCTGCACCAGAAGGGGACCAGCAGTGGCCTGACAAACATATTTTCTTTATTGAGGGAGCAGTCAGCAGACAAGCCATGTATATATATGAACATTGCTTGTTGCCAGAGTCCTTTCCAGCCTCTTCTTATCCGCAAATAGACCAGCTGCAGCCTGCCAAAAAGGCCCAAACCTCAAATAAAAATGGTCAAAGTAACATGCATACCATTGTTCACTTCATGCTTGATCCCAATAAGCCTGACAAGTACAACCTCTGCAGTCTTCACAAGTTCATGAAGGCTTTGGAGCCTCTTCAAAGTGTGTGAATACTCTTCAGGGAATTAGTTTGGTTCCCTTGGGATTGCACTCATTGGCCATATGCTCCAGTTCTTTGTTGTACTTCTTGCTTGGCAATGCCACTAGATGCAGACATTCCCAAAAAACCTCTTGGAACCTGCTGTCTAAATGTGGCAATTTCAGAGAAAGAAATCCTCGGCCATTTTGGGGCAATTTTGCCACAAAATTCCTTTTTTTTGTATGAGATTTTTTTTGGGTCAAATAAGAGGTTTCTTTCTCCTAACAAAAAGCAGCTAACTTACTTAGGGTGACTTTAGATGAGGGTCCAAGGTCCAGGGACCAATGAACTGAAGCAATCTTATTGGTCAAAAGCTTTAAATTGGTCCCAAGGCCTTTAGACAAGGGTGCAAGACCAAAAAGTGGCAAATTGAGGCTAAACCTACATGGCACCTGATTTGGAGGGAAAATCAATCAGTTCGGACCTAAAAACAGTGCTAAAAGAGAGCTCCTGATTTGGAAAACCAAGAATCAGGCTAGAGACCAAGGTACAATCCAACTCAAGGATTCAATTTGCTTCAAATTAGTCCAAATTGGTTACCAGGAACTTGGACCCTGGACCCTTGTCTAAAGTGGGCCTTATACATTTCCAGCAATGACTATGTTCTTCATGTTACCAACCTGTGGTTACGTGTTGCTATTTGTGCCTTTAATTAACCATGTGTGAATTATGCTTACTTGTAGAACAACTCAACCAAACCTGACCTGACCAAGTGACAAACCCCTTGGGTGAACCAGCACCTACACTGGTAGACCATGGACAAAATGCAAGTCTTTTTCTAACCATGGTAAATGTCTCCTCCTGAGACTAAACTAGGGTCTTTGAGTTCATAAAAACCTACCTGGTTCTTTCCAGTGTATTCGAAAGGGCACATTACAAAGTGTAACACATATGAATGCAGGTATTTCATTCTTTGAAAAGCTCACCTGTTTTTTCACATCTGGTGCTGGTTACCCTTCAAGTGTCACAAGATTCTTTTCTAAAACCCACAACAATTTTTATGCCATATTAAAGCCCGTGGACCAGGGCTCTACAGAAATTTGGTACTCACTTGGCTCCTGCCTCGGGGTCCCTTATTTCCATAAAGCCTAGGGCTTTACCTTACACAAGACAAATATGGCCACTAGAAGGCCTCACTCAATAAGGTGAAGGTACCAATGTAGGTACAGGGCCTACATTGGTACACTATAAATAATTGTTGACTTGGTGGCAGGATGGGAAGAGGTCTGTCACAAGGACCCCCCCACTCTCCCCACTCAAGCACTATTCAATTCAAAAAATGATTTATAGTCCTCAAAACATGATTTTTGTTGCAGGGTATGACCATTTCGACCTTGTGACATATGTTAAATAAAAAATAGAGTATGTCTTTTGAGGGCTTAAAAATATGGCTGAGGTTGTTGGTTCTAGAGAGAGTTTACATTTGAAGTTGGCTCAATGCAGCAAAACATGCAGAACATTATAAGTGATGTTCTTTTTGCAGAACATGAAGAACTGCACAACATGCAGAACAGAACAGTATAAGTGATGTTATGTTTGCTAAACATGAAGAACTGCAGAACATGATTCCACGTAAAATCAATCACACATGGCACAAAAGAACAAGCGGGGAAACAGTGCTGGACAGAGCTCGATTTCGGGAGGAGTCTTCAGTGTCTTCCCTATCGGATAGCAATTTGCCTGCTGCAACAGCCACTGGAAATCTAGAGATCTGCCTATGCAGTGGCAGATTCCTAAAAGCAGCTAGCCCTTGCTGCTGCAAAACACCTTCTTCTTTCATAAAATCAATGCAGCACGTTCTGATTCAACCTGCTATCCATTACCCAAAAATGTCAGGTTCCTTGGCAATGATGTAGAGCTTATTTTCTCTGGTTTTTGGGGTGTGTGGTGGTGCCTCCATCACTTACTGATATCATTACTATACGTGGTGGCTGCATCACTTACTGATATCATGACTAGAACATCCACTCGAGTTTGATTGTGTATTGCAGGTTCGAGCTAGTCCACCGACGCCCCTGACTTGGGCCTCTACCAATGTTTATCACATCTCACATAGGTACATCGAGTGTTAATTGTCTCCTTTGTCCCCACCCATACACATGAAAATTGAGCACCCGTAAGTGCAAGATGATTTACATGCCACCACCTGGGCAAAATCATTTACAGCAACCTGTAATGATCAGGGTTTAGGGACTAGGGTTCTTGTATTGCGCATTGTGGAGAGTCCCATTGTATCCTATGGAAATGTACAGGTCCAAACCCGTTTCCCACTATTGTAGGGATGTATATTTTCATCCAAAGTACCATTGTATGGTATGGCAACAATGTACAGGTCCAAACCCATTTCATGCTATTTCAGGGCTGTATATTTTCATCCAATTACATCATTGTATCCTGTGGAAATGTTCAGGTCCAAACCCATTTCACGGTATTTCAGGGCTGTAAATTTTCATCCAAAGTACAGTGTGTACACACTGCCTGTGGACCCAATTTTGCAACTACCGAACCATCCAGGAGGCCCAGTTTGGAATTTGGCACCTGTGAACAGTTAGTTATTTTGTACCTAGTTTAACTTTTTGTCAAAGCATCTGAATACTTGGCAAATCTGCAGACATCAATCCCCTAATCCTCAATTGGTTTGGTGAGTCTCTCTCTATATATATGACCCCACAAACAAGGGAGGTTCTCTTTTGGTGGTTCTAAGTGTTCCTTCCATTGGGAGATGATGGGATGATGGTGGCAGGCAGGTTTGGGGTCCTGCCACATGTGGTTGGGAAGTTAGAACAGAATTGGAATTGGGGACTTTGTATTGTTAGGTAACGTGCAAGAGGGTTTGTGGATGCACTTGGAAGCATCATAACAGGATGTTTTACCCATTGCATCACATTGTACTTAGAATTCCACTTTTTAAGGACAACCTTAGTTTGGTGGTGTTACTAGTTGTTTTGGTGTAGAGATTCGCAACAATTGGTCCTCCTTATTTTTGGAAGGAGTGTAATAGTGTGTTTTATAAGGAAAAGATGGCCCACAATCTTTTTCTTATGAACCTTCGTGAAGAACCATTGACCTATCGACACTTGATGATGAGGATTATAAATTTATGGTTGTTGGGAGTAATAAGTCTATTAGGAAAACTTGGCATTGGTTCGTAGTTCGCTTTGAGACAAATCAAGTAATTATTACGAGTTTGATTGTACAAAACTTTTTTTTTGAAGTGTATCACATGAAATATGTGTTAGGTTGAGCAAAGGTAATATTGAATTTAAATAATTATGAGTAGAAACATGACACATAAGCTTATGTCAAGTTATAGAATACAAAATGAAGTGTAAATAGATCTTAAGTAAAATGATTGTGCCAAAGGACATGAGCATGAAAAGTCACAAATTCGGTTCATGCATTCAAAAGATGTGTTGGATGAATGTAGTCACTATCTAAAATAATCTAATACATAATTTAACACCTCCCTATATTAGATAGTTATTAAACCCATTATGGTAGTATCTTGGCAGGTTCAGCACAATAGTGCCGAATAATTAATATAATTTGAGTTTCTGATTTGGCACTACAATTTTTTATTTTGAAATTTTTGACATATGATGACTAAATAAAACAAGGTGACATAAACATGCAAGCCATGCCCATATATGGTTGTGTGATTTGTATGCATCTACATGAATGTATATATATATACATGCATGTTTATGAATATGTATGTATGTGTGCATGTATATTTATGGATGTATTTATATGTAAATGTATGTATGGTTAGGGAAATATTTCACTTATTTACTTTTTAAAAATTCAAATTTATTGTCTAGATTATTACAAAGTAACAATTCTACATGTTGAAGGTTTTCAACAAAAAATCAAAAATATATTTTGGAATTCATTTGCAAATCAAAATTGTCATAAAATAACATTTATTCACAAACATAGTAGACATATACAATACATACATTATATTTGTATTCAAGGCAAATAATTTGTAATTACAATTACACTTAAGTTATAATAAAACTTCATTATTATTATTTTATTGAAATTTTCTTTATTAAATTTATTTAAAAATTTCAATTGAATTATCATTAAATATTTTTTTTTAAAACTAATCAAACCAATATTATGTATAAAATTTTAATACTTGTATATTGTGGTTGAGAGCGTTTGTCAAAAATGTCACAAGATAAACCTTGAGAACTTTGTCCAAACAAGATCCAAGAAATTACAAAAAAAGCCTTTGGATGTACAATTTAATTCAATCTCTGCTTTATTTTTCAACCACAAAGTTCAAAGCTATCTTTTGAACCATCAAAAACTTAAAACGATGTTTAACACAAAACTCTAGTTAATATTGGAGTAACTTCAAAGGCTAGGATTAGATGATTGTTGTTTTTTGGTTACAAAAATCTCTCAAAGCCAGAAATATTGCCTATTTATTCAAAAATATCACTACGTCCTAAATGCAATTATGATGAAACAACATAAACAACATACACCTTTAGCATTGTTGGTATGTTGAAATTGATCATCAACACCAATAATGGTGTTAGGGAACCCCGGTAAAACTTGCATTGTTCCTCCAAGTTGCAAATATCTAGGAATGTACACATCATGTTGAGTTAGAAGGTGTGTGATAGGGAAATAGCAAACATGAAGGCTTTGTTCTTTAGTAGGTGCCTTTGGAGGAAGCATTAACAACTCCTAGCCTTCAATATATACTTGAGCCATATGCATTAACAAAAACATGAAAAATTTTCCTAAGATGTTTCAAAGCCCTCATAGAACAAGTTAAAGAAATTTGTGCCTAGAGTTATTTTGGGAGTCTACTTGAAGGCAAAAAATGTGGTGCATACAATTCATGTTCAGGGAAAAGTAGCCTCCAAGTGAGGGCAAGTGTTAAAATTAAGGTTAAAGTTTTGAATGAATAATCTTGTTGGATTCATACATGATGGGGATAAGTGCCAATTGGAAATCACTCAAAAGCATGAAATTTTACACCCTCCATTTGTATTGTAACCTTGACGCAATGTTCCATGTGGGGTTCAACAAATTTCATGTTTGTAGTTATTCCAAGGATTCAAATTTTATTCACAAACATGATCATTTTGAAAATGGGGGCCATTTGAATGGTTAGTGGACAAGAACACAAGAAAACATGGAAACCGCAAAACACATGTCCAATGAAATTCAAACTCCATCATAAAACTTTGAAGCTAATTGTTTTGTTACTTCTAACAAAACAAAAAGAAAACACTTACAATTTGATGGGAAGAGCTGCACATTCTATGTTCTAAATTGTCTTACCCTTGAGGACCAATGCGCTTGTCCATAGTGGCTCCTTACTTGATACTAGATCCATAAAATTGTTGCCCCAATTATCGCAAAGCAATCTCATTTCTAGAAGACTGGATAACATCCTATGTAAAAAAAATATTGCCACAAAAACACACAATCTAGATTATTGTAATTTGTACCATTTAAAAACCAATATCAAAAGCAATTATTTAAATTTATTCAATAACAACAAGATCCATTAAGGCAAAACCATAAATTTTTGTGCAATCTACTACACTTTCTCTTGCTTGGTGTGATGCATCAATTTAGGACAACATATAGAGGAAAATCCAACAAAAAAACCCCAAGGTACATGCAAGTATCTTAGAATTACAATGCAAAGGCACATGAAAAAGTTTTTCAACATATATCACTATTATCTACACACAAAAACCTTATTAGATTACAATTCAAGAACACAACACACGTTTTTAGCCCTAAAAACCAAATTATTTCTCAAGGAAAAATCTTTCTTAAAAGCATGAAACATCCCAAAGGATTTCAACAAATGAGAACCACATGTAATTTTTTTGAAAAAATTCTATAGTTCCAAACAATCAATTTGGTAGCTTCTTTAAAAAATTCAACAAAAGATGACGATAATGCATGTGCTCTTGAAGTTGCTCCATCATAAACACATTATAATTATTTAAATTAAGCAAGGAACATGTTGTGTGGTAGCGCCATTACTACAAAAGACTCGTGAAAGAAAAAATGATACACCAAACGGATAATGACAACACCTAAAAACAAAAAACAACTTGGACACAAATTTTAAAACATAATTTTTCATTTTCTTTTTGACCCAGGGGAGTTTAGTAGAGATTTTTTGTTATCCACTAAAATTAAATCCAAATTAATATAGTTATGACAACTCTCAAAAAGCAAGATTTGTTGATAAATGTTTTGTTCCAATTTTTTTTTAAAATATTAAGGAGAAAAATATAGGTTTATGGTCTATCCAATATGCTTCTATTGATTCGAAATGACATTGTTGTGTTAAAGCATTTGTCCATATATGGTCTATTCATGTATTATAAATAGTTGTTTCGGAGAGGAGAATGTTAAATTGAATCCATATTTATTCATAATGTTTTGTAATGTTTTTGATTATGATGTGTTTGTTAACATGTTTACATTAAAATCTCCAATCACTATAGTTGGACAATCAATAGGAATCTTTTTCAAAATTGTTTTTAAAATGGAAATAAAATAAGCTATTTGCATTTCAAGTGGTTTGTAAACTGCACTTACATGTATAACTTCTCATGTATTTTGGTTAAAGCTTGCAGAAATGAATTTTACACTGGCATTTGTTGTTGATGTTATATTTGATAACATAAGCATTTTATCATAAAGTATCATTGCTCCATGTTCATTATAATAAAACAAAATTTTAAAAAATTGGATATACTATAATATGTTCAAAATGTAAATTTAATGAACAAGTGGTAAGAGATTGTAAAAGTATAAATTTTTTTCAATATAATTTTAAATAAGGAATTATTGGTTTATATTGTGTTGTTGTTCTTAAACAAAACATTTCTTGTTCAACAACAAGATCTACATAAAAGTTTTAATTTGAAAGTGGAGAAAGTAAATGTAAGTGTTCTTTTGAACAAATGCAAGACAAAGTTGTGTATGTAAGACCATGTCTTGTTACACTAGTTGGACAACTAAATGTTGCATTTAATTTAATGTTCATTGTGGTTTAGAAATTCACAATATGTAGTTTGATTTAGACGTTTGATATTGACAAGTAATGTGAAATTGGGTAACATGTAAAGGCTAATTAGGTAATGATAACTCGTAATCAAACAATGGTTAGTTGTGTAATGATGTAATTGAATAATTGTAATGGTAATTGGTAATGGTAATTGGATAGTAGTAATCATTAATGATAATTAGGTAATGGTGGTAGTTGTAATGATATAAATATCTACTTTGTTCTTTAATTATTTGATTATGGAATTTGTAATTCAAATAGGAACACACAAAAGCAATGAAAAATGGTTCAATTCCTTCTTATGAAATGAGCATATTCTATATTCAACACAAAAATGATTAAATTTTTCCTCTTTAACTCACATCAATAGAAAAAAATTAAAAATTAAAAAAAACCATAATAGTGTATTTTAATAGTTATAAAATATTCCTTTAATTTCTTATTTTTATTTGATATGACTTGAGATTCTATGGGAAGGGTATCAAATTTTGTGTATTGTTAATTAGTGATTGGTACCAAGTATTGGGTAATGGGTGTCATATAAAAGGTATAAAGTAATTAATAAAAGCTAAATTTTTAATGTGTAAATTGTAAAAGTAAAGTTTCAAAATGATTTCATGTGTTCCAAATATTTTGAACATTTGAAGTACAATATGTCACATTTTGAATCAATTACACATAAGACAACACATGTCACCATCCTGAGTACATTGTCTTTATTGTTGTGTAGGTATATTATAAATAGGTAGCTTGTATGATATTATTTTTCTAAATTGTGTAATAATTTAATCAAGTTTATATTTATAATTTTAGTAAGATTTCATTAATCAATTTGTGCACATTTACAACCAATATAAATTTGGGTAATGGGAATTGAATCTTGATAATGGGTAAGATGTCCAAATAATGCATACCCAACATTAGGTATTAGCTTAATGCACGATTGGTTGACAAGAAACTATTAATATAAACATTACCACAATTTTTATATTTTAATCCACAATTTTTATCATAAAATATCACATTCCACATGTTATATTTTAGACCACAAATGGTGTGGACCCCATGTTCATACATTGCAAAGCGAACCTTTTAATACCATTAAGAAGAAAAAATGTTTTACTCATGTTTCAATTGTTAGATTATTCAATTTTTTCATTATGAAATGATATGACAAGATCTTTATTTCAACATCTCTATTTCATTTTAACACAAGTAAACTATTCTTTAATTAAATTTGATACAATCTAATCCAATAGTTATGAATATATCATCTAATGGACAAACATTAGGGTTCAAATTTTGACAAATAAATATACCCCATATTAGTCAAAAAGTTACCATGAAAATATTTTTGTTCCAAGTAGTAGCACACTTTTATTCCATATCCTTTGCCCAAGATGTTATTCTAGTAACTTATATAACTCAGCCAACAAAGGGCTATATTAACATTCACAAATTTTGGGAGTGTTCAAATTTGGATCACATTTTTAATGATGGTCAGAGCATAAAAGGAAATTGTAAATAAAAGGTAACCAAAGGGGAATTGAAAAGCTACAAGAAAAATATGAAGTGTCCTACAATATGGGTATAGTAGGATTTCTTTTTTAAATGGGTATTTGATGGCAAGCACCCAATCTGATATGAATTCCATATTGTGTGAGTCCATTTGCTAATAATGTATTGATTGCATAAGATTGAATTATTATTATTTTTAAATTATTGAAAATTTCCAATTGAGAACAATTGAACCTTTTCTACATAGAAATTGGGAGCTTACCATCATTTTGCTCATCGTAGGTTAAAACATTTTCATCGAAAAAAATATATTTTGTAATAATATTGGGCAATGTTTTCCTAGTATCAATTTGTGGGAGCACAATGTTTGTGCATCTAGGCATTTGTAAATGCATGTTTTATGGAATGTTTCCCATGTTGCATATTATTCTACAAGTCTAATTATGGAAGGTGTATTCAAAATTCAAGATCCATCTGTTGATTTTTAATCCACTAATCATTTTCACTTTATTATCCTTATCCATAGGGAAGATATTATACATTGGTGTACGATTTGGGGATACAATAGTGGATCAAACTTGACCCATATCACAAATTTATAAGTTTCATGGGTTTGTTCCAAACCCATGCAAAATATATTGTATTATAGGTTCATATTGTTTAAACATGAATGTCATACATTATTTAAACATAGAAGTCATGTGCTCGACTTTCCTGTGTAAACATCACAAATAGACATACAACATCTATGTTTAAACAATATGAATAGGCATAATATGTCATTTGTGTTAAACAATACGCATGCCATCAATGTTCAAACAATATAAATAGATGAATCATATGTCATCCGTGTCTATTCTATATGAACCTATGACAATCAGGTTTTGCACAACTATTATTGCCAAATTGTGACCCATGAAGTTTATGATGTAATGTGTGAATGACATCTGAAATGACATCTCATTCAAATACTATATGTGCATATGATGAATGACCATTTTCCATAAAAGTGCATGCATCTAAATGAAAAGTTTTAGATCCAATAAAATAACTTTGTATAAAGGGCAAAGTTATTAAACCAATGTGTCGATTCTTATTCTCACCACATTTTACTTTATACTACCATAGGTCAAAGTAACATTACCCTATTTTGAGTTAATATATATGTTCATGTTAATTTTCATTATGTATGTAAATTATAATAAAAAATACCAAACAATTAAGGACATCAAAGTTTTTATATAGAAGGAAAACACAAAATGACACAAGATATTTGGGTAGAATACAAGACAAAATGAAAAATATTATTACCAAAGTACATTGACTTGAACTATGTGTGAAACTACTTTTACCCCACTATTAGTGATAAAATTGTTTCACTTTGAGTTTGTTTGATCTCACTAAAATAAAATCTTCATTTTGCATAATTATGTAAGACAAGTTGCAACCAACATGTAGTTCCATGCGACATACCATACATTATATATATATATATATATATATATATATATATATATATGGTATGTATTACATTTTCATCCATATGTATTCCTACAACAAATTGCATAAGCAACTACAAGTGCAACTAAATGGCAATGTTTAATTTTATGACATATGTCAAATTTGAATGTCAATTATTTGGTGACACATGTCATATTTAAATTTGGATAATCTGATTTATATATATTTAGAATGTTGACACATAGCATTTAAGTAGGTAGGTAGGTAAACATGGATAATTCTATGAAGCATGCCCATTTTTGAATGCCAATTATGTGATGACACGTGGCATTAAAACACATATAGGTATTTTTCAATTTTAACTGAATTTAAATAATCGAATTTAGGGTTCATAAAAATGGTGACACGCAACACCTAGGTAGGTTGATTCACTTAAACAAGGTAGATTGGTTGGTAGATAAGTAGGCCTAAGTAGGTAGGTAAATAGGCCTAGGCTAGGTAGGTAAGTTTAGGATAATCTTATTTTATTTTGCGTTAAATAGTTTCTAAAGTTGAACTTCTTTTATTGGTTGATCCCAAATGGCTCTTATTATTGGACTATTTCTAGTGCATTTATATAGTTTACAAAAGTGAAAAGTATGGCAAAGGACATGGGATAAACATTTTAGTTGCAAGCATAACAACTACTACCTAATATCTATGATATACTAATTTAGTTTACCTACAAGTTATATAAACTATTAGAAGTAATAATACTAATATAATGATATTACTATAATTCTTATATATTACTAATAATATGATTAAAATGTTAAAATAAATGATGGTTATATGATTACTATGTATTAGAATAATATAATATAATATAATATATGTTATATATTACCATATTTTACAAAATAATTTATTATAATTTAGAAAAAAAATTATTAGTCAATTTTATTAAGATTATGATATTATATTATTAATACATTTAATTACATAGCTTAGGTTAGTGGCTAACTAATTAAGTAATTACCTAGCTAGATATCTTAAGGTAAGTTAAGTTAGTTAGTGTAGGTAAGGTAGGTTATGTTCAAGCTCGTGTAGCCTACTAGCTATAGGTATATTAATTTAGATATTTTAGGTATATACTAGTTTAGGCTACCTTTAAACTAGGCATATTCAAGTGTAGGCCTACATAGACTAGCATAGCTAATTTAAATAAAGTAGTTTAAGTATAGTACTAATTTATGCTATTTAATTATGTGACCTAGGCTAAGCTAATTTATATTTTGTACATAGTTATGTTTCACAAGGCTATATGAGGTATAGTAAGATAGGCTAAAAAAACATATAAATATACTAATTTAATTATACTACCTATATTAATTACCTATTAGCTTGGGCTATGGTAACACTAATTATACATATACCTATTTTTTTATTGATATTTGCCTAAATTATAAGGCATATTAGTGTAGGTTTGGGTATCATGGATAATATATTATATTAAGTATACTAATTTAAGTATGTATTAATTTAGGTCATTCTCTTTGTAACATTGTTCATTTTGTACACTAGTAGTTGCTTGTTAGTTACACACAAAACCATATAGGCCAAATAATATATAGTTGCAAGCACGACGAATTTAATTGCAAATGACAATTGGTTGCATCCAGTTACAAAATGATGAATATATATATTTGACAAGATTTCTTTTAGTGTTTCACCGTTGTTGCTATAATTAAATGTCATGGCAATAAATGAAAATAGTTAGAATTTTACACCCAATTTTTATTTTAAAAATTTCCTTTTGTGAATAGGAAAATGTGGGGTTCCAAAAAGGGTTGGGGGTGAAAATTGGGCCAAGGCAGGGTGATTATAACAATAATTTTATTGATGAAAAAATTAATTAAAATTTTAATAATGGAAATTTTATGAAAATATTTCATTTATAACTAAATTACACCATTACCTACACAATGTAATTTCAATAGCTTCCAAATACCAAAACTAAAATAATTAAACATGTTTTTTGCAAATAATGTTTTACTACCTTTTATATGTGTAAAACAAATTGAGGGGAAGTCACAAGAAGGGAAAGGTATTTTTGTCAACTTCATTTTCAATGGGGTTTTCTAGTTGCAAACATCATATGTAGTTAAATTACAACCAAAATTCATTTTTCACAACTATCCACCAAAACAATTTAAAACAAGTTGCAAGTGACACCCTATTGCAAATGACATCCATGTGATAATAGGTTTGGACCGAACCTACCATTAGAACTGAACATGTTATCAAGTACAATCAACCAATGTGGAATGGGTGGATGAATTTCATCTACTTAGGTGTCATATCATCCAACCCCTTGTGACATGAAATCATCCAAATTAAGATGGTCCAATGGGCCACAACTTGCCACATCATCAAATGATGGAAAAATGAAATGATTTTTTATTCAATTTTTTTTAAAATTTATCAAATTGGATGACAATATGTGATCATGATGTATGCATGCACATGTTGCAAATGTCTACATGTTTACCACTAAAGTTGAAGGGTAAATATAAATGTGGTTAACATGAGTTGAAATAAAATAGATTTATAGTTGAACTAAAGTTTAAATATTGTAATTTTTCATTTCCAAAATTAAACATCAAATTATACAAGTGTAGATATTGTAATCATGTGTAACCATATGAAGATGTAATTGTGATTAAATAAATTTAAGGTAAACCAATTACAAAAGTTGAAAAAAACAAAATTTGATTGCAAAATTGGGTGGTGCATTACGAAGTACAATTGAATTGATGGATGCTCAATCAAAATCAACAAAAAAATAAAGAAAAGTTATAGGGCACACATTAGTTAATTTTATTGTTACTCAAAGCTCATCAAACACATCTACCACTACTACTAGATCATTAGCACCATGCATAATAGTAATGTCCTCATGGTCCCTCAATGTGTGGTGGTGCTTAGTACATCCGAAATGTGTTCTTCAACCAAATCATTTATCTTATTTTCAACAAACAAACATACATTCCCATCTACAACCTCTTTAATAACTATAAAATAATAGTACTCATCAATTAGAGCACCACAAAAGATATCAACATTTGAAAGCTCACAAATTGTCCCTATTGCCACCATTTGTGTATTGTCATTAAGATCCAACAACACCACTTCATCACCTCCACCAAACTAAATTTCACCAAATTCCAATGCACATATCTAATGAACATTGGGAATTACAAAATGGACCTTCAACTTACTAAATTGCTAATCACAAAATAAAACACCAATAACCACAATACATACATTTTCATAAGTTGATGGTTGAAAAATATCATCAAACTTCTTTGGGCCTTGTTACCTTTGTGGATCGAGTCTTTCAACTTGACTACAATATACAAAGAGTTGCTTTCATTGGTTTGCTAGTCTTATCCCCACATGCACCCTAAAACTTGGAATATATATATACAATTTGAAAAATCAAACCTAAAACTTGAAAAATAGACCTAAATTTTGTATAAAAAACTTGCAACTTGAAAAATTAGACCTGAAAAAATAGACATAAGAAAAAATTTAGACTTGAAACTTGAAAAAAAACTTGAAAAGTTAGACTTAAAATTTTTAAAAATAGACCTAAAACTTAAAACCAAGAAATTAGTCCATGCTTAAAAAATTCAAAAGTAGAGCAATTGAACATGGCCCACCTATAACCATGATTTTCATGCATTAAATGTGATGAAGGTCAATAAATTTTCTCACCATTACTTATGGTCACTTGCATAGAAAGCAATATATAGATAATATCTAACTAGGTTTTTAAAAATGATAAAGTATAACAAGGAAGCTTGGGGAAATGCAAATGGTTAGTGGAAATTAAACCAACTTTGGGTGATGGATTCGCCTTGAACTCACTACATTTAGATGGCCCAAATTGGGGGGATGCCACCATCCTCATCCCTATATTATACTCTAGACATTGATGGGGGACAACATTGGAATGGTTTTTTTGTCTTTAATCTTGAAATTATCATGGGTGCAAGCAAGATATTTTGTACATACTTGTTACTTTGTTTTTTACTTCAAAACATGAAATAACAATCTTTCAAACTTTTAAACTTCCTCTAGCATTTCAAAACAAACAAAATTTATAGTTTTTTCATGGGCATTTCTAACATCCTTCTAGTTTTTCAAAGAAATTTGTGTCATATCATTTGGACTTGAAAAAGTACCCCAAAATGAAGTATCCCCAATAATTACATCATGTTTAGGGGTTGGGGATGATTTTAGTTATGAAAACAAAATCCATTAACTAAAATGATTATATTAAAATGTTCACCACATCAATATTAAGGTGCTTGGAAAAAAAACCAAATACTTGCAAAAATATTTCAATTACTTTCAAGTATTTGAACTTTATTTTTCAAATTGTCACAAATTTAGGTCGAATTCAAGGACTTGCAAGTAGTTTTTAAAAACATGATTATTACAACTTAACTTTTGAAGTCCATGCAAATAAGAGTTTTAAAAATAATGTACCCAAAAAAAATATTATGCCCATAAAATCATCTACTTGTTCATCCTTTTATTTAAAGACCCCAATATTTTGTTGCTTACACTCTTTTTTGTGTATATTTTATCATGCTTTCATCCTCATGTACTGAAACCCAATCTATTATGTAGTCAGATGAAAAGGAAAACGAAGGTACCCCTTTTTAGAAGTGAAAAAGGATGCGAAGACAACACAAGCCATGAATAACATTTGATTATAGAGACACACAACAATGAAATCAAGGTCTGATCTCACTTATGGGTTAGTACATCTTCGAACATTAGTTCATAGGATGTTACACTTAGTTTTTATACACCAAGTGGTGTACTAATGAGAAGAAGTGTTGATCCACATAAACAATGACATGCATGTTCCAACAGGTGGCTGAGTATATTCAACACATGTTTATTGTGTTTTTAAAGATGTCAGGGTTTTAATTGGTTAACCAATAGGTGGTAAAAAGAAATGCAACAAGTTCAAATTTTTTTGGAATGTGTGAAAGTAGAAATCCAGAAATTGTAGCAAAAGGTAAAGGAAAAGGATTGACCAGTTGTTACTATGAATTAGGACTTGTTATTACTTAAACAAAGGTAGTCAAATAGTGATGAACACATGCGAGAATTTGAACGTGTCAAACATGAAAAACTTAATTTCCAACAAGATTATGAAAATAGGAAGGTGAAACAACAAAAGGATGATTCGGTTGTTCAATAGGAGGTTTGGGAATGGAGTAGCAAGGTTGCGAACTCAAACTTATGTAACGTGTAGGCACAAGTAAAAGACCTCAACACCACAAAAACCAAAGCAATTAGTAGGTGTGTGACTTTTAAGTTTACCGAGGAGTGATATGAATTTGAATCCCAATACAAGGTATAGGAGCTGCAAATGGAGGTCACTAGGTTGACAAGTATTGTCGCCAAGTTGAAGAGTCAAGAACCATATTTTGCATATTATAGGTTGTGAAAATATGAAGATTTGAAGGTAGAAAATATCTTGTTTGACCTACGCCATTAAACATTAAGGACTCAAGCATGAAAGTTGGCAAAATGGTGGGATGAAGTGCATGATATGTTTAAGGAGGATTTGCACTAGGTGTTGTATGATAGGTACAAGCTAATGAATAGTTTTATCAACATTAGTTGTAGGCCTAGAATAATACATTTCCTAACTATACATGCCACCAACATTGAATTTATAGTCACCACTAGGTAGTCCTTACTTTCAAGCAAGTCTTAGTGGCACTAGACCAAATTTTCTCCAAGATGAACAAACACAACAAGAGATGTCAGTACCTACTAATGTACACACCAATCAACTTCAAAGTTGGTGGTGTCTTTCATGACATAAAATCAATTCAACAATAGGAAGACTTGCAGGGTCAAAACACAAGAAGAAATCTTTGGTTTTTCCACTACCACCCATTGCAACTACTTGTCCAATTTGACCACTATTTGACTTATTATCATTGTGCAAAAATAGCAAGTGAAATTGTTTACTAGTTATTTGTGCATAATTTCCATAATGAAAACAATGATTGCTTTGTTTAGTAGCATTAGATTTTTCCTTCCATGTTGAATTTTCTGATGATGGAAATTTTTTTGACATGGAAAATATCTCAACCTTAGACTCCTTGTAAGAGTGGTAATATTTTTTAGTCATCCTTTTAACAACTTTTCAACTATTAACATTTAGCATAAGTTGAATCAAGGTTTGATAATAAGTGGAAAATGTTATTCATAAGTTACACCTTGCAATACACAAGAATTCATATTTAAAAAATAAAAATAAAATTCAAATTGTTGATGCGGAATTTAATAGCATTTAATTTAATTTATACATTGCATTATAATGGTGAGTGATTTTTTTGACATCTCTTCAACTATCAACATGGTACATGAGTTGAATTGTGCATTTGTATCATGTTGAAACCCTTGTTCATGGGTTGCATTTTACACTTATCATAATTTAATAAAGCATATGCAATAATTTTTAAAGACCTCACATCTTTTAAACTATCAACATTTGCACATGAGTTGAATAATTTGTTTTGAATGTGTTAAATCTCTTACTATCTAATTACATTTTGCACTCACCATAATTATTTAAAATGGATGTATATATATTTTTTCACATTAATATTTTAATTAAAAATTAAGTCAAAATGTTCATATATAAAACTCTAGGGTCCATGTAGACCTTTATATTTAAATTTTTTAATGTTCAAACTTGTACATTTACATAAATTTAAAATTATATTTTTTCCCTAGTTTGTTTGTCATTGGACAAGTTTTTTATTACAAATGTTCATGATGCCACAATAACAAAACTTCATAAAACAATCCTTAAATTATTTTTCCATTTTATTTCTTGATGTATTATAAATGTAAATTTTAGTTATATATATATTTTAAAAAATTATTTGGGTATTATTTTATTTTTATGATTTAGCATTTTTTTAAAGCTTGATTTGTTACAAGTTTATGTCTAAATATTTAGAAATGATTTTTTTTAGTTATTTAAAAAAATTAAAACATTAAAAATGGTGATTTCATAATAATGACATCAATGAATTATTATTATTATTTTAGATTTTTGGTGTTGTTCAAATGATGATCAGTGATAAAATTATATAATTATGTTTTGGCTATAAACAATATATGGAGATATTAATTTGTTAAAATCCTTCTATATTTTTGCTACAAGTCCTAGAACCTAGTATAAAAATTTAACATATATATATATGTTGATGTAAGTTTAAAGTAAGTTTGATGTTGGAATAATTTATGGTTTTAACATTGAAAGTATTAATCAATATTCATTATGAATAATCTTTTTGTTCATTCAAATTTGTAATTTCAAAGTTTTAACAAAAATTCATTGAACTTGCATTATTCCTATAGGGGGTCATTAAGTGTTGGGGTTCTAAACCATGTGCATTAAACAAAACACTTTTTGGAATCTATTATATGATTTTTTAACCTATTGTTTCTCACCTTATTATTACTTAATTTTCTAAATATACACATATTGAAACCAACATATATTAATTATACGTTTTAATTATTAATCATTACATAATTTATATTAATTATAAATATGTATTTTGAGTAAATCTAGTACCTTTTACCCAATAACTAATATATAACACCTTATACTTTTACTCACATATTTTAAATTAAAGAAAATAATGACCCCTTTGAAAATTTTCCTTGAAATTTCATTATATTCTATTTTTTCCCAAAACAAAAACCACCAACTTGTGAAAATTTGCCACCAGAGATTAAAAAATATATATTGTTGACTAAGGGGGGGGGGGGGGGGGGGGGGAAAAACACCCAATAAACTCCAAAAAAACCCAAATTATATTTATTTTTTTTTTTAAAAGAGAAAAATTTATTACT
>Ga0116229_10001987_pt1 | contig 32747 bp, 21 predicted proteins | sample S1TSphgellanicum_3_FD_87313 | JGI IMG/M metagenome (GOLD analysis project Ga0116229, IMG submission 87313) | Host-associated microbial communities from peat moss isolated from Minnesota, USA - S1T2_Fc - Sphagnum magellanicum MG | ecosystem: Host-associated > Plants > Peat moss > Unclassified...
GGGGGCCAACAGGTAACCTGCTATAGCCTGTCGGGGGAACTTCAGGAATTTCCAGATGGGATCAACCATCCATAAACAGAACACAATACTTTTTCTGGACCAGAAAATGACCCTGTTTTTGGTCCCCACTTTTAGCGGTGTCAGTTTTTGTAATTGTCTTTTTACCTGAAAGGCTCTTCCTGGAAGGAAGCCTCTGATCAGTTGCAGTAAGTTTTTATTTACTAAATGGTGAAAGTAGATCGAAATGACTGATTTTTATTTCTTTTTTAACAGCATTGAAAGTGAAAACACTGGGGATTTTTATTTTTTGAAACTCCTTGTAATTATTTTATTTATTATTGATAATATTTAAACACCATACTCACAATTTTGATAATGTAAAATATAATATATTACACAGACATTGGCATAGGCAGGTGTTTGCTGAAAATAAATTATTTTTGGAAATTTTTTAAAAAAAGGGTCCAGTGATCCCTATATGAATATTTCAAAATTTTGACAATAAATAAATAAATATATTAAGCCTTTTGTTTCTTAATTCTGTTACTAAGATGTATGTCTCAATGGTTTAGAGGAAAGGCTTGAAATCAATTCCTTAGAATTTTGGTAGTACAGTAGTAGAGTCAGGAATTTGTTTTTTTCTTTCTTTGAATGACCCTCTTGAGAATTAATCAATGTGGAACATTGTAGCTAATTTGACCACCAAATTCAGCAATTTCATTGGCCATAACATTTTTTTGTTCGAACCCACACATAAAAAGCCCATTCAGCACCCTCTATAGCAGGTTCGACAAAAAATTATATTAATTTCAGACATGCTGAAAATTTCAGAAAATATTTTTCTCAAAAGAAAAAGAAAAATTAATAATAATAATAATAATAATAATAAATAATTTGAAGTAAAAATGAAGCATCTTGTGGAATATTCCGGGAGTATTCCCGTTGGGCAGAGAGCTGGTGAACCTGCTACTCAACTACAGGTATACTAACAAAACGGGTATTATAACCGTATCTGTACACAGGGTAAAATACAACACCACTCCGTGTAAAGATTTTTTAAAAAAGGGTATACATTGCGGGTACCGCGTACGTGGATGGGTAAGTTTGACTGCAAACCGCGGGTACTGATTCCAAGGCAGGAATCTGGATTCCATTCCGCGGTTTGGAATTGAGCCCTGTTGATTCTATTTATGAGCACGCGATTCTGCAGTTTCTGGCATCCTCCTTGCCCTTCCTACCAAACGCACTCCAAAGAAAGGAAAGCTCGCTCCGCTCGCGATCGAGAGAAAGAAAGAAAGAAAGAAAGAGTAGCGAAATCAGCAACATTTGCATATGAGGGAGTGTTGGGGGGGTCTGTGACCAGTGTGAGTGTAAATAGATGGTGGAAATTGGAGTTGGGTTGTTGTGTTTTGAGACTCAGAAGCAGCAGCAGCACCAGAAGCCGCAGCTTGTGAGGTTTCTTCTCTGTTGTCATTTGTTTCTCTGTTGTGAATTTTCTCCTGTTGTCAGTTGGTTTGTGTTGTGACATTTGGCCCGAATTGGAAGTTTATGCTGCAGAAAGTTTGGGTGTGTGAGCGAAGAAGGAGGGGAATGCGTGTGAGAGAGAGAGAGAGAGTCAAAGAGAGTTTTTGTGTTTTTTTTTTTGCATTTTTGGAATCTGAGTCCCGGGGGTAGCTGCAACCTGGAGACGGCAGCCTGAAGAAGAGATTGTGAATTTTGTGCATTGTGATCAAGATACCCATTAGGAATTTCAAGGTCTTGAAGAAATGGCAGGAAGTGATAGTAGTAGGACTGCGGGATTGGAGTACGAAGGGAAGGCTGTGAATAGAATGAGCAGCGATGGAGTAGCTGCAGCATCACCCACAAGTGTGCTGGTGGCACAGGAAGAGGTGATGATAGGGAGTTGTTGGGAGTCCGCGACCAACTCACCCAGTCAGGATGCTGCTGCTCCTCGTCCCCATGAGCATCAGAATGGTGTGATTTTTGAGAGCAAGGCGCCGGGCACGCAAGCTGTGGAGCAGCCGAGGGGCATGAAGCTTTGCTGCTCCAAGGATGTGGAATCCTCCTCCACCACCACTACTTCGCAATTGAGTCCAACTTCTTCCAGATCATCGTTGGTGGAGACTCTCCAGACTTGTCTCACATCTCTAGTACCCCATACCACAAAGAGCATGGATCGATTATCACCAGGAAAAACAACCCATCCGCAGTTCAGTGGCTTGCAGGAGGAATCAGCAGTCGTCATGGATGCTGCAGCAGCACAAACTTCCAACTGCAACCGCTTCACAATTGCGTCGCATTCTGTAGGAGCCACGACCACCAAAGTCGGCAAGCGACGCTTTCGCGCCTCACGACGCGTGCCCACTACTTTCCTGGATTCGGATCCGTCCAACTTCCAAGATCTGGTTCAAAGACTCACATGCATCAATGCAGTCAAACCCGGGGATCTGGGAGTACGAGTCCCGCAGCCCAAACGTCCTCCTACAGCTTCCACCTCCGGCAACAAAGCGAAGCAGCCGACAATCCAAGGATCCAAGAACTCACAGACCCACGCTTATGGTGGTATGCAAGCTCCTGGATCCCGGATAGAACAGAATCTGAATTTCACACACCAGATACAGCAACGACCCAGCTCCAATAACAACAACAACAGAACGCAGACTTCCAACCATCACAATCCTCCTCCTTCTCCTCCTCCCTCTCCTCCTCCTCCTCCTCCTTCTCATCTCAGCAACTCATCTCTTATAGGTCTCATGTATCAACCGGACGAGGTGACGGCGTTCGTCAACTCCGTGAATACACCTTGTTCCTCTTCTTCTTGGGAGCAGAAGAATTTGGAGAACAAAGCCATCAGACCTGCGAGGATCGAGACAGCCGCCACCAGCTGCTTCTTCACTTCTTCCGCGATGAACGGAGTCGAGAGTCCGTACCAACTTCTTGCAGAAGAAGATGATGAAACCAGCGACAGCAACAGATTAGATCTTGGCCAACACCACCACCACTACCATCAGCAGCAGCAGCCGCAGCAGCTCCTCCACCACCAGCATCACTCTCTCACTTCAGATTCTTTCTTGCCAGTTAGACCCAATTCCTTGGAGCAGGAGGAGATTGATTCCTGGTTCTTGTCATACTGAGTGAGCTCTTCTCATGTTTTGATTCTTCAGAGCTTAAACAATTCTTCTTCTTAGATCTTCTCATGTGTGATTCTGATCTGAAAATTCTTATTCTTCATCTTCATTTTCTTCAGTACTCATGCTGCAACAGAACTTGATCAGCCAGGAGGAGGACATAGTGGTGTTCATAGGATCCATAAACCCTTCTGGTTTTTTCTTCTTTCTTCATTACAGAGAGTGCAGTCTCTTAGGGTTTGTCTTTTTCTATTCATAAACCCTTTAGGTTTTTCTTCTTTCTTCATTACAGACAATGAAGTTTTTTGGGTCTTGTTTTTGTATCCATAAACCCCTTTTTCTTCTTCCTTCATATGGAGAGTGCAGTATTTAGGTCTTTAGTGTGTACCCATAAACCCTTTTGGGTTTTCGTCTTTTTTCATATGGAGAGATTGAGAGTGTAGTGTCAGTGAGAAAAATGGTCAGCAGCACAGTTCCATGTCATATAAGTTTTCCAACACAGTTTGTACATAAAGAGAGTGTAGTGTTATTTTTAAAAGTTTTTTTGAAGTAGTTGAGCTCTATTGAGAGTTATCATTGTCTGTAGCATTTGTGAGTGAGTGGGTAGTGTGTGATTTCATTCCACTTTCCCACACTAGTGTGTGTGTAGTTTACAGAAGGCAGGTATTGAGGCTGAAGAGCTATGCAACATGCACATGTACAAATTTGTATTTAACTTATGATTAATGACAAAAGCTCTGGAGATCGATCGGCCTTGACAAAAACACAAAATGTGTAACATCCTTAAAACATACATACATACACATTTTTTTGTGTTTGATTGCTTGCAACTTTCTAGAAATTTTGTGGTGTGCCTCAATTTCCAAGTTTCATTCCTGTCAAAGAACACCCAGTTTTCCACACACAATTTGGAAGATGTTTTACACAAATTGAGAAATATTTTAATGTCAAATCTCTTTGTGATCATCATCTTCCAATTTCCACATTTTTCCCCATTTTTCACATGAGATTTTTTGCTGCCGCTGCTGCTGACTCCAAATTTTTGATATGTACTGTCTCCAGAATATTGCTCCTGGGAATGGCCTTGGCATAAATTAGTGTGGAACACAGTTTTGAACTTTGGATGTTGTTGAGCATACTCTCAAGCTACTAGTATTGACTGCAGTTGTTAGTTACAGAATTCAGTTATCCAAGTGATGACAACTTAGTTCTATACTTAGTTTAGGATAATTCGTTGTTTTGCTCTAAGCTTTTTGCTTGAACATTTGGTTTCCATCTTCTATGTCAATTAGAATGTTTATTAAGTTCTGTATTTCTCATGGTATCAAAGCCTACAACCTGGGATTGTGTTGCCAAAGACTTTTTCCTAATTCAGGTGATTTTGATCAAGGAGTAGAGAGGTTGCAGGTGATCTCCTGCAACAGTGCCAAGACATGTTGCTTATTTTAGTGCTTGCCAAGACAAGTTCCCAACAAATTTCTTATTCTTATTTGGTGGCTTGCATCGTGTCAAGCATCACAGGTGTAGACAATGCTAATGCTAGAGATACATGCCTACCAATTACCTCCTTCAATCTCAAGATCCACGAAGTTGTATCGTTTGGAAGGTGCTACCAATTACAGTGTTTGGGCACACATATGAAACATGCTTTATAAAAAGGATGCATTGTTTTAGACTATTGTACCATGATCCACAATACCTTCATCCCTATGCGTCAAGCAGAAAGACGAGCTAGGTCTAGAGTAATCAGCATCTTTCATAGTACTAATGTCAAAATCATGCATTGAAACTGTCGAATAGATACTTGGATCCTTATGTGTGGTGGCAAGCTCTCAAGACAGATTATGAGAATAATTTTGGTCCTCATCCAGTCATGCTAATCAAAAAGTTCTTTGGTCTACACAAGATAGATGGTATCTCAATGGATGCCCGTCTCATTAAAGTCAAGAATGTTGCTTACATGCTTGAGGAAGTGAACTTGGTGCTTCCCAAAGATATCATTGCGTATTACATGATACAAGCTTTGCCCTAAGTGTATGAGATCTTCAAGAAGATACATTTGGGTGAAGGTTAGTTACCAAGTTATGAGATGATGGAATCTGAGCTTTTCAATGAGGAGATGGCTCTCAATCTTAGAACTATTGAGAAGAATGTAAAATGTAGAAGCTTTAACAATCTTTTGTGACAAGAAATGGCAACCTCAATCGAAGCTTGCTTCAAGCAATGATTTGGCGATTACACCAAAGGTGGATCAAGCTATCAACCTTTGATCAATCAACCAACTAAGGGAGGAACTCCAATTCACACCAAAACTAGTATTTTGGTTCATCACAACATGCTCATTCTCATGATTCATGCCAAAAATGTAATGCATGTCAGCCTTGATTAAAGCTAAGGGGACCATATTAACCTAGGCATTATGTTTGGTGTGATTAGTGTTTTAACTAAGGACATTTGAAGCGTGAATGTGAGATCAAGGCCATGGTGGACCATTTCAAGGAAATTGAATTCCATTACCAAAAGAAGTGGAAGCAAGTGTCAAGGGCAAAAGTTCATGTAATTGAAAAAAATCTTGATACTAAACTTGATGTTAAAGATGAAGGTAATGATTTGAACTCTAGACAAAACAATGTTGAAGTGTGCATGATTGAGGATAGTTATAGATCATCAAAAGAGCAAAACTTGAATCACTTTGTGTTAAGGGGTGAAATTGCAACCCTCAATCATTATCGTCCTTTAAGAGGTAAGATCGAAGGGACAAGGTCAACACCTTATTATTCAACAGAATGAAACTACTCTCACTAACTTACTTTACTATAACTACTCAAGTAGTAAGTAAGAAGCCATACAAAGATGAATGAAGAAGGTAAAGGTTTGTTGTTGAATAACAAACCTACCCTCCTATAAGTAGTTTAATTTAAAGGGTATGGGGGAGAATTAAAGAAGGGCAACATGAGAAATGGTCAAAACTCAAAAGTAATTACTCTCTCTAGTTGTGTAGTACCTTCGACGCCCCTAGATGTTACCTAGTGGGGTCTGTAGACCTTCTACCATTACTATCCCTCCTCTCACACACTTACAAGTCCCTTAGTGGTTCTACCTATCACCTACAACACCTTAGGAGATCCCCTTCTACTTTTTATCGTATGTAGTTAATTCCCTTCCTTCATAGCTCGTGCCTATCACCTTAAGCAATACCTTTCAGTCTACAAGCTACTACTTGCTAGTCTTTTCGCCCCCTACTTTCCACCATCAACGATTAGTTACTACCCTCTTGTGGCAATTAATAACTTAGTGCCCCAAAGGCCACCAATTAGTATGTCTCATTATTCCCTATCCTAGAAGAAATGCAAAAATACCATTTCATAGAAACCTCCTATTTATATAATATCAACTATTTTATCTTCCACACTTTTTAACAGAACATAAATACAACACAAGATATTTGATTCCTTTAACCATCTTCTATTAAAATCATACACAAAATACATACACATTTCTCCATTCATCACACACCTCTCCATGATAGTCCTTCATTCCAATGTCCCATTAAAAAAATATCAAATGATATAAAAATCCCCCAACATTTCCTTTAATACTTCTTCCCCACAAACCACACAAGGCCCACATTGACCCCTAGAAAATAGGGCCTTTATTTTAATCCCTTCCTAGAAATCTCCTAAATGATTGGGTGGATTACCCCCTAACCACTCACTAACTTGGGCTACTTAATCCCACTAGCTTCACCCCTTAGGTAAGAGATAATAAGTTTACCACTAATAATTATTAGTTACTAAGAGGCCTATGGGACAAATTAATTTCTTGATTTTACATGTTAACACTTTGAATCACATGAGATTTATACCTATTAACATTTTGAATCACATGAGGCTTGTCATTTGGAATTTAATTTAGTAATTGAGTCTTCATTAACTTCGTGTGCCCATAGTATCTTAATTCTAATGCAACACATCACATCACTAGAAACGAGCCTTGATAATAAACAATGTCCAAGTATGAATTTAGCAAAAAAACACACCCATGATGTTGTTGGAGTTGGAAATGTGAATTTGCAATTCCCTAATGGTGAAAAACATCCCATAGGCTCTTTAATTTATTCTTTTTCAATTAAGAAGAATATTTTATTTGTTGGAAATATAGTTAATTGGAATCATAACTTCAAGTTATTTTCTAAAGGTTGTTTCATCATAAATTATTTCATAAAAGAGGTGGTTGTTTAGTGCCTTGAAAGCATGGCCATGGTTTGTATATACTCCAATTAAGAAAGACATTTGTTCTAATTAAAATTATTTGTAGTGACCAAGCCAATTAAAAGGTGTGTTTGGCATAATCGATTTGGTCATTTCAATGACATGTTGAATGATTCAAACAAGAATAGTTATAGGTTTGTTGTCACTCTTAAAAACCTTGTGTCAATTGCGTTGAAGGGAAATTGGTTCAAACCAAAATCCCTAAGGTTTGTGAATTTCATGTTTCAAAACTGAAACTGGTGCACACCAACGTTTGTGGTCCATTCAAGTCCCCATCCATTGGTGGGTCATAATATTTCATTAGCTTTTTGATTAATTTTCTTGTCAAATATATGGGTCTATTTTTTAGTAAGGAAAAATAGCGTGTTTGAAAATTTCAAAATCCTTTAATGCAAAGTGGAACAAATGACCAAGAATAAGATTACAATTCTTAAATCGAACAACAATAGTGAGTTTAATTCATAAAAGTCCACTTTACATTATGAGAGCAAAAGGATTAAATGGCAATTGATAATGCCATACACACCTCAACAAAATAATGTCATTGGATAGTGGGATTAATCATCATTGAATATTTCACGTTACTTTTTCATGGATAAAAAATTTCCACAATATTTGTGGGGGTGAAACAATTCGTGTTATTGCAATCATATTGAATTTATATTCTACCAAATCCCATCCAAATTACAAGACTCATGAAAAGATTTTTATCAATAAGAAGTCATTGGCTACAAAATTGCACATTTTTTGTTTAACTATTTTTTTCCACCAACATCCACCAAATAGAAATAACCTTGATAACCACATTAACAAATGCATTCTCTTGAGTTATGATGACCATGTTAAAGGATATCATTGTTATCAACCTTTTAAATGCCATGTCATAATATCACATGATGTGTAAATTATTGAGGATGCTCATGTGAATTTGGATAAAAATTTCCCAATAGTGTGCACCAATTTGATTGTGAGTTATTCTCCTATTTTTCCAAATTTAGATCCTAAACTACTAAAATTAATTGCTCCACCATTGTTGAAACAAGTTACCACATCACCATCATAATCTTTGTTACTAGCACTTGGACCTTTTAGTTTTTATAAGTTATCACATGCCAACATTGCACAAGTACATTCAAGTAATAGAAGCCAACAAACATGCAACCAATGTTTGATTTTTCATTTTTTAGTGTTAAAATATATATTAAGGTTGTAAACTTATTTAATGTGTTTACATAACAATGTTTCAAATATATTATGAAAACATGTGTAATGATTTGGAATGAATCTAATAAGGATATAGTACTCAAAAACACTCCTAAAACATTATAACTATTTATTTTTTGTCGTTAATGGACTTTAAAACAATTCTTAAATGATTTGAAAATGAAACAATATTTTTGAAGAGATTCTTTAAACACATATTTACATAATCATATAATGCAACATATTTTTGGGTGATAAAATATTTTAATGATTTTTTTATTTACAAATGGAATATTCTTAAGATATTTTGAAAATATCCTAAAAATAAGTAGTCACTAAAGGTGCATTAATTGGCTCTTTTTGATGTGAATGTACCCACACAATTGTCTCCAATGTCTTCAAATCTTCAATGCCATTTGAGTCACCTATTTAATGATTTTTTTTATTGCAAGCACCCACAACATTTAGCTAATTATGTTGCAATTTGCAAAATGGATGAACAATTCACCTTGCTTCCAAATGGTGTTAGATACTGATGATTTTTACCATAATGATGTTTGTAATGATTGAACTAGACTAAAATTATTTAATTTGAATATGATTCCATCATCCAAAATGATTAGTATTTAAGCTAAAACATGGTTATCATGATCATGTTCCTAGGCACATTGAAGCTAAACCATTATTAGAAATTGTGTCCTAAACCACTAGAACATTCCACCCAACTAGTTGTTGAGTGGAAGACACCATTGGCCATTCCACTACACCTAGGCATACTAGTGGATTGAACCTTGAAATGTGATTGTAATGGCACATAAATGGATGATAGTCCAGGTACCAAAAAAATTCCATTTTAAAAACATATACACATATCCAATATACATAATATACAACTTAGGGTAGTATACACATTCTAGTATACTAATATACCTAGTATAACACTTAGGTTACACAAAACCTAATTGACCTAATATTTAGCTTAGGTCATATCACTTACATACAACAAATCATACAACTTACATACACTAAAGTCATACTATCTATGTACACCTAGTTATACCCATGGGTGAAAGCACATTAAGTTGTTATTATTGTTAACAATTTGGAGTTCATAATTTTGGACAAATTTTAAGCAAATTAGTTTTATGAAGGGAGGATACCTTTAATCACATGAACCATGTGGCAAGGTGTCAAAAGATTTTCATCATTAAGGATTTTGCCTACTTTAGTTTGATTCGTGAAAATCTTACATTTGAAAAATTAGCATTTAAACTATTAATTTTATTAAATGAAGGACTTTAATAAAAAAATCTCAAATTTCAACAAAATTTTCAGTATTCTGATTATTAAAATCCTTTCAAAAAGCTCATTGTAATGTTAATGTCATCACACAATATTCCATGGCAAAATATTCATTAAATTGGGCACTATATAGTGGCATATTTAGTGCATACTGATTTTTTACATGGACTATTGCAAGTGATTTGGTAAAACTTTGAAAGTCTAATCTATTGTGACAACTCCAAATTTGTTAAATGATAATTCAAAATTCATACCATGTGATTATATCATGTAGAAGATTTTTTTTCATGTTAATCATTTATATGTAGCTCCATGGCCAATTATAAATCATGAACATTTTCAAATTTTGGCTTTTTACAATGAAAACATTTACACCTTAACTTGTTTTCATCCTTATGTATGCTTAGGTTATACTACGTATATGTATGCCTAGGTCATCTTGCTAGGTTAGCTTACATTAACGTCCTAATTAATAAGCCCGGCTAGGTATAACCTAATTAAAGTAAGTAGGCCAACCTAGGTAGGCTAGCTTAAATAACCTTAGGTTAGCCTTAGTAGGCCTAGGTTATTTCAGGTTAACCTAGGTCAACTTACGTAGACTTAAGTTAACCTTGGTTAACCTAGATTAGGCATAGATTAAACTAGGTTATTTAGGTTGTTATAAAAAAAGTTTATAATAATATGGTGACAACAATTACTATATAAAAAAAATGTAATACAATGGTTAAGGACAAAACCCTAAATGTGGGAATGAGGGGTTCAAGTCCTCACACATGCAAACTACTTAACCATCTTAAGCTACTAAGAAGTTGTTTAACTTGGCTAGGTTACATAGGTTCCTCCTAGGTTCATTTTGTGCTTAGGTGAAAGTATCTAGCTTATCCTATACTAAACACATGGTGGTATGATATTAAATTGTCATACATGTATGAATTACCATTAATACACTAGACTAAACCACCAAACAATCATTATACGGGGGTGGTTGGGTGGAAAATGCATGAACCTATTACCACATGACCCATTTCCTAATGCAATCAATTGTGCATAAATTCTAAACCACTTTAGTGGTTTTTTGCCATTCCATTCAAAAATGGGTGGATGTATAGTGGTTTAGGACATAATTTTTATTGGTGGACTCATTGCCTAGGGATTTCAACAAAAGTAGGGCATTGAATATTCAAGACCTTCACTCCCATTGTCAAATGAAAGATGGTTTGTGTGCTCACTAAGATTGTTGCACACATGAATTGGCCAATTCATCGTCTTAACATTTAAATTACATTTCTTAACAACTTTTTGGACAATGAGTACTTGCATCAACCTTAAGCAACCATCATTTAGGGCAAAAAAATCTTATGTTTACTATTTTCAAAAGGCATTGTATGGCTTACACTAAAGCCCACAAGATTGGCATTCTCAAATTGATGTAACCTTACTAAAGAAAAGACTTCCCAAAAGTTCAATGGATCTAAACTTGTATTATTAACAATGCGAATCAATCTCCTTGTGTTCATATTGTACATGGTTGATTTGTATGTGATGAGCTCCAACAAGTTTTTGATCACCATGCTTATATGTAAAGCCATGCAAGAATTTGCAATGACTAACTTAGGATTAATCACCAAGTACCTTGTTGTATAATTTGGCCACACTTTAACCAATGTTTTTCTTCATCAAACATATTACCTTGTATCCATTCTTCACGAGTTTAACTTTATGGATAATAGGCCCACCTTCGTGATAAAGGTCTATAAATGAAGGTCTATAAATTTCTCAATGGACACTTTCCTACCATTGAAGCTATTAATTATCAATATCTTATTGGGAATTCACTTTAGTTGTAAATCAAAGTATTGTGCATTTGCCAATTACACATGTGAGATTCTTTGGCTTCGTAGGTTACTTGTAAAAATCAAATGTATAGTGATTTGGCCAACTTTAATTGGTGTGGTTAATTGAAAAGCAATTAAATTTACATAAAATCTTATATTTGATGACAAGACTAAGCATTTCAAAGCTGATGGGCATGTTATGAAACAAAAAGTAGAAAATGGTGAAGTCACAATTGAATATGTTTCCACTAGTGAACAACTTGGACATATTTTGACCAAGGTGTTGCAAAGGACCAAGTTTGAGGCAAAAAGAAACTAACTTTATTTTTAAACTATTAATGAGATACATAACTTTAGACATTAACAAAAGCAATGGTGTGCCAACTCATTTCACTAAAAAAAATAACAATGTTACATTTTGCATGGGAGGAAAGTGGGCATGAAGGGGACATTAGTAAAAAAGAGTAAAAAATACATGAGTAAAAATATAGGGTGCAATATATTGGTTGTTGGGTAAAAATTATAAATTAATTACTTGAAAGTTAGGGTACATTTTATTCAAATATTCAATTTAATTAGAATATAACATATATAATAATTTGAAATAATGGATTATGATTAATAATATAGGGTGGTTTTAATATGTATATATTAGAAAATTAGATAATAATAGGGTGATAAAAAATAAGTTGGACAATTATCTAATACCCCACCCTAAAAATGGTTGTTTGACACATGTAGATCCCAAATTTTACATTACGTGCGCCCCCCCCCCCCCCCCCCTCCTTGTAAGAAGTGGGTTAACCCAATGATTGATTTGATCTTTGCATAATCAAGTTTTGAAATATGCTCAAAGTTAAGAAAGGACCATTCATCTTGTTGAGATTAATTGAAGACTGTTCACTTGAAGTAGTTGAATTTAGTTTGCAAAATAGGTAGAATAAACCTTACTAGAGATTACTCACATGTTCTTAAGGTTGTCCATTACATTGAAATGTAGGGAAACTAAATAGTGAGAATAAGAGGCACCATTGAAAATATGTTTCCAAGCTCTTTGTTAAGATTGCAATTGTTAATGGGAAAATATCAAGAATATTTCAAAATAAACATTCATCCAAAGTGGTGGATTTGGTTCCTATTATTTGCATCCTAGTGATTAATTTTTTTACTTTTCTCAACTTTCTTTGGAATTTTTTCAAAACAAAGTATATAAAGTTTATAGCCATGATACTTGAAATGGGTAACATGATACTCTTTGTAAGCTATTGTGGGTATAAAATAAGGGTGGGTGTGAAAAAAACTAGAATGTTTGAATTGTTAGTTTTAGTTAACCTTTGAAAAAATTAATGGTTTTCACAAACGAAATGGGAGTTATGACCATGATTATTTGATGTTTGAGAACAACATGTATGAACCCCAAGAACCACTTTGATAACCACCTAGCATTAGTTTTTAGTCCCTGCCTATAATTTTTTTATAAATATAGTGTTTTTAATGGGGAGCCTTACCTTGTATTTAATATGATAAAAAGTAGTGGTGAAATTTATATTGCATAACACTAGAACATACATATGGGCAAAAAATATTATCTTGTTACATTACATGATTACAAAATCAATCAAACATAATGCAAATTTTTCTATTACAATTCTAATAATGTACATACACCAGAACATGGATTTGATGACTAGGAGAACTTGTGACTTTCATGCTAATGTAATCATCTAGTCATATTTCATCTCAAGTTGATACCATTTTTTTGGTTATGGTCAAAATTATGACTACATGACTATAAATATGACTATAAGTAATTATGATTATAAATGCAACTAATTGACTAGTAGTCATGTTGATTTGGAGTTAACCTTGTTTGTGGGCACCTTTGTGAAAATTAACATATCTTTATGTATGTGTCATCAATTGACATGGAGTATTAGATTTTTTTGGATTTTCTAATTTAAACAAGGTCTTAAATTCTTTTGGAATATTTTGGTTCTCATTACACATAAATATGATTTTCAAAATTTTTGCCCAATGTAAACAAATATAATTTAGTTTAACGTAATGTAGTTTACTTTAACCAAATCTAACCAAGTTTAATGTTAATATCATAATTTAGCCAAATTTAATCTAGTTTCATCTAATGTAGTTTAAGTAGTTTATTTTAGTTTAATTTAACCTAATTTTGCCTACTTTGGCCTAAATAGTTCACTTTAATTCAATATAATCTATTTTAATTTAATTTAACCAAAGTAATTTAATTTAATCTAATTTAATCTAAGTAGATTAGTTTAGCTTATTTAAGCCAAAGTAGTTTAATTTAGCATAATTAAACTCAATTTAGTCTAATTTAGCTTAATTCAAATTATTTTAACTTAATTTAACCTAGTTTAACCTATTTAAAACTAATTTAACCTAGTTTAACTTAATTTAACCTAGTCTTAAATAACCTGAATTTAACCTAATTTATCAAGGTGGCCTTAAGTTATATTAAGTAACCTAGGCTAAACTAGTGGGTGGCTTAGGTTAACCTAGGCCAACTTAAGGTAGCCTAGATTAGCCCAAGTTAAAAAATATTATCATTTATAATTTTGTGGTAATTAGTTTTATTTTTAAAAAAATGTTGTGGTGCAATCGTTAATGACTTTAACCTTCAAAGTGGAGGTGAGGGGTTCAAGTTCTCCCACTTGCAACCTATGTAATACGTAAACTCTTAATTTAGATGGCCATATTAACCTTGGTGTTTTTTTGGTCTAGGTGGTTTATCTTAACATTCTACGATAGGTCACTTAGCCTAGGTGTTCTAAGTTAGGTTGCATATACTAGCTCATGTAGCCTTATTTGATTAAACTTTGATTGCCACATAACATCACATGATTAGACCCCAATATATATATATATATATATATATATATATATTTTAAGTTGCCATGTTTTAACACAATGTTGCAATGTTGTATTTTCATTTAATGAAATGCAACACCATCACATTGATGTACATCCTAAGGGTTACTATGCACATGTACATGATGGAAATTAGTTAATTTTTAACTTGTCACCAAATTTCATTGGGCATTTCTTAGTTATTGCACATAGTTAACAAATACACCTAAAATACCAAAAGTGTGGAATTTTTTTCATGTTCCCTACATAATAAACCATAAGATGCCAAACCTTAATCCTAGAAATGTTGAAGTGTAGGGTAATGCAATGTGAATTGCAATAGGGCATTGCACCCATGTGAATTGAGGTTAGAGCATGAGGTGTGGGGTGTAATGCCTTGTTACTAGAGCATTACCCTATGTAATGACCAAGGTAGGCCAATATGGTGTGCCCTCCTATGTGTACAATGGGAGATTACTTGGTGCAATGCCTTGCATGTGGGGCCTTTGCAAAATGCAATGCACAATGCCAAGGTAATTATGTGCTAACAAAGCCTTAAACCCTAAACCTAGCTTGCCCTCATATCATCACCATCCTTTTCAAAGTGAATTCTTCTTTCTTTCTATGTCCAATTTTTAGTGTTCAACTCATCATATCCTTCCTTGTTGGGATTACATGTTTTTTTAAAAAGCTTTGGATACAAGTGGAAATGATAAAAAAAAAGTTGATTTTTTTTAGTAGATCATTTTTCTAAACATGTTAACAAATTAGGGCCTTGTGTACAAGAAGTGAAGCTTCAAACCTTGCCAAGGTGGTGATGGATGATGCAAACTGCTTGTAGAAGACTGTAAGGTGGTTATATTATTGATCACTTAGATTTTATCCTTGAAAATATAATAAACCCTCTTTATAGTCACGTCCATTTTAATCATAGTCTTGTTTGTGTCACACATTTTTTGGTAACCATTCGTTTTAGTAAGAAACACCATTCTTTAAAATCACTACATATTTGTAATGTTTTTTTTGAAAATGTGACTATAATGGGAGAAGTCTAGGACAAATATTAAAGTTTTGTAAATTGTAGTTCCTTTTGGCAATGTTAGTGTTCTTTTGTGTTCAACTTGTGCAAACTAACAACAATGAATCCAATTGAAGAGAAAAGAAAAAAAAACATTTTTTAGTGTATATAGGCAAAAGATATGTTGACTTACCAAAAAAAACAGAAAATGTTAGTTTAAAAAATCTAATCGAGAAGATACAAAAGCTAATACTTAAGGAGCTCAAACTCAATGTAAATCGACACATTAAAACACTCAAAAATCACAACTTTCAAGCTCTAAGTCTAGTAGAGCTTAGAATAACCCATGTAAAAAAATTAAACAATCGGCACCTTTATTCTAGCATAGAAGGGTTATTTTGTAAGGTTTTTTTTTTTTTGCCTATAGTCACAATCTTGTAAGGGTTTATATGGAAACGTGACTATACACATTTAAATCACAATTTGTTAGCGTCGCAAAAAAAAGTGGTCACCAAAGCCATGATTATAAAGGGGGTTTATTGTGTTGGGAAACTTTGAGTGAGTTTGTAGAATTTGTGAGGGAGGCCAAAGGGAACATTCAAAATTCATTCAAAATCATCACAACAACTTTTTTTTGCGGAGAATTTCCTACAAAAGGACAAAAATTTGGAATATACTTCAAACTGGGATAAATTTGTACACATCTCATGTGTCTCTAACAATTGCCATCTTCCAACAATTCTATGTGCATTAATAGCTTTGGAATCGAGCTTGATGCTTGCTCTATATGCAAAATCTTTTGTCGAAATGCAATAGGAAGGTGTGCAACCAACCAGTCCACCATGACCTTTGTGAGGGTGCTGAATGCATGTGCCAGTGTAGTTGCACTCGAAGAGGGCAAGCATGCTCATGAACAGATTATTGAAAGGGGATGGGATTCAAATGCCTTTCTGGCCAGTAGCCTAGTTGATATGGGAGCATGGAGGATGCTTTCAGAGTGTTTAACAAGATGCCATCTTGAGGTGTGGTCCCTTGGACTGCCATGATTGGAGGATATGCCATCCATGGGCATGCTAAGGAAGCTCTTCAACATTTTGAACAGATGTGTAAAGAAGGTGTACAGCCAGATGATACAACTTTTGTGTGTCTCCTCCTTTCAGGTTGCAGCCATGCAGGTTTGGTGGATGAAGGCCTGCGGTGTCATTCTTCAATGAGCACAGTTTACATGATTTCTGCAAAATTGGAACACTACACCTGCATGAATGACCTTCTTGGTCGTGCTGGCCGTCTACAGGAGGCAGAAAATATGATCAAGCCCATGCTGCGTAACCAACTGTGGCTGTTCGGGAGGCTTTGCTTGGTGCTTGCAGAATTCATGGTAATGTGGAGATGGGAGAATGTGTGGGTAAACAAGTTCTTGAACTGGAGCCTGAAAATGCTGCTGGTTATGTGATGCTATCAAAAACTTGTATGCTGCTGCTCGCAACTGGGATCTCAGTAAGAATGTTGAAGGGCAGAGAAAGGAAAGAGGTATGAAGAAACAGTCAGTTCGCGCCTGGATTGAAGTGAATAATGAGCTGCATACATTTGTAGTGGATGAGAAAACCACCCCTCAGATTATGGAAATCCATGCAGAACTGAAGAGACTGTCAGAGCTGATGCATGCTGCAGGGTATGTGGCAGATACTAATTTTGTTCTGCATGATGTGGAGGAAGAAGAAAAGGTGTTTTTATTTATTTCACCATAGTGGAAAACTGGCTATTGCATTTGGGCTCCTCAACACAGCATCCAGTAATCCACTCCACATAGTCAAGAATCTGAGGGTTTGTGGCAATTGCCACACTTCCACAAAGCTCATTTCAAAGATAGTCAGGAGAGCAATTCTGGTGAGGGATGCAAACTGCTTTCATCACATTGAGGATGGTGTTTGTTCTTGTTGCAGAGACTATTGGTGATGCCAGTAGTCTTGTCTTGTTAATCATTGGAGTAGGTTAATTTTGTTTGTAGTGTGTATCTAGTGGTAATATTACATCATAGACAAACCTGGTTCAGGGTATTCCTGTTGTGAATACAGTGTGTATATTGGAGAGAGACCAAAGTACAGCTTACACACATTCCTTCAAGGGCTGGTTTTCTGTTATTTCACACAAGAGACTGGAGTCTTCGGGATTAGAAAGAGCCTAGCCAAGGAGCTTAATGTGAACTGCTGGCCAAGAATGATGGTGGGGGTAACAAGCAGCAATAGTCTAGGTGGTGATTGTGTGGGGGTGCTTGCAGCTAGGGTGTTGCTTTGCATGGTAGAATGTCAAGTGCTGATGAGACCAAACCCTTGCTGATGATGCCATGCTTCTGCATAGCCAGAGTTCCAGTGCTCTGGGGTGAACCTTCCTTTGCTCCAGCCTCCAACTGCAGTTCTATGCAAAGACAATCGAACACAAATTGTTAGAGCCTTCTTGAAGGTTAGGTAGCCTTTAGGAGGATAGCGTTTTCCTATTCCATGGCAGAAGCAGCAAACATTGTCTTTCAGCTGTCAGTTTAGGTTAGGTGAACCTTGTACTGAAATCCATTCTCAGTGGCATTTTCAGATTCATATCATTTATGCACTTTTAATTTGATCAAATATATGTGTGAAATACAGTAGTTAGGTAGAAGTGTGGGAATGTAATGCTATTGCACCAATTCTGAGTTGCGCCTGATGATGTCAATCATTCCTCTGTGCTTGTGTCTCCATCCCTGTTTCCATTCTAGCAAAAGATTTTGCATGTAGAGCAAGCATCAAGCTTTATTCCAAAGCTGTTAATGCACATGGAATTGTTGGAAGATGGCAATTGTTAGAGACAGATGCGATATGTACAAATACATTCCTCAGCACCAGTGCTAAGAGATATATTTGTTTTGATATTCAATTTGTTATTGTTGTAGCCACTTTTGGCAAATGAAGACCTCTCTTTAGCATAAGATCTCTCCCACTCTTACATGTGTAGATGAATCTCTTGGATCTCCCCACTCTTAAGGATTAGCGATAAGAACCCTTGCCCTCCAAGCCTCATGATCTAAGTATGTCTACGCTCAGAGTCTTTACCATACTTTATACAATGAGTATGCCCATCCAACAAGGGCTTCAAAACAAGCACTCACTCATAACCCAATGCAGTTCTCTCTTTTCCAAAGAAGGAACCAGTGAATAAGGGTCACGCATATGGAGCCTTGACCGATGCAGTTCTTGAAAATTCAAAGAACCAGTCGAAAAAAACCTACCTTCCTTCACCAGAGGTCCTTTGCTGGTTCTTCGCAATATTTCAAAAACTGGGAGTTGGCAGTTATTTCATTCTGAAAGCGATTTGTATAAAACCCCCAGAACTGAGGGTTCATTTAATTTGAAAATTTTCAAAAACCCAGAACTGGAGCTTATAACAAAATCAAAGAACTCACCCAACACTGCTCACAACAGATGTGAAGGAAATCTCTGCGTGTTTGAATTGATGGAAATGTGGGTTTTCATCAATGCGATGCAATATGCTTGCCAAGGCCCCCGAGACCCGAATCTGGATCAGGAATTACACTTGTATCAATTGAGGATCTGATGCACAAATAAAGAATCATGTTGTATCGGTATAGAATGTAGGTATGAATGTGTGCATTACAGAACATCCTAGTTGGGTATGATGGAACCATGTACCCTGATGATGGCAAATGTCTTCAGAGGAGTATGTCTTTAGGATTTCACCCACACATAGCAGACCAGTCTGTGTAAGTGCAAAGTGCAAAGAGGCTCCGATATCAGTATTGTGAGAAAGTTTCTGGTGAATCAAACATCAAACGATGTATGTGTATGGAAATTGACATTAAGCTTTTGCATCCATGCTGGATTTGGGTGTGATTCCTTCAATGTCCCTACACATTATGGGTGCAGTTTGCAGCAATCTCTTGGGCTTGCATCATGCAAATAGCCTTCATGATGGCTCCTAGTCAGTTATTTTGTAGATATTAAAGTTATCCGTAAAGTCAGGCGATTTGAGGGCGAGACCAGCCAGTTTCTGCATAATAAGGAATCAAACGCTTAACTGCGAATGAAATTTTACAAAACGAAATAACTGGGACCCAAACTAGTTTTCCCACCAATTTGGGTGGGAAACTGAGTTTCATCCCCTCTTTCCTTTTTCATGAGCGCCTCGCCGCCTCCACTGCTGCTACATATATTTTCACTGCTCCTACATGTACAACTACTATAATTACTCTCGAACCTTGTGCATTAAATGCTGAGTTTCAGCATTTCATATTGAGATTTAATAAAAATTTCTTACTTTGCAAATACCACTGAAAGAGGGGATAGGGGGTGAAAGAGAGGGTGACTTTACAGATAACTTTATTTATTGTAAAATAATACTTTTATTTATTTATTTGTTGTTGGAAATCAGCGTTGGGCAGTTCCTTACTTTTATGAAGAATCTCACATTTCAGTTGTAAAAAATAAATTAGAATTGCCTCGGTTTTGGTTCCACCCCTAAATGGAACTGGAAATCTGGGTCTAGATCCAGTTTTTCAAAGAAACCAAGTATAGCCTGAGCTGTTGGACCATGTGTGAACTGGTTACCCAACTATTGTTTCCTTTCAAAACCATTTTTTGTAATTTAATTGAAATTTAAATGATAAAACTATGCAAATTTCAATATCTTCTGCACCTGAGGTCTAAAAATTTCCTAATGACCTTTCAAAAATTCAAGTCATTAAGGGCTTTTCAACAATACCATGAGCTCACCCAAATTCCCCTGTAAATTGTAAATTTGATTTAAATGAATGTTTAGTGAAAAAATTGCTCAATATTGAATAACTTCTGCACCATAGGTCAAAACATTATGAAACCAACGTGGTGCACCCTCACTCATCAAGGGCTTTACAACAATACCACGAGCATGACAAGATGACAAGAGGCACCCTTGCTAGGGAGATCTCAACATGACAAACAAACAACCTAGCTTCCTTCATAGATACACTAGTGTAGCCTATGCAATTGTTCCAAGTGTGAACTAGTTACCCAATTTATTTTCCTTCCAAAATCATTTTTGTAACATAATTGAATTTCCAATGACAAAAAACTATTAAAAATTCAATATCTTTTACATCTCAGATCTAAAAATTTCCAAATCACCTTCATTAAATCCTATTTGTCAAGGGTTTTTCAACAATACCAAGAGTGAGCCCAGATTCCCCTATAAATTTTAATCTTGATTTAAATGAATTTTCAATGAAAAAATGGTTCAATCTTCAATAACTTCTCCACTAGTGGTGGAGACATTATGAAACTAACTTTGTGCACCCTTATTAATCAAGGGCTTTCTGTAGTGCTAACTCATTGTTTGGGTGGCACCACAAGGAATGCCACACTCTCATGTAATAAAACCCATTGAATTTTGAGAAATGTTTTCATTATTTTTATCCAATAAATAAATAAATTGGGTTGTATAAACTTTGAAACTTTAATGGATTAAAATGTATTTTGAAATTTGATATTCCTAATAATTTCTTAATAATTTTTTTTCAAGAAAGTAATATTGAATACATTTCTTTAAATTGTTTTGATTAGAAACACTTTTGATACATATTGGGGGAGGGGGGGTTCATATGTAATTTTTTAAAGGCATTTTGAATTATATTTAATATGAATTTTTATTAGGTAATTAATTGAATAAATATAATTTAGTCATGAATAATATTTGGCCTTAACCGATCTTTGAAATGATTCCTTGTGATACCACCTGATCAAACTTTCATCTTGTGACAAAAGGCACTATGGTTTGGTAAATCTCAACATGACAAACAAACAAAAAATAAAAATAATCTGCTTTTATATATATATATTCCAATTTCAATTTTGGGTCATATTATCCGAAAATAATGGTTAATTGTTCATTCATTAAGCTTTGGTTAATATTTATTTTAGTCTTTTTTTTCAAAACCATGTATTTCCATTTTCATTCCAATTTCATACATGAATAGAACTTTGGTTCTAAAAGAATACAAACCAATTGGAATTTGAGTTCTTGTTTTGAAAATCAAACCCAATTTTAGTTCAACTTTTACCAACTAGAACCAAAATTAAAACAGGCAATTTGGCTTGCCAAAGTGGGTACCTACCTAACAATAGTTAGAACTAGTGTTGTGTAGGTAAGTTTAAATACACATATACTTGCCATGTCAAGCCAATTACATGTTTAAAAACTTATCTATAATGTAAATAAGTTTTAAAAATAGTTACACTTACCTTGCCCACGATGTAAATAATTTTTTTACACTTACACAAGGGAAGTGTAAAAAGTTTTCATTTATAGTTACACAACCTTGTGTAAATGTCTTGAGGTGTGTAAGTGTATATATTGAATATATTCATATTGAGTATACCTATTTGCAATCCATATTAATTAGTTGTCAGTGCATCCCGAAGCTCAATTTTTTTTTTTTTTTTTTGCAATGGGCCACTTTGATTACCCATTATATTTTTAATGCTCCCCAAATATAACCTTTTACTACCAATAAGGTGCTTTTGGAAGCATTGCCCTTTAGCCCACCTATAATATGCAATACAAGCCTACACAAGGATATGGGACAAATTATGGTGTTATTCAGGAATAAGGTAGATAACTTGGTGACCAAACATTTAGTATATTATAAGGTTTAAAATCCTTGAACTTTCCCTTTCTTTTCTGGGGAGTTCAAAATGTATTTTAGACCTTCACTTGAAAATTGCAGCCATAACCATGAAAATCACAAAAATAAGACAAAACATGAAGGAGATACAAGGTCTTGAAGTAAAGAGGGTTAGTGTTCAATGATGGGTGTGTTAAAACAATTTGTGATTTGGAGTTTAAAATCTTTGGACATTGTTCCATTGCCTTTGGAGTTCAAATGTATTTTTTAAAATTTTAATTGGTTTACTCATAATTTTTTAAATCGCTAAAAATGAACAAGAAATGAAAAAGATATGGGGTCTAAATGTAAAGGGGATTAGTGGGCTTTTTTCTAAAAAATTATGATTTGGACATCTTGTTTTTGTTGTGGAAGTTTTTTTTTTGTGTTGTTCCTTTGCTTCTAGAGTTTAAGGATATGTTGTTGCTTCCACTTGGTGCACCCACCACCATGAAATTAAAAAAAAGGTGAGCCAAATTATTATCACAAATGGTGTGGGTGGCCCAAACCTTGAATTGGGTTCGAATAATAATTAATAACATTTAGATATATGTTACTTTTGGAAATCCACCTATCACTCACATTAAGGCCATTATCAAAAGTTAAATTGCACTTCTTTTTCTTGTTGGGCAACAAGGCTTATGTTAATTTTGTGAAAAAATAATTGTTATGGAATCAATTTATGGTTACAATTTTTTTCGACAAGTCAAATCACACCCAACCCTTTGGAAGGTAGTTGCTTATAATTTCTTGCTAGCGAAAGTTGGGCTTGTTAGAAAGCATGACTTAAGATTAGAGCCTCACTAAAGAGCACTTCAACATTGTTGATCTATCATCACAACATAAGGTAAGTGCTAGTGTAACCATAAAAGAAAGAGTTTGAAAAAATCTAAGACAATTTTAATGGAGGTGAATTAAAATATCAAGAATTTGCATGCTCTACATTGTTGTTACTTTTAAACACATAAAATCCTTCTTTATCTTCTCATGAAATACCATGCTTTTTTTTTGCTTCGTAGGGTTTTCTTGATTAGTCACAAAATTATACTTTAATAAATGACACGACACATGTGATGTATGTAAACTAACCTTTCTTACACTAAGCAATCAATAATCTGTTTAAAATGCACCTTACATAAAGGTTTGACAATCCACTAACATTTATGTAATGGTGCATTCTCGCAAGATTAATGATTGAATCAAATCCCCAATTAATCTTCTAGAGCTCTAACCATTTCATTTTGTCTTCATGTCCCAACATCAACCCTTGACAAAACAAAATGGATGGTACATGTCTTTTCTTGACATAACTATTGTTAGGCAGATCATAATAAAATTCTAGCAGTAGACCTTAGTCCAAGATTACAAGTGAAAACCACCTCTATGGCAATGTAATTTTCTAAACTTATTCTCAACATGAACAATTGGGTTCACGATTAACTACCCTGCTCCTAAATAGTGTTTCCACCCGCTTCTTCCTCTTTTCCTCATATCCACACTCCCAAGTTCATCTTGTCATGAAATTTTCAAACTTTTCCTTCGATGCAATGTTATCCTCAACCATCCACCTCCTTCCCAAAACAACAAGAAAAATTTGCATCACAACCCAATACCCATAGAAAACAAAAACACACAACTCCTCTCCATTGTCTCCTAATCCTTCATTATGGACATCACCATCTTGGGAAAGAAAAAAACACTAGAAAAACAACTTTCCTCCTTGCAACATAAAGTTGACAACAACTTCTTTAAACCCTAAACTAGTCCCCATTTTACACACCTTTGCATTTGATCCATGTCATCCTTGAAATGTTCTTTTCACATTAGCACCAAAATTCTGAATCCCCACATTATTTTGGGTCACATTGGGGTCACTAGAGAGCATGATTTAAAATTAAAGCTTTATCAAACAACACTTAGGCACCGTTGATCTTGCCAAAACATAGACTATCCGTTTAGATGGCTTGTTATCACTATCATTGGTTTATGTGATTGATGGGACGAAATGGAGAGATTTTCTTTGCTTGCAAATTATTTTAAAAAGTGGGTGACATCCAAAGATGGAATTTGTCTCCATGGGAACAAGAATTGAAGCTTTTTTGAAATACTTACAACTACAATTGCCTATCCCCCCAATTTCCAAAAAGGTTGTTGTTTGAATTTATTCAGAGTTATGGTTTCAAGTGTTCAATCCCCATATATATAATTTTAAAAAAACATGAAAACCTCCATCTCATTTACCATTATTCTTAGGTTTTTCCCCAGCCATGCGGTTCAAGATGTATAATCTCTAATTGAAAAGCACTATGGCCAAGTCATTCATCCCCATATATACACACACACACACACACACACACACACAATTTTACCACATCTGGATTCTACACTACCCCAAAACATATTGGAACTATATTGGTCATTTTCCAAAAAAATGAAAAATGCCCTAATTCACACATCAAAACTTCCCTATATTTGTCATTGTTCAATATTGCAAACCCTAACTAACATCACCACCACCACCACCACCACAGACCTACCACAAGCTCATCACCCTCCAATTGATTTAAAAATAAAATAAAATCTTTTACACAAATAGAGAACCCCATTGCAAAGGGACCATAACAATGATTTCAATGCCTTACTTGTTGCTAGCAGATCTGCTGGTCCATATATTGTTGGTAGCTTCAAAGTCCCTGTTCTGAAGGAAATTGTTTGTCACCTTGTGGACACCTCCTACAATAGTGTCCTACTTTTGAGTACTAGCTCAAATCTCATGTTCCAATCCCCATGTTCCACCAACACTTTGCAAGCAAACACACTTGACTTCTTGGTGCTCCTAGTGGAGCTAGCTTACCACTTGTGGGTTTTGTGAAACATGCAAATTCCTTTGAACTCAATGCTCCATAATGCACTTTTGATGTCTATTATTGCACACTTCCACACACATGCATAAAACATTAGACCCCCCCCCACCACCCCCAACACCAAAAGTGAAAAATGATGTTTGGACTACAAATGTCTAGACTCCAAGCCAGGATTAATTTCCACAAAAGGTCAAAGAAGGCTTTAAGAAAAGCCTTTCAAAAAGCAAATAAGCCATATAATGGTTAGTGCCAAGGAATTTATTTTTTCGGTGGCAATTTTTTTATTATAAATTTTGTGAAATTTTGTTGAGAAAATTTTGGGAGAAACCTTGTTTTTCCAATGTAAAATGTGTTCATGTTTTAAGGAAGAATTTGTGACTTCTGTGAAATCAAAATTTGAAAATTCTGAAAACATTCAAAGAACAGAAAACCCAAAACAAAGTGCCAATTCTATTTGATTTTTTTTTCCAAGACATTTTTTTCCAACTATAAGCTTGCATAGAAACTTCTGAACAAACCCTTGACTATTATTCTACATCTAGTCATACCCATGGCATACATAACGTGCTAATATCCACCAAAAATCATAAAAACACATGTTATTTGCTTTAATATTTTAGAAAGAGAATGTTTGATCAAATATCTTTGGAAAATTATATTTTTTGAAATCCAAAATACACATGTGTTTTCCCCTTATGGTGATTGTCTTTTGGTTCCATTTACTTTCAATAATTTTGTATACAATGAAGTTTTAATTAATATGAATGAACAATGAAAATGCCATGTTACTAATTTGGAACAGATCCCCATAGACAAAATATATGTATAGGGTAAGGAATCCCTTTGAGCCTGTTCTTGGATTGTTGGGCAAAGTTGAGCCCTCCTTCAAATCCAGGAAGAGGGTTCAAAGGGGGTTTTCCTTCCACAACATAAGAACTTTTTCAATTTCAAGGGACCTTTTTTTCTCAAAGAAGTGCCTTAACACTTTTGTAAAATCCCTAAATCAAAACTTCTTTACATGACCCATCAATGCACCATACATTGAAAACCAGTTATGACTCAATTATGAGTGAACTCCAACTAAATTACTGAAGTTAGCTTTACATCTTCTGAAATTCTAGATTTTGGGTCAAAAAAAAGAACATGTAAGTTGGTGCTAGCAATGTTGAGAAAAAAAAAAAAAAAGAATCCAATCATCACAAGCGCCATTGCCATAGGAAACCATTACCCTATAAAGTCCCTCCCCACCATCACTGAAGTTCTTCTTCTCCTTATCATTGTTGTAGCTATGTCCATCATTAAACCACATTTGTAATAGAACCAACTTTATGTGACATAACTAAAAACATTTTTTGCATATCAAAGAAATGACATGAAAGCAATCCAAAAGAAAATCACAAGTCTTTTGAACAAGGATTTTCTTAGAACAATTTGCACCATGAATGGGATGAGGCATTGATGATGATACACATGGGAATATGTGCCCCAACCCCGCCCTCTAGTCCATAGGGGTTGAGGCACCATATGTGAAGACTCAAGGTGTTAGCCAAAAATTGCCCTTGGCTCATGTGGATCAGGTTGACTTGCATTCCCATTTTAAGTGCACATTGTTAGGTCAATTTTGACTATTGGTCCCATTGCCTTCTTTGGGTAAGTCTTTAGGAAACAATTATCCAAGTTACAGCCATGATGTCAACACTTGTGTTCGAAAATTTCATTCTCTTGGAAATCCACACCTATCCATATGAGTTCCAATTTGAATTGCACCTCCTTAGATGTATCCAAAATGTAGGCAACCATCAAATTGTAATATAGAGTCTCCATGCCCTTTAGCATCACATACATGCCTTTCAATTTTTGTTTGGATTCAAGTAAGGCTCATCGTGAAGATGTTCATTTCCTATGAATATGGAAATTCCTTCATCTCCTATGAATATGGAAATTCCTTTTCTAGACCCCGCAAGTTGTGTTCCACCCAAGGTCTAGACTGGGGCTTTCAATTGTTTCAACTTTTCCTACAATTCAATAGCTTCGTGTTCGGCCTTGTTAACCCTTGACTCCATATTGTGCAAATGTCCTCGCAACTCAACTTGTTATTCCATGCATTTTGCCATGGCCTTTAGTTCTACAACTTGTGATTTGTTTGGAATTTCGAGGTTGAAATGAACCTTGTAAATGAATGATTAAATCCACGATTGACCACATTTTGCATCTCCATTTCACCACCATCAAACATGCCATGAAAATTTCAATCAAGATCAATTTCATCATTGTGGCAATTCGCATCAAGAGATATGCTAAGGGGGATTAGCACCTCTAGGGGTAGTTGGGATTTTAAAGGCTTTAAATGGATCACCAAGGCAAGTTTCAAATGAGTTCATGATTGTTCACAAAAGGTTTGGTTGTTTTTGTGCTCATGAACTCCTAGGAATTGTTGTCCAATTCATATCAATGCCTAAAATTGCCTTAGCATAACCCATTTGTGCATAAATAAATGCACCATGTTGTCTATAAAAGTACCATCTCCCCCAAATAATTAAATTAACTTCCATTAATTGCAATGTCATATGCTGTTTTCAATAATTGTTGAAATGGGTCGCATTGTTTTTGACATGAATGTCATGTTATGCATTAGCAAAAAATTGTTGATGTGACCCTAATTAACATATTGACTTGTCACATTATGTGTCCAAGCGTTCGGTACATTTTGCCATCCATTGCATGCTTGGTAAATACTTTTTATTCTAAAATCTATATTAAAATTGCACTGCCAAAATCTATTTTACTTTTGAAATACATTATGAATTTGAATAAAAATATAGATTATAGTATTGAAGTATTGCAATTACAATTACATTCATACATTTGAATTCATACATAATTGGAGAACTAAATCAAATCTCCATAGCCATTTCTTACTATAGAAATCAAATTACTTAAAAAATAAAAAACAAATATACACAAAATCAAATTATCCAAAATCAAATGGAAGAAGAAGTTTAAAAATTTCCATCCAAGTAAGTGTTCAAAAAGTATGAAAAATTGTGTTCACAAAAACTTCATTACCCTACAACTAGAATTTTGAAACAATGAATTTGCAACTATGATGTGATTATCCCATGAAAATATGAATAATTAAAAACAATCCCACATAAAAAAATTGTGGAGTTTTATTGTAGTTTCATATTAGTCCCAAGATGGACCCTATATGTATGAATGTATGCATAGTATATACAATTTTGGTCAACCATGATTGATTTTGTTACCAAGTTGCACAATAGCCACACATGACAACTACAATATAATTGGAATAAATGAAACATTCATTAATAACTTTTTCACAACTATTTTACAACTATTATATTGGATCTTTGTGTAAGTACCCAACTATTAGTCACAATAATAACAATAACAATTAGTTTATCATATAATTAACTAGGAATACAGAAATAATTAAATAATAATATTTTTATTTTATTATTTAAAACTAGGCTACGTTATAAAAGTTAATAATAGTTAACCTATGGTATTATTTAATAATAATATAATTTTGATTCTTATTGACATACATTAGTATATAGATTCCAAATAATAATTAATATCATTACTTATTAATTATTATGAACTGTAATAGTTAGTATACCTAGTAAATAAAGTATGTTAAGGTAGAATCGCCCATCATTAATCATTGGCTATTAACTAAACAATTTTGAACATTTTTTTTTCTTATCTATTTTGTGTGATGCAAAGCATCATGGGAATGTCGAGGAAAACTTTTCAACTCCAACGGCAAAGGAACAACATAGAAAAAACACATTAAAATAACATAATTTTTTTCATAAAAAGACCATTTATTTTTAAACCTCATATATATATATATATAATTTGTTTTTAACAATTTAAATTGCCACAAGTGCACCAAATTAAGATATACATTGACTATTTAAGTTTTAAAGGTAAATGAACAATATAGAAAAGTTATGAAAAAGATGAATGTGTTGAATTTTAAAGTGTGAATTAAGTTGGTGATTGAACATTGACCTTACTTACTTTTGACAACCATATATTTTTCATATTGTGTCCTTTTTGAATAATCTAAATAGTTGTGGGTGTGCCAAATCAAGGTTTAAAAAGAAATTTTGCACTTGAGAAACAAATTTAGGATTTGAACCTCAATGTTCATTCACTAGCTTATTTTGTAGTACTTGTAAGTAAGTTGCAACTAAATTTTTTATCCCATATTATTTGTCCTACCTTTTGAATTCGTAAAATATGTAATTAAATGCATTATGAGTATTATATAAAAAATGACTCGTGAAATAAATTAACAAAAGAAGGTTTGTAATTAAAAGGTTAAACCCAAAATAAAATAGGATTAACCCATATTACCTACCTACCTACTTATCTATCTGTGCTTAATTATCTACCTATTTAGCATAGGAAATGTAGGTAGTAATGTTTACCTACCTATTGATCTAAGTGCCTTGTGTTAACATCTTGTCAATTTTTAATTGGATGATCTAAATTAAATTGATTAAAATATTAAATATCAAAATAAATTTAGAATTGCCATGTGTCCATTGATGATTTGTTACCACATCATTGCCACAATAGCACATTGTTGTTTATGTAGTTGCATATAGTTGTAATGTAATGACATAATAATTGCAATGTAGTTGTGTGAATTGTGTACATATACAACAAGTTGTGTCCATTACAACTCTTGCAACTTGCCAAATAACACTCACACTATAAAAATGCTTTGAATTGCAAGTGGTCATTGCAATTCAAAAACACAATTGCAAGCTTAGTTACAAAACACCTTATTTTTTCATAATGAAAAATTATAACTTGTAACTATTGGTTATTCATTATTAGCCTACTACAACCTATTAGCTTTTGACAATGCCAATTTATTGCAATCTTCCAAAATATCCTTATTTGCCTTCTTACCCTTTGTTTGTTTGTTTGGAAAAGGCCTCAATTTAGATGTTGGTGACATTGGGTCAATTCATTCATCTCCAAGTTTATCATATTGTCTTTAACACCTTAACATGATTAAAAGTTTAAAAGTTTAGGTATTAGATCTTTTTAGCTAATATAAAATTTACAATTTAAGTTTGAAGGGTTAAGTTTTGCCAAGCTTGGGAGTTATTGCATAAATGGTATGATAAACATCAAGGAGGTTGAGCCGATGAAATTCAACAACAATTATAAAATAATCAAAGAATTTGAACTTCATCAACCTTTAATAATTAATTATTTTCTTCCAAGTATAAGGTGGTGATTGGTCACATGATCACAATCCTCACATGTTGAAGAAGAAAATGAAGAATTTGGGGTGTAGAATGACACCCTCACAAGATCCCACATTTTCTTCCTTTTTATCTTTTCTTGAAGGCAATAAACACATGTGTTAAAATTGGATTGCCTTGTTCCATTAAAAAACTTTTTGTTGATTATGTGGATGTTGTTGGGAAAAAAATTCCTTCACTTGACTTCTATTGCATTGGATTACCTTGTTCGAAACTAAGCATGTTTGGTCACAAGCTAGAAAGGGGCGCTTTTAGTTTATGACCTTTCCAACTTATGATTGATAAGGCTTGAACTAGGGTTTGTTTTCAATTTTGTGATATTGAAAATTTGATGATTTTTTCCAAATTTTTTAAAAAAAAAGTTGAATATACACTTGGAAAAAAATTACAAATAATTGCCAATTTTTCTTTCAAATTATTGATAATATTTGATAAGAAAAGATGCTTGTTGAATAATTATTTTATTTTTTGGATTTTCTAAATGTAGTTAAGTGTCAATTATTTTTACAAGGTTGTATGAAAAATTACAATCCTGCCTAAAAACAAATATTTAAAATTCCTTGTGGATTAAACATCAAATACACAAAATTTTATCAATTTTTGCACAAAAAAATTCAAATATAAAAACATGACTATTGAACACCCTTGTGTGATAAGGGCTAAACAAAGGGTTCACAATCCAACTTGCAATTGAATTCAATTATTAGTTGGACCATGAAATGTTTTGTGCAAGAAGGGTTGGATAGGGTGGTCATAGTCTAGATTGTGACCAAAGTGTAGTCACACATTGGACATGGGCTTATTTCATGTGTTGGAAACCCTTGTCCAAATTGTGACTAAATTTGAAAAGGTTGGATGTTGAGTGACCTTGTATAAATAGTGCTTGGATAGGATGGTTGTAATTTAGATTGTGATCAAAATTTGGTTGCAAGTTGGATAGGGGACTTGGAAACCTAGTTGTGAAGTTTAGATATCCATTTTTTATTGTTTGGATTGTGATTAAAATTTGGTTGCAATTTAGACAATGGATGTAGTTTGAAATAATTACAAAATTACAATTATTATAATTGCATATTTATTGTCCATGTTGGAAGTGATGTTTGGTTTCAAATTTGTTGGCCCATAATTCAATGTGCATAATTTACAAGGTCATTGAATATTCATTCATTAAATATGAATAAACAAAATTATTACGAATTGTTTCAAATTTTTCTATTGTGCCAATGCTAACCAATGTTTGTTGAAATAGATGGACAAATTGACATTTTTGGATGGACATTAATGTGATAGTTAGTGCAACAATGATGTGCCATGCCACTAACACAACCTTCCTTGAAAATGGTGACTCAACCCAAGTGTGGGTTGTGGGGAGTCTTGCGAGTCATGTTAATTCATGATTTGTTTGTGCACCGTTTTGTATCTAAACAACATTAACTGTATTTTCTTCTTACTTTTGTAATTTGACATGGCTATCAATTCAACTTGGGAACTTTACTTGGGAAATTTACTTAATCTCATTGTAGAGCTCACACACTTCCTTGTCGAGAATTAGAGAATGCATTTTGAATTTGCATCCTAATGCAAAACTAAAAATCAACAAGATTCATCATTAGTAACCACTTGACAATCTAAGAATGTATCACAAGCTTTGCACCATGAAACAAATCTTAAAACAACAATTTTTAAAAAATGATTAAAATATTATGACTTGCAAATGAGTGGAATTCATGTTACTTATGACATACTACTCATATTAATGTGACTTGTGCCATTAGCCCAAGTGTGAACAAGGTTAGGTAATTGTTCAAATTGGGAACAAAAGCATGATGATATAGCTCAAATTGTGAAAAAAATAATTCAAGTTTTAAATGAATTTTCATTGACAAAAGTTATTCAAAATTCAATATCTCCCCTACCTTAGGTTTAAAACTTATGAATTAACTCCAAGAGATTAGGTCCATCAAAAGCTATCCAGCAATACCAAGAACTTGCCCCAATTTCCCTAAAATGTTTAGTTTTTATTTTAAAAAAATTTCTTTGAAAAAATTTCAAAAACTCTTGCATATTGTTCAATATTCAACAACTCTTGCATTATAAGTCTAAGCATTATGAAGCCACCTTGATGCACCTTACTCATCAAGGGCTTTCTAATGGTACCAATAGTATAGGGGGGGGCGGGGGGGGCCTCCGGTTGTGACACCCTCACCCGGCCCCAACCCAAAAAACACACCCCCTCCCCTAAA
>Ga0116229_10001988_pt1 | contig 32723 bp, 23 predicted proteins | sample S1TSphgellanicum_3_FD_87313 | JGI IMG/M metagenome (GOLD analysis project Ga0116229, IMG submission 87313) | Host-associated microbial communities from peat moss isolated from Minnesota, USA - S1T2_Fc - Sphagnum magellanicum MG | ecosystem: Host-associated > Plants > Peat moss > Unclassified...
AAAAAAAAAAAAAACACTCCCTTTAATAAAAAAATGAAAAAAAAAAAAAAAATAATATTGAGGGGGGCCCCCCACAACAAAAACAGCTGGCGCCCTCCCCCCCCCCCCCCCCCCCCCTCTCCTCCTCCTCCTCCTCCTCTAACCCTTTCCCTCGAACTTGGTCATAATGAACTTAGCACCCACACTATTTATTATATGCTTGATATGATTCAATTGTAAACAAAGCTTTAATATTTGTTTTTACATTAATAATGAATTTTGTAAATCGAGGTAGGTCATATCTATTGGTAGATAAGAAGGAAAAAGGTGACAACTATGTAGTTAAATAGTTTATACATAGGTAGCAATTGTTTTCACTTGCCTATTCCCTTGTGGGTAGTTAGTAGGTAGGTAGTTAAGAAAAGAAATTGAACTAACCACCATAGTTTGACATGGAATTGGAACTCAATACATTTCTTTTTCTAGGGTGAAAGTTAAAGTGATTCACTTTTGAAGTCATAATGAAATTTTTTATAAGTGCATTGTATTTAAATGCTTGTAATGAATAATGCAATCTTGAAATTTTCAATAACATTGGGTTCTAAACTAACAACTTGATCATGAACATATTTGTAAAACTATTTTTTCGAAAATAATACATTCATTGTTAACAATGAACTTTTGAAATTCAAAAATATGAACTAGTTGGTGGACTAAATTGTCGAAAAATTAAAGAATTCATATAGAATTCCACTTCATTTTTATTATATTGATTAAGTATAAGTTAAGGAATGAAATAATAAAATTAAATGTGAAATATTTTCTTTTAGAACTTTAAAGGGTTAGAATTGGACCTTATTTGCAAAAGTCATTTTAAGAATAAATGAATAATCCAAAACAAAATATAATGACCTAAGGTAAAAATAATTTAGAATAGAAAATAATAACCCATGAAAAATAATTTCAAATACCTTACAATATAATAACTACCAATAGCCTATGATATTATAACATAGAATATCAAACAATAATTTATAATACAATAATCACCAATAGTTGTAATATAACATATAATAACCAATAATAACTTATAATACAGTAACCATTAATAACCATTTATAAAGTAGCCACCAACAACCATTAATACAATAACCACTAATAAGCCATTAATAGAATAGCTACCAATAGCCATTAATAGAATAACCACCAATAAGCCATTAATAGAATAGCTACCAATAGCCATTAATAGAATAACCACCAATAAGCCATTAATAAAATAACCACCAATATCCATTAATAGATTAATCACGAATAACCATTAATAGAATAGCCACCAGTAGCCATTAATAGAATAGTTGCTAGTAGCCATTAATATAATAGCCACCAGTAGCCATTAATATAATAGCCACTAATATAATAGCCACCAATATAATAACTACTAATGGCCATTAATATAATAACCACCAATAACTATTAATAGTATTACCATTAAAAAACATTAATAACCCCAAATAGAATAGGTACCAATAACCATTAATAACCACCAAGAACACTAACAAAAGAACAACCAATAGCCATATATTATAGTTGCTTAGGATTGCCAAAAATAATTGAAGGTGAAATAATTTATAATAAATAAAAAATAACTTAAGGTGAAATAACTTTCAATAGTCAAAAATAACTTATAATAATTACAAGTAGTCTAAATTAAAATAATTTAGAATAGCAAAAAATAACATAGAATAGAATTTTTTTTTTACAATAACTGAAAATAGTCTAAGTTGAAATAAGTTAAAATAGCCAAAAATAATTTATAATAACTGCAAAAATTAATAAATTGAAATAATCTACAATAGTTAAAAATAACATAGAATAACCCAAAAAACTTACAATAGTTGAAAATAACCTAAGTTGAAATAAGTTAAAATAATGAAAAAGAACTTAAAATAACCAAAAATAGTTTAGGGTGAAATAACAAAAAAAAACCAAAAGTAATTGAGAATAACCATAAATAGTCGTAAATAATGTAGGGTGAAATAATTTAAATTAATGAAAAATAGGTATATAATAATTGAAAGTAGCTTAACATAGGTAGTATTATTATATTAACAAAAAAATCCATTTATTAAATTTAAAAAAAAAGAAGAATGGTCATTGAAATGTTATTGAATAATGATATTCAACTTTTTTTTTGTTCAAATGATTTTAAAGTTTCAAAAGGAAATAAATGTAATTATTTACATTATTAAATTAAAAAAAATAAATTCGAATAATTTCATTTGAACAAAATTTCAATAAGATATGAATTTTCAAAATTTATGTTTTTGTAATGTTTAAAATGAAGTATTTGATAAATAAAATGTAATGTAACATATTATCACAACAAGTGTGGTGGCTTGATGGTAAGGGTGTTTACCCCCATTCCAAAAGTCAAAGGATCAAACCTCATGGGTGGTGTTGTGTGTGGTCAACAATGGTATGTTGACTAAATATTCTCCAATTGAATTCCTAGGCTAGGTGCCTAGGTTGATTACATGACCTACCTACCTACCCAGGCTAGGTTTTTAACCTAGCGTAGGTAATGACATGTGTCAATAAATAATAGGTTTTAAAAATCATGGAATTATCAATTATATTATATATTAAATAATTAAAATTTAATTAATTTCCATACTGGTTAGTTAATTAACTAACAAGTGAATGGTTTGGTAAATTTGTATTTCATTTAAAAATAACCTTGTTTCACTAGGTACTAATGAAACAAGTCATTGTCCGTAACAACTGGTCCCCATTCACTAGGGGGTTAAACAATTTCACTAGGTGAAAATGTCCAAATTCACTCAAAAATTTAGTGAAACCCAGAGTGAACTAAGACGCATTTCCTAGTAGTGGAGGGACAAGGCAAAAATGGTTGTAGTTCAGTATGATTAAAGATCATCATTAATCTTCAAACTTGTATAAGTTTGTGAATTCTAAAAACAAAGTGAAAGATTAACCTTCTATGAACTATGGAACATAAATTTCATTCAATGTTTGATGTTTTTGCATCCATGAACAAGGCAAGCAAATGATTGATGATATATTTGACTTGTCTTCTATTTGTCTTTGTTTAATAATCTTGTAATTTTAATGGAAGTCTAAGGGTTCATCCCCATTGATGAGGTGAAAAGGACATGTATGTAGGTTTTGTAATGTGGCATTTGTTTAGGATAAATATTAACTATCCTTCATGTTGATTTATATACAAAAATAAACTAAATGATGCAATGTTCAATTCTTGTTTTTGATGCAAAAAGATTTTAATGATTTTATGTAACAAGGCAAAATAATTTGTTGAGGCTAAACATGATTTGGGGAAATAAAGGCATGCATGTAGATTAAATATTTAACATATGCATGTGTTTATAGTAGAATTAACCTTTTGTAAACTAGTTAACCATTTGAATTATTAAATCCAAAAATTACAAAACTTTTATATGGCAACTTGTAACCAAATTATATTTTCCATTGTGGCATGTGTTTTCATTTGAGAAAATGATTCTTTTGGTTGTATTATGTTGTTGTGAGTTTTATGTCCATATTATATTAGTTTCACAATATTGTACTCAAACTTGATTGTGAATCTTTAAACAATTGTATTTTTCATGAATGATGTGAATTGTGGAATTTTCATTATTCATAAATGTTGGTATGTTGGTTTAATGTTGCTACATATGATGCTAGGATTATGTATATATAGTGTTGACACCCTTGAATAATTCAAGATTAGTGTGTGATCAAACTCCATACTAAAACAAGGGATATATACATTTTTTTTCACTTAAAAATTGGCAAATATTGGATCCATATTCATACTTAGATTGCTACTAATCTTTAAAATACCATATTCATATTTAGACTTGATTGTGCACCTAATATTAAGACCATATTGGTTAGTCCATTTGAATGATGAGACATATTAAGACTAGTTGAGTATGTCAAAAGTCTCATACTAGTGCAAGATAGGTTTAGAATTAATTTTGTCCATTGTCCTTGTCATCGTTTTTACAATCTCTAGCATTTTCCATTGCCTCTCCCATCATGCTTGGACCCAAAAACATGGGGGTTTTTTTTTGTCATTGTCCTTGGCATTTGGCATCCTTGAGGTTTTTGTAACCATTTCCATCATTTACAAATCTAGGCTCCAACATCCTTTATCACCCATTTGGTCAGCCCTCCTATCAAGAATTATAAATTTTTTTCAACATCCCACGATGTCTCTTTTGACATCCTTGACATCCTTCCATTTTTATTGCATCCTCCTAGCATCCCTAACACTTTCCAAATGTTTTCTTGTCATCCTCCATGTCCTTGTGACATCACTTAAATTAGACCACGATGTCACTTGAATTCGGCTACCTCACTCTTGAATTGGCAAATTTACCAAGACATCTTGATTTGGGATGCCTTGCAAGCCAACATCCCATCAAAAGACATCTCATCAACAACCCTAGATTTTGGTGTATAATACATGTAATCAACTTGTGCGGATTGACAAGGTTGTGATGATCTACTATTTGACGAGTGAGACTTTTTTTCACATTGCAATGCCTATTGCTTGGATATTGAAATGAAATTGAAAGGTCCATCAAATAAAAATGCAACTTCGAAAAATGGTTCATCACAAAAAAGGTGAAATTCGAAGATGTCCACCGAGCAAAATGTCAATTTTATGAACTCAAACGTCACTATGATTTCACTTTGGACATGCAGTCATAGTTAGTAAGGAGCATACTTCTGACTTCATGCACACATATGGCTTGAATAATCTTCATTCTTATGTGTTTTAGACTACCGTCATGCATTATTAAACTGAATTGAATCAAATAATCTGATGCTTGAAAGTAATGTGGAACAATGAAATTGAGTTTTATATTTGACTGTACAAATTTAGTACTAATTTGCATGGCTTCTAGAAGTACTTCAAGAACAAGACACATTTTAGACGGTTTGATGAGGTCAAGTGAATAATGTGGATTTGAGGTCATTTTTTTGACCTTTGGCATGCCATCCAGAAGTGTGGAAATTTTTGCCAAGGGATTTACATTTGAGAAGCCTGAAGTTTCCAGTTTGTAATTCAAATTTTGGTCTTCTATTTGTAAGTGTTAGGAAGAACTGAATCTGTCAAAGGAAATGTGATTTTGGGTGGTGGTTGTCTTGAGAGCTTCTTGTATTGTATTTTAATCCACCTCGCCCAGGTAATCATCAACTTCAATAGGTGTCAGCACCCTAAAAGAGACCCCAAAGAGATTTAGAAAAATGTAGTCACAAGAGTATTAGCACTTTGGGAGAAGATGTTATCTCAACAATGCAGATCAAATGTGTTGGGGCCAATAAAATAAAATGATGTTACTTCTTCATAGATTTGGTGTAGTATAATGTTTTTCCCAGGGTCTTGGCTTTAGCATCTGCTTTGCAAATCCTCTTCAAACAAACCCAAGACAATAATCCCCAAGGACAGAGAAGGAAAAAATTATAAACTCGAAACACTGCAAGAATTGCAAACCTGAACTTGCAATCTGAACCAACAACGCCAACCTCAATGTTTTTCCCAGATACCTGGCCTTCAAATCTGCACAGATCCTGGATTAGAACATTTAAAGCTTGAATCCTTCAAAACTTTGGCATGAAATACTTGGTGCCAAATTGATGCTATTTGAAAGAGTAGAGATGAGAGGTTAGTGATATGGCTACCCCTCTTTCAATGTGAGTATGGCAGTGTGAATCGCATCTTCCAATTCCATTTCATCTGTGTACCTGATCTACCCAAGTTTATCCAGCTTCCAATAATACATCATCACTGATTTAACATGGATTTTGTTTTGATGTGGTGTGAAGAAGGATAATAAGTGAATGCCAACCAAATGTCAAATCATGGAGGCTAGAACCATGACCCCCAATTATGAGAGAAAAAAATTTGCTTACCTTTTCTCAAGAAATGTTTTTGCATTACAGACATTTCTGCCAATTGCTGTTGCCTTCCAGGGGAAGTATGAACCTGAGGGGTCTATCTACACATAAACTTGGATAAAAACACTGTTAGATTTTAAGGCTTTCTTGTAGAACATTCACAAGCTGTTGAATTTGGTGCATACCTAATACAATGTTTCACCCAATGTTGTGGGTGTTACTAGAGTGTAAGGTAAAAGCCATGCTAGCAAGGCATTACACCCTCTGAATCAAGGGTGGAGCCAGAGATCCATGGTGTAATAATACCTTGCTGCCAAGCAATTACATGGCATAATGACTGAGGTAGGCCAGTATGACGAGAAATTATGAAACATAGTTTAGGTTATTTTTGATGTTTGGTGAAACCCTTAAATCAATGTTTGCATGTTTTGATAAATTTTCATCTCATTTTTGTGTTTCACACAGCAATTTAAAAACCATGTAAGTGCATTTGTTTTACAGTTGCACTTGCAATGTTTTGCATGACCTAAAATGGACTTACACTGGTTCACACTTACACAGCCATTATTATACACTTACATGGTTGTGGTTGAGCCTTTTGGGTTTAGGGTGGAACCAGCACCCACCAGTGTACCGGCCTCTGGATGCCTGTTATTACTCAGTTGTGGCTGAACCTCAACCGAGTTAATATTTGGTTTCACCTTGGTAAACAAACTTTGTAAGAAATAGGTCTCATATATAGGTAGATAGGGAGGAAAATAGGTAACTATTAAGTATGTAGAATGGTTTATACATAGATAAGGGCTGGTTTGCCTACCTACTTACTAACAACCTGCTTGTGGGTCGTTAGTAGGTAGGTAATAAAAAAAGCAAGTGAGCTAACCACCATGGTTAGCGAGGGAACTGGAACCCAACAGAAAACTGTTTCCTGACCATTATCATCCATCCTTCATGGTCCACTGGTGGGGTGCTGGTCCACTGTTGCCAGCCTTTTGCACTTACACTAAACCTGTGTGTAAATAATTTCCCCTAAGGCATTTACACTTACAAAACCATATAAATCTATATATATATATATAATTTATTTATATATGATAAGTAAATAAGTAAATAAATGTGTAATATATATTTACTTTACACATTTAAATATCACACTGTTTCTGCACATGAATTAATCACTATATTGCATAATCCAGATACATCCTTTAAAGTAGGTTGAATTGATGCGTGAAAGTATTTAGCACCTGGTACAGTTGAGGACAATGATCATCATAGCCTGCAATCAGTAGAGAGACACCAAATGGTCTCACCCCTCTGCAAACATATTTGTTGACCACTTTAAGCAGGACTTGCACATTGTGGTAGTGAACAATTTTTCTTAATCAAACAAGAAGGTGTGATGAGTTAATAAAACGGATAAGGAGTCTTTTGCTTCCATGGGTGTTCCTCTCGGAGATCTCATCCCAGGAGTACAAATTTTTGTGTTTGTCTTCCTTCATCCTTGATTTTTCTGTTTGAGATGAATGAGCCTGGGATTCAATGCCTTTTGCAAAGACCCTATTGAATTTAATTGGACTTTCTGATGAAAGATTGAAACCTCATGAAGGCCATCTCTGCTCCAGACAGTTTGGGTTAGGTTGTTGCCACAGCACTTGAATTCTTGTACCTATTACCTTGAGGGTAGATTAAATTAGGGTGAGAAGCAAGAGTGACCACCTGACTTGGAACTTCTTACCAAACCTTGAATTTACTTACATTCAACTCATATATACTTTGAAGGTTTCCCCCAAAGAACAGGTAGTGTTTCACCCTGGGTGAACCCAAACAAAGTGTGGTTTACAAAAAGTTATCATTGCAAACCGAGCTTTGGTACCAAACTACATGGTGTCTGATTAAAATTATTTCACTTTGTTTTTGGGCCTTAGTTTGACTTTCCAATTTCATTTTCATCTCCAATAGACTAATTTGGAAAGTTAGTGAAATTGGGTACCATTTAATGAAATAGGGTACCACTTCACAAGATTTGATTCCATGAAGAGTATAAGAAGCAATCCCGTGGGATGCAGCTAGGAAATGTGAAACAGAAACTAGGAATGACCTTGACAAACAATTTCAGTAAGAAGAGTATTTTGTACACAATTTTTTCCTTTGTATTTTTTAATCCCCACCTTTGATCTGTATCCTCAATCTTGGTACTTATCCCCAGTTTCAAGGACTTCATGAATAACTTTATGGGGTGGAGTGTTATTGGTGCAAGATTCAAATTTGTCCACATACAATCCCTCTCCTGCCAAGAGTGATTTGCAAATGGGTAGTGACTTGATTTCTACAACACATGGAGGAGCATGGGAACAGATCTCCAACAGTCTATGTTGGATGTGGTAACCAGTGTCCTGTGATTATTTGAAATTATAAAGAATTGTCAGTTCAGGTTTATAAATGATTTCAGAATTTCAGAATCAGAGAACCGCTGGTTGCTGGTCTTTGAAAAAAACCAGAACCAAAGAACCGTTGATCTTGGTTATTGCAAAAACCTAAAAGAACTGGCAGTTTTCATGAAGAACCGCAAAACAACTGGCCATTTTATGGTCTCAGTTATTTGATTCTTTTCAAAGAAATTGAGCTGTGAGTATACACCATAACTGGTAATTGAGTCTTTGAGACTCATGTTTATGAATCTCAAGAGCGACCCTAATAACCACCGGAGGTCTGTTCATGTTTCTAATAATCACCAAACACTATGGGTAACCACTGGTAGAGGTCCAAGTAGGGTGTGCTGGGGATGGAGATACAGGCTCTTACCCAGATTGTGTGTATTCCTGCATCACTGTTGCAGTCTCTCTCACCAACTGGGATAAAGGGATAGTCTCCTGCAATCAAGTTCAAACAACCAGACTTGTCATATATTGGACCTATGATGGCTTCCTACCGCTAGGGAGAAGGGCTTTTTAGTCCTACTAATTCAGCTCATGTGAGACTCACACATCTTATCTGCCTGCACCCATCTGTCTATCTGTGCATAAAAACTTTGAGGATGGTCTCTATGTTGCAATTAGGGTTTCAGAACAACAACTAACTGTTGATGCATTTGGAGTTGGCTCAATTTGTCACAATTAGAAAATTAGGGTTTCAGAACAGTGACCAACTGTTGATGCATTTGGAGTTGGCTCAATTTGTCAAAATGAGAAAATTAGGGTTTCAGAACAATGACCAACTGTTGATGCATTTGGAGTTGGCTCAAATTTGTTAAAATGAGAATATTAGGGTATCAGAACAACAACCAAGTTGTGGATGCATTTCGATCTGGCTCAATTTGATACAATGAGAATGGAACCTTGTGGAGGCGTTGGTATTGCTGAGCTTGCTTTCGGCTCCTACGTACTAGAACTCGTGAATCGGGTCCCATTCCACTGTTAGTTATTCCCCATCCGTCCAAAATAGCAGTAAGTCTTAAATTTGATATATCTACTGACTCCTAAATTATTCAACAGGAATCAAAATGCATGGCATTGATCAGAATTGCAAGCAAACATCAATTTTGAAGAATTTTTGGCAATTTGGTAAACTGCCTGTAAACTACTCCGATGCCTGGAGTAAGTGATTGTATCTTGTGGACCTGTGAAACCCATTTCAAACAACCAGAGGGAAAAAGAGGAAGGCAATCAGGCATGTATATACTTTGAGCTGAAATTGTACATCACATACATGCAAACAGTTTTGAAATGTGCCTACTTACAATGGACAATAAATCCAAGCTTGATTTCACAAAGCCATGTTTGAGAGCCCTCATCTTCTCTCATTGTCAGCTATTACATAATTCAGTTGTTGACAACAACATTTATATGAGACCATTTTGGTACACATGAAAAAAGCTACATGAGATTTGAGACAAAAACACAAGAAAGTACCAACCGAGGTTTCGTCCACAAGAGTAGTTGGAAGTTTTTTCTCAGTCGCTATTACAACACCATTTGCAGCTGCAACTCAAGCTGCACTTGGTCATGACTAAATGCAAGATCATGTTGCTCAAATCTTGTTCCCAAACTACTACTAATGTTCCCAATAAATCTGCAGTGAACTGCAATGTCAGGTGCAGAATTCATGTCAAGTATAAACATGCTCATGACTGAAGACCTTCCGTGGACATTTGCCCAATTGACTGTTTACCCTTAGAGGAAGTGGAAGAGGGTGGTGTCAGCTGGAGATGCTTCACACAAATTAGATCCCCTCCTCCTCCCCTAATGAGAGGATTCAGAGTCCTGAACAGTAGAGTCCCAGCATTAATGGGCCCTAATCCCAAGACAGGTTCTTACAAATAGCAAACAAAAGACTCACAAGCTGCAAGAATCTTTCATTTGGGTGTCAGGCTCTCTTTGTAAGTAAGGAAGGGAGAAGGGACCAACCTCTGATGCCAAGTGAGGTTTGGCCTGCTGCGACAGCCATGAGTGCATACTCTATCTGCACCAACTTCCCTGTTGGACTGCAAAACAGACTCCACTAGGCTAAGCAACATAGAATCTGATCACAATCTGTTGCTTTAAAACCTCAAAAATTGTATGTGCAAAGTTGCATCATAAGAACTCCCTCAAGGGGTCCATAAAAAGATTTTTATCTGTACAATTTCTGTGGCCTCTTAAAACAATTTCTGTAATGAACTCTTAAAACTATTGTAGTATTATTGTTCATGGTATCAGATGTATGTATGTATGTATGTTGTGGTTTGATCTAATTTTTTGAAGTTGGATCATGTAGATCTGTTGACGAAATGCTGGACTTTTGTATAACTCTCCATCAAGGATGTCAAGAAGAAAAAAAGTCGACTATGGTGGAAATGGAAATTCGATTTTGTCTATCCTACCTCTGGTGATCAACACCAGACCTTTGATTTGAACATTGGGTTGGCTGTTCATTGTTACAAATTGTACCTGAAAGTGGTGAGGGAGAAGGAGTACTGGCTGTCAGCCATTTAATTCTCCTGTGGCTCTGCAATTTTCCTTCAGATTTCTGTTGAAGAAATGGAAATGAAGCTCAGTCCAAGAAGAACCCAAAAGCTTAAAAATACGCACAGAAACACACACAACAATTGAGAAAGTAGCAATTGGCTTTGGGGAAACAAGAGAGAAGAGGAGGTTACAGAGCCAAGACATCCTGAAAGGAACTGAAGATCATGAACTAACCCACTAACAAACTGTAACTTAACAGGCAAACAACTGACTAACTGAGAATGCAGCATTTAACTAACAGTAATAGTATTGGTTTCCACTAACTTGATTCAAGTTGGCTTCAAAAGTACAAATTGGAACTAAATTGATTTTGAGCTTAAGATAATGTACTACCTATGTGGTTTATGATTGTTGTGGGACGATGGGATGGTGGGTGATTTAGGTACAAGGTTTGTTTTGCTTAAACTGCCTTGGTATGCTTGACTTGTAGTCATGATATGTATCTCAATGAAACTCAGCATGTTAATTCATGCATGGCGGGCGGGCTACTTTGGGGTGAGAAGGAATCCGTGAAACTTGGGGTTCATAGGAAAGTGCTTACTTAGGTCACATTGTGGGCTAATGTGGCAACTAGTACGAGGTCGTGCAAAATAAATTATATTGAGGAGGATAAGGGAATTTATAAATTTGATTGGGCAGGGGGGTGGCTCAATGCTTATAGCCACACCTAGTGATTGACATAGAGAGTTTACTTACAATGTCGAGTTGACATTATTGCACCAAGAATTCCTTGGATGTTGTGAATGAATGGGAAGGGGTGGTGTCCTTCATGACCTTGATTTTTTTCATTTACAAAGAAAACCCTAACAAAATCATTGTGCAAAACATTTCTGAAACTATCCTGCAATTGAAATTCATATTAATGAGGAGGTACCATCTTGGAGTGGAATTGAATGTGAACAAATTAATATAATATTGTGTGGTTTGACTCTTTCAAGAAGTATGTAGAAATATGACTCACAATTGGGTGATCCGTGATTCAAGCTAATGATATCCCAAGTTGCAGTCTGCATATTCAACAGCCCGTAATCTCTGGATTGAGACAGAAAAGTTGAAAAGCTTAGGCTTCTGCTTCCTTAAGAAATACATTTCTTGGGATGAAAAGGATACCTATGTGACCCAGCATGCACCAGTGTGTCATCCATTAGAAACCCATTATGACTCAGGTGGGGATGAACCACATCTGTGAGTTAGCAAAGGTTGAACTACCTTGGCAACCTATCCACCTCACAGTACCTAGTTACCCACCAAAGTAAGTGGGTAAGTACTACATAGTACCATAGATAAGTAGAATGTAAGTGATTGCTATCAAGGGTACATAAGTAGGTAAGGCATTTGGTGTTTACTTGGTAGGTAGGTAGATAGGTAGGTATGTGTGGATGGCCAATAAATAGCTAACCTTGATAGCCACCAAGGTTAGCTATGGATAGGAATACAATGAAAAAGTGTTTCCTGTCCACACCTCATCCATCTTGCATGATGCGTTGGTGGGTGCTGGTTTTATTACTCTGGTCAGATGAAACGCAAGAGAAAAATGAAGGCGACATGTTGAAATTTCCCTACACTTGGACTGAACTCTTCTCTCCATTCATGGCTATTTGACCATATGTTTGGTGTCTGAACACCACATGACTTTTGGAGTGATAAATTATTACAATGTTGAAATAACTTCAAAGTTGGAAGCTTAAAACTTTATTGTAGTCACACCTCCAATTCAAGCAACCTTTTTGGTTTATGTGCGTTGTGCACAGAATCAACCAAGAGTGTACAACACTATATACCATTTAGGAACCAACATAGGTCTCCTAATTTGGAGGCTTCCAAGTTTTAAATTATTTGAAGCCCATATGGAGGTGCTAGTACACTAATAAGTAGTCCAACAAGATTTTGGCAGTTTGAGATTCTGTGTTTTGTCCAATAGTACTTGGTGCCTTGACTCCCTCCAGAGTCCAGAAAAACTCAAATGTCAAGTTCTTAAAAAACCATACTCCACACCCTAATGTGAAAAGTCATCTTTAGCCCCCTGACCACTTGGCATCTTTGGAGATTAACTCAGTGCAATTGGTCTGACTATGGAAATTTCTCTAAAATGTTGTTTGTGACGTATCAAAAAGGGAAATCAGTTGATTGTTGATGGAATGCTGCCAACCTGCCCCTTCCCAAGTTTAATTACCTTCACTGATACCTAGTGTCCTTCACCTTATTGGTTCCATGTTGCCTTTGGGTAGAAAGTAGAAACCCCCACTCTGCTCGTTTCTCCCCCAAGAGATTGTTGCATGCCTTATTTCCATCAAAGGCCCCACCCCTCCTCCCCAAATGGACATGGACTTCCCTGGTTAGTGTGCCCATTTGGAGCCTACAATCACACCCAATGTGGTCCAACAATAAATTTTTTACAAATTTTAAAAGCAAAACTTGCTGCATCAATATAAAATTCCCAGTTTTTGGGGTGGCTAGAAGGGTTACATTGGACATTTTTCCATTCATGGTTACCTTTCTTGTAATTTCACTAATTCTTGGTAAGCAAACTCTGCAGTTTATATTTCTCCTTTTACTGGGGACCTTTCAACTCTGGGTTATTAGGAGAATTGAAAGTCAAAACAACATTGCTTCTTTTGATGTAAATTATTCTTCCGTGAGGCAAGTAGTAAGGGCTAAGTTGTGGCACTTGTTGATGAACAAAACTCTCGTACGGCATTTTCCAGCTTGGTCAGGGCAGCCAGTCGAGTAAACTGGCCCATCACCAATTGCCTGCCTATGGCTGAAACATTTTGGCAGAAATTTCTAAATTCTTCTTCATTTTGAGTGATTTAAACTGTTATAGGAGTGGCTTCTCAAGCTCTACAGAACATCTTTCAAATGCAAAGCAAAAAGAGCAGCCAAAAATATGTTTTTTCAAATTGCAAAACATTTTTTTCTTCATTTTCTCCCCTCTTATTTTCAAATCCTATAACTTTCTTATTTCTTATTCATTTTAAACGATTTAAATTATAGGAGTGCCACCTGAAGTTCTACAAATCATCTTTGAACTCTAATGGGTGTTGTAGTGTTCGGTGGTTTGTTTTTTTTAGTTCTTGACCCCCTCTACTTTGGGGGGTTGTAACTTTCTCAAATCTACTCTGTTTTTGACAATTTTTAGTGTGCCAGATGTGCCAATAGGAGGGGTTCAAGTTTTGTTGGGATGCCAGAAACAACAGAGCCCTCCCCTTGGATCTGGCCTGTCTTGAGCGCTTAAGTGTTCGGTCACCAGTCGGTTTACCCTACTACTTTTCAATCCTTGCTAGAATCAAAAGCCAAAACAAACACTGGTCCACTTTCATATCTTTGTCACACAAGAACTTAATGGGTCCAAGGACGGGTTCCGCTAGGGGTCTACAACCTGGCTTTGTAATAAACTAAACTGAAAGGGGTGTTTCTGGCCGCTAGCCAGGGAGTTGGGGAAGTATATAACATATAACCTCTAAATCTGCACTCTTCAGTGCTTGGTTTTTTACCAAAATCTTATAAGTTTTATAATCTGCCAATAAGTATTTTGATATGAAAAGTCTCCTAAAGTTTTGATCTAACTGCATGGCCCTCATATTCCAGGGCCTCTTTCCTTTAGGCTGATGTGATCATAGATTCTGCCTGAATAGTAACTTTCTGTAGGGGTGGGTGGGCCTATTTTGGTGACAAATAGTTCGAGAGAACAAAAGAAGAATAAAGTCAATGTATGTTCAATTCTTGTATATACAAAGAAAATTATAATCTAAGCTCAAGTGATTGAATGATTTTTGGGTATGTTTTTTATTTTTGGGAAATTTTTGAAAATTTATTATAGGGGGGCATGTTGATGTGGCTAGGCTTACTAGTTTCCACCACAAAGAGAATCTATAATCATAGCATATGGAATTTAATTTTCAATAATAATTTTTTTATTAAATGATTTTTATTATATTTCCATCCTCTATTTACTTATTATTAAACTATGATTTATTATATTTTCAACATCATGAAATACATAGCTACTTGCTAAAACAATATTCACAAATGACTAAGTATTGCTAACCATTAGAAATTGAAATTAAAACATTGTTCCTCATGTTCTATATCCAATATTTTTAAAAATTGTATTCATCATTGTTGACATGTGTGTATATTCTCAATAGTTAATATGCTAATATATATTAATTTTATGTTGTGTGTTTTTTGCAATGATGAGTTTATTCCTAGATACCCAACATGAGTTCTTCTACTAGGACATGGATATAAGATCGGTGAATAGGAATAGGCCCACCCACCTCATATTTATTTCATGTATCTATGCTCACAATCATCTCATAACATTATATTTCAACCATTGACCAAATGCCAAAAAGTTGTGTGAATTGTGAGTCAAAGTGTGAATCACTAAACCATAAACCCTAAAGCCATTATCTTTTTCATTTTTTGAGAACTCCAATTATGAACCCTAAAAACTACCCAAATAACCATTGGGGTCTATTCCAATGTGAGGTGGTTCCTTGATTTTTTGAACAACCACTAGTTCCAAGTATTTGAAAACAATTAGAATCAAAGAATTGTCAATTTTGAATATTTGAAAAAAAAAACAATTTGGATCAAAGGACCATTAGTTTTGGTTATTTGAGAAAATTAGAATAAAAGAATTGCAGTTTTGATTATTTCAAAAACCTCAAAGAACCATTGGGTTTCATGAAAGAATTGGTGATTTTCTGTGTGGTTATTTGACTTTTCCAAATTTTGAGGACCACAATTATATATCAGAATCATGTATTTGATTTTTTTATAAAAATTATCAACCCTAAAAATCTCCTTAATAAAAGACAAGGTTTGGTGCATATTTTAATTACCACTCCACATTGGTTTGTTCCTATTTTTGATAATTGTGTTGTTCAACAATAATAGCAATCGATGTTATATCAATATGTATGGTGCAACATGGGTACATAGTATATACATATATCAAAAACATATTAATTGGGAATGAAATTGGCTACATATTGGGGTGATACTCATACCAAGGTGGATATGTTATTAGGGTATAAAGCTCTCATACCATACCAACCTAGGTATTGAGTTTTGCAATATTGTGGGCAATATTGGTACTCATGCTTCAAAGAAGGGTGGAGTTGGGTATGAATATTTGGAGTGCAAAGTTCCAATGCTAGTGTTTGGGGAGCGGGATGGAACTAAGTATGAATATGAAAGTGTTTTAGGTTTTTGTGATCTCATGTTGCACTTTGCGACCCATCCAATGATCAAATTTTTTGTGTGGTTACACTAGATTGTGATGATCTTCTTTGACATGTAAACTTTCTTTCTATTGAGGGTGGTATATGATAATTTTTATTTTCTATTCTTCTCATAATATCTTTCAAGTTCATTTTTTCTAAGTTACAAATTATTTGACCTTTCTATGGATAAGTCATTATGTGCAATGTGTTCCCATTAGGAAAGGATGTTTGTGTCCTAGAAAGCTTGTTTGCATCTTGGAATTAAAGAAACAAAGATTTGTGTGCTTATTCTTTTGTTAATTTGGTGGCTAGTTCTCATTGTAGGAACTCATTTTTTTTCACTAGGTATAATTGATGTTTTTCTTGCATGTTCTTTCCCAAGCAAGAAAGAATCTCTTGAACTCAAACTTTGAAACTTATGTTAAGGATGAACTAAATGGTACAATTCTTTTTGAAATATTGGGTGAGTTGCAAAAACTTCAAGAGATGACTTAGAGTTGTGCAAGTTGTTGAAAGCCCATATGAGGTATGATAAGTTAAAGAAGTTGTAGTGTGGAAGGTATTTGCTTCCCTTGCAAAAAATCAATTCTTTTGGGTGTCACACCATAGTTCAAGTGCTACATGTGGGCTTTTTTTTCTTTGTGACTAGAACTATTCCATTGATGTACATGCTGCGCAAGGGATGAGATGAATCATTTGTCACAACTACTCTTCTCTTTCTAAAATTTCACAAAACACCACTAGGTTAAAGATGGGGTTAGTGCAATAAAACCCTAGCCATGGAAGTGCTTCCATAAAAAATATTTGTTGAACAAGCATTGAAAAGAGTTTGCTAAGTACAAAACTAAGTCCATTTTTAAAAAGGGTAATGTGAAATGAAACATAAATAAATCCAAGAAGTGGCATGCAATTCATCCATCAATAATTATAAAATATTTTGGCGATCATTGAGGTTATTAAAAAGATGAGCTTCCTCAACTCAAGTTCATTGAAGACCCCATCCTTTACATTGTGAAAAAAAGGTATGAGGTGTTTTCTTTTGTTGAGTCACCCTAGTTCCATTGAATTGTGATGTGTTGAAACCCAAAGATTTAATTCCCCTTTCACAAATAGCTAGTGAATGAGCACATACCAAATTGCCTTTTTCTACATGCCATAGATAGTTGTGTAACTATCATCATTACCTTTGATCTTTGGATGTTTAAGACAAGGTTCAAAACATTAAATGTTTTAGTTGTACATTCCATTATGAGGATTGGGTGCAAAAATAAGCGACTATAGGGTTGTTTGAGACACCTAACAAAACTAAACCAACTTTAATAAAACTTGTGAAACCCCTTCTTGTTCAATTCCAACTAACACACAAAGTTATCCACTACATCAAACACAAAGGTGTCAATCTTAATACCCTAGCAACTATATTATCTTTAGTGGTCACATGTGCCCAATTGTAGCTTGATATATTTCTCACAAGTTTTGTTTTGGTCATGTTATGTCCAAAGCATGCTAGTATGTAGTGAATGATATAAAACTTTCTATTGACATGAAAGAAATCTTGTTTAAATATGCACATGGATCTTTGTTGAAAATAAATACTTGTATTAAGAAGTTTGAGGAGGGGAAATTGAGGTTGGACAAGGCATGCATTGAAGCAAGCTCGCCCATTCAAAAGCTCAAAACCCCTATGAAAACTTGATTTGCAAGTAAGGTCATCCTCCTTCAAGAAACCCTAAAAAATATTGATGCCATCAAAATCTATTACCACAAGCATAATTCCATTTGCAATCTAGAATGCCATTTAGTTTAACTTGGGCAATTACTTGTGCTATCACATAAACTTTAATGTGTGCATTATCAAACAATGTGTTTTGAACAAATCAAAAGAACATTAACTCCTTTCAAATGCATTATAGGTTGCCGTCATGACCAACATTAAGCTATAAGAATAATATTTAGTCAATGCACATAGGGTGAACCACTTTTGCAATGTGAGAACTTTGATTTAAAGCTAGAAATTTATATGTACACATGGTAGTAAAAGTAATGAGTGTTTTGAAACCATTCTTTTTTTTTTGTCCACTATGAATTTTAAAATGAAAGGGTTCACAAAATCCTTACAACCATGTTGGACCCTTGAATTACAAAATTTTGTGATGCATGAGTGAAAGCACATTATAGTGGACCAAAAAAACAGGTTTTAGTCCATAAACAATTCAAAATAAAAGTCCATTTCCAACTTTTAAAAAATTGTGAACTAAGACCGATTGCTTATAATGAAATTACTAATATATATTAAAAAAAACCCTATGTCTAAGTTTAATTAACCTTATAAAAAATCTTCTTGCACATTTTTATGAAAGGTAGGTTTTATAAAATAATAATTCAAATATCTAAATAGACTTCATAGACTATTACAATTTTTGAGGTTTGTAATGTGGAATAACATTTTTTTTTAAAAAAAATTCTTCCTTGATATTTTGACTTAAACTGTTATAAACTTTCAAATTTCCATTAAAAAAGTTATGAATACATTGAACCAATTTCATTATAAGAACAAAATCCATAACCATTGTGTTATTGATTGTGACAATTGTCTTGTTTAAGTTGTAAAGTACTTTTGATTAAATATAAATAATTTTGGTGTAATAATTTCAAATTTGGAAGTTTAAATAGATGTTAGATTCACTTATTTCAATCCTTTTAAAATAATTTTCATAGTGCATTTGAATTGTGTATAATATTGTAATTTATACTTAGGAAAAAATGGTTTGTGACAATCCAAAATGATCCATTGTAGTGTACTTTCATTTGCATCATGGGGTTTGTGGCTAGTGATGCAACCAAGATTCTCACTGTTGAGTATGATAAAAAAACCATGATTCCTTTGTTGCTGAAAGTTGGTGAAAATTAGAAAGTTTTAAATCATGTTGGTGGCAACAATGCATTACAAGCTAAAAATCTTGATGTAGATTCCCATTAGATGTTCTAACATCTACCAAGGAGGCTAATGAGCCAATGTTGACATTTGAGTTATTTGTGTTTTGTTGCATTGTTATGTTTGAAGAAGAGGTTGTTCAACTTTTGACATGGTGGGCTTTTGCATGTTTCCTTTTTGGTTAAGCAAACCTTTGGCATTCTTAGATCTTAGATTGAGACCTAGTGAATATTTTTAATTGTGGGTTTGTTCATGAGCTTGAGACGTGTCACCTCAACATTACAAATTTAGATGCACTTGTGATGATTTGCAAAAAATGGCCAAATGATGTAAGGGAAGGATGTTCTTTTGTTGCATGTTCTACCATTGGAGAATTTTATTCTACAAAGATAAAATTATTGAATGAACACGAGGATGAATTAAAGGAGGTTGGGTACTTTTAAGATGATTAACATACAAGGTTTATTGGTCTTTTATAGATACTAAACTTTATCATTTTGTTAATTTCAAGGTTTATTATTGCATTTCAAAGCTCATTTTCATCTTTGTATATCAAGCACATTTTGATGTTTCAAGGTTGGAAGTTGAAAATGTGCAACAAACAAAAGAAGCTTACTAGTCTATGTTTTTTGGGTGATAGTTCCAATGAAGGAGCAACAATTCATTAAGGCTCATTGGTAGCATTTAGCCATTCAAGCTTTGTACTTTGTACATATTTCCATTTTGTTAATCCAAGACTTGTAGCAATTAATGATTTTTTTTTCTGCTTATGAACATTTTGATGTTTTAGGGCTATTTAGCAAGGCATAAGAGAACCAATGGACCTATAGTCTTGGGATGACAACTTCTAAGAATGATTAAGTTGTGTTTATGAAGCGCATTGCCAACATGGGCTCATGCACCTACTTATGGAAACAAAATTTTGACTTTTCAAAATCTTATCATTTAGAACTTAATAGTTGCACTTTAAAGTTCATGGTTGCTTTTGCTTGTTTCTTATGAGCATTTTGATGTTCTAAGGGTGGGAGTTTTGGGCAATCTTAAGACACTCATTATCTATAATTTTGAGGTCCTACCTTGCATGAAAATTCAATTGTTTATCAAGGTTCAATGGATGCATTTAGATTACTCAAATTTTGGATTCACTATGGATAGATGTTGGGAAAAAAAAAGATCAATGCATGGACTTAGACTACATAGACCTTGCAGACTTTAGATGCACCATGGACACATGTTCTTTTCATTTAGATCAATGGGTGCACTTGCACTACTCAAACCTTGCACTATGGACATATGTTTTTTTCATTTAAATGAATGGTTGCACTTGGATTACTCGGACTTTGGATGCATTATAGACACATGGTTTTCAAATTTTAGGTCAATGGATGTACTTAGACCACTCAGAATTTGGATGCACTATGAATATTTTTTTCTTTTAAAAGTGTAACCTTAAATGTCACAACAGACCAATATGTTCCACCAACCTCTCTATTTCTCTTACCTACAATGGAGGAGGCTAAAAACTGACACCCCCTATGATATAGGGGACATGTCATACCATTTATTTCACACTTAGGATGTTCCATTTGGATACCATAGGAGACATGTCATACCATCTGTTTCACACTTTGAATGTCCCATTTGGATTTCTTGAGCCACACTGGCAATTTTTTTTCAACCTTGGGCAACATCTAACAACTTCACTTCTAAATTTTTCTCTTTACCCATGTTACAAAACTAAGGAACATGTGAGAGGGGGTCAGCTCATACAAGGTGTACAAAACACAGCAAGGCTGAGAATAGTCTGAAACACTGGTGATTCTTTTCTACCCAAAAGAAAGAGATTAATTTTGTATGATTTTGTGTAGAGGTACAATGGATGGCCAACTTTGACCATCCATTTCTTCCTCATCTCAACTTGGGTTTTGCACAGTAATTTTTCCACATCATTCATATAGATGCCTTCTATGTACCTTAGATGGTAGCAACTGCAGATAGCCAACCCAAACCAAGAACGCTGTAGACAGCGTGATCAGTATACTGTACACTAATACTGATACAATCTTGTGGAATTCCTGTCATATTCTGTGGAGAAAACTCTGGCAAATTTAGAGGGTGTCTCCTTACACAAACCAGAGAGGAAACAGGCCCTCATGCTCATTGAGCAGAACCATCCCCATGTTAAAATATTGGCCCCTGCAACTGTCAACATGTAGTCAGAAATTCTCTAGAATTTGGCTGACTCTCAAAACATGAGGAAGACTTATTACCACAGCTATGGTTCTTAGCAACTGATGCTAATCCTCAATTGCTGCGGGCTCCAATATATATATAATCAAAGGCTGATTACAATCTCTTGATTGCTGAGGGTTCTAATATAAAAACGAAGGCCAAAGGTACTCCTCAATTACTGTGGGTTGTCCTAATATTTAAGTGAAGGCCCATGACAGTCTATAACTACCCAAATTTGGAAGATATTGGCGCATTTTGCGCTGCAGCAATAAAAGTTGTCGTGAGGAAGTATAATTACAACAGGGTTGTCCCTGGGGTAGGAAACCAAATCAAAACCCGCAAACTTCCTCCCACCAGGGGATCTATTGCTGTCACTTGAATAGCACCTGTCGGCCAGTTCAGACTTCAGACTCTAAGCTGGTTGAGCAAATGCTTCAGAAGTCCCAAGTTTGATTGGCATTTGCCATTTGTCATGCAACTCTTGGCCTCTGTATTGGTCAGGGGTACAACATGTAAAAGTATACCTTGAATTAGGGGGAAAACAATGTCACATGGGTTCCAGCAGTTAGACCTGCAACCAAAGTTGCTAGAAAAAAAACTATTGAGAAGATCCTACAAATACATGACAATTTGTCAAAACACACAATGACACTTTCAACAGCGAACACTTTCAATCTTCTTCTTAATTTGTAGACAGGTTTAGATACATGTGTAACTGTATTCCTACCTTTTGTAACTGGCCACTGTTTCATATACCCATATTCAATTCATTTGGTTACAATTAGAGCATCTCCACCCACACCCTCTTATTTAGTTCCTCTCTATCATCTGTACCAGTGCTTGCTGCATCCAACACTAAGCGTCAAAATTATTCCTCATCCTCATTGTTAGACATTATAATTTGGGCCGTATGAAGTGAGAGAGCATTTAAATGTCATCACCTAGAGCACTCAATAGCACAGACCACTAAGAAAAGAAAATAATTTTTTTTTAATCCTCCTTTTGGAGAGCATTTCTATGCAGGAATTTTAAATTTCAATTTAATAATATTCAAAAATTGCAAATATCTTTTTCCCCCAAAAATAGAAAAAATAGTGAAGTTTACATTTTTTTTTAAAAAGGAAAAAAAATTCTCAAATTTTAGGTCCAAAATTAATTTTCTCAGAAACAATCAGTATTTTTGGTTCCTGTGCATGTTTGACATTACTTAAAGGCTATATATACTTCATCCAAAATATAGTGTTTAGAGATGAATCATTATGCTGGGGGACATGTCATTAGGCTCAAGAATGTAGTTAATAGGCAGTTTCTGCAGTCAGACAGCTCTGATTTCAACAAAGATCTTAATTATATTCATTAAGATTCTGGTCAAATCCCTTTAATTAGAGAGAGCTACTAGTCTCTAGCATATGATCACCAGACAAATCTGCCTTTTTTTTATGAAGACCAACTCTGATGAGAGCTCTACAAGTTCTTTTCTCCAACTGTCAGTGTTATTAGGTATATGTAGGGTTATTATATGTAGGTACTCATGTAAACACTGATGGTGAACAATTCTGTTGCTATTGTCATGAACCATTTAAAGTTACTTTGAAGCACCTACACTCATAGTTGGGAGCAAGCATCACCATGTACTACTCTGCAATGCTGGCCTGTTTGTCTGTCACCAACAGATTTTCTCAACTGCCAACTACCCTGAATAAGTGTAGATCACTCACTATTGAGCAGGTTCAGGTCTAGGTTGTAGGCTAGGTTTTGTAATATCTGAACCAAAGGTTCAAATTTTTTTGTTGAAAAACTGAATTTGAATATGGATTGTGAAATCACCTCTTTGCTGAAACTGAAACCCAAACCTGGACTGAGCGAGCTGCTGTCCCTTTTAAAGATAGGTACATGTTCTTGATTTTGAGTACACCACGTTTAGTGTACAGTGGTGGTTTGGGGTGCTTCAACTTTATTAGTTTTCTTTTATGGTTGTAAGTGAGCTCACAGCGTCATGAATTGCCAAATTCACTAAATTCAATTACATAAAATATAAGGGGGTGATCATAAAAAATATAAATAAAAAAGAGGCATCTAACTGAGCCCTGAATTTCTTTTGGCAGAGAAATGGCATCCCTGTTTATGCTGACAAGCCCCCTTCAATCTCCAGAGTGTCTTCTCACCCAACTTCTAGAGGTGGAGTTGTTGGACATAATGAGAGTCTGTTGTTAAAGAATCTTCTCCACTGGTTAGCCCCAGCTGCAACTGTCCTGGGAGATTGTTGTGATTGCCTGCAAACATAGGGGTTTGGACTCTCAGGATATGGGCCAGGTGCCTGTTTGCACATTCAGACAAGTTTATTGTGGGTGCAGATCAGACTAAACTTATTGATCCGGATAGCAGCAATTTAGAGTACAAATTACACCCAGACTATATAGGTACTCTGACTCTTATGTCCAGGCCTGATCTATTTTGGAGCATATCCACCCACGCCGCTAGTTATTTCGACCTGTATCAATGTTCGCCACAATAAACATAAAGTGTCAATCTTTTTCCCCAATCCCCACCTCTAAACATGGAAAAATTGAAGAGCACAAAGTGTCAGACCAGCTGGGCCTATCATTATGGTCAGCCAATCAAAAGTAGCCATTTTCTTGTATTGGCCTTTAAGGAGAGCATTGAATCTACTACAAGTGTACAGGTTCTTTTCAAATTTCACACTAATTGGAAGCTATACTTCATCCAAAATACTACATACAAACCTTTTTTTATTGCAGTTAATGGATTTGCTCTAACTAGGTTAAAACAATCTATGCAAGATGTATAGAATCACATTCTATAACATAACTGTGCTCTCCATGGACTTAAAAATGTTAGGATCGTGTATAGCAAGGGCAGACAGTATATTAAAAAAACAATGTGTGAGCTGTAGATTTAAATGGGTGGGTGGGATATGGATCTAGGTTTCAATTTGCTATAAGGGTGGGTTGTGTTAAATGTATATAAGACAATAAAGTTATCCGTGTAGTCACCCACTCTTTCAGCCCCCTATTATCTCTGCTTTCACCCCCTATCCCCCCTTAACCTCGGTGCACTTGCTTTAACTCACAAGAAAAGTGGTATATGCAAAGTAAGGAAATTTAATGAAACCTCAGTATGAAATGCTGAAACTCAGCATTTCATGCACAAGGTTCGAGAGTAATTATAGTAGTTGTATAGGTAGGAGCAGTGAAAAAATATGTAGCAGCAGTGAAGGCAGGGAAAAGGAAAGAGGAGATGAAACTCGGTTTACCACCAAAATTGGTGGAAGAACTAGTTTGGGTTTCAGTTATTTCGTTTTATACAATTTCATTCTCAATTAAGCATTTGATGCCCTATCATGCCCAAACTGGCCGTTCTCGCCCCCTAATCGCCTGACTTTATGGATAACTTTAATAGTGGCAAATATATTTCAACATCATCTTGGGAACTATTGTATACAGTAGAGTGAATATACTATGATTGTAATATTTGGAATCTCACCAAATTTGCTACAATGTTATTGCAAGAACTTTCAAAACCATTATTTGTAAAGTGATTACAGCAGGTTCACTGCCAGCAATATTATGATTTGCAAATTATTATTTGGAATCACTTCAAGTTTTAAATAGTGCAAAACTGAGTTTGGATCTGTAAATATGCACATTATGCAATGCTATCCACAAGAGTCAGTACAAAGCTGATTTTCATAGGTCAGTCATATTGAATTGCCCATGTGATAGCATTTTATTCTTCAACCTCAATATGTAGGATTTCATGTTTATGGATGGGGATAGGATATAACTTATACATTATTTTAGAGTTGTGGGAGATGGTATTGAATTACACACAGAATTGAAGAACCAAGGAACCTAAGTATAAATTTTTTAGAACACCAACCAACATGGAAAAATTATGTGGACACATGTCCATGTTGCATGGACGTGATGAAAAGTTTAGTTTTTGTCACTCTTGGGAATTCCACTGACTGCTTCTAGTCTGCATGAAGTACTTATATATCTACTATCAACAGCAGATCCAATGAACCAATCACCCATTTTGTGCTTTTCACAAGAACTTAAAAAAACATCTGACTAAACAACCAACACCTTATCCAGACTCTGAAGCTTGGGGGCATGTGGGGAAGGGGGGGGAGAGATATCTTTTGTGCTACACAACACAAAAGTGGTGGTCTTGAAATTAGTATTTCAAGAGGATTATTAGTCTTTCAGATGAGAGGGGATGATTCTAGAAAAGCCTTTGTGCATCAATTCCAAGGAAATAAAATAGACATAGATCTCTGCTTTTGGTTCTCTCACTCTCCCCTCCCTCCTTCCCAATTCTTCAAGGATTCTGTCCACTTGAGTCCGTGGGACATATCTCAAATGGACAGAATCCATTAAACAATTTGTGCATGTGGGGACTAAAGCACCCACAGATCACTTGACCCAAGTACTCCCCAAATGTGGATTTCCTTTGGCCAATTGGTTGATACATATCCAGGCTCTTGGAAGAAACCCCAGGCAAGGAGAGGGAGACAAAACCCCTTTTACTGATCACAATTCAAAAAAGTACATGAGAGGAGAGAGGTTCCATCTAATGAAACTCAAATGACCCCAGATATCCCCCCCTACCCAGGCTCACAGATGGGGTATTGTCTGGTTCCGTTAGGGTGCTCTGATCATAGTTGCACAGAGTATGCTGTGATCAGAGCAGCCTAATGGAAAGCCATTGAAATGGAGCCTTATTTCTTGGAGCATGGACATGCACATTGCGTTGGAAATGCGTAACTAATAAATGTTAGGGGCACTAGTAACATTTAATAGGTAGGGATGTTTACAGAGAAGAACACATGTTCCCAATTTTAAAATGACCTATGTCACCTTCTAGTGGTTCACAGCAGCATCTTTATTTTGTGTGAAATTTTGTCAAAATGCTCATAAAAACCAGTCCTGCCAACTATAATGACAGAATTTTAAAAAAAAAGTGAGGTCACTTGCTAGATTTATCTAAGCCATTGATGGGCAATTATCACTAATCCTCCATTGGAGAGTTCTTGGTGTCAAATGAACCATAGATGGCTCAAGATGAAGAGCCCAAATCATCATGCCAAAAACTTAGGGTTTTGTAGTGCAGTGCCTTCCTGCCTTCTCAATTTGCACCAATGTCCCATTGCTCCTACTAGAGTTTGCCTCGTGTATTCATAAATTGTAATTTGTTGTTGTCACCTCTGTTGCTTTGATTTTTGTAGAATTCGCCAATATTATCATGGCATGTTAAGGCGTTGTGCTATTCAATGCTCGTAGCTTATTAGGATCAAAATTTTGCAAATCATTTAATAGATTGAGTTGGAGCAATGGAGTTGCATGACATTGCCGTTGCAATGCCAATTCTAAAACAATGAGCTTGGAGCGTTGAAGTTTGAAGGTTTGGAGTCTAGACTTGTAGTAGTGATGGTGAAAGTTGAAAGTTAAATTGTGTAAACATTGCAACTTACTATATAACTATTGATTCCAAACACTAAATGTCGAAATAATTTTCAAAAAACAAAGGTTGTGCATTGGCTTTGTGTTTAAATGGTGCTATTTGTTGAACCTTCAAAGTTCAATGCTTCAAGGCTCTAACTTCCAAGACTCAAGTTCCTACCTAAGTTTGTGGCTTTGTTGTGTTGTGTTTGGGCTGACAAGTCATTATCATGTTTTTAAGTGTGTGTGTTTTGTACTTTGGGTTCTTGTGTGTCAAATCAATAGTTTGATGGATCATCATGATTATAAGTTTTGACAATCATAAGTTTTGGTGGTATATGGAAGTTTAACAGTGGCCCTTCAAATTTTGTTTTTAAACTTTGATCAAGTCATCAACATTAAATAATTTGAGTCCATTGAGATCAATCATGAGTGGGATTGTGAGCATTTGCTCATAACATGTTGCTTCACAAGTCACGACACACAAACCACTCATATTTCTAAATGATGAATCTCCAAATAGTTCACGTTTACATTCCACAAATCTTTTTCAAGATTCATGGATGCCTTGGGAATCAATTGATTTTGATTCCTAAGTGGACGATTAAATTCCCATAGTTATTCACAAGTTATGTCAATTGAAAATGTCATCATGTTCATAGTCATTCACAAGTTATGTCAATTGAAGATGTCATTATAATTGTTGATTTAATAATTCAATTTGTGATTTTCTTTTTTATTTTGATTTTTTTGTTTGTGATGTTTGACTTGTGAGGCATTCATGAACAATTCTTGATAGTGTTGATATTTGTTAATGATTTTTTGGCACTAGCTTTTTGTGATTTTCATGCAACAAAAGGTTGTTATTTGCAACCAGTAATGATCATTGTACCATGTGGGATGGATAAAGCAAGATTTAATTATCATCAAAACCCTAATTCCTTTCACATTATGTATGCCATAAGACCTTGACCTATGAAGATCAATCAAATCTTCAAAACTTGGTGATTCTTCTAGTATAGTTCCCATGGATGTCCCTTTTGTTATGCAATATGATTATATAATCTTGAACCCTCTTGTGGTAAAAGAGAACATTGAGATCCAAAACAAAGGAAAAAAACTTATGAATTGAATAAGCATTTTCAAGATACATGAATAGTAAAATTACCCTAGGCAAAGCCTATCTTAGGTTCTAATGGTGAAATCATTCATATTTGATGTAATGTTTGCATTTGGATTAAGGGTAGAGATGAGCTCCTTATGCCCAAATTAAATTTCCTATGGAAACATGCAACCCATTACAAGGCTTTGGTAGTCATGCCAAAGGTGAAAAAAGTAAAGCATTATTTTTTGAAAACTAACATTCATTTTGCTAATGAAAAGTTGTATTTTATCAAAGGTTTTACAATAATGTTGTAGCAAGTCAGTCATGGTGCAATTCACATTGATAGGAAGATAAAACTTGTTCAATTTGCTTTCATTTTTCATTTGTTTTGTCATGATTAACCCTTGATAATATATATAACCATGCAATATTTTTTTGTGCAATTGAATGTTCTTAACAATCCCATGAAACATTGGTGTAATGGGTTAGGTTGGGAGATGACAAATTGTATGTGTGAAAAAGTTTTGAAAATAAATCAAAGTGTTTATGGTTGGAGGTAGGTTTGCTTTTTAATGTGTAAAAAATGGGACTACTATTGATAATCAATTTTCAATTCATGTATATTTGTTGCAAGCATGGAAAAAAATGTTTGTCCTCCACACTTTTTAAAATGTTGAAAGTGATAATGCAAACAACTTAACCTAAGTCATTAACCAATCCTTTATGCAATAAGGAGGGTTGACTAAAGGGAAAGAAGGGGAAAGGTTTATTTGCTTTGGTGTAAATGGAGCCTTTTTTTATCAAGGCTTCCAAATTGGAATGACATCACAACTAAGGGAGACATTTCATTCATTATATGATGGAGTGACATTGGATGGCCCATAGGACAAACCTTGTTGTGTAAGCTTTGTTTAATTTGCCAATGGTGGTTAAGTTGGAGGATTTGTTCCAATCATTATATTTTTACTTATCAAGCTCCCTTAAATGGCATTTGGAATTCAATAAGCTCGTTGAAATTGTTTAAAAACAAGATTTAAGATCTTCAGAAATGTCAAGACTTGATAGATATAATTGTTGGAGCCTTTGAAGCGAATCATGGTAAAATACAAGACTTTGATTATGAAAATGGCACAAGAAAACCCATTAGTTATACAAGCAAGGTTGAATTTTGACCTTATTTGTGACATTCACACATTGTTAGCCTTGTCTTATTTGCTACCATTGTTGGAGGTAGTCAATGGTTTGATTAAATTTGTTAAAGGAGGGGATGTTTTCATTTGTGATTTTACAATAATATGTCAAGCTTATTTCTTCATTATGTATTTTGATCCAATGATTACTTACTAACGTGAACATTTTCAAAAAAATTGTGATGTTGTCGACAAAAGTTTTGCCACCATATTCATTGAAGATTAGCTCACCAACCTCAACATTAGTGTAGACACCTTCACATTTTGCATGACTAATCATTCATACCAAGTTCACATTTTCAATGTATTGTTGGAATTAATCCACCAACATGCAAGGATGTTTTCTTGGCATCCATTGCACAAGTGAAGGCCCAATGTTTTATAGTTCCTAACATGTTTATCACAAAATTGGATAGGCATTTTGTGGATTCTAAATTGATGAATGCCCTTGGCATTATACATCCACAATTTTGGATGCAACTAGATGTTAATTCTTCTCTCTCCTTACATATTAATGTCATCAAAGACATTATTGTGAATTGAAGAAAGTGAAATCCTCACTTGATCAAGTTACAAAACCTTTGAATGCTAATTTCGTAGACTTGTAACAATCCATGTTTAAGTTCAAAGCACCCAAGGCCATGGCTAAGCCTTTTGATATTAATCTAATAACAAAGTTGTGGGTGATAATTAACAACAATGGCTTGTTGACTTAATGACTAAGTAAGTATACAAGGTTGGCTAAAATAGTCATTGTTTTAGTGCTTGGATGATTTGCAAAAGACAAACACACTTTCTCCATTCTTGTCTTCATGAAGGACAAATTGTGCAATGGGTTGAAATAACATTTGGACACAATAGTCCACATGTTTGCATAGGACTTCTTTATTCAAGAGAATTTCCCTTATCAAGAGGTCATTGCAAGTTGAAAAAATTACAAAATATGGATTGGTTTTGCCACTTAGGACCTTGTGTTCATTGGACTTTTGTGCCCTTGTCTTTTCATGGTTTGGATAAGCATGATGATTATGTTTACTTCATCATGAAGTTTCCTAACATTTGGGTGTGGTGGGTGGGACTTCGAGTTTCATTGGACAAAGTCTAATATGAGACTAGATTTCAACTCCCCTTCAAAATACTAGTGCTTCAACCTCCAACTTCCTTGGGTATGCCAGTTTGAATGCTACTTTATGTGTTTCACTTGCATTAAATTTTTTTTTTTCTTATGAGCAATGTAACCATATTTCTTGCATTGGTTTTTTTTGGTGGTTGCCAATTGGACTTAATTTCAAAAAATAATAATCACCGCTTGAACTTATTTTGAAAAGTCATGTATGCCAAAAACTGAATCAACAAGTAACCTAGAAGTCACATAGGAATTCCTATGCCAAAAACACAATAGGAACCCCTAAGGCACACAAGACGACAAAATGGTTCTCACTGGCGCATATTTTTAAATTTATAAAAAAAGAAATCCCTGGTTTGCAGTTTGAATCACACCTCACACAACTTTGCATTTGGTCAATGCTTGACCTGTAGAGTTGTAATTAACTGTGAGCACAGCTAGATGGATCAAATGTAATGGAAAGGTACCTTCGTTGCAGAATTTGCAATCAGAGCGGCCTATCAGAAGCACTTAGTTTAGGAAAAAAATGGGTGACGAACACAGTTAAAAACAGATATTTTAAATCACCAATGCGATGATGATGATTTGGGGAAGTTTCTGTAGTTTCAGATTTTTTGGGTTGGTGGGCCAATCAAAGTGACTCATTGCAAAAAAATAAAAATAAAAATTGAACTTTGACTAGGTACCAATTAATAGGATCACCAATAGGTAGCCTCAATAGTAGTTGGGGTGGTCCAGCATGCTGCAGAATGGGTAAATAGAGAATGATGCTCTAGTTTGTCAGTAGGGTTTGTTGCTTGGGACCAAATTAACTCTGGTTCTATTACAGTCAAAACTGGACTGATTTTTAGCGGGTTGGGAGTAAGGACTTTGCCAAGCTTCACACCTATTTGGCCAGGGTCAACCAGAAGAACCCCCACACTGGTACCCGGGTAAAAACCAGGGTTGGGGCGCGTCTTTGATTTTTCTAATCATTGCCGCTTTCCAGGTATTTTAATAAATTCAAAATCAAAGAATAGTCAGTTTCAGTTTTTTTTTTAAAAATCAAAATCAAAATCAAAGAACTGGTCAGTTTTGGGGTATTTCAAGAAAATAAAAAATCAAAGAACTACTGGGTCTGGGTAATTGAAAAACGAAATCAATAATCGGGTATTTGATTTGATTTTTTTTGATAACTGTGATTTAATCAACTTTGACACTTGGTTTGATACCTGGTGGGGGTTTGGGGCAAGTTCTAATACCCACCCCCATATGGTGTTGAAACCCCCAAAATCCATTTAAAATTGCTTTCAAAAAATAATAAATATCCCATGCTTAGAAGAAATCAGGGTCTCCGAATCCAACATTTTTTGGGGCTTAATATGATCACGAAGAGGCCCTACTCAAAGCCCTTACTTGGATAAAGTACAGGGGTTCTAAAGGGTAGAATTGGGTTTAGGTCCATAAAGAATATAGTGCTCCTAAAAGGCCTATATACACCAGAAAATGACTGCTTTTGATTCACCAACTATGTGTAAAGATTGGAACAGGTGATGGCATTTAAATCTTACAGTGTCCAAATTTGCATGTTTATGCGTGGGTATGGGGCAAATAATTAACACTCTATAGGTGCATTCACACTTGGTGTTAAGGACCCTAATATTAAGCTAATCATTTAGGACCTAAACCTAATTTACCATGAAGATTTTATGTTACGTTAACATTCACTTAATATTAAACTATTCACCCAATTAATGTTGTGTGCCACCTAAGATGCCACCTAGATTTTCACTTAACACTGACTTAACAGTAGGTGTGAATGCACCTTATGTATGATAGATAGAAGAAGTCCAAATATGGTAATGGGGTGCAGATGCTTCTTCTTACACAAACATTTGACAAAATTGGAATGCAGATGTAAATTTCACCCAAGCCAAGCCTGCCACTTGACTTGACTCTGCAGCTCAAATATGATTTTATTGTTGAAAGAGTTACTTACAGCAATTGTCATAGAGTTGTGAGTATGCAAAGAAATAATAGGTCTGGGGATCATCTATCTGAGCCAGATTCCTGACAAATTAACACTCACAATCTAAGTTCTTCTCTACTATGTTGTAAACACTGAAATAAATTGGTTGGAGCATCACCAGAATTTCTAATATTAAAAAAAAAAGAAGCATTGAAGTTTCTCAGAGCTACATTGACAGACCTACATTATTAACATGTAAACTGACAGATTCTGCCTGAGAGAAGCCTGTATGACAAAGTTATGGAATTTTTTTTTTAAAGAATTGGGTGGATGAATGGATGGATGGATGGATATATAGATGGATGAATGGATTGATTGATTGGGAAGCCACTTTCCAATGGGATTCTCTCAAGGTGGGACTGGATTGACAATCACAAGTGCCAGTTTATGCAAAGGCGGGGGGGGGGGGGGGTGTCCAGGTGTTCATCTGGCCCTGCAGCTCTTCAGCAAAAAAAAATTTTTTTCCCTTCCCCCCCCTGCCGGGGGAAAATGTATCC
>Ga0116229_10001990_pt1 | contig 32711 bp, 22 predicted proteins | sample S1TSphgellanicum_3_FD_87313 | JGI IMG/M metagenome (GOLD analysis project Ga0116229, IMG submission 87313) | Host-associated microbial communities from peat moss isolated from Minnesota, USA - S1T2_Fc - Sphagnum magellanicum MG | ecosystem: Host-associated > Plants > Peat moss > Unclassified...
ACATAGGTAGGTAGATACCTATACATAGGTAAGTAAGTAGACCTATTCAACCTATACATAGATATGTAGATTGTAGAAAGGTACATAGGTAGGCATGTGTAATTAGGCCATGTGGCAAACCTTATGGCCACATGCCACATGGCAACCCCTATGGCCACATGGCATGTGGCAGACCAAGATTTGAATAATAATGCTTGTATCAATGATGACATGTGGGATGCTAAAATAACCTTACAATGTGTCACATTTTACCATGGGTCAAAAAGGGTATTGGTCAAAAAACTTAGTCAAAAGCATCAACTTGGGGTTGGTCAAAAAAATTGTCCTAGTCATAATGGACTTGTTAAATCAACTTGTCCTAGAAAACTAAGGGGTTTTTTTTTATCATTGACACTTTGAGGTACTTTTTGGTCTAAAAACCTAGTTTGAAAAACCTCAAATTCTAGTAACTTGGTGGCCAAGGATTAAGGTCCCAAATTTGTCTAGCCACATTTGCAAACATTGCCTCATGCAATTGTCTTTCCTCCCACAATAAAGGACTCAATTTTTGCCATTAAAAAAAAATAAAAAATCCTCATTCCTGTGTTTTGATGTTTAAGGTTAATTCTTTCCTTTGTTTTTTTAAAAAAATGTTGGAGGTTTGTTCTTCTTTTGTCACTTGGTTTTTGTTTTGTTTATTTGAGTTTTTTCAATGTTGTTATTTTGAAATTTGTTGCTATTATTGTTGTTTGAACTAAGTTAATTATTATTGTTTTGAAATATGAAATATGTGCGATTTAAAAGGAGGCACTTGCATCACTCCCAAATTTAACTCCCATTTTGTGAATTGAAAGTTTTTTAATTTGAAATATCTAAATCAAGGTTTGAAAGGCCAAAAATTGTCCAAATTAAGCCATTTTTTAACTGTTGAAAAAGTATTGAAAAATATTACACTAAAATGGGATTTCATTTTCAAAACAATGATATATCACATAAGTTATATGCCCATGATGATTATGCAATGGAGTCACTGTTCCATTATACCTTCATTAACATCCATTAGTTTTTAAACTTAAAATTCAATATTTCAAATTAAATTTTAATTTCACACTTTTTGTGGGGTGTCCATATCTTGGCCCTCAACATCACCCAAATATTCATGAAGCAATATGGCAATTGTAAATATATGTTTTTGCGTCAATGAGCTTGCAACTTACTAATTGCAACTTCCAATAATGTTCCACTATTCAAATTGTTGCCCAATGAACAATAAATTACAACATACCAAATCTTAGATTGCAAGTCTATAATGTGCATCAACTCCTAAACAAATTCACCTAAACCTTTATTTAAATTATGTTGTTTACATTTTCTAATCAAAGTCAAAATTATTGTTAAGAATCAAGATTCTATCGAAATTACATGTGTTGTGTTTTAGTTACTTTGGGGTGTCATTTGTTGTGATCAATTCACATCCAAATTTTAGGAATCTAAAGTTTTCAACTTTTCACATGTTTCAAGGGTTTTGTTGGGTGTAAATTTTTTTCTACATCTAAAGGTTTTGCAGGTTGTTGAGTGCAAGGGTTTTGTTAGGTTTTCAACTTTGTTGTGTTCATCGACAATGGCACCATTGAAATTGCCATTGAATTTTAGAATCAAAGTTTTTATTATTATTATTGTGATGCCAATTGAGCACATGGAAACTTCTACTACTACAAGTTCAATGACATCTTATAGTTTTTCTCATTTTCCTCCACCTAAGTTTGGTAAACTTGAGGATCCAATCAACTTGTCTAACATGTAGATGTAAACTTACCTTCATTTTCATTGTTTTAACATAAAAGTCTATCGAACTTGAATGCCATGGGACCTACACCATCAAAGTTCATAATCAATAATTCATTTTAGTTGCACAACCTAACAACATAACATTATTATGCACATGAATAATGAATGATATTGTAAATACACAAAACAACATGGGTGTTGAATTTGAATGTTTTTAATCATTACACTCAAAAATTGAATGTTCATATAATTTAACACAATTGTCAATAATAAGATTTTGATGTTCTCAATCAATATATATATTTTTTAAACAATTTTTTTTCCCAAACAAACAAATGAGCAACAAAAAATCAAATGTTTTCACTCTATGTTATCAAATGAAAATTTGATTTAATTTGTATCTTGAGCATTTTTTTCTTTGAATTAAGAGCCAAAAATGCAAAAGAGTTTATACATATCTTATTTTTAGTTGTTTCACAAAAAACTAACAAGCTTAAAATTAAAAAGAACAATCGTCTTTTTTTTTGTCCTTTTTTTTTTTGACACTATACTATCACTATATTGACATTAACAACTATTTTTAAATTATATTTTAAACTGTAAGTAGGTAGGTAATAAATAGATCTAGGCAAGTTGTAAAAAGATAAGTAAATAGGTAGGTAGGTGAGAGCTTAACAAAGTGTAGCCTAGTTACTTTAATCTAACCTACCTATCCTAGCCCCCTAGGCATGCACATAGGCTATAAGTATACGAAATTGAACCCTTAACCTTCATAATGATATTGACCAAGTTTTTACCAACGGATCACACCTTCAAAAGGTGAATTTTTTTGGTCAAAAATTTATATTTCATATCATTATTTATGTACATATGTGAAAAGGTTAAATAATTAATAGGTAGATAAAAGAGGTAGGAAGAGGGTGAATAGGAGGTAGGTGGGAAGTAGGAAGGAGGTAGGTAGGAGGTATGTAGGAGATAGGATTTAAAAAATAAATGTATAAACTTAAACTACCTATGTATCAAAGTAGGAGGTAAATAGGTTGAGCCTAGTTTAACCAACTTAAAACAAATTTAACTTAAAATAACATACTTTAATCAAGTTTATCCAAGTTTTGTCGAGCTCAAATTTAATAACATGCTTTAATCAAATTTAACCTAGTTTAATTTAGTTTAACCAAAGTTTAAACAAAATAACTGAGCTTAACTAAATTTTGCCAAATTTAACCTAAAGAACGTATTTTAGTCAAATTTAGTTTAAATTAACCAAATTTCACTTAATAATTTTTTTTAGCCAAGTTTAGCCTAGTATAATTTAGTTCAACCTAAATAACCCTAAGTTAGATTAAACTATTTAGGTTTAGCCTAAGGAAACATGTCTATGTTACTTAACTTTTGCTTAAGAAGACCTAGATTTGCTTAAAATAACCTATGGAAGCCTAAACTAAATTGTTGGGTGGCCTAAGTTAACATAGGTTTTTTATACATTTATGATAACTATGTTTGCTACAAAAAATGGCGGTACAATCTTTAAGGACTTGACCTTTCAAAGTGGAAGTGAAAGGTTCAAGTCTTTTTATTCTCATCCTATATAATATTTAGCTTCTTAAGAGTAGGTGGTTAGCCAAGCCTAACTTGTTTTTAAACTTAGTTTGGGTTGTTTAGCTTATGCCCCCTGAGTTTGGGCGTGTAGGTGAGGTTACCAAGCTTAAGGTGTGCACCTACCCTATGTTAGTTAAATTAGGTCTTATTTGACTATGAGTTAACTACCATGTGGCATAACAATCATAGGTCATTATCCTTATTTGACTATGAGTTGACTACCATGTGGCATCATGCAATTGGGTAGGAAAAAAATTTCCTTGTTTTAGATTACTACGTGTCAACCCATAAGTGGTTAATAAAATCTTGAATTCATCCTAGGTTGCCATTTTGATGTAAGGCATTAATCGAAATATATGTAATTATATTTTTAAATTAAATCTTGGCCATTGGAGATGTCCTTCATGATTGTGACAAATATGATTATAATCATGGAAAACATGTCACAAATTACATTTATGACTACACCATTTTGTGATTAGTGGCAAATACAATGGGGCCATATATATGGACTAATAATCATGTAGTCATGGCCAGTCATATATGTGGCTTAGGACTATAACACTTGTCGCTTATGTAATCATATTTACCATGTTTTGGCGTAGTGTGGTGTTCCTTTAATAATAGATGATCTCGATTATTAGATCATCCCTATGTTCTTCTAGTAAATGTTTCATATGGTTCCAAGTTTTTTCTTTGAAAATGTCATATTTTGTGGGTCATTATTATATTCTTGGTATATGTGGTATGGTATGTTGCACTTATTTAGGTGTATAATATTGCATTGCTTCTCAAAGCAATTGATGTTCATCATCTTATAATTCCATCCCTCCATTTTGCCCAATTGTAGTTTGATCCAATTGCTTTGGTAAACAATTAGTCAACATTTGATTCACTTTTTTCCTTTTTTTACTATTTTTTGATCAATTTCCACTTTCAAACCCAAACCCTTATGATAGTTACCTTGTTGAAGTCCTTGTCATAAAACAAGCTAATCAAATAATATTTTTTTAAGATGTGATTTTTTTTTCCATGTTAACATTTATGTTTTTAGAAAATGACAAAATCACTCAACAACATATATAAATTTTGATTTCTCCCTTAAATTCATCCCCAATATGGTTGCCATATGGTAAGTATTATTTCTATAAAACTTCTATATCATAATATTTCGTATAACAAAATTTGTATTCCAAAACATAAACTTTGTATTCTACAAAACAAACACACAAAAATTAATACAATCCATGATTACAATAATAATTTTGTACTTCCTACACATAATTTCTATCAAAACACTACAAATTCTTCAATCTTTTATGAATTAAAGACAAAAAATTATATCATCAAAACAAAACAAAAACTACATGTTCCATGTCCGAGCTTCCATTCTCTATTCCCTACATTTATCCTATGTATAATGTCCCAATTGCAATGTTTCCCAAAACTTCATGGAATAAAAGTAGTTCAAAATTTTCCATCATAAATAGAATTAAAAAATCCCATTAATGTTTGCACTAATTTTCTATTAATAGTGTCATTATTTGGCTAATTGTGACAACAATTAACAACCTAATCAAGTCTTCATTAAAGAAAACCAAGGAAGAATGGGAGTTGCAAAATATATTTGAAAGACAATGAATGTAATTCAATAAGGTGAAGCAATGTGTTATAACAAGACAAATGTTTGTATGGGCTCAACCTCTATGGATGTAAACATGATAATAAGACTTAACCCAACCAATGTGACAAAATACTTTTGATTCTTTCAAAAACAATGGGAATGCTTGCTAAGATGATGTGATATATTATGATTGATTACAAAGGTGATGGATTAGGAATCCACATTTTTTAATAATGGTCAAATTTTATTTTATTTTGTCATAACATATTATATTATTATGTAAAGGTGTGAATAACTATTGTACATGATTATATCATTTTAAAAGCACCCAAAATATTTTAAAATTTTAGAAAAATAACAAAAACATTGGTTACAATGTTTTATGTGTGCTTTTGAATATTCTATTATATTCATTATATTCAATCCAAATTATTTCACATGTTTTCATAACATATTAAAGAATGTTTCATGTAAAATAGTTTAAAAAATTGCAACCTTAATATACATTTTTAAACACTAAACTATGAAACATTGAACAATGGTTATATGTGTTAGTGTGGCTACACTTGATGCATCTTTAAAATTGCATTATTTATGACAATTTTAAAACTTTAAATGAGTCATTGTGTGTTCATTACCCTAGGCCAAAATGGTGAGAATTTTTTTTTAAGAATACAACTTCTTGGTATTCAATGAGGTGAGGTCCATGTGCAAGATTTTTCTTTTTCAATTTTGTGAAGTAGGTGGATTTGTGAACATCTAGAAAAGGACTTAACAAAATATGGGCAAATGTAAAAAAGAAGTGGATTGTTTTGGGAATTCTAATATATACTAGCAACATGAAAGAACCTATGGTTTAAATGTGGCAATTTCAACATTTTTTTCCGTGATATGGTGAATTTGGGCCTTTTCTCTCAAAAAAACCATTTAAAAAAGTTGTAACCTTTTTTAATTTTTCACCAAGTGGCAAAATCCCACCACAAAAAAAACATTATTCATGTGACAAGGTTATAAATCATAATATTTATGTATAAAATTTCAACCTTATAACCAATGTTGAACAATTTTTTGTTTTCATGAAGAACCCTTGGTTTTAATTGTTTTTACAATTTTTTAAGTTTTGGTCTCACACATAAATGGAACTAATAATTTGGATTATTCCCCAAAAAATTCAATTAAATTTCAAATTTGAAAATTAAACTTGGTTTTGGTCCAATTTTTATTAACCACATGATTGAAATTGAATGGTTCACTATTGAGTTAACCTTTAGTTAACCCTAAATTTATCCTTTTTTCCAAAGCCATGTATTTTGGTTTGGTTCTAGTTTTGGTTCTAATCCATACATAAATAGAATCAAAAATTTGATTTTGGGTCCAATCTTTTTGAAAAAATTCATTTCAAATTTTGATTTTGTTGCAATTTTGAAATTTTGTTGGAATAAACAATTTGAAATCATTGACGCATGCGCGCACACACGCGTGTGTCTTGTAGTCTTAATATAAAGATTGTGACTAAAGTTAAGGCATGAAAAATGAAGCAATTTAAGAGAATGTCTTAATATTTGAATGCATTCCCACAAGCACGAAAAAATGTAAGGAAATGAGTTTGAACATTTTTATTTGGATTTCAACTTTGGGAGTTGAAATCTTGCGAGTGTTTAAAATTTTTGGGACAAGGTTTTAGATAATAAACCTTGTCCAAATTTATGCCCTTTCAAAGTGTTGGAAAAGTTACAAAAAAAAGTATCAAAAGTGAGTTCATATTTTGCATTTGGAAATTCGAAACTCAAATTATGGCAAAAATAATGACCACGAGTCAAATAAATAGTTTGATTTTAAGCATTAAAACCTAAGCAAGAAAAGTCAAATGACATTTGATTTAAACCTACTACACAATGTTGAATTTTTAAAAGACTTATAGCTTTTCCTTTGAGAACTATTTGATCAAACTTGATATGTGGGGGTTATGAACTTGTAAATTTGTGACATTCATAATTGGGCAAAATTGGGAATTTTGAAACTTCCTCTTGGAATTTGGTCATTTTGATGTCTTTTACATCACCATTCACACAATATAATGTATGGAGGAAAATAATTAACTTTTCCAAGTCTAAGCCATGGGGTTTTGTGAGTGTGAATTGTTTGTGGCTTGTTCAAGCAGCAATTTAGTTTTGATTTGTGCAAATTAACTTCATTTTGAACTTAAGCCTATGAGTTTGTCATAACCCCATCTTGAAGTTCCCATGCTTTTTTTCTTTATGCTAGTTAGGGAGTGCACCTTGAATTTGCATTTTGTTACAAAATTACAAAACTAAGAATCAATAGGTTTTAACCTTCAATACCACTTGACAAACCAAGGGGTGTATCAATTTGTTTCAATGAGGTTCATCAAATGGTAATGTGTATGTGATTTTGGAACAAGCGAACAATGTTAACAAGGTTCATATGAATGAATTGAAAGTGTGGTTTTAAAGCAAACAAGTAGTAAATGATTTCTAGTTCTTTAATGATTTTTTGTCAAGTTATAGCATATGTGTGATTTTAGAGCAAATGAACAATAATCAATATCTATTCATCCAACAAAGTTCATCAAGGTTGCAATGTGTGTGTGATTTTGAAACAAGCAAGCGATTTCCAATTAGGTTCGTGAGAATGATTACATGTGTGTGATTTTGAAGCAAGTGAATAGCAAATGAACAACAAATCTATCAACATTTGTGTGTGTGTTGCATGTGTATTAACCTTTAGCATTCCAAATTTGTGTTTGGGATTTTAAGTTACTAGATTTGTTGTGGGATTTGAGAGAATGCATGTGTGTGGGGAAGGGAGGAACGAACAAAGTCGATTTCAATTGCATTTTGTTTCAATTGAAATTGTGTTTTGTTTTGATTTTGCACATGAAACCGACTATTTCTATTTCATGATCTCATCTTGGGTTTTTATGTTGGTCTCCTATTTAGATGATTTTAACAATAACTCAAATCTCAAGATAAAAAGGCAAATGTAGGCGCAATGCAAGACCAAAGATACTTTTGATTTTAAGAATAATTTTGTTTTGTTTTAAATGATTTCAATGTGCTCCCTCAAAGTTTATAATAGTTCATTATGATGTTCTCAATGTGTTCCTTTAATGCTTATATGTTCCCCCAAGTTGTTCAAAATAACATGACACTTTATGTAATACAATAGTACCTTGGTGGCTTCAACACAAATTATATTATTAAAAAAAATCATAAACTTTTAAGATTCTTTTTTTTTAAAACTATGTTTTTGAAGGAAAATGAAGAATCTTTTGGAATAATATCATAATAATTTATTTTCAGAATGAATTTTAAAAAAATATTGGCAAAATTTCCCCCCAAAAAACAGAAAATATGTGACAAAATATTCCCTTTTCATTTTTACTTTTCTCATTTGTGGAAATTTCAAACCCCAAAGAAAACGCTCTAATTCCAAGTGCCCAACTTGGAGGAAAAGTGTCCTGGTTCCTGTGTGACTCTGAGCAGTCTTTTTTTAATTGGCGAAGTTTCGCCAAAAAGAGAAATTAAAAAATTTAAATTTCGAAAAAGAAGTTCTTTTGAAGCTTTTTAGTCGCCAAAAGTGAGGGAATTTTTTTGGGTAGAAATTCCCAGATCCACATATTTTGGTTTTCATTGTCTACCTAAAAATATAGAAAGATGATGAAATTATTTGTACTTGATTTTTGGTATATAGGCAGATTTGGCTAAATTTTCCTAAGGATGATCGCCACTTTGGCTACAAACAAAAAAACCCTAAAAAAAACCACCCTGTGTGATGCTTTTTTGGAACGGTTTTAAAATTAGGGCTTCCAGAACTGGCTCCGTTTCTGTTTCCTTGGAATTCGGAGTGGCGGTGGTGCGGATTTTGCAAGGAAAGAAGGAAAAATCGAAAAAAGAAAGAAAGAATGATGTTCGAGTCCTCACCATCGTCTCTTCCAGATCGTCTGCAGCATTCTTCTTCTTCTTCTTCTTCTTCGCAAGTGCGGCGGTGGGAAAATCGTCGTCGTCATCATTGGCAGCCGGAGCAGTTTATTGCTCGTATTATGTCTGCTTCTGCAAACGGGGATTCTTTTGTGATGGCATCGCCTTCTTATAAAAGACCGAGAGTGAACTCGGATTTCGATGATTGTGATGACCCTTTGTCTCGCAGAGCGATCCAGGTTTACAATGAAGCCACCAGATTCGTTACCAAGCCGTTTATCGCGCGTCTGTCGATGGCAGCGGAGCTTGACAATCATCATCGCGAGTTCCAGTTCGATGACGATGTTGTTGACGAGTTCGGAATACAAGTTTATGGCTCGGAATATGATCGTGGAGCAGATGAGGCGGGGGGAAGTCTTGATCTCTTGCATCCAGATAACAGCTCCTTGTGCTGCACCTACAAGTGTCGGAATTTAGTAAGAAAATATTTCTTCTCCGTTTCTTCTTTCCCAAGAAGGTCTAAGAATTTGCTCTCCCTCAAGACGCAGAAGTCTTTCTCAGTCCGCTGCCCTTTTCAAGTTTGGAAGATTGGATTTGAACTGCAATCTTGCCCCTGGAGTTTTAGGGTTCCACCCCCTGCCTTGTCTCATCTCCTTTTTCGAGTGTTTTCTGGACGGGATTGTGGCCTCTTGGATTCATAGTCTGAGAAGAAGCTTGCGGTACTCAGCATAGTTTCGGGTTATCTCCCGAGCCAAAAGTCTTTTGACGCTATTCGTCTTTGAAGTAATGGAACCCTGAGCAGCACCTTCCCTGCTTCTGACTCTCTCTTAGTGCTTGAGGTCACCTTGCCAAATCTCTTACGTCATCTGGACTCCATCGCCCCATTGCAAAACCCCAAACCCTAAACCCTAAAATAGTTGTGTGACTGCAATGTCTTATTCTTCTTAGGTATGTCACTTGCAGTGATGTAAGGCAAGTCATCATCTGGATCTTGACAATGCATGGAATCATATTTGGCAATGGCTGCAGGGTATTTCTCACTGGAGATTACAATTGCTTAGAGTAAAGCTTTTCTTATGATTGTAACTGTTGCTAACAGGTGAAGGCAGAATTCTTGGAGTTGTTAGAACAGAGAGAGAAGCAGGTAGTGGAGCTGGAGACCACTTTGAAGTCTCTTCAGGCTAGTTTGGCTGCAGCAGGTATGTTTTCTGGTTATAATGTGCTAACAGTAACCAGGAGTTCCATTTAAAGCTTCATTGTCTATGTATGCAGTGCTTGTTCCATCTTTTCGGTTATCTTCTATAGTTCAATGTCTCTCCTGCTTTGTGCATGTTCATTTCTTTCTCCATTCTTGTGCTGAGCAGAGCTTTCCTTGACTACCAGAAGCGGGAAAGGTACTTGCAGTACGCCAAAATAAGTCACTGGAGGTATCTATGGCAGCTGCGAGTAGTCGGGAGTCATCATTGCATTCACAACGCATTCATGAAAGTGATAGAGCTGATGAATTGCTGCGGACCCAGCTCAAGCGTTGTTATGAGCTCCAGGTTGTGATCTGCTTTTGTTGACCAAGCTTGTGCATGTTTTTTTGGCTCATTCTTTAGACCAGGTGTATTGCATGCTGAACTGATATGCTACTGTGACTAACATACTGTTGGTGCTGTGGCATTCAAATATTTTCAGGCCAAGCTACAAGGAGAGATGGAGCAGAAGGCAGAGGCAGAGGCGGCTGCCAGGGCTGCAGAGGCGCAGGTGAAAAAAATAAAAGATGAAAGAGACAGGGAACAACGTAATGCAGCTAGAGAAATTGTGCAGCTGAAGATGGAGCTTGACCGGCTACGACATGACAGTAATGACACTCTTTCCAGAATTAGGGCAGAGGTAGGCAACTGTAAGTCAAAAATAAATATGTGCTAATATGGTATCTGTCTCACATGCTCTACCACCATCCATAATCAGATCTTGGGCTTTTACCTCTATGGTTGGCAAGTAGCAAACACCTAGGAGAAAAGTTTTGCATTAGAGTGCTGTTTTCATTTGTGGTGAATTCCTTGGTCTTCCACACTTGACCTTACCATGCTTGGCCTTTAAACTAGGCCATTTGTTAAGACAAGGAAAGTATGGTCCAATCAAATCCATGGAGGGTTTGGAACTGGAGCACTTTTGCAACCTGTTAATGGTGTGCTGGTGGCATGCAGAATGCAACTACCATAGGGCAGGCTTATACAGCAGCTGAGGAAGTAGAAGTCTTGGAATCTCAACTGGAAGAACAACAGAGGCTCTTTGCAAAGGTTAGTTTTGTGTTTCCCAAGAGAGATGCAGTGTTTTTATCATAGATGCTTCTTTGACTTTTAGCACATGATTGGCTGATGGGATTTCTGAGTTTTTACATGTGGAGTCAGTGACCTGCAAAATGCAGAGCCTTGAAGAGAAGTGTGAGTTGGAACACAAGCTTGCCAATGCAATGTCACAGCTTGCTGAACGGGCCACTGGGCCAGCAGAGGCTGACACCATTATCAGACATCTCCGACATGAGCTCAGTCAATGTGTAAGTTTTGTGGACCATCTTTACACACAGGTTGTTGAAGTTTGAAGCTGAACACTCAGAGACTACATGACAAGTAAAAGAGCAACTTATCAGTGCTGGACTGTACATTACAAAATATTGGCATCTGCTGGGACTTCTGTGTGAAGACTGACCAGGAGAGAAGGAACTTTATTGTAGTCTCTGACAGAAAATTGATTTGTGCAGACTGCAGATGTAGAAGAGGCAAGGAAGCTCAAACAAATTCATGTTAATGCTGCACTGCTGAAGGAACAGTTGATGAGTGAGAAAGCACATGCTGACAGGGCAGAGGCAAGTCTTGCTGAAATTGCAGATATACAAGTGAGGCTTAAAGAGTTGGAGTTGGAGTTGCAAGCTTGGCGTGATATGGTTGGACAGATTCCAGGGGTTGAAGGCCGTGATGATGTGCTGCGCAAACTTCGAGAGCTTCAAAGGTGAGCTACTTCTACTCCTTCCATTGTGTTGGAACTTGGGGATCACCACCAGCACTGGCACCAAAATTAGCTGAATGTGCTTATCTGAAACCCCAGATGATAGAGCCAGGTCTAATGGAACAGGGGTTTAGGCTTGGAACAATTTTTCTGTGGTGGGCTGATATGTCTAGTGTACCTGCTCAGTTTTTTCTGTGGTCACTCCAACCATTAGCCTGTGCCTCTGTTCTCACTGTTTTGCTATGACTAACTGCTAACTGATGATTGTCAGGGAGGCGATGTCAGCAATGGCAAAAACTGGGGAGGTGACTGCACAAGTGAAGGAACTCCAGATAGCTCTTGAGAAAACTGAGGGTGAGAGGCAGAAGGCTGTGGCTCATGGAGTTGCATTGCTGGAGGAGACCACAGAAGCCACGCTTAAGATTAAGAGGCTTGAGTCTAAGGTAGCATACTTCATAAGCTGGTTTGTCAGTTAAAAGCTTGCACCATGCACAAATGTGTGAAACTCTTCTGCAGGTCCTGATTCACTAGTGAATGCACACTGGGTGCAGCAATAAAACTGATTGCAAGGTGTCCTTCCTTTTGTGTACCATGGTACAGGTAGCACTTCTCACCAAAGAACGGGATTGTCTCACAGCAATTCTGGAATCTTATGATGAAGAAGAGGATGTTATAGCAAGCCATCAGAACCAAGGCAATGCAGTGGCCTTGCTGGCTACACCTGAGAAGGCCAAGGATGTGCGCATGAAGGTTAGACCTTGAAACTAACATGTCACAGACATCTTCACATGGTCCAATGATGCCAGTACATAGTTGCAGGACATAGAAAAGGAGAAATAGGTGTTTTGATGTAGTCTTGTTTACTCCTTGTTGTCTACATAATGCTGTACTCTGTTGATTCAAATAGATGATTATGCATAATAATGCTTTTTCCTCAAACTGTCTGCAGGAACTTGAAAGGACACTGGCTGCTGCTCAGCAACATGCAACTGATTTGGAAGCTGCGATTACAAGAATCAGTGAGGTTGCTAATGAACACAGGAGAAAATGTGAGGCTCTTGCTCAAGAGCTTGGTGACAACCATGATAAACTCAAGTCTTTAGAGCGTGAGAACCAGAGACTTCGAGGAGAATTGACTGTCTTGGGCAGATGAGCATCACTGAGCAGATGTGGGTTTCAGAGCTCTGATCTAGGCCAATCTGATATTGTTTTGTAGCCATTAAGTGGATGGTGGAGTTGGGGGGGGGTTGGGGTTTGTGGTGTAGGGTATGAAAAAGACACCTTTTTGGATTGCAACTCTGGAAGGTGATTTGCACATATGAGATGTGGAAACAACCCTAAACCCAAGGTAAGAAATGAATGACACTCCACCTAACATGAGGAACAAACCCAGTGCTTAGGAACTCTGCACTTCTGTCTAAGAGCTGTGCTGGATCCCTTTGCACTTGTGTTTGTATCTGCCCTTTCAAGGGAAGGAGATGTAGTCTGTAAAGATATACCATCATCGATTTTGGATTGTAGCTTACCAACTCTCTTTGATCCAATCCTACAGCCAACCAATGCTACAAGTCATTTTGTGGTGAGGTGTTTGCACTTTGCTTTTTTATTGCAGAAACACATTAGACCCATCTCTGTGGCTCACACCTGTTAGCTAGCCTGCAACCATGGGCTAGCAGCTTTTGTTGGCTGCAACCTTGGTTCATTTTGTTGGCATTGTCACACCATTGCCCAATCCAGGCAAATACATTGCCTAGAGAAAGATTTTGAGGTTGGCCACTATTGTTCTCTTCTCAAAAGTGGTGACTTTTAGCCACCACAGAATGAGTGTTATGACATGCGAGTCATGGTTAGTTGACATAGAGTTCAGTTCCATGTTACAGAGATGACATCTCATTTGTCACCTCTGTTTATAGGGAAGAGACTACATGATGGCATAGGGGATTTGGGCATAATATTTTGGCTCAAACTTGACCTAAGGTGTGAGTGACATCTGGAGTACTGTGTGTGCATATGATGGATGAGCATGTTTCACATCAGTGCATTGCATCTAGATGAGAAGTCTTAAATCCTGTAATGGAAGTATCTAGTTTGAAGTTTGAAACTGCCATGAAGGGAAGAGGCATTATGTGATGAGCTGCATGTTTCCTTTGATGAGTTTGAAAAATTCGACATTCATGCCTGAAAGCAAATACAGAAGTGTTTGTGTAAACAATGTTATGGAAGACGATAGTCTACAAAAGTTTATGGGGATTAGTCTTCATTACTGGTTGGATCATATTAGAACCTAAATGTATACCTTGACTTTTTCCACATGCTGATTGGATGCCATTAATGTGTTGTCTCTTATATGCACCAGAGGTGCAGTTGTATTATAATGTCATGTCATGTTGAGTGCAAAATTGAGGTTCACCCTCTGTCCCAGCATTATGTAATTTTTTGCTACCGTGTTTCCAATCCCACCCTACTTATGGGGCAAATATGGGGTTTTGCCCTTGTATTTAAGTTGCTTTAATGAAAACTCTATTGGGTCATGAATTTACTTATGGTAACAACCCTTTAAGTGCCACTACCTAATACATTCAATTCTGGCACTCTTCTGATAATTTGTGAACTGTTGACAAAGTGTGATTCCCCTTGTCCCATTTGAAATAGCTAGTCATGTCATGAGGTGGTGGCCAGTACTGATAGCAGCCTTGGCCTTAATGTAGTGATCAAATCCCATCATCACAGGCCCCAGTAGTGAGTGTTCCCTATTATGGCAAACTCAGCTATCAGGCCCTGTTAACGTAAAAGAATAGCACTAATTTAAATGCAAGCTTACCCTCTGATGCAAAAGTACCAGTACTCACATGCATGCACAGAGAAAGCTAATATTTTATTTTTAAAAATTTGTCCTCAACTATGATAGATATTGTTCCCCAAGAACATAATTGAGGAACATGGTTGTGTTCCTTTGGAAAATGCTTTTCTTTGAGACAAAGGTGTTGATCTAACCCAAGGAAAAAACCATTTTCTCAAAGAACACGAGTTGCTTTTTTTTTTCCTGAGAAACACAACCATGTTCCTAAGGGAACACAAGCAATGTTTTGGGAACATAATTGTTCTTGTTCTAGGGAAAAGAATTTCCCGAGCGAACACAATCATTTCCTTGGGAACATGGTGACATTATCTTGGAGCACATGGTTCATGGTTTCTTGATGAGTACAACCATGGTCCTTGGGGAAATGGGAACAATTTTTTTGAGAATGATTGTCCTCTCTCAGATGAAGGTCATCCAAAACAAACATTAAGATGATAAAAAGATTTGAACTTAAAATCTCCAACTTAGAGAGAGAGAGAGAGGATTCTATAAACACAATATTTTGTATAAACATTAATGTGCTGGCCATTGTTACCACAAACATCATGCTTGAGGACAAGAATCCTTCCTACTGTTTAGTGATTACCCCCTATGACCCAGTATTTGGGTGAACTAGTCACCCAATGGCTGAAGACTTTTTTGGGGTTTCAGGTCCTTTATGGAAAGATGGCAAGGTGGGGAAGGGGAGGGAACCAACATGGCACTTCCATAAAGCTGGCTCCACTCAGTCTGTTCATTCCATTCGCACATGGATTTGCTTCCATTCTCTTGTTTGAAGCTTGTCCTTTGTATAGGTTCAAAGTTTAAACCACAATGCATGTATTTAAGGTTTTGAAAGAAGGGTGGCAAATATGAATGTTTATGGATATCCGGCAGTTTCTGTAAATATAGCTATTGGAATTCAGATCTGATGGCCTCAACAAGGGAAAATTGTGAAGGCCAACCTAAATTGGTTTAGGTCCCATGAATAATATGTTAATTTTTATTGCCAATAGCAGTAGTTCATTATGCAAAGGTAATGATGATGAAATGTTTTGCCAATGCAACTATATACATTAAAAATTTTATGAAAGAAAAAAAAATTAAACACAGGGGAAATCCTTTCAAAATAGGCAAATTATTAGTGTGGTGTTGGTGTGACATCAAAACAAACCTATATTTTATAACTAATGTTTGATTATGAAAGGAAACAGTAACTTTAAGGTTAATATGTGGTATTACACATTAGTCATAATCATTTTGGTCACTAAAATGGAGGGTTTAAATTCTGTCCCCCAAATCCCCTTCCCCCCCCCCCCTCCAAATCAAAATAAAATAAGCGCTTCCACTTGATAAGCATAAAATTGTCTCATGAATTTGACCTACAATTAAAGAATCTTATCCCAAAGCAGGAAAATGGCCTATAAACACATCTTTAGGTGAAGTGCAGTCTATAAATAGTGTGGAACTCAGTTTGGGGCCTGTAAATGTACCCACGAAACAATGCGCTGGAAATGGCCAGGAAAACAAAATGCTACTTTTGATTGGCTCCATTGATGATGTGATCACTATAATATACCGTAGTACATTGGCAGCTTCGGTATTTGTGTGCCGAATAACTAATATAATTTGAAGATTTTGATTTGGTTCGTGAGTTTTTTATTTTGAAAGTTTGGAAGTATAAATAAATTCAAAACTCAGTTATTTGTTTTGCTGCTGTGCTTTGAGTTATACTGATGAAAGGCTATATTGCTGTGTTGCTACTGGTCGCGGGTTCTAATCTGGCCACCTGCCATGATTTGAATTTACAAGATTTTCTGGCCGTGGGTTCGAATCTGGTCGCTTTGCCTTGATTTTTGACATTCAGTAATTTATTTTTTTTCTGAAAACTTCGACAAAACAAAAGAGAATTTCAACATTCAGTACTTTTTTTTCTGAAAACTTCGACCAAAAAATAAATAAATTCAACATTCAGTACTTCTTTTTCTGAAAACCTTGACAAAACAAAAAATAATTTCGACATTCAGTACTTTTCTTTTTTTTAAAAAAAAAACTTGACAAAACAAAAAATATATAATTTGTGCCAAAGCCGCCCAGGTCCTACAGTAATCTCTCACTCTTTAGTCTTTACTAATCAGCTTTTCATGTTTAGTTGTGTGGAGGTGGAACAATTTACATTGTATGTCGTATGTGATAAACACTGATACAGGCCCAATAAGTATCTCCAGTTTAAAATGAGGATATCAGTGCATGTTGAAAATGGTGGCAAACCATTTTGGAAATAGAAATTTCATGCAGTGAATGAGAAGGCTTATGGATGCTTAGTTTTTTTCCTTGGGGTGTTGGGGGGGAACATGCAAGTGTTCCCCAGGCTGTCAATGTGTTTCCTATGACATTCCCAATAGTACTTCTTCATCTTTTATCCCGTATTTTTTGGCCCTGGTTCAACTTCGGTGTATATAACTTGTAAAGGAAACTTTCATTGAAGCATTCGACAACAATTTACAACCATGAGCCCACACACACACACATAAACATTGGGTTGGAATTCTTCCAACACCCTTTTTTCTCAAGCGTAGGCATGATTTGGTCACATGCACCACACACCACCATGGTTGGGTCCAACTTTGGTTCTGTATAACTGTCCATCTGTTGAGATGGATAACTTATAAGGCGCTGGCTGGTTGTGTACCTAGCCAGGTGTTGTGGGTACATGGTGGCCAAGATGCTACCGGTTGGTTGTTATCAGACTCTGATGGTTGTTGTTCGTTCTAACACTTGCATCAAACAAAGCGCCACCCCCTTAATCATCCACAACTTATTAATGGTTTGGCAAAGCGGTTGGATCAAATGTCTTTCACCAGTGCAACGAGCACTGTAATACATGGGGGCATAAATTTATTATTTATTTTATTTTGCTGAAATTTTTGAAAAAAAAAAGGTTAGCCCTGATTGTTGAAAATTCCAAAAACTTTCAAGAGCAGGAATCTGTAATCCAACCCTGACCTAATCCAGACATGCATATTACTGTGAACACATTGACCACAAAGATGATAAGGGAACTCTGAAATTAACCTAGAATTTAATAGATAAACTCTGAATATCCCAAAAATTTGAAAATTAAAAAATCACATGAGGAATCTTAAATTTAAAAAATAATTAATTATTTGGCACTTGTGTGCAGAACCCGGCCAGATACTACTGTAATATCTTGGCCATTTCAACACATGTTTGTTGAATAATTAATTAATTTTGAAACATTTATTTCAACAAATGAAATGTTCTTAAATATTCACTATTTTCCTTCACAATATTTTTTGATTTGGAAGAAATAATTTCAACATTTTTTAACCTTTCTAAAGATAATATAATTAATGTCAAATTGGCCAAGGTTACTAAGGTACCATAATTGTCTGCTTGGCATTTGCTTATTAGATTCCAACTTCCAAGTACCTTCCAGTGTGTTGGGCATTTCTTTCTTGCTAGTTTGAACCCTGTGCCTAATGCACAGGTGTGTGTGTGTGTTTGACGGTACATGTTACAAAATTACAATTACAAACTACATTTCCAAAACCTCTTTATATACAACATTTCACATGTATCCATCACGACCCTGGCCACTGAAAATCTTGATGTTTGCACTGCTTGTGACCCGTGAGATAGCAACATACAGCTGACCATGGGAATAGACTTGAGACAGCAAATATACCCCAACGTTGTTCAACTTGTAAATAAGTAGTAAGTTACTTATTTAGTAGGTATCAATCTGTTGAAAATTATTTCTTTGTTTTTGTACGTTGATAAGTTTCAGTATCCAGACCCCCTCCCTGTTCATAATGGTTAGGGTTTCTGGTGCGGCCAATTTTTTTCACATGCATCATAATAATACCTTTGGCATCCAACATATTATTATTATTGGCAAAATTATTTTTTTGGTGATCATTGCAATTACCAATATAATTATTAAGTTTGTGTGCTAAAATGGCAACTGACATCCATTGCCATTATTATTATGGCAAATGCAAGCCTTGAAATTGCCAATATCTAATAAAAGTGTGCTTAACGGCTGCTCGCTTTGGCATCCATTGAACTATAATAAAAAATTATGGCAATGTAAAAAGCATTGAAAATTTTCAATTTTCTAAATAAAATTTCCAAATTAAAAAAAAAAAACCCAACCCAACTCTTTCAGTTGTTGAGAAAGAGAAAAATTTATAACACTAATATATATTATTTTTCGTCGCACCGCATCTGTATTCCACTCCTTCTCCGCCCCATCGAAATAAACAGACCATGACGAGACAAATGGATGACCGGACGGATGAACGGATGGATGACAGATGGATGAATGATGCTTCACGGGTCCTTTACTATATGTAATTATGAAGAACCTACAGTTCAGTTTTTAAAATAAATTGGTATTGTCTGGGTTCCAGCTCCACACGTCAGGAGAACTTGGAATGCAATGTCAGGTCCAATTCTCTTTATTAAAAGAGTTCCATTTTGGGTTCTGTTTCTGCTTCTAAAAATCAAACCTGGTTGAGATTCAATTCTTACTAGGCCTAAAACTGGGATTGGAACTGACAAATCAATAAAGGAAAAACACATGTTAAAAACTATAACTAGATTTGTAGAAATCAAAGCTGAAAATAAAACAGGATGAAGAGGAAAATTCAAGTTTGAAATTACAATTACAATTTTAGAAGTCAAATTTGACAATAGAGAAGGCAAGAAATGAATAAGGGATTGAAGTTATAAAGATAATTTACAATGAGAGGTTTAAAAATTTATATTTTATTATTCAATCTAGTAATCTATAGTTTGACAATCTAAAACATTTGAGCCAATGAAAATCAGATTTCAACTAACTCATATGAATGCATGTTGAGATTTATATCAGCAACTTATACATTCACAAAAAACATCAATTTAGGTTGGGAGGACATTTTAGACTTTTGCATTATATCCTCGTCTAGTACTAAACGATTAGAAATGTGTGCAGTTTTGACATATTTTGATCTTGTTGTGTTTTTTTGTATTTGTGGGATGTGTATAGGAAATAAATATACACACCATTCACTTGTTGGAGGCTTGGGCCAAGAGGAGGTTAATAATCATGAATATGAATGTGCCATGCAAGCAACAACAATTTGGAATGTTATACCAACCAACATTGGACTAAAAAAATGAGTCCCTTCAACTAACATTAGAGAGAAGACAAGACAAACCAAAGGTTAATAGAGTTCATTCAACATGAAACAAATGCAAATGACTAACCCAACCTTGGAGAAATCTATGGATGTTGTGAAAGATGGACATGTTCATCAAGGAAGTCAAATAAGTTATGGAACATACTATTGTTAACCTCATTTTCAAACTATTTGAATGGCAAGAAAATATTTTTTTAAATAGGTCCAACAATTATCCTAACAAAGGAGGAGGATGCAACAATACTTGCATGAACCTTAATTATGCAAAAATGTGGATTATGTATAACCCCATAACAATTATTTAAATGAAGGACATTGAACTCACACTAACAAGGTACATCTTCTTTAAATGGTATATTAAGGAATAGTTGGTGACATCATTTAGGTGCAAGCATTCATAATTGAACATTCAACAAGTGGAAGGATTTAGAGTTTGTAGAGCACAAGGTTTGACAACAGAATCTTGTAATTCATTTTACCATAACTTGGCAAAAAATTGTATGACCAAAAGACTTACAATGCAAACCATATATGAAACTTAGACAAACATGAATTTAAAAATACATAAAATTAAGAGCTTGAGTTATACTCAAAAGGGGTTCAAACCAAGTTTACAACACCATTTCTAGGTCTTGAAAATGATTAATTATAAATTGTGTGATAAATGCACTTGTGGGTGGGACTTTTACGAGGTTTTACATTTTTAAAGGTGAAATATTGAAATACAACTACATTAAATTCTACAAACCAAACACATGCATGGCAATACAAAAATAAAATTGGATGACATGTTATTCAAGGAAAGTATATATATATTTTAAATGTTTGTTCCAAGTGAAATTACTAGAACCAAACATCATTTGTTAATTTTGGATGAGCATGGATATCATGTATAAATAACATAATAATCACAAGACTTTGATTTGAACATGATCACTTTACCCTCTCACATATTACATGCACTCCAATCCCTAGATGTATTTTGTTTTGAACTTTTCAAAAGAAAATTCATAAAGGAAAGGAATGGGGCTATGGCTAAAGGCAATACATGGAGCCATACAAGATTATTTTAGCTAAATGGGTAGACAAGGCCTTGAACTAGTCATTCACAAGAAATAATATCAAGGCAAGATTTAAGGTTTGTGGTATATGGTTTTTTTAATTTTAAGGCAATCGACAATGGGATTCACCCCTCAAGCATTTACATAGTAACAACAATAAAATACAACAAAGAAGATGAAGAAGATAACACAATAGATGATTTGGGGGGAGGGGGCAAAAACATGGTAAAATAATAATAAAATGTTCTATGCCCAAATTTTTGTTTACATTTGAATTTTTGTTGACATACACATAAGAAAGTAAATAAAAAACTTGTAAGTAACAATATAAAACCATCGAGACCTCCATTTATTTTATGGTAAATTAAATACAAAATCGAATAAACTTTAATACAATAAAAGTAAGAAACAATTAGCTTTGAAATTAACTAATCAATATGGTGTTTAAAGTTATTTTTACATTAAATGGTTGATACATTATCACAATAATTGCACAATTTAAAGCACATAAGTATCTTAGAAACCTTTGTTAACTTTAAAATAAAGACAAATCAATATTTGATGTACATTCACCTACTTGCAACCGATTTTGTAAAACTCATATTTTTCTTTTGAAATCTACTTAAATGCATACTAAAGATATGGTTTTTCAAAATTTTAATAATAAAATAAATTACTATCATTATATTCATCATTGAATAAAATAATATTTCTACTTTCAATGCATCAAAGCTTACTTATGGTTACTTGTCATTTTTTGTAGTACAATTGTTTATTTTACCGTGCTTTGTTCGAGGTTGATGACACCAAGCAATGGGGGAATCATTTGCAACTATAAAGTTACTCAATATAACATTAATAATTCATGAAATAGTAGCTAGAATTAACCCTCCAAAATCATAATAATAACATCGATATTGTGTGGATATGTTTTAAAGCATTGCTAAGGTTATACAATATGGGCTAGGAAAGTCAATTGAACTTATAATCAACATGGATGATCACCATGAACATCTCCAACAAGAATTCCAAACTTCTCCAAATGTGACCGAATAGTCCATGAACATGCACAACTTGCTATACTTGCCCCCATTTACTTGTAAGACACACTGATGTCAAAGGACCATTAGTGGATAATTCCTAGTCAAATGTAGCAACTTTTAATGAATACTGAGGTATCCCAAGAAAAAAAGTCATGGAAATGTGGCAATTAAAGAAATGAAAGAAATGAAGTGAAAAGGAGGAAAAAAATGTTAAGAGAACAACAAATTCATTGACAATAACTAAACAAACAACAAACATGTTAACAAATAAATATGTTAAGGCATACTTCATTTCAATTGTGATGTATGCCTTAGCACATTTATTTATTAACAAGGTCAAGCATAACATCACAAGTAAAACACACCACAAGAAACAACACAATCAACAAAACTCAAAATTCAAAACCAACATGGCCAAAAACTTCACTATTATTGTGAAGTGCATGCACATGACAAAAAACTAGAAAAAAAATACCAATGTGAATAAAAAAAAGGAATATGAACATGACTATAAGTTGAAAAAGGAAAGGCCACCATGAAGAGAAAGGAACAATAACACTAGAACTAGAATCACAACTAGGAGTTGGCAAAAGAAATACCACTGCAAAGGGAGAAGAATAAAAATATAACCATCCATTAGGTCAAGACTAATGTCAGGTCTTTGACTAGGTTTGGATCTAGGTCTTAATACCTAGTTCATTGGGTCTTGGGGAGTGGGGGCAAAGACTTGCCCAAAGAATTGATCTAATGTTCTAGGGTTGTGAAAACCCACTCAAGAACTAGACCATTAAATCTTATGGGTGGGTCATAAGGTCTAGGTCCCATAGATTGGGAAAAAAATTGAAACCAAAACCTTGTAATTAAATAAATGGCTTTTAAGCACTTGAACATTTTGTTTTACTTAACAAGGATTAAAAAAACATAATTAAATTGTTTTAATCCTATTGCATTTGGCGATTTTTTTTTTTTGCATGGGCCCTGCCTATCACAAACATCATTTTCACATGACAAATGGAGTGAGTTCATTCATATGAATGTTCATGTATGATTCAAAGTTCACTTATAATTCATTTCTAACCCACTTTTAGTTAATTTTTAATTGATTCATAGTTAATTTAATTCACTTTTAATTAAATATTGGTTAACTCATAGTTCTTTTGTAATTACAAAGTTTTTAAAGAAGTTTCCTTGGTCAATGGGCACATGAAAACCTCCATAGGAACTTCTTTGAACTAGGTCCCCAAAGGGGTATAAATAGAAGTAGAACCCCCCATTACCTTCAATTTGTTCAACATTAGTCTAAAGTATGATCTTACACCATAGCCTTGTTTTGTTTTTTTGTGTATATGTTTTCTTATTTCATTATAATAATAAATAATAAATAATTTAGTTTTGCACATTTTGTGTTTTTGGTTTTAGCCTTTGTGTTATTGTCTTGGTTATTTTGTTTCATGTTTTGGATTTAGATTTAAATTTATCCTTTTGTCATTTACCTTCATAGTTTTTGTGTTCATGACAATTTGAATAAACTCTCATTAAACCTACATCTATTCTTATCATTGTTAAAATTTAGTTATTTCGAGTTGAGTGTGGATTACCTTTTTTTTAATGGTAATAAGTTCTTCAAGAAATTGTGGACTACCCATTTCTTGGAGTAATGATTGAGGTTGTGAATCACCCACCCACCTCTTGTCAATCACATTTTACGTGTTTCTATAATCATGTTTACATAAAAAGAAAAAATGATTGCATCCATGGAAGAAATCTTTGTTGTGTTGAAACGCATGCAACAAGAAAATCAATCATTTTGTGAGTCCATTACTCATCTCCTGAGTATTCAAGCATCGACATCATTGGGGTGTGTTCCTACAACACCACTCCCAGCAAAAGAGCCACAAATTTATCTCCCTAAAAATTTTGATAAAAGATGTTCAAAGTTTCAAAGTTTCAAAGTTTTTTCACCAAGTGCATTTAGTCATTAGGTCACACCCCCATCACTACCCAAATGGCCCAACCCAAGTTAATTTTGTGGACACCTTATTATTAGGCATAGTTTTAACATGGTTTACACAATTGTTGGAATGTTAATCTCCATTACCGAATTATTTTGAAGCATTTTTTGAAAAATTTAATGTCACTTTTGGAGATTTAAACAAAGAGCACACATTAATAAACAATTTGCAATCAATTCATTAAAGGCCTCACTCAACAATTGTGTATGCATTTGAGTTTAAACAACTAACATGCAATATTTTGTGGGATGAAGTTGCATTTTTGAGTTAATTCCAATTTGAATTACATAATGATGTCAAGGATTTATTGTTCACAATGACAAATTTTACAACATTGAGTCAAGTCATTGCCCAAGTTATTCAATGTGATAAAAGACTTTTTGGACGACATTAAAGGATGCATGTTGGGAACTATCACCACTCTAAAAACAATTCATGCCCATCACACCATGCTTGGCACACCATCCCGACCAATGGCATTTACACTAAAAGATGATTCAATGCAAATTAAATATAACAAATGATTAAAACCATTCACAAAACAAGAAAAACAACAACGTGCAAACAAACTATGTTTGTCCTATGGAGAATTAGATCACATTGCTAATAATTGTCCAAATAAGCAAGTGCAACACACAACTTAAGCCACTTTTATCAACACCCCCATTTTGAAGATTTGGGAAATGAGGAGATCTAATCTTAGTAGGGATTATGAGACTGGACTTTGATGCATTATGTGATCGAAATGATTTCAACCTATCTTTCGACCCAACACCTTGTTTCTTGATGTCAATTACAATCAAATGTAACAAATCCATGACAACAGAGATTGAAGCATTACTTGATTTTGATGCATTTACATGTTTCATTGACAAGGAGTTTGTGCAACAACTTAAGTTACCTTTAGTGAAAAAGACCATGCTAGTGGTAATGGAGGTTATTAATGGCCAAAACCTCTCCTTATAACTTACAACGCAAGAAACCAAGGCATTAAATATTACCATTGGGTTGCATATAAGCAAAATTATTTTCAATGTCATTTCATCCCCAACAAACCCTATCATCATTGGGTTATTTTGGTTCATTTTACACAATCTACAAGTAGATTGGCATATAAGGAGTTTCCATTTTGAAGCACCAAAAGAAAAAACATCAAAATGCAAGGCCTTGCCCATATGCTTGTTTGGTGAAAATCATGATTACCATCAAGGTGCATTGGAAGATGATCTAAATTTTGATTAATGGGTGAAAACACATTATGGGTGAACCACTTTTCATCACTTTTCACCCAAAAAAATGATGTATAACAAGCATGATAAATATGAAATACACTGAAATATTGATGGTTATGATTGTAATGATTGTATCAATACTTTGTTAACATTTAACCTTGAAAACGTTATTAAAATGTTGTGATATATATATGGAGGGGGCAAGTTTGTGATTGAAGGTAGTGTTAATTGGCAAAAACATTTTTGAACTTTCAAATTTTTAAAAGATTTTTGGTCAATAGTAGGTCAAGTGACCCCTCGTAGAGTCATTGCAAGTTTGATAAAGGGTGCCAACTAATTTATTGAGGGTACCTTTTATTAAGGGTATCAACCTTATTATGTTGTAGGGTTTGTTCACTCAAAGTTAAATTAAATGTGTTGAGGCATTTTTGCCTAAACATAAAAGATGTGGAGTTGTTGATGAACGACTACCAAATCCTATCAACATCAAAAGGAAATGAATATTGTTATGGAACATGTGCATCAAAAGGATATCAAGATGGAGAAGGCAAATGGTGAATGTACAACTATTTTGATAAACAAACACAAGTGACAACATATGATGGGAATGGAATGAACCGAATGTCACTTGGTCATATCCATCATCGAAGTCATCACAAACACCTCTTACTTTGAATTTTACTAGAGAAATTTCACAACTTTGAAAGAGGTTCAATAGATTGCAAAAATTGTAAAACCAAGCCCAACCATGGGGTTTGGTTTTTTCACACATGAATGATGAACTAAAAGATGAAGCAACCGGACATTTGATAACCAAACCCACTTTAATTTTGGTAGCACAACTCCATAATTATCTTGGGATTTTTGTGGGTATTGTAATTAAACTAGCCTACTTATGGAGAATGTTCATTTCTGCCAAATTTTCAACCATTTGTGTTTAGAACACCACCTTAAATTCAAACTACATATGTTTCAATATAAATTCCTATCATGATGGTAACTAGTATAAGGGTAGTTACATCTATAATATAAATACCCATGACTTTAGTAACTAAAGAAGTATTGGGTAATCCAACTACTAAAACTCCTTTTGTTTTAGTAGAAAGAATCATACCTTTTTCAATAGCCATCAACACCTCCAATGGTTTTCCATTTGTAGGACCTTTTTTTTACCTAAGGGGGAACATGATACCAATATTAGTTTCCAAGATGTATGGGACAAATACTAAATGTTAGTTCGACATACATCACTCAAGTAATACTTGGGAAATAATAGTGATCTTCCAAGAGGTGACACTTTAGGAGGTGATGGTGGTCTTCCAAGGGGAGGACATGGTAGCTTGGGAATCACAAGAAGAGGAAACCTAATATTGGATGACGTTCAACTAGTCATAATGAACCATAAAGTGGTCAATTAGGAGGTGGGCCCTATGAGGTGATTTCTTTGAAATCCTTGGTGCCCACTTTGGTACCTAATTCCAACTTTGATAATAACATCAACTTTGGTGGCACCTCAACCAACAAAAAAGGTGCTACCATACCCAATATACATACTTGGATCCAACCCAAATGCATATATTTGAATTTTTTAAAAGATAATTACCACAAATGGTGAACGCAATAATGCAAACATTGTCAATATATTATTTTTACTTTTGTGATGACATTTTTAAATAAGGAATTTTTTTCAAGCAAAGGAATTATGTATTTAATGAATTGGAAGTTTCTTTTTGCAAAAGGCACCTAAAGGTTCAGATTAACTAACCTTTTATGTCATTAAACAAGAAGTTGATCAAAAGTTTGAAATCTACTACAAAAACATTTTGAAATTAACAATTCTATGTAGCACAAGACAAATGATAGTTTGTTCACAACTTTCTTCAAAACAAAATTGTTGCCATATCTTCAAATTGCCATCATAAGCATGAAGTGAAATACTCTTTTGTAATACAAGGAAGTAGTAGTGACTTGTGCAAAAAACATTGTAGATGCAAAAAACTACAAAAACAATTTGGACCCACCAACTAATAGAAAGTTAATTGTACTACAGAAGGTAGGAGGATTGATGTGATATGTGGACATTGCTAAAATCCAAGGCATTTGAAGGAAAAAGTGGCACTAAAATCTAATTTAAAAAAAATAACAATTGAAGAAGAAAAAACGACCTTCAATAAATGAAATCTCAATTCAACAAAACGAACACCAACTAAACTTTAAAGCAAAAAATTGAAATTCTAATAAACCCAAATCTTTTCTTGCTTATTGATGCTACATTTGTGACAAACCAATCACAAGATTTATGATTACCCATACAAGGTAATGACTCGAGCAATTATCAAAGACAGAAGAAACAATTTGGTAGCAAACAACAACCAAGCATGACAAAGCTTTGGTAAACATGATATTGGTAATCACCACTAGGAGCAAGGTCCTTGAAAAGGTGGCATTTATAGAGAAAGAGCCACTAAAGACTAAATCAACTATTGAATGGGTTGAAGAAAATTAGTAATTTCAAAAATTCTTTGAAACTACAATTCATGATGTACAAAAACAAGATCCTTTCATTCAACTACAACAACACAATTATCTAGAATTTGAATTTGGTAATTCCTAGATTATTGAACCATCTATTATTGAAGTTCCAACCAAATACAACATGAAAATTCAAGAGTTGTGAAACACAATTTGGTAGGCAGGTTCATTTTAATGGTAGGTTAACTTTTAAATCTTGCTCCATATCTTAAGATGTATGTCCTTTCAAGACTTTCTTTCACCAAAATTTTGAATTTCCTATAATTATTACTATGATAACTTTAACAACTATAAATCCACATATGGCAATCATCCAAATTTGGATTGGAAAAAAATTTATAGAAGATGTTATACTAGATGGAGGTTATGGGGTCAACATCATTCTTGAAGAATTAAGGAAACCATTAGGATTATCAAACCCCAAATTAGCACCCTATAATCCTAGAATGCATATCAAACAATGGTTAACATGTAGGATTTCTTTGGAATCTTAATATTCACGTTCATGGAATTCCTTATGTAATCACCATTACAATCATGAAGAATAATGTTCTAGATGACAATTATTCCATGTTGTTAGGTAGACCTTGAGATGCCAAATTTTCCCATGAATGCCATGAATGGGGAATCAACTTGATCACCATTGAAGGCAATGGCATAGTTAAAACCATTGTTGTCACCAAATGATTAGATAGAACCACAAAGAGACCTAAGGTGCTTTTGTGCTACAATTTCATCAATGGAGTTACATATGAATATATCAGGTTTTGTTTGTTGTAAACTTGATATAATTTCCATTATAACAATTAGTTTACCTTTGGATTTTACAACCAAATCCTCTAACTTTGGTATTATTGAAGTCAAAGAGTAGTTTTAGCATACCAAAGGATCTATTTGGTAGATCCAACTCCCATGATAATTAAAGTGCAAGATTTACAAATTGTTTGTTGGATGTTACCAAAGGAGGAATAAGTTTGGGATTTGAATCTAGGAACATCGAAAAATCCTCAAATTGTCAATCAACAATAAACTAAATTCAACATTAGTTACCCATGTCAAACAACTTTTAAAGGAGTATAAGGACAAGTTTGTTTAGAACTACCAAGATCTGAAAAGGATTCACCCCACATTGTTCAACATTGAATTAAACAAGAATTCCCCCAATTCATCAAGCTAGGCACCGAATGAATCCTAAGTACAATGTTATTGTTAAACAAGATTTGAACAAAATGTTGGTAGTAAGATTCATTAGCTAGTAGACCAAACTATTTGAATATTTCTAATAATGATGATACTGAAGAAAAATGGGATGTTAAGATTTTGCATCAATTATCACAAACTCGATGTAACAACAAAGGATCCATACCCTTTTCATTTTATTGAAAAAGTTCAGCAATTGTGGAGATGCCACCATTAAAGAATCCTAGAGACATCAAAGTATTCACTAGAATGGCACAATTTTATGAATGTTTCATTAAAATTTTGTGTTTATCATGGCACTAATAAGAAATTTTTACACAAACCTAGGGCCTTCGAATGGACTTCCAAATGCCAAGATGCTTGGGAACAATAAAAGTTTAGTACATGGTAGATTTGGTCCATGATTCTCATGCACAAATTCCAATTTTCCAATCACATTATATTCTACATGTTTATGTTAAATATGACAAAGATTAATCAATCCATTGGAACTTAAAATATACTCACAATGTTAATATTAGATTGAAACCATCATGAAACAAATTGGGAAATGGCTCTTGATCAAATGGATTGAAATTCAAATCCTTACAAATAACAAACACACTTGTTATTATATTGACTTGATTTTGTCAAAGAGTTATTTAAAAATATTTCACCAAAATATAACACATGGAAATTTAATTTGTAATGCATGCAATCACTTATTAGTATATATAGTTCCAATTTGAAGGATCTACATGAATTTCTATGTGCTTGAAAGTTCAATAAATAAAACTTACACATTTTGTATCTAGTTGGGTGGCTTTAACGTTGATTTTTAATTTGTGAAGCCATGTGAAAATCACATTAAAAATTTTGTGTTCATAATATAATTGCATGTAGTGAGGATCATATATTTATAATTGTTGCAAAAAAAATTTAAAATAAAAAGAAGTTGGGAAGATGTTGGGATTTTTTAAAAAAATCTTTTATGCCAAACATATGGCAATAACCCTTTGATATACAATGAAGTTATCCATAATATACTTGAATTTGATATTATTGAGCTTTAATTCCATCACATTAAGGATGAAATCATAATTGAAGATGAAGAAAAAATGAGAACTAAATTGATTGGTCTCCAAAAGATTTTAAGCCCAAATTTGTATTTGCCTTAGATGTGTCTTCACTTTTGCAATGATTTTTTAAAAATCCAAACAAAAAAAAAAAAGAAAAAAAAAAAAAGACCTCCCATGCTCCTCATTCTTGAATCTTTTTAAAGAAAATGCTTCAAACAAAATTAAGTTGGAAACTAACTTCTTTTTCAAAATATGCATCACAAAAACTTCCTACTCAAACATCAAAACCAATATGTTCCAACACCCATACACAAAACACAAGGAGAAAAAAATCTAAAACCAGTGGAATTTTTTTGAAAACAACAAAAAAAAAGAATGATGAGAAAGTCACATATATGAAGCAACACCTTGTTCAAGTGCAAATCTCTTCAAAGAAAGCCCATTTTCAAAGAAAAAATTATGTTCGAACAAAAATTGAGGCCAAGAAGAAACATAGTTTGAAGAGATTGTTATATTTCATTGAAAATTTAAATTCTAACAAACCAAAACTTATTTTGGTAGGACAAAATAATATGGAACCTTGTGGTCATCCTTGTAAAACCAACTCTTATTGATAAGATCCTCATTGAACTTAGTTGAATATAATGTGCCCATGGTATATGTATATACATATATAGTTAAGGAGTCACTTTGATTGAACCATCACAAATTTTTGGAAACATTGAACACTTTCGAAAAAAAATATAGATGTTTTCCTTTGTTTCACCTTATAATGTATATTCATGAAAGTTCAACTTTGGCCAAAACATATGGGATAAAAATGTGGTGCTATTGAAAACATCTTGTGATTGATCCATTAAATAAATACATTAATTAAGGGAAAAAAGAAAGAAAAAAAACAAGATGGAAATCTAAACAAAAGACAACACCCAAAAATGTTAAATGCACAATGGGAAGCCCTAAGAGGAGAAATCAAGTAACTTAGGACTTAAACCCATCGCTAGTAACATGAAGCAACCCACAATGAGAAGCCTTAAGGAGCCCTAAGAGGAGAAATCAAATAACCTCATACTTAAACCCATCACCATTAGCACATAGCAACCCACTAAAGGAAGCCCTAAGAGGAAAAATCAAGTAACCTAGGACCTAAACCCATCATTGGTGGCCTAAACTATTTGAAGAGCCATAGACACCACTACCTATAAAAAAAGATGTAAACAAATTCTTTTTGAAACATGGGGCATTCTATTTTTGCCCTCGCTTTCTAAAATAAAAACACAAATGCTTCCTTTTGACCCCCTTAGAGCATCTTTACTAGTGTTTAGTATGTGAGTCAGCATCAAATTTAAAAAGTCAACAAATGTCGGTTTGGTCAAGGAAAATGGTTTTTCTCCCACATATTTGTTGAGTTTGTTGAAGTTAGTAAAAGTTAAAAACATTGCAAAATTGTACACTTGTTACAAAGAAGAGTGTAATGAATATGATTTGATTGTTGTTCCTTATTTTTTATTGGCCAATCATAATGATTGGTCCATGTGGTTTCCTATTAGTAGTTCCCACCTTTTTGCAGTCACCTTTTTAATTTTGGGGTTTTAAAAAAAAAAAAAAAAAAAAACTTAACTTCAATGTGAAAAATATTTTTGCAGGGTCATGTAATTTGATGTCAATAGTTTGTTACTTATGTAATTACCTAAGGGCTAACATTGATAACTTATTAGATGATGAAATTTTATAATTTTATAATGGTTTAGTGAGTCATCACCAATTAGTCATGCCTTTAAGTAATGTGCATGACGCAAACATGATAATTCATTAGGAATGTTTTTGCACAAATTAATGTGCATGACTCAAATATGTTGATTCACAAGTAAAGTCTTTGCATAAATTAATACATGTGAATCAAGGATGGTGATTCGTAAAAAAAAAATTGCACAAATTAATGTGAATGACTTTAAAATGATGATTAAAGAATGGTGACTCATTATAAAAGCTATGTTATAAATTTATGTGCATGTTGAATCACATGATGAGTCATGTGATATATAAGACTTTAGGAACTTTTTTTTGTTTATTATATAACTATGTTTGGGACTTTTGAAAACATTTTCACTTGATAATAACAACTTATTGTAAGAGTGGGAAGTTTTATAATCTATACTTGTGAAAGGAATTGAAAAATTAATTTTCAAAGGTTTTGACATAGTTTGTAAATATGTAGAATTTATGATAAGAAAATGCTTGTAACATAATAATTATACATAAAAAATAAATTCGTGAAAAGATATTTGTGCAAAGAAAAACATAAATTTTCATAACTATATAATAAAAATACATAATTTTGATCCTATACCTACTTGTATTTCACAATCACATTCTAAGCACCAATTAAAATGCTTTTCTAATTTACATTAATGAAAGCTCAACTCTAGCCAAAGCACACGAGATAAAATTGTAGTGCTATTAGGAAGATCTTGGGGGAACACAATGGGTACATATTGGGAACCCCAAAAAAAAACTTTCCTTCCGCCCTCCTCGGCTCTTTTCACTCACAGCACCAAACTCCAAAGCACACACCACCACCAAAATACTCCCTTTTATA